>Ga0315905_10007441_pt1 | contig 11089 bp, 7 predicted proteins | sample LakEriMetagenome_5_FD_203522 | JGI IMG/M metagenome (GOLD analysis project Ga0315905, IMG submission 203522) | Freshwater fungal communities from buoy surface, Lake Erie, Ohio, United States - Buoy 4 MA121 | ecosystem: Environmental > Aquatic > Freshwater > Lake | place: USA: Lake Erie, Ohio... | reverse complement strand
ACGGACACCGTGACGGTGTCGCAGTTCACGAATACCGTGACGGTGTCCGAGTTCACCGAAACGGTGACATCGACCGTCACGACCACGGCAACCGACACCCAAGTCGAAGGCACGCCATCGGCGTCGGGCATCGGAGAGCCTTTGGCCGCAGAAGATCTGCTTCCGTCACAGGGCGGTGCTTCGACGCTTGGGCTGCCAGATGACGACGTCGGCCCGTCCGGCTCGGGGCTCCTGAATACCTCGCTGCCCTTCGATACCGCGGCGCAGGATGAGGTCAACCGGATTCTGAACAATAACAACAACCCAACAAGCTGATTTCACGGGTAGAGCCCCAATAGGGCTCCACCCGCTTTGGGCGTCATAAACATCCGGATCGAGGCATGAGAATTCTGTTCATACATGAAGGGCTGGGGCAATTCGAGAAGTTGCATCTCCACCTGAACGCGACGGGTCAGGCGCATTCCACCTTCATGTGCTCCACGGGCGTCTTCAACGCCCAGAAGGACAAGATCCCGAACCTTGTGCCCTTCGATACGCCGGGGGAGAACGACAAGACCTACTTCTACGTGAAGAACATCGAGGCGCGAACGCAGCGTTCCTTCTTCATCAAGAAGTCATTGAACGAGTTGCTCGCTAGATCTGCCGTGGATGTGATCGTGGCCCACGGGTCCGGAGGATTCCCGCTTCAGTTGTTCGACGAATTCGATATTCCGATCATTTCGTACATCGAGTTCCCGTCCTTCACGGCGCATGGGCATGACCCCAAGTACCCGCAGCCCGACTACGCCACCTATCGGGACAAGCTGTTCGAGATGACCAGCTTCCATCAGGCGCTGAAGAGCGAGTTGGTCATCGTGCCCAGCGCCTACGCGAAGACCATGTTTCCGTCCTGCCTGCATGACAAGATCGTGCCGCAGATGGAAGGATTCGACATCACGCGCAAGCCGTCCGAATTCAAGAAGAAGGACGGCCTGTTCCATATCGGATTTACCGCCCGCGACCTGTCATCGGCCAAGGGCTTCGAGCAGTTTTTGGTCATTGCCAAGGAAATTCTCAAGATTCGGCAGGACGTCCGCTTCGTCTTCTGCGGTTCGCCCAAGGTGCTCTACAGCTACGAAGAGGCCTTTCTGCAGGCCAAGTTCGGTAACGAGGGGCGCCCCGAGAACTTCATGCAGTACCTTCTCCAAAGGGAAGGCATTACGCTAGGAGAGGACTCCCCCTTCGAGCACGTGAGCTTTACAGCCTACGACGAGTTTGCTGACTACATCGAAGCGATGGACCTATTCCTTTACCCACTGCAGTTCGGCTCCGCCAATTGGGGGCTGTTCGAACTCGCTTTCAGGGGTCGGGCCATCATTGGCAGCAACCGATGTTTTGTGCCCGAGATCATCACGCATGGCCGTAACGGTCTGCTCTGCCCCTACGAGGACGTAGCGCAATGGGCGCGCATGACCACCGATCTGATGGATGACCGGCCGCGACTGGAATTACTGGGTCGCAACGCGCAGGCCGACGCCAATGAGCGCTTCCATATCAGCAAGGTCGCACCCCGATACCTGGACATTTTCCAGACAGCGATCAGCCGCAAGCGGCTGCCTCTGTACTGAGCCTGCCCATCGGAAGCACTGACCCCATGAACCCGCCAAAACGCTTTCTCAATGTGGGCGGCAATAACAAGGGCATTCCGCTGGCGCTGGAGTACAGAGGCTGGGAGCATGTCATGCTGGACATCGACCCCCGGTCGAACGCGGATCTGATCTGTGACGCGCGCCAGCTGGCCACCCTTGCGCCCTCCGCATTCGACTCGGTCTACTGCTCGCAGAACCTCGAGCACTACCACCGCCACGAAGGTCTGCAGGTGCTCAAGGGGTTCAGGCACATCCTGAAGGATGACGGCTTCGCCTTCATCATCGTCCCCGACATGCAAGCGGTGATGAAAATAGTGGTCGAGCGCGAATTGGACATCGATGACGTCCTGTACCGAACTCGCAGCGGGATGTCCATCCTCGTTCGAGATGTGATTTACGGCTATGGCAGGGAGATCGAAGCCAGCGGCAATGACTTCTTCGCCCACAAGACCGGATTCACGACCCGATCACTGCAGCAATTCCTGGAAGAGGCCGGCTTTGCGCAGGTGATAGCGCGCAGAAAAGGTTGGTTGGACGTGATGGCGTTTGCATTCAAGCAGCCACCCTCAGCCGCAATGCAAGACTACGCGCAGTCCACTCTTGACCGGCTACAGCACGGATGACAGCCCGCCGGCCTCGCTCTCTGGCTCGACATGGGGGGCCGCTCGGGCGGCAGGCCCTGCTCGACGCACTCGGGCAAGGCCGCGAAGGAGAGTTCGATGCTTTCGAGCATGCCCAACGGGTACTGCGCTTCGGTGCTGCCGATCCGGGGGACTCTTACCTGACCCCCGGCCCCGTCGCCCCATCGAATCCCAGCGAGGCCAGCAGCGGCAGGTCCAGTGAATCCTCGACACCCAGGGCCACCACCGTGATGCCGAGGGCGTGCGCCATCTTGCACAACCCCCGCAGGAACTCCTGGTTGCCAGGATTGCTGGCCACGCCTCGTATGTAGGCGGGGTGCACCTTGATGTAGTCCAGGCCCAGATCGGCGAGCTGGTCGCTCTGCGCGAAGCGCTGGCCGAAGTACTCAATGCCGACGCGGGCCCCCAGCGTCTTGAGCGTCCTTGAGAGCTCGCGGAAGGCGTCGAACTGCTGGAAGACGCCGTACTCGGGCACCTCGAACAACAGGCGCTTGCAGAGGTCGGGGTAGCCCTTGAGCAACTGCATCAGCTCGGTGCGGAAGTGGAAGTCGGCGATGGTCTGCGCGGAGAGATTGACCGCGACATCACCGGCGCCCTTGCGCAGATGCTCGATGGCCAGCTTGACCATGCCCAGGTCAATTGGCGCGGTGAGGTTGAGTTGCGCGGCCATCGGCATGAAGTCGCCTGCCGGCAGCAGCGCATCCTGCCCTTCGACACGCAGGCGGATGACGCCCTCGCGGTGCAGCGAGGCGGCGCCGTCGCCCGAGACGACCGGAAAGAAGTTCAGTGACAGCCGCCCGCCCTGCACCGCCTCGGTCAGCAGGGTGCGCCACTGCTCGGTGGGCAGTGCGGGTTGACCGCCCCCATCTTCGACGGCAAACCAGCCGTTGGGGCCCTTGAGGGCCGCCTGGGCGAGCGCCTCGTTGGCACGGGAGAGCAACTCGCCTGGATCCTGCCCGCGGCGGTAGCGCACCGCACTGAGGTGCAGAAGATCGGGCACCTTGTCTATCCAGCGCGGCTGCACCCGCTCCATCAGCCAGCGATGAAGGTCCAAGGCGACGCCCTCGACACTCTCGGTGCTGTCGAGTGCGGGGCAGATCACGGCGAACTCTCCTGCGTTGATCCGACCCGCACGTTGACCCGCGCGCCCTTCGCCCCAGGCCCCGATCTCCTCGGCCACATGCTTGAGCAGGTCGTCCGCCCCAGGCCGACCCAGACGCCGGTTGAGTTCATTGAGGTCGAGCAGGCGCACGAAGAGCAGGCTGCCGCTCGGGGCGGACTGCTCGCCGAGCAGCACTTCGCGCAGATGCGACAGGAAATACACGCGGCTGGCCAGGCCGGTCAATGCGTCGTGATTGACCCGCCGCCGCAGGGCCTCGAGCCGGGCTGCCTCCTCGCTGAACATGCTGCGCAAGCGCTCGACCAGTCCGTTCATGGCGCGCGCCATACTGGCCAGTTCGGGCGTGCGAGGCTCTGGCATGGTCACGAACCGGCGCTCCGCCAAGGCACGAGCCTGGTCCACCACGGCACTCAGGGGTCGGGTGATGACCCGCACGAACAGGGTGCCTGCCGCCCCGGCGACCAGCGCACCCAGGAAGAAACCCCAGGCCAGCCCGACAGTGCCCCGCCACAGGCTCTGGTAAGCGAACTGCTCCTGGCTCGCGAGGGAAACCGAACCGAATTGCTTCCAGCCGTCCTGGATCTTCGCTTGTCCGGGCGGCGCGCTGATTGGAATGAGGGCAACAAACCAGCCCGGAACGCCCTTCACGACCTCTTCAGAGGCCCTCTCAGCCAGTACCTTGCCCATGGGCGAGACGACTCGGATGAAACGGTAGTGTCCCGCGTCGAACTGGGCGGCGACTTGCAGTTCCACCGTGGCGTCGTCTTTGGGCAACTGTGACAGCGACAGGGCCAGCGCTGTGGCGTTATCGATGTTCTTGACGCGAATCTCCTGCTCCAGATAGTGCCGCGCAGACAACACCTTGACGACTATCGCGCCTGCGAAGGCGATCGCCATCATCGTGGCAATGGCGATCCAGATCTGCTTGATGAGTGACATGGAGAGTCTCCGGAAAGGGCGATGAGTGTAAGGGGGAATTCGAGGCCGTTCAGAGGCCGTCCTTGCGCATTCTCTCGAGCAGATCGCGCCAGCGCGACAGCCTCGCCGTCGGGTCGGCGGACGAAGTACCCGCCCCTCCGACCCAGAGTCCGGCGGCATTGAAACTGAAGACCGGCACAAGGTCGCTGCGCTGGGAGGCCGGGCGCACGCTGCTGATGAGGTTGTCGAGAACCATCGGCTCGGCGGTGGGCTGCGCGTAGAAGCCCAACACCATGTGGGCCTCCGAGACCGATGACCCGCTGAGGGCCCGGACATAGATGAGGCGCAGCTGCTCGTCGTGCACCCCCATCAGCTTGAGCGTGATGTACTTGGCGATGACGAAGTCTTCGCAGTCTCCGGCACCCTTGCCGATCAATTCGAGCGGGGTGGCCCAGTAGTCAGCCTGGTTCCAGACGACGAGATCGCTCTCGAATCGGATCAGGCGGTTGAAGAAGGTATTGACCCGGGTGAGCTTCTGCGCGTCAGGCAGGGCCTGGCCCTCGGCGACCAGGCGGCGCCAGGTGACGACGGTGTCGGCGGCGCGCTGGCCATAGCGCTGCTGGGCGAGCGCGCGGATCTTGTCGAAGTCGACGGCCGCCAGCGGTGCGACAACAACCCCGAGCAGCACCACACAGGCCAAGGGCGACAGAAGCCATGCCCTGATCGCGCTCCACGGACGCGCGAGAAGCACCCTCCGACGGGGCGCAGGCTCCCCTGCCGCAGGCACATCACCGACCCCTTTGGACTGCGGCCGGTATTCAAAGATCTCGGATGGCATCAAGGGACGGCAGCCTATAGAGCGGCCGACAGACTGGCAAGCGGCCGCGAAGCCCGAGTGTGAGCCCTTCCATGAAAGGCGTTCAACAATCTGCAGCCAGAACCGTGCGTTGGTTCACGGTAGCGCCCATGCCGAAGTTCCAGAAGCATGACAGCACGCAGTTTGGGGCGGATAATCTGCGCAATCGGAAGCAACCCGATATTCGACTGAAGTCGATTGATCGTAAGGCTGGGAAGACAAGCATGAACCTATACCCTGGATACAAAGCCCGACATCTTGCAACTGTGGCCGCCATTGCATGGGGCGGCGTCGCCGCTGCGCAAGGCACCTCCACGGTCCCGGTGCCGCTGCTCGACGCCGCACGCAAGGCCGTGGCCACCAACCCCGAGGTCCAGGCCCGCTGGAACGGCTTTCTTGCCGCAGACGACGAGCGCGACGTGGCACGGGGCGGTCTGAAGCCGAGCGTGGACTTCACGGCCAATGTGGGGCGCGAATACAGCTCGACGCCGATCCGCAACTCCGGCACCTACAACTTCAACGCCAGTCGCCTGTCTCTGACGCAGATGCTGTTCGACGGAGGTTTCATTTCGAGCGAGGTCCGTCGGCTGGGATACGCCAAGTTGACCCGCTACTACGAGCTGGCAGAGGCGTCTGAGACCGCTGCGCTGGAGGCCATGCGGGCCTACGCCGATGTCGCCCGGTACCGTGAGCTGGTGGACGCTGCCAAGCAGAACTACACCGAGCACCGGCAGACCGTCGTCCTGGTTGAGGAGCGCGCCAATTCGGGCGTGGGCCGGCGGGTCGACGTGGAGCAGGCCAATGGCCGTCTCGCGCTGGCCGAATCCAACCTTTTGACTGAGCTGACGAATCTCCACGACGTGAGCGCGCGTTACCTGCGCATCGTCGGCGAGAAGCCGCCCGCCAACCTGCCGGGCTTGCCCGAGAACTTCATGATCGGGCCAATGCCCGTCTCCAATCGCGCCCTGATGAACGACGGCTTGCAGGGGAGTCCGACCCTGAACGCCGCGGTCGAGAACGTCCGCGCCTACACGCAGGCCATCGAGACGCGCAAATCGGCCTACCAGCCCCGCATCTCCGTGAATGCCTACCAGTCCTTTGACCGCAACAGCTCGGGGATCCAAGGCGACTCGCGGGGCACAGGCGTCGAGGTCGTGCTCAACTTCAACCTGTACAAGGGCGGGGCCGACCAAGCCAGCGAGCGCCAGGCCGTCAAGCTGAAGTACCAGGCCCTGGATCTGCAGGAGAAGGCCTGTCGCGACGTCCGCCAGACGCTTTCCATCGCGTACAGCGACATGCGCAACCTGGTGGACCAGCAGCGCTACCAGGATCTGCGCCGGCTGGCGACGGAGAAGTCACTCGAGGCGTACCGCCAGCAGTTCCAGATCGGGCAACGCACGCTGCTCGACCTGCTGGATAGCCAGAACGAGTTCTTCGAGGCCAGCCGGGCCTACATCAATGCCCGCCACAACCAGATCGTGGCGCAGGGGCGTGTACTGGCCGGCATGGGAAGGCTGGTCACCGCGCTGGGAGTGAGCCGCCCCGACGTGCCGATGGCGCAGGCGGCGGGCCAGGACCGCAACGGTATCGACCCCTCGCAAATCTGCCCTGCCGACCATGTCGACCTCGACTCGATCGAAAAGATCAAGGCCGAGTTCGTGATGCCGCCGCGTGCGCCCGTGACTGCCCCGGTGAGTCCGCCGCCGCCCGCCCCCAGGGCAGTCACCAAGATCAGCCTGCCGGGCGACCTCCTGTTCGACTTCGACCAGGCCGAACTGAAGCCTCCAGGCATCACCCGCCTCGAAGAACTGGTGCGCTCGCTGAAGGACGTGGCGCTCGACGTCGTGATCGCCACCGGGCACACCGACTCGACGGGCAGCGATGCCTACAACGACCGCCTGTCGCTGGCCCGGGCCAACACCGTCAAGGAGTTCCTGGTGAGCAGGGGGCTGGACGTCAAGCGGGTGCGGGCCGTGGGCAAGGGCTCGAGCCGGCCCATCGCGGACAATGACACCGCTGAGGGACGCAGCCGTAACCGCCGCGTGGAGGTCGAGGTCGTGCCTCTGAGTGCGCCTGCACGATGAGTGACGAGCCGCCGGTCACGTCCATCAGCACCTCGACCGAACCCGACCAGCTGCTGGAGTGCCTGCGGATCGTCGCCCGCGCCCATGGCACGGTGCCGACGCGCGAGGCCTTGATGGCGGGCCTGCCGTCCGAGGACGCACGCCTCACGCCGGCGCTCTTCGCCCGAGCGGCGCAACGCGCCCACCTGTCGACGCAGTGGGTGCGCAGGCCGCTGGCGCGGCTGAACCCCGCGCTGCTGCCCGCTGTCGCCCTGCTGCACGACCAGCGCGCCTGTGTCGTGCTGAGCGTCAGCGACGACCGCAGCCATGTGCGTGTGGCGTACCCCGAGCTGCCCGACGCCCCTGTCGAGATGGCGCTCGAGGAGCTCCAGGCCGATTACGCGGGGCGGACGGTCTATGCAAGGCCAACCCACAGGTACGACGCACGCACCCCGCAAGTCAGGGCTGGGCGCCACGGGCACTGGTTCTGGAGCGTGATCGCGGAGAGCCGACCGCTGTACCGCGACGTGCTGATCGCCGCGCTCCTGGCCAACCTGTTCGCCCTGGGCACCCCGCTGTTCATGATGAACATCTACGACCGCGTGGTGCCCAACCTCGCCTTTGAGACCCTGTGGGTGCTGGCTGGCGGGCTGGCGCTGATGCTGGTGAGCGACCTTGTCTTTCGCGTCATGCGGGGGCGCTTTGTCGATCTTGCCAGCAGCCGTGCCGACGTCAAGCTCTCGGCCTTCATCATGGAGCGCGTGCTGGGCCTGCGCATGGAGCAGCGGCCCAGCTCGGCCGGCTCCTTCGCCGCCAACCTGCGGTCCTTCGAGTCCGTTCGCGATTTCATCGGCTCGGCCTCGGTCATCGCCTTCATCGATCTGCCCTTCGCGCTGGTCTTCATCATTGTCATCGGCTGGATCTCCTGGCCGATGCTGATCCCGCTCATCCTCGGCGCCCTGGTCATGCTTGGCTACGCCCTGGCGGTACAGGGGCGGATGCACGAACTCGCCGAGACCACCTACCGCGCCGGGGCCCAGCGCAATGCCACGCTGATCGAAGGCCTGGTGGGCTTCGAGACCATCAAGTCGCTCGCCGCCGAGGGCCCGTTCCAGCGCAAATGGGAGCAAAGCGCGGCGCTGCTCGCGCGAGTTGGGGGCCACCTGCGCCTGCTGTCGTCGACTGCGAGCAACACCTCGTCGTTCGTCCAGCAGATCATCAACCTGGTGATCGTCATCGTCGGCGTCTATCTCGTGGCCGACCGCCAGCTCACGATCGGCGGGCTGGTGGCCTGCACCATGCTCGCCGGGCGCGCCATGGGGCCGGTCGGGCAGGTGGCCGGGCTGCTGGTGCAGTTCCACATCGCGTCGACCTCTCTCACCTCGCTCGACGAGATGATGGCGCGCGAGACCGAACGCAGCGACAGCGACGGCTTCATCAGCCGGGGCCGCCTGCGCGGGGCCATCGAGTTTCGCGATGTCAGCTTCACCTACCCCGGCCAGACGGCGCCGTCGCTACGCAACGTGTCCTTCAGCATCCAGCCGGGCGAGAAGGTCGCCATCTTGGGGCGTATCGGCTCAGGCAAGACCACGCTCGAGAAGCTGATCCTCGGCCTCTACCGCCCGACCGAGGGCGCGGTGCTGGTGGACGGCGTCGACCTTCGCCAGATCGACCCCGCCGAGTTGCGGCGGCAGATCGGCTGCGTGCAGCAGGACGTGATGCTCTTCTACGGCAGCCTGCGCGAGAACATCACGATGGGCGCACCCATGGCCGAGCACGCTGACATCGTCAAGGCTGCCGAGTTGGGCGGTATTCTCGGACTGGTCAACCAGCATTCGCAGGGATTCGACATGCTCGTGGGCGAACGCGGTGAATCGCTCTCGGGCGGGCAGCGCCAGGGCGTGGCGATTGCGCGGGCGGTCATCAACGACCCGCCAATCCTGCTGCTGGACGAGCCGACCTCCTCGATGGACTACTCCAGCGAGGAGGACATCAAGCGGCGCCTGATCGACTACGCGCGCGACAAGACCGTGGTGCTGGTCAGCCACCGCACCTCCATGCTCGACATGGCTCAGCGCATCATCGTGATGGACGGCGGCAAGATCATGGCGGATGGCCCCAAGGAGCAGGTCGTGAACGCCTTGCGCCAGGGCCGTGTCGGAAAGGCGTCTTGATGGCCTTGTTCGGCGAGAAGTCCTTCAAGCATCTGGGCGGGGCCGTCGAGGGCGGCACGGCGGCGGGCCGGGGCGTCTTCGGCTCCCTGCTCGAGCGTCTGGCCCCCAGCACGTCCGACGATCACAACGGCTGGGCCGACGAGGCCGACTGGGCGCGCCTGCAACAGGAGCCCCTGCGGGCCCGCGGGCTGCTGCGCGCCGCAGCGGTGAGCCTGCTGCTGCTGGGGGTCTGGGCCGGGTTCGCGGAGCTCGACGAGGTCACCCGGGGCGAGGCACGGGTGGTGCCCACCAGCCAGGTGCAGGTGATCCAGAGCGTGGACGGCGGCGTGGTCGAGGCCCTGCTTGTCAAGGAGGGCGAGATCGTCGAGGCCGGTCAGCTGCTCATGCGCATCGACCCCACGCGCTTCGTCTCCAACCTGCTGGAGAGCCGCGCCAGCCAGCTGGCGCTGCAGGCCAAGGTGCTGCGCCTGGAGGCGCTCACCCGCGGCACCGCCTTCAATCCAACGGCCGAGTTGATGCGCGAGGCGCCGGACGTGGTCGCCCAGGAGCGGCGCCTGTACGACTCGCGCCGCGCAGAGATCAGCACGCAGATCGGCATCACACAGAACCAGCTGGCTCAGCGCCAGCAGGAGCTCAACGAGGTGCGGGCCCGTCGAGACCAGGCGGTGCGCGGGCTGGAGCTCATGACCAAGGAAGTCAACGCAACGCGACCGATGATCGCCACGGGCGCCGTCTCCGAAGTCGAAGTGCTGCGTCTCGAACGCGAAGTCGCGCGCCTGCGGGGCGACGTCGAGCAGTCCACGGCGCAGATCTCGCGGGTGCAGTCGGCGATACAGGAGGCCACCCGCAAGATTGAGGAGGTGCAGCTCACCAGCCGCAACCAGATGAGCGCCGAGCTCTCGGAGACCATGGGCAAGTTGTCCAGCATCTCCCAGGGCGGGCTTACGCTCGCCGACAAGGTCAAGCATGCAGAGATCAAGTCGCCCATGCGCGGTACGGTCAAGCGCTTGCTGGTGAACACCATGGGCGCGGTGGTGCAGCCCGGCAAGGAACTCCTTGAAGTCGTGCCGCTGGACGACTCGCTCATCCTCGAGGCCCAGATCGCCCCCAAGGACATCGGTTTCCTGCGCCCTGGGCAGGCCGCGCGCGTGAAGTTCTCGGCCTATGACTCGTCGATCTACGGTGGCCTGGAAGCCGATGTTTTCAATATCGGTGCCGACTCGGTGCTCGACGACAAAGGCAACGCCTTCTACAGGGTGCGGGTGCGCACCCGAAAGCCCAGCCTCGGCCCCAATCTGCCGATCATCCCTGGCATGGTGGCGCAGGTAGACATCCTCACCGGCAAGAAGACGGTGCTGTCTTACCTTCTGAAGCCCCTGCTGCGTGCCAAGGAGCACGCAATGACCGAACGGTGAACACGCTGCAATTCCACTGTTCTCGCGCCGGCTCGCAGCCGCCTGCGCGCTGGGTCGAGGCCTTCCCCGAGGGAGAGTCCCTTGGCCTGGACGCCCTGGTGCAGCGGCTGGGCAGCGGCTCGACGTCACCCTTCATCGTGTGGATGGGTACCGAGGGCGGCGACTGGCTGCAACGCCTGCAGCAGCTCCTGCAATCCCTGCCCAACGCCCGCGTCGTACTGATGTCGGACGCCCCCGAGCCCGACGAAGGCATGCAGGCGCTGGAGGGTGGCGT
>Ga0315905_10007440_pt1 | contig 11089 bp, 11 predicted proteins | sample LakEriMetagenome_5_FD_203522 | JGI IMG/M metagenome (GOLD analysis project Ga0315905, IMG submission 203522) | Freshwater fungal communities from buoy surface, Lake Erie, Ohio, United States - Buoy 4 MA121 | ecosystem: Environmental > Aquatic > Freshwater > Lake | place: USA: Lake Erie, Ohio... | reverse complement strand
TATTCTGGTATTGCAATTTCTTCAGGTGCCCCGCATTGAAATCCAACAACAGGGGTACCACATGATAAACTTTCAGCAGTTACCATTGAGAATGTTTCAACCTTACTAGTTAATAAAGTCATGTCTGCTAATGAATAGTATTTGGATAATTGGATTGGATCGTTAATTGATTTAATTGTTAAAACATTTTCAGGAAATTCCTCATTTCCATCAAATCCAATTATAATAAAAAAGAACTTATTTTGATCTAATATTTCTATTATTTTTTTTACATGTTGTCCACCTTTCAAAGTTGACTTGAATGATGGTGTTACGTGTAATATTACAGTCCTGTTATTAATTTTATTAACAACATCCAAGTCAAAAATTCTTGGTTTATAAACATTTGTAGTGTCAATTCCATTCTCGATAACACAAATTGATTTATTGAGAAAGAATGGTGATTTATCAGCCCTTGACTTTAACCAATTTGAAACACATACAATTCCTTTAAAATTATTAAAATTTTGATATAAATCTTTATATTTTTCCCAGAAAAGCGCAGTATTATCAAAAAATAATGAATGTGTTGATTCCCATAGATTCGGGCATTTACCACAGCCCGTCATCCATTTTCCGCAATCATAAGCATGACTACAGCCTCCAGTATAAAAAATTTCTGAATGAAAGGTTATTATTGTTTTAATTTGATTTTTCTTCAGGAATTTTAGTAGCTTATATTTATTAACAGTATTGATATTTATAGCATGAATATTAACTATATCTGGATTTAATTTTTTTATATATGAGATTAATTTAAATGTTTCAAAAAATGAATATGTATATTGTTTTCCAGTTAATGCAGATAAATAAGTATAAAATCTTGACCAAAATTTTGACGAAAACTTAAATGTATTGCTATCATTATGATTACCCAACGCATATGCAACATATGAATCAATGCCATTACTTAAACAACCTTTATGAATTTCCTCAACAATTTTTCCTGTGCTACCTTTTTTATAAAATAGATTTATTTGTAATATTTTCATGAGATAATCACAAACATTATATTATTAGAATATATATATATTAAAAGGTATCCCTCGTTTTATTACCTCGCTTATCTAAAAATCCCCTTTTTTTCCAAAGTGCAGAATGAGGTTCATCTACTGAAATTTGAGAAGATGGTCTTGGCTCTTTAGTATAGTAATATAAAATAATAGATTTTCTTACTTTGTCCTCAGGAAAATTTAAAGGATCAGGAAGACCATGAAAACTATAATCATTAGTATCAAAAATAACAAGTCGATTGTGTAAAGGTGCGACCTTTTTTATCAAATTATCGCCTGTCGAATCATATAAACCAAACTCACCCCCCCAACCATCTTGCCAATCTGGATTTAAGTAAACTATGGCATTTAGTCTTCTATTTAAACCAGAAGCATCATGATAATTTCCGTCAACATGAACATCTAGAAGTCCTCCACTTACAGTAACATTTAAGCCACCTCCTGAAAAGTATGGATCAGGCATGATTTTTTGTATATTAAATAAATCTGTCATGGCATGTAAAAAATGTGAAGAATTTAAAATTCTAATTGCGTCAATAATTCCTTCTGGAATATCAAACTCTGATTTCCACTTGGTCCTTAGCTTTATTTCAATATCTGTGTCATTTGTTCTTTCCCAAATTTCACTATTTATGTCTGGGAATTTTTCCAATAATATACTAGCAAATTCATCAGGAAAAAAATTATCAATTACAACATGTTTAAAGGGCTCTGTGAAGAATGAGACTCCCTCCTCTGCACTTTTTACTTTCTCTGAACAAAGCTCGGCTATACTTTTTAATTTTAATTGACTCATTTTATTTGATTTTATAATTATTAATTTTCATCCAAGTAATCATATCATTTATCATTTCACGGTATTCTGGTATAATTAATTTTAAATCTTCTCTTGTATTGATAATTGATTTATCAACCCTATATTTATCACAACCAATTATTTCGATATTATTCAATTCAAAAACTTCTTTAATAATACTTAATAAATGAAATTTGCTGATTTTATGATTATTAGTTAAGTGGATTATTCCTGACGGAAAATTAGTCCCTAATACAATATCAACTATAACCCTTGCAAGTTGAATTGTAGTTATACCACTCCAAAATGCATTTGTATAGCCATTTATAGATCCAGATTGTTTTAATAACCATTTAAATAACCCTATCCCGTTTTCATTTAAATCAGGACCTATAATTGAAGTTCTTAAAGTCAAATCTTTATTGTTAATTATTTCACCAAGTGCTTTTGATTGTGCATAAAAACCAATCCCATCTTTGATATCTGACTCATTGTATAGTCCCCTTTTACCTGAAAAAACACAATCTGTACTAATATGAATAATTTTTGTGTCTGTTTCAGACGTGATTTTTTCCAAATAGTGGGGCAAATATGAATTAATTAATATTGCTTTATCTGGATTATTTTCAGCAAAATTATTTAACACACCAATACAGTTTATAATAAAATCAAACCCATTGTTTTTAATAATTTTTCTTAATTCTTCGAAATTAGTTACATCTAATTCTATTTTAGGTATTGATATTTTACTAGATCTGGCTATATCAATTAAATCAATTTGATCTGAATATTTTTCTAATTCTTTCTTGAGTACCTGACCAGCCATTCCAGCAGAACCTAAGAGTAAAATTTTGATTTTCATCTTTTATCCCAAATTACTTTATTTACTATAGACGTATAACTTTGAATAATTCTTATTACACGTTTTGAGGCATCAATAACTTTATATTCTTGTGGAATTTCTATTTGAGCTTCAGATTTAGTCAATAAACATGTTTCAATTGCATTCAAAATATCTTTTTCACATATCCCTCCCAAAATAATTGAACCAAAATCAACTGCTTCAGGTCTTTCTGTACTTGTTCTAATGCTTATTGCAGAAAAGTTCATCATGGCAGACTCTTCACTAATAGTTCCACTATCAGACAAAACACATAGAGCATTTTGCTGTAAATTTATATAATCAAAAAAACCTAGAGGTGAGACTAATTTTATTAATGGATTAAATGATATATCTAATTGCTCGATTCTTTTTTTTGTTCTTGGATGAGTTGAAAATATTATTGGAAATTTATATTTACTTACAACTTTATTTAAAGAATTCATTAAGCCAATAAAATTATCGTTCAAGTCTATATTTTCTTCTCTATGCGTACTTACAACAAAATACTCTCCTTTTACTAAATCATGAGTTGTCAAAATATTACTATTTACAATTTTGTTACTATGACGATTTAGTACCTCATAAAGTGGAGATCCAGTAACAAATACATGATCTTTCCTAAATCCTTCGCTTAAAAGATATCGTCTTGAATGCTCGGTGTAAGTTAAATTTATATCACTTATATGATCAGAAATTTTTCTATTAATTTCTTCAGGTACATTTTGATCAAAACATCTGTTGCCAGACTCCATGTGAAATATTGGAATTTTTAACCTTTTAGCAGCAATAGTACACAAAACACTATTTGTATCTCCTAATACCAGGAGTGCGTCAGGACTCATTTTGTATAAAATATCATATGATTTTGAAATTACATTACCAATAGTTTCTCCAAGATTATTTCCAACAACATTTAAAAAATAATCTGGTTTTCTAAGATCTAAATCCTCGAAAAATATCTCATTTAATTGATAATCGTAATTCTGTCCTGTATGAACAACAATATGATCAAAAACCTTATCCGCTAATTTAATTATCTCTGATAATCTTATAATTTCTGGTCTCGTTCCAAGAATCGTTACTAGTTTTAATTTCTTCATTTTAGACAACTAATTAGTTAAAAAATATTTTGATCGATATTTTCACCGAACACTTCCTTTTTTATAAAAGGCAAATTTCCTAAAAGTAAAATGATATCTTGGACATTTAAACGCTTAGTGTTATGTGAATTATAATCAGATATATTTGCAATATTTATATCCCCCTCCGAAAAATATTGACTGTAATTCAAATCTCTATTATCGGCTGGTATTCTAAAGAATTCACCCATGTCCTCTGCTTTCAACATTTCTTCTCTAGTACATAAGGTCTCATATAATTTTTCTCCATGCCTAGTTCCAATAACTTTAACTTTTGAATTAATTTTACATATGAACTTGAGAGCCTCTGCTAAATCTCCAATTGTTCCTGCAGGAGCCTTGTTTACAAATAAATCTCCTGAATTACCATGTTGAAAAGCGAATAAAACCAGCTCTACTGCCTGATCTAACGACATTAAAAAGCGAGTCATATTAGAATCTGTTATTGTTAAATTTTCTCCATTTTTTAGTTGTTTAACAAACAATGGAATAACAGACCCTCTTGAAGCCATTACGTTGCCATATCGAGTGAGACAGACTATCGTTTCCTTTGAATTACGAGATGCTGAAATCGCTACTTTTTCCATTAATGCTTTTGAAATCCCCATTGCATTTATAGGATATGCGGCTTTGTCAGTACTCAAACATATAACCTTTTTAACATTATTCTTGATCGCTGAATCAATAACATTTTGTGTACCGAATACATTAGTCTTAGTTGCTTCTAAAGGGAAAAACTCACAAGAAGGCACTTGCTTGAGAGCTGCTGCATGAAAAACGTAGTCTACCCCTTGCATTGCTTGTTCAATACTATTATAATCTCTAACATCTCCAATATAGAACCTTAACTTGTCATTTTTCAAGAAAATCCTCATATCATCCTGCTTTTTTTCATCACGTGAAAAAATTCGAATCTCTTTAAAATGATCAGTAAAAAGAAAGCGTTGTAAAACTGCATTACCGAAAGATCCAGTACCTCCAGTAATAAGTAATGTTTTGTCTTTAATCATTAGAGTTATAAATTATTTAAAAAAGAAATTTTCAGAAAAGAATATTTTAGAATATCTATAAATGTAAAATATGTTTTTCTGAAATATTTTTGTTCTTGCAAATACAAGTTGTGATTCTGAGCAGAAAAGCCTTCTTGATCATAAATTGAAACCACGGAATTTATATGTTGAAAAGAACAGCCTTTTAAAAAGGCTCGAATTAAAAAATCTCTGTCACTTATTACCTTGTAATGTAAATCAAAATAACCGATATCATCAAATACTTTTTTGTTTATGAAAATACTATGTAAGCAAATTGTATTACTAAAAAAAAACAATTTATCTAATTTGCTAGGACAAGAAACTACTTTGTTGTCCGTTTTTAACAACGTATCGCCAAACAAAAGAGATCCATCTAGTGATTGAGAAAATATTCTTGCAAGAATATCAGGACCCGTAAAAGTATCACCTGCATTAAGAAAATAAATCCAATCACCGTTTGCTAAATCAATTCCCTTATTCATTGCATCATATATACCATAATCGGGCTCTGATATAATTTTTAATTTACCCTTATAAAAGTGATTAATCAAATCCAATGTTTTATCAGTGGAAGAACCATCGATTACAATTAATTCATAATTAGTGTAAGTTTGGTATAAAATACTTTTTAATGTTACTTCAATTAGGTCTTCTGCATTGTATGTGACACAAATAATGCTAATCATAATATCATTTTTAAACATTGTCTTTTTTATTTAAATAAAATTCAAAATCTTCCATAGTGTTAATATATTTTAATAATTTAGGTGATAGAAATAATAAATACTCTTTGATTTCATCAAGAAAACCGTTTTCTTTAGATCTAAATAAATTAATCAAACATAAAACATCAACAATTTGCTTTTCTGCCAATGAAGGCAAAATTGTAGTGTCAATACCTAGACATAAGTCAAAAGAGGAAAAATCAATGAACTCACCTGGAATACCCTGAGGCAAAACTTCAATACCTAATTCATATAAATTTGAGTTTTGAAGAAAAATAGGTAACCCTACTCTTGGATGCCCTTTAATAAAAACTTTGAAGTTCCGATTTATTAAAATATTAATAATATCCATGGAAAGTTCATTATAATGATCTATATCATACATCAATTGATCAGGAGGTGATATAAAAAATAACACTTTCTTTTTGAAGACTTTTTCAAATTTGAAATTGACTGAATATTGTTTGAAAACACTTAGATCAACTGTTGGTTTTTGTTCGATTATCTTATAATAATTAACTGGGAATTCAGGATATCTAAAAACTCTCGTCATCAAAAAATTTACGCCAGTTATATATTTCAAAATAAATCCAAGAATTTTTCTTGAACACCTGATTTCACTTACAACAATGTTTGAATTTGAAATTGCATCGTCATAATGATTTAAATAAAATATACTTTCTGATCTTGATTCAAAATAAAGTATAAATGAAGCTGTTAACCAGTCTTCAAATCGAGAGAAAAAAAACACACTAACATTATTGTAATTTTTAAAATAATAAGTTTTTAACTTTTTAATTCTAATTTTTTCACGAATAATTGAGAATGGATTTTTAAAATTTACTAAATTATATCTTATGAACTCTAATTCAAGAACGTTCAAGTTTAAACTAACTAAAAAATCATAAACACTCCTAACATTTATGACAAAAATAGAAATCTGGCTACCTTTATACTTATTATAAATAGATAATAAATATTTTACGTCTGAAGGACTCTGACAAAACATAACTATGTTTTTGCCACTAAAATTTTTAATATTTCTTTGAATTGAAAGCAAAATTTTTAAAATATAAAGAAAATAGTGATAAAAAATATTTGATTACACTAATCACTTTAAGGAATTAAAAAATAAGTAAAATCACTTACCAAAATAATTCTATTAGATTTCAAAATTATTAGTGAATAAAATTTGTTAAAGTATGTTAATTTTATTCTATTGTGTTTTTTAATAGATAATTAGAATAAACAGTAATCATACCTGACAATAAAATGAATGAAGCCAACAATGACCAAGCAGATGTAAAGTAGCCTAAAGTAGGAACTAATAAAAAATTAAAACAAATTAAAAAAACAACACAGACTAAAAATATTGCTGTTTTTTGTAAATTTTTCTTATAGAAGTCTACAATCATGCCTCTATTAGAATAAATACCTAAAAATGCTTGTGCAAAGTTCAATATATAAGCTATTTCTAAACTTTCATTATATTTCGGATTTAAAAACAAAAAGGAGAAGTATTTTAAAAATAAAGAATAAAAAATAGCAATAGTTAAAATCATAATTGAATAATAAAAACTAACCCTATTCAAACTTTTTATATTATTACTAGTATCAAGCTTTTTATAGATAAAAGGCATAAGTACTTTATCAAAATTGGAATTTATCATTACAATAACTGAGCTTAAACCAGCGGCTACAGTGTAAAAGCCAACCTCCCTTAATGTAAAGAACTGTAATAAAAAGAATCTATCCGATTGATGAAGAATAGTTCCTAATAATGTATATAAAATTAATGGAGAGCCATATATCAAGATTCTCTTTAGTAGTAATGCATCTAAAGTGAAAGAAAAATCTCTAACGATTGAACTAAAAATAAAAAAACGCGGAAACAAGATAAGAATTTCAGCTAAAATGAAAGAGTATAATCTAAACTCCCAACCAAAATTCAAAAATTTTAAAAAAACAAAAGAAAAAAATAATATTAAAATTTGATTTATTGATGAAAGTAAACCAAATTTCTTAGACTTCATATCATTAATTAATTCCACATTATGAATTGAAGTTAATGACAACAAAGTACCCATAATTATAGCAACATAAATTATAAAAATATATCTTGAAAGAAAAGAATAAAAAATTGAAATAATTAAAAGGGTTAATAATGAATTAAATAAAATAATTAATAAAAGACTATTTCTAAATTTAACATAATCAGTATTGTCGGATTTGATAATTTCAATAGATTGTAACCCGCCTCCTGAGAACGAAATTATTGCAGGAATAAAGAACAAAATACTATTATAAATACCAATATACCCATATTCTTCGGGCGCTAAAGTATTGGATAGAAAGCTAATTGAAAAAAGACCTATAAAAACTGATATTAAAGAAAATAAATAATAATTCAAGAAATTATATATTATTAAATTATTTCTTAATAATACATATATGTATTTTAATTTTGTATAAATCATATCAAAAATTTACAATTACCATGCAGATCTACCCCCATCTGCTGCTATAATTGAGCCATTGATATAACTAGATGCCGAACTCAATAAAAAAATTAATATCCCATGATATTCATTTTGTTTAGCCATACGATTCAGTGGTATTCGCTTTACTAATTCATCTACAAAATCTTTGTTTTGATTATTTTCAACACCTCCGGGGCAAATAGCATTACATCTAACATTTTTATCAGCCCAATATGTTGAAACATACCGAGTTATACCTATAATACCTGTCTTTACAACAGAATAAGTTATAGGTTTAACCGGCTGTAAAAAATCAGCAATCCCATTAACCCGATAAAGCCTTTGATCGGGGGCAATTAAGCCTAAATCTGATGAAATATTAACGATACTACCTCCTTGTAAATTTTTTGAAATTTCAAATCCATAATATTTAGTACAGAGAAAAGTTCCTTTTAAAGCAACATCTAAATCTTGGTTCCAAACATTTACAGGAAAATTTTCTAATCTTGAGAAATTAATGTTATCAGCTTCTTCTACTTTTGGATTATTCGCTGCATTATTGACTAAGCCATCTATTTTACCATATTTAAATATTACTTGATCGCAGTTCATTTTAACTTGCTCTTCATTCGTAATATCCACAGCATAACCAGAAATTTGTTGATTATACATTTGATTTAATTCATTAACCTGAACATTTAAAATTTCTTGGTTTAAATCTAATAAAATAGGTGTCCCTCCAGCTATAAGAATAGCTTTAACATGCTCTCTTCCAAGCAAACCAGATGCCCCAGTTACTATTATATTTTTATCTTTTAATGAAAACATCTTATATGAAATTTAATAACCAACAGTCTGTCCGCCATCTATTACAAAACAAGAGCCTGTAATAAATGAAGCTCTATTTGAGCTAAGGAAGACAACCAAATCACTTATTTCTTCTGGCAATCCAAACCTTTTTAATGGGACCTTATCAATTAACATTTGTTTAGTTTTTTCTGGATTGGTTTGCATTTTTAAATCCCAAGTGCCTCCTGTAACCAAAACATTCCCAGGTGCAACAGAATTTACGCGAACTTTAGGAGCTAGTATTTTTGACAAATTTTTGGAAAGAGTTATCAACGCACTTTTAGCCACAGAGTATGCATTGGGGGCATTTATATTTTCAAGACCTGCAATTGATGAAATTATTGTAATTGCTCCATTATCTCCAATATTTTCAATAAATGTTCTTACAGGATACAAAACTGAGTTAAAATTTACATCCCAAATTTGATTCCAATTAAAATCATTTTCCAATATTTCAGCCCTTCCCTTACCATTTCCAATATTCAAAACAAGTACGTCAATAATACTATCACAATTTTTTAATAAAGTTTGAGATAAATTAGTTATTTCATCCTGTTTAGTAGCATCACACAAATAATAATAAAAGTTGCTATTGGGGAATTCAGAATTCAAAGACTTTAAATTATCGATTTCAAAACTTCTTGAAACACAGTGGACATTTGCAGATTCAGACAAAAACCCTCTAAGGATTGAGAACCCAATTCCATAAGATCCACCAAAAATTACAATATTTTTATTTTTAAAATCTAAATTCATTTTAGCTTTTCACTAATTCAAAATGTAGTAATTCTGCCATCCCGTTATTTTCAAGCATTTTTACCCATGCAAAGTCTAATTCAGGTGTAATGAAATCAAGTTTACTTACCCCTCCTGGTTTTCTCTCATTCAACCACTTTATTGTATTCGAAATTCCAAAACCATGTCTATAACCAACAAGCACCTCATTAAAGCCCGCCTTTAGTGCTAATTCCTTTAAAGATTTAGTATTAAAATAGTAACTATGAACAGTTCTATAATAGAATGGATCAAACTCCTTAAAATTAAGCTTAACTAAAATATCATCTAAATTATCTGTTTCAATATATGTTTTTCCATTTGTCTTTAATACATCAAAAGCACTTATCAAATACTCTAATGGCTCATTAATATGTTCAATAACTCCAAAAGAAATTACTATATCAACAGTAGAATTCAAATGTGCGCATTCTTTAATATTTGAATAAACTTCGTGGCCTCTTGATTTAAGGCTATCATGGTAGCCAACGAAAGGCTCTACGGCAATTGTCTTTTTGGCAATACCTTTAATTGAATCTAGAAAAGACCCCCCACCGCATCCAAAATCTAAAACAACTTTATCTCTAAACTTTTCAATTCCTATTTTATTAATTCTAGGTGTTTGTTCATGGTCATGATTATTAAAATAATCATGAATATCAGAAGTGTCGTTATAATCAAGTCTATATTCTTCGTTTTCGTAATGAATTTCTGGAAATTGCTCTAGCCTAGTTAATGAACATTTTTTACATTCAACAACTTTGAAATTATTAGATGTCAGTTTACCATAAGACCCTGCTCGAATTGGCCCGTCATAAACAATTTTATACTCTTCAGAATTACAAGAAATACACTTCATATTAGTCATTTATTTTAAATTTTCAACAATTTCTAAGATATTACCTTCCATATCATAACAATATGCAACCTTTACATTTCCATCTGGAGAAGATTGATATGGGTTTTTTATTGCTCCACCTGACTGGCAAATATATTCAATAGCCTCGTCAATATTTCTTACGGTTAAAGCAATATGAGAACACCCTAATCTATTTGACATTTGCAGCCCATCACATTTATTCAACAAATCTGAATGTGTATGATATTGTAGCAATTCAATTATAGAGCCATCTAGTAATGAAAGCTTTGCCCATTCTAGTTTAACACCATTAAATCCAACAAGTTTGTCGATATATTCTCCCTCCTCTATCATTCTAGAAACTAATGATAGCCCAAATCCTTCATAAAATTTGATGAATTTTTCTAAATCCGTTACGACGAAACCTGTATGTCTAGTATTAAGTACCATATATTTCCAAAACACTTTCTTCAACAGCAATAGCAAAGGTTTCTATACCTT
>Ga0315905_10007438_pt1 | contig 11091 bp, 11 predicted proteins | sample LakEriMetagenome_5_FD_203522 | JGI IMG/M metagenome (GOLD analysis project Ga0315905, IMG submission 203522) | Freshwater fungal communities from buoy surface, Lake Erie, Ohio, United States - Buoy 4 MA121 | ecosystem: Environmental > Aquatic > Freshwater > Lake | place: USA: Lake Erie, Ohio... | reverse complement strand
CCATTTGTCGTCGTTGGTGGAGCTCAAGTCATCGCGAGAGCTCTTCATCGATGCCCACCGCCTTGTAGACAGCTTCCCGGACACGGCCGAGGCCTGGTATGCAGTTGGCTGCTACTACTACCTTTGTAACAAGTTTGAGAAGGCGCGTATCAACTTCCTCAAAGCTACCTCTCTCAACCCTTACTTTGCGCCGGCCTGGTTGGGCTATGGGCATACCTTTGCTGCACAGGATGAAAGTGACCAAGCGCTCGCAGCCTATCGGACCGCCTCGCGCTTTTTTTCTGGTTGCCACCTGCCACCGCTTTGCATAGGGATGGAGTACGCCAAGACGGGCAACCTCCAAGTGTCGGACCAGTTTTTGACCCACACGCTGAGCATTTGCGCGCTGGATCCGCTCGTCTTCAACGAGATAGGCGTCCTCCGCTACCTACAGGGCAACTACGAAGAAGCTGCGGAAGCCTTCGAGAAAGTGATGGACCTGTCGCAGGCGCATCTGGTCTCGCAGACAGTCTCGGAGACGGTGGAGGCCTCGCTATTCAATCTGGGCCATTGCTACCGCAAGCTGCAGCGTCTGAATGAGGCGGTGGAAATGTACAGCAGGGCTCTGCGGTGCAAGCCAAACAAGGCGTCAACCTACACCGCAATGGCCTTCACTTACCACCTCCTTGGGAATTTCGATACCGCTATCAACTATTACCACAAGGCGCTCGGAATATGCCCCGAAGACACGCTTACAACAGAGATGCTTGAGCGCGCTCTCAAGCATGCTGCCGAAAACTCATCTCTGGCTTGAACTCTCGCATGGTTTTGATTAAGATATGTACATGAGACTCAAAATTAAAAGGCAGAGCGGTTTGAGAGTTGTCCCTGCTCCGCGTTAGAATCATCGCGAGAAGCAGCCACCCGCCGAGATGCTGACGTCTTCTCAAGCCTTTTTGGCACCTTTATCCTCCGACTGTGCGTCTGGGATTGGCTCAAACTCAAATCTGTTCCGAAGCAGAACAATTAGGACGGTAAGCAGTAATAAATCCAGGGCCTACGCCTTGCATTCGGCCATTCAGTAGAGGCAATGACAGAATTTTCATGCGCGTTCCATGCACGTCAGCACGAGAAAAACCTGCAGAGAACGCCAGCGTGCGGCAACATGACGTCGTTCTTGTCGAACAACGACAGGTGTCGATATCCCTGTCGAGCAAAGACAGAGACACATCAGACCAGAGCAAGCAAGACAATCACCCGATGCAGTGAAATACGAGAAAGAACCTTTCGTATGCACGTGACAGGGACGGAATATTGACCAATGAAATCGTCCCCCGATGAAATGTCTTCATCCATGACCACAAATCTTAGCATTGCTGATTCTCGATCCTGCACGAAGGGTACAAATCGTTTACCAAAAGGCTCACACCACAGCCAGAGCCAGAAACACGTAGAAACAGAAACACACAGACAGATACACATCGACACGCATAGAGACAGAAACACAAACCTGGATATCAAAAGTAAATGTCTCTCCTTGCCCTTTCTCGCCGAAGGTTGGGTTGAAGCCGTTATCTTGGATCGTGCGTGTGCGATTGGAATCTAGCGTGTGTGATTGGAATCGTTATCTTGGATCGTGCGTGTGTGATTGGAATCTAATCAGCGGCACACGCACGATCCCCCGCTGATTAGATTCCAATTCGACACACAAGAGTCAATTGTGAATTGTTCCTAAGCATCTAAAGCACAATCAGTCAAACAATTCGTCTTCAGCATTGAAGCAGATCAGTCCCACAAACCTGTAGAGTCCGTGCCCGTACCATGCACTTCAACGCGGACCTGTCACCATCCGCATCCGCAAACAAGTCATTCGCAAGCAACGCCAACCTAGCCCAAATAACTAACGTCGCCAACTTGGATGGACATGCAGAAAGGATGACTCACATAAACATCATCAGTGTCTCTCAGGTCCATCGCCGGTAATCGCTGGCACGACAGTATGCAAACTTTCAGCCTGCCAAAAGAAAGTTGAGCCGTCGTGACACACATCAAAAAGACAAGATACAACTATTTGTAAAGACCTGCAACTCGAAGATGCGATCCCGGTGGCCCGCTGCGAAGGATGTTTGAGCACGTAGCCCAAGCTGTTGTTTTCGCGGAATTTGCCGTGATTCAGGCTCATGCCAAGCTGGGAACATTTCGCACAACAATTAGTTCAAATATTCCAGCATTCTTGATTACAGAGCGGTAAATCAGGGGGTAACTTACATCGCCTGTCTGGAAATTGAGGCAAACGGCATGGCAACCAGCGCTCCAAAACGGGATCGGGTTCATGTTCGATGAATCCACTCGTCCACCGAATGGGTATATGCGCGACAACAGATATCTGTTGAACTCAACGAAATCCTCCCTATTCTTCTCCGACATCTTTAGCGCCCCTCCTTCAGCGTAGGATTGCATTTTAAAGCTAGGACCCTTCAGTCCTTCGATGATCTGGCGCAGCGGCTTTTTCTTCTCCTTGTTCGTTGGCAAGCCTACGAGACACGACCACTCTTCGGCAATCTTGTAATGATGCTCCTTATTTTTTTTTTTCGGTGTTCCTTCAGACGATTTGGTTTTCGAGGGGGCTTTAGTTTTTTTTGCTTCGGCCGGCCATTTGTTCAAAACTGGCTGATCAACGGGCTCTGACGCAACATCATCGTCGTTCTCTGAGTCATCCGCGTCCCCGAGCAATTCATCATCCTTGGCCCCGAGAGAGAGCATATCGGCTTTGAACAAAAACTTATATTTCAAGTCCTCCGGGGAAGGAAATGGCTTGGAGGCATCGTAACGATACACCGACTCCCCCATGATTTCAGTCACTATCTTGGCCATCTTCTCCTGATATGCTTGACTGCAATGATTTTCTATTGACATGATAACAGGATAAGGATTATTTGCAGGAGGCCCAAAGGACTCTTCTTTAATCTCCTCGATGACATCCCGGAACTTGATTTTGGTGGTCAGTGTGTGGCCGTGGAAAATAATCGGGTTTTCGTGGTCTTCGCCATCCCAACAATCGAGCTCCACGCATCGCGCGCCGCGCTGCAAAACGAATCCATACTGCTGGACATCCGAATATGATTGGAGTTGGTCGCCAGTTAGATACGTATTGTGGCTACTGTTGATCCAGTAGTGATTGAGGGGCTGCGACATGTAGGCTTCCAAAGTGTCCAGCCCACAACCAGGCTGAGTCCGGGCTGGATCAAACGCGCTATTCTCCGAGGCATCCAAAAGCATGGCAAATTCCATCTTGTCTATTGAGTCAGTCTCGTCGCCCACAATTTGCTGGAAAACGCTCTTTGCCGCTTCCTCATCCATGTAATCGTCGACTTCCGATTTTTGGAACGTATTCCAGAAGAGGGAATACTCATGCAGCGTCAAGCGGTCATCCAGTGTTTTCAGAGCACCGCCATTCGCTTTGCTGATCGCCTTGATTTCTTGCATGATGCACGCCACTTCAGGTCTATCACTGAACAGCGACCTACTCATAACCCAAAAAAACTTCAGTTATGTCACTGCCGCATGTATCTAAAGCGATCGCCTGACAATTGTGCCTCGAAACGGGTGAAAATCGCCAAAAGGAGTAGACGTGCAATCGTCGCTTTCTGTCACCTGGAAAATTGAGCGAACTCGGTCTTGTCCATTGACTTGCTCTTATCGAGGTCGAACTCGTTGAACTTAGTGAGAAACCACTTCTTCTTGAAGTTTATGTTCATGAGGCGTAGCACCTGCAATCCAAAACCAACAGAATCCCACAATACAGTGTTCGTTCCATCAACCTCGAATATCAGAAGCAAGAGGAATAGTTGCAGGGCACGCAGGCAAGCCGGTGAAATGGACATGGGCAGACCTGCAGAACTTCGTCTTGAGTGAGGGTACCGGAACCATCTGTGTCAGCCTGGTCCCACTGCGATTCGATAAACGTCTGGAATGAGTTACCTTCGCGCTGATACTTCTGCACCAGCAGTTCCAGGGCTCGCACCCACACCTGCACCGCCGGGCAAGCAGTCAAGCCGCAAGCACGAGTGAAAACGGACTGCAGTGCTCTGTCACATCAACGCCAAGGTCACAGAAAGCTAGGACGGGACTCGAGGACACACCCGGGCGTGCATTTCTGAAGGAGCAACGACGTCGATGGTGCGGTTGTTTGTCACAATGGAAAACGATCGTGCTTCAAACTTTTCGCCCACACTTTTCTTCTTCTCCCGTTTAAGCTTGAAGGTTGCTGTCTTTTGCCCAAGTTGCACTCGTCGCACTTGCGAGATGGCCAACATTGCGCGCTGTCCGCCCCCCCCGTCACCACAGGCCCGGCTGTCAGACGAGCACAACGTGCGCAGGTCGCAGACTCTCCACTGTGCGACGCTTTACCTGTTTGCGGAAAGGATTCTTCAGCTTGGCAAGCAGGCTGTGTGTCCACTCGATCCGATCGTTTCCGAGGCCTATCCTCAGCGCGAAAGCTACCTCTGTGCCTTCGCGCGTGTGTCGCACGTACTGGCGCGCCTGTCTGCTGTGGTACGAACGTCCCAAACTTCGTGAGCGAGTGGGCAGAACAATTCGGAAACTACCGCGCGCGCAGAGGGCAGAGCTGACCTCCCGCTGGGTCTGAGCGCTGAGAGGGCCAGCGGCAGGAACGCGGCGGCGTCGTCGATGTTATCGAGGGCCTCGGCAAGGAGCTTGCTCATGTTCAATGGATCGTATGACACAAAAAAAAAATCCTCGGGTAATTTGGATTTTAGCGACGTTTCGAATCGGATTTTGTTCAAGTGTATTCTGTACAAAGTTGACTCAATCGAGGAGGATGGCAATGCAATCTTGAGCGCTCGGCACGGGGAGCCAATAGAGCCAATGGGCCTTGGGATTGGGCTCTATGAGGACGACACGGGATCAATGTGCATTGAAAGCATTGCACCGTTGAGCCCCGCGGCGCTTTCGGGCAGGTTGGCACTCCACGACCGCATCGTCGCGGTAGACGATGTGTCGTGCGAGGGCATGCAGGCGATTGAGGTGGTGTCGCTGCTCATGAGCGTTGGAGAGGGGCGGCTAATCCACATCCGCGTGCAGCCCGCGTCCAGCAGTCACGCACCAGACATTGGTGTGTGGGTGCTGCACAGTGCAGACCACGGCGTGCAGACCCGGCAGCAAGCAGACTCGCTGGGCTCAGTAGGCGCTGTCGTATCCGAGGGCAATGGGGACACGGTGTGGCACGTGGAGACGGTCAAGGTCGGGGGGGGTGCCTGGCTCGGTGCCGCACACGCCTCGATGCAAAGCTCTATTGCCCATGGTGAAATTGAGCACGCGCTCAGGGAAGGCGACCGGATTGAGACAGTGGACGGTCAGAGTGTGTGCAATGCCGACGCTCCAGCACTGCTGCGGGGGCCCTGCTTCACACGCATGAACATGGGCATCATGCGCAATGGCACTCCTCTCTTTGTCGACATTATCCGCTCGCCCGTCTTGACGGGAGAGCCTTTGCGCCAGGCATCGGCCTACCTCTCTGCTCTGTGGCAGTCATTCACCCTGCACCACAGCGAGGAGGCCTCCTGGCGCAGATTCAATACCGCATTCAGGATGCGCTCTTTGCCTAACAAGCCTCCCACTAACCACGATGCGTCGAAGGAAGATGCTGCGCCCGATGCGTCGGAGGTGGAAGCCGTAGCAAGAATGATTCATTTGGACCTAGACAAAGTGTTATCATCGCTGACAAGTCCTGCCCCCACACTTGCCGTGCCTAGTCACCTGAAAGTACAGCCATCATCGACAAGTAATGCCTCCCATCGGGAGCACAGTCCGGGGCGCACATTGGCGCTCGAAAGAGTTCGTGATGTCTTGGGCACAGTAGATGCCTTCAAACCCACCTCCTGGCGTCAGGACACATGTGAGGAGAGAGCGGTACATGCGCGTGCAGATAACTTGTGGACCGGTGGCGTCAATGGCATCCGTGAAGTAGTACATGCTATACTGAATGGGCCTGGCCCTGTGCGCGAGGTGGACAACAGTCTAGATGAGATCGTACCAGCTCGCCAAGACCTCGAGCATCTCAATGACAAGCAGGAGCAACGGGTACGTGAACGGGAGGGAGAGCTGCAGCGAACATTGAAAGGATTGCGTGACGAGAAAGAGCTGCTGTATAGCCAGATCGCACAAGCTCGCCAAGACCTCGAGCATCTCCACGACCTGTCGAGGCGGATCGAGGGCTCGAGGGCACCCAGAGATGAGGAGCCGCCGAATTTTGGCGGTATTTCGTCAATCCTGAAGAGCACCTTTGGATTCTTAGCTCCGTCGCAGTCGGAGATCAACAATCACGAGGAAAGTACAGGAGTGAGGCAAAGCCTGCAAGAGCATAAAGCAGAGTTGCATAAAGCAGAGAAAGAATCCTCATCACGTATGGTGCCCGATCGGCGCGCCGAAGTGCTTGCATCTGTGCAGGAGAATGGTGGTGACATCCACCTTGAACGGCCAAACAAGTTCAGCGCCGAGCATGCATTGAAGGGTGATTCATTTGTCGGCAGTAGCGCTCACGGACACGCGCTTGATGTGATTTCCCAACGTGAACAGGCTGTAAGGGCTGCACTCGGGTATGTACCTCTTTCCTGCCCTTTATTTTGCACTGCCTTTTCTCACTACTGACATCGGGGTGGAGGAAAGCTGCTCCGTCTGTACATCATATTATATATAGTCCTATGGACAATATATATGATACAGACGGAGAAGCCTTTCCTCCACCCGGTGGAGGAGGAGGAAAGGCTGCTCTGTCTGCACATGATATATACCGTCCTTTCACAAGGTATTGTCGATTGTCCAATTATATATTGTCCTATCATAAGGTAATCGCCCAGCAATGGGGCGTGTATGTACGCATATTCCGCCCCTGTTGACCCCGGGGGTTAGCGGCGGCTGACCGGACAAATTTGATGATTCAACCCCAAGTACAAGAAGCTTGACCGCTGCTTGTACTCTAGACAGTCTCAACTTTGTGTAGTTAAAAATAAGAGTGCAGAACGTTTGTGCTCCCAGTTCTCCCCCGTGTCTTCGACAGGCAAGGTCACAGAGGCTCTACATCACGCCTTCTGTAAGCGCTGTAACCCTGGTTTTGGCGGTGCATTTCCGCCGAAATGAAATTTTCGTGGTGGGGCTGAGGCATGCTGCGCCCACTGACCGTTCACGAACCGTGGAATGCAAATTGTCTGCAGGTTGACGAATCAAGTGAGTCCTGCAAGGAGGCCCTTCGGTGCAAACTGGAATGTCCACCTGCAAGAAGTGCAAGAACTTTACTCGTTGCAACGAGACCTGCAAGAAGTGCAAAAAGTGCTAAATGCGCCTGCGGACCAGCGCAGTCTCGAAGTTCTTACCTCCCACGAACATATGGGCTTCGATACTTCGTTTTCCAGTGCCTTGCCCACGCTACCCAGGCATAGACTAGAATGCCTTAGCCCCGCTTGCAGCTCCGAGGTGGTGGGGACGTGGGTGAAGCCCGTGCCTTGGAGTCCAGCGGGGGGGGGGAGGGGATTGGAGCGGGAGGCAAGAAAGGAGCAAGGAGGGGGAATGGCAGGAAATAACGGCAGACCTCCCACGTCCCCCACCCCCCGCGTCCTTCACGCTGTGCCCACTTCAGCCAGGTTCTCGCACCTGCTGTTCTGTGGCCTGTGCGCTCGATTGCTCCTCCTATCTGATGTCCTCGTTTGCTCTCTCTTGGTGCGGCAGGCAGCACGGGGCGGCGCCTAGCAGCGATGAGCGCCATCGACTCCTCGGGCAGCAGCATATGACGCCGCTGCTCCATGCCCAACATCAGCAACAACAGCAGACCACAGCGCCGCCGCCTTGGCTACAGGCACAGCCCCCCCCCCCCGAGATGTCGACCAACGGCGAGGGGGCAGCTCAAGACAAGGAGAAGCATGTGAGGCGAGTTCTGAACATGATTGACGCGGGCTTGAGCGATATCCAGGTTCTACTGCGCTCTCGTCATGTCCTTCTTCTGTACAAACACGCAATGAGCGTGATTTGACGTGATGCTATGGTGCACGTGCAGATTCTTCATCACGGTGCATTGACGCAGAGCGGTCTGACCCTGTCGCAAATTTCGAACATTCGCGCGAAGCTCGGACGAGCTCGTGGGCCGCGGCGGCCTGGACCGCAGCCTGGGGGCGCTGTGGTGATGCTGTGAGAGAGTGTGTTTTTTATTGGTACTCAATTCATTAACCTCTAAACCGCAGTGGATACGCTGTGGTGATGCTGTGACTGCTCTCTATGCCTCTCTCTATGCCTCTCTCGATGCCTCTCTCTAGGCCTTCTTTCTATGCCTCTGTATACTGTGAGTGGTGAGGGCGGCATGCCTCCTGGCTATCCGAGGAGAGGGCGATGAGCGACCTGAGTTTCATTCTGTAATAAATCAATCATAACTTACCCGGGATGGCTTGCGCTACACTGTACGAGCCGCGGCCAGCGTGTCCTTGTGTGCCCTCCACGGGCACACAAGTGGATCAGGGGAGGGCTCTTAAGGGCAAGGTGTCGAGAGACGAGCTTGGGAGTTTTTTTACTCCTTAGGCTGCATCATTTATTGAATACCATTGGAGGGTCCATGTGGCACAAGGCAGCTCATTATCTCGCTCACGGTATCTCGCGCCACAGCAGCTCACAGCAACCACAGGGGGGGGAGGGGAGGGGGGGGTTATTCGTATTCAATCACATGGGGGGAGGTGGAGAGGTTGGTCGTATTGAATGATACTACAGACACAGGAGCTGAAATTCGCACATCCTGCAAGTGGATTGTGCAACTTTTGCATGTCCGGATCGTGTTTCTACGCACTCCCAACCCCCACCCTGCCGTAGCAACAATTGTGTTGCCTGTCCCGCACGTGACCCCCAACACACGAGCACCCATGATGAAATGAGGGGACACAAATGTTGGCTCTGTAGGCTCTACGTCTATCGCCCCTCGAACTGAACCCCCTCAAGTACATCCAAGCACCAAGGCTCACCGCCGCAGAGTGTCTGTCCCTACAGGATACGTCGGCCACCTCAGTAGCACAACCAGATCCACCTCACCACACCTCCGCCGCCGCCACCTTGTCCTTCTCTTCCAGGTTTTCCCAGGCCATTATCGGAAGCAAGAGAGCGAGCAGGAATGAAGGTGGGCTCTGACCTTGACCGCCTATCTGTCACTATCACCAAGGCTAAGCTGCCCAAAGCCTGCTGCTCCTGCTGCTCCAAACATCACGAGAGCACCGTCGACAAAGAGAGCAGCGGTGTGCGCCGCGCCAGCCGACATCTGGATGATGCGCACACCCATGGATGCTGACACAAGCTGCGGTGGTTTTCTGCATTCCATGTCCTTGTGCCCCAGCCTGCCGCGTCCTCCTCTTTTATTTTCAATATAATGTGAAGTGCACCCTTTGCAATCGGCCCATGCGTTACAGATGTTGCAGCATGGGCGTAGCGACCTGTCTGCCAGCTAATCCCCAGGTCCACCGCGGCATGCGAGGGCCCGCCCGACACGTGCAATATTAGTTCTCCCCCACATGTCCCTTCCTGTAGCCTCGTTGGGATAAGCGGAAGAGCGCGGACAAGCGGCGGTGTAGGTGCAAACCAAGTCACCACCGACGGTTGTGAAGAGAGGCATGCGAGGGAGGCTGCTGCCAAGGGGAAAAAGTCAGTGCTTTAGTCTTAGAAGCCTTGTGATTGGGATTGTGATTGTGAAATGGGATATTTCTCCTTCCCCTCGGGGCCCTTTAGGCGGCGTGAATGCACACATCACATGAGAATAGAGTGGGGTTTCGAGAATGTCACGTGCCTGCTTGATATTGATCTCGCAGGCCCGCCGTCTGCGGACGGTGGGCCTGCAATATGTGGATGTGCGCGGCATTAGCAAGTGTCGTTTGCGTTTGCAAAGAGCCCCCTCCGCACCAATCAAACTGGTTTTCGAGGCTGAGGTTTGTTTTAACGGGCCGTTGGTTATCTCGCAGATGGCGAACGGTTTTGCGCGTCAAATGGTGTCCAGGCGCGTGGTCGCACTCTGCTTCGTAATCACTCTGAGGTGGCTCTTTGCGGCATGTGGGGCATGTTCTGTGTTGATGCTGCCGCTTCAGTCCAGTAAGCGGGGGATATTCTCTGCTGGCTCTCTGTATTCTCTTCCGAGTATCTTGTCTGGTTCTGTCCAGTGAGCGGAGACTCCGCTGAGTATGTGTATGATCAGGGTACACTCTTCAGAGTATCTACTGCAGTGCGCATGTATACTCTGATACTCTGCCGACTACATACACGTGTACACTCTGCAAAAGATACTAGTGACCATACTTGTACTCTATGATGACATATGAGGCCGATGGTCCGCTTTGCGCGTCCTGCAAACGGTACTGTCACAGCCATAGCTGGGTCTCAGCGAGTTGCTTGGTAGTAAGTTGCCAGACACCTATGTCCAACAGTTGCTCTTTATTATTGCTAATACTTCGAACACGACTTGCAGCGTAACACTAACCCTGAACCCTGAACCCTAAACCCTAAACCCTAATGCTATCTTGCGCTATCTTAGTACTACACTCGGAGCGCTCTAACAGAATGCTCTCATCACCTAAACCCTAAAGCCCAAACTCTAAAGCCCAAACCCTAACAGTATTCTCTCACTGGGTTCCATCATCCGTATCCATTTGCTGACGTGTCTGCGGAACAGAAGCTCCGTCAGAGCACAACTATCGCCGGACACCCCATCGGACTACCGAGAAGGAGAAAGTGTCAATACAGACGGAGGAGACGCAGACGGATACTGCAAATATCAGTACAAGTATTTCCAAAGTATGCAGCCGGCTTCGACCTTGACCTCGGCACGGCGTTCGAGGCTGTGCGAAAAAACAAATGGGTGCTGTCCTGTACCTTGTTGCTCTGAGCTTCTGAGCTTCATTGTTTGTGTGTGAAGTGTGCACTCGTTGCTGCTGACCTGTCTTTTGCCGAGCGCGTGACGTGGCAATCTTTGTGCTTGGAGCTGGCAGAGCTGGGTTTGCAAAACCCACTGGAACCAATGTGTGTGTGTGTGTGTGTGTGTGTGTGTGTGTGTGTGTGTGTGTGTGTGTGTGTGTAATA
>Ga0315905_10007437_pt1 | contig 11091 bp, 8 predicted proteins | sample LakEriMetagenome_5_FD_203522 | JGI IMG/M metagenome (GOLD analysis project Ga0315905, IMG submission 203522) | Freshwater fungal communities from buoy surface, Lake Erie, Ohio, United States - Buoy 4 MA121 | ecosystem: Environmental > Aquatic > Freshwater > Lake | place: USA: Lake Erie, Ohio... | reverse complement strand
CAGCAGCCAGGCAGAGCATAGCAGGGTGCTCACTGTCAGGCAAGCAGCAAGCGAAACCACACACCTGACGCTCTTCCAGGCTGTCATCTACAGGCTGCGACAGGGCAGGCAGCTGAGGCCACGCGGCATTGCGCGTCGCCAGCTCAGCAAAAGAGCACGCCGCCAGATCGGCTGCTTGCTGCTGGCGCAGCAGCCGCTGCGCCTTGTGACGCCGGGCAGATTCCAGCCACAGCTCAAACAGCAGCCAGCGCTGTGTGTCTTTGCACTTGACGAAGAACAGTCGCTCCTGCAGCAGCACAGCATGGCTCTCACTTTGAGTCAGCTGCCATCTGCTGGCATGCAGCAATGCCGTGCAGGTTGCGGAAGCTGCTGCACACCATGTCACCATGCACAATCCCCCCGTGCGTGTGGCAGGCCATGGCGCCATGGCTGCAGGCTGCCATTGACCGTTGCGGCTGGCAGCGCGCTCACCTGCTCTCGACGGGCAGCCTCCTGTGCAGCCTGCCTGGCACGCTCCGCGGCTGCCGCGGCTGCAGCGGCTGCTGCCGCCTCTGCAGCCAGGCGCTCCTTGAGGGCGCGCTCCTGTGCCAGGCGCAGCTGCTCAGCTCGCTCTGCGGCCTCCCTGCGCCGCAGCTCCTGCTGCATTGCCTTCGCTCTCTCACACCTGGCCTGCTCAGCCAGGTGAGCCTGCTGCTTCTGCTGCTCCGCCGCCTGCCGTCTGGCCTGCTCCTCCTGCATCTGCCGCTGCTGCACCAGCTCCTCCTCCTGCTGACGGCGTTGCTGCTCTGCAGCAGCCAGGCGCTGCTGACGGCGCAGCTCCTGCTCAGCCGCCGCAGCAGCAGCAGCCGCTGGTGGCGGGATGGCAGGTGCGATCAGCCGAGGCGGCTGGATCAGGCCGGTGCCTGCTGCTGCTGATCCCAGGGCCGGCTCCCCCCGCTGGCCACTGGTGCCTACGAAGCCGAGTGCTGGGCTGAAGCCTGCTGGGCTGGGTCCTGGGCTGGGCCCTGGGCTGAAGGGCGAGGCATAGTCCGGCAGCAGCTCTGGTGACCCCGGGGGCGGCGAGGCCTCATGGGGCGTGCCAGGGACGCTGCCGTCGCTGCTAGGCGCTGGCGACGGCGACGTGAACACCGCTGAGAAGCTGCTGTCAGGCAGCTGCTGGCGCTTGGCTGTGATGCGCGGCACAGCCATGCGCGGCAGCTTGTCCGGCTTCGTGGCCAGGCTGGACGCTTGCATGTACAACACATGCACCACACGCCCGTCCGGCTGCTCCTGCTTGCTCAGCTTCACCCCCGCATGCGCTGCCGCAAAGCGTGCGGCTGCGGCCTGGTCGGGGAAGCAGCAGGTGCGGGCATAGTCGCTGACCGTGAGCGTCTTGATGGCCGCGCCGCCGGGCAGGCGCTGCGACGCCCCGCTGCGCAGCCACACGCGCAGCATGGATGACTGCATGCTGGGCACGTGCACCTGCGCAGCTGCTGCCAGCAGGTATGGGGCTGACGCCAGCAGGCGCCAGAAGGCCACCCAGTTGGTGGAGTTGCGCGCTAACACCAGCTGCCGAGCCCACACCACATGAGGGCTGGCCTGCGGGCAGCAGCAGGAGCGGCAAGGCAGGCGGTGGTGGGCGATTGCTGAGGGCCCAAGGCCCAGGCTGCTGGCCATGCAACCCTGCCCAGCGCAGCAGGCATGAGGTGCCCATGCATTCACGCCTTGGCGGTGGAGCATGCCGGCCGCGCAGCTGCTGCAGCTCACCGTGACTTCTGCCGGGGCGCCCATGAGCAGCGTGTTGCTGTAGGCCGGAGGCGGCTTGAAGCTGCCGTGGTGCCCGCCCAGCAGCAGCTGCTGGTAGGCGCGCATCTCCCCCGCAGCCTGGCAGTCCAGACCCGCCAGGCGGGCGCGCTCGTACAGGTGGGTGAGGTCGGTCAGCGTCTTGGCCGTCTCCTCAATGTGCAGGTGGGCCTCGTACCACTCGCGTGCAGCAGGGTCGGAGTCGTCCTCCGCCTCGCGGCCTGCCTCCGCCGCCCCATCCGCGCCACCGAACACAACCTTGCTGACCGGCTTGTGGCGCTTGGGCAGGAACTCGGCGTTCACCTGTGCGCACACCAGGGTGGGCGGGGGGTTGCTGAGGCCCGGCTGGGGCAGGTGGGCAAGCAGGCGACTTCGCACCCGGCTTGCAATGCCCTGCAGGGTTTAACACCCACCCCGCACACGCTTGCTGGCAGCCAGCAGCTGCGTGTGGCTGTCCTGTCCCCCTGATGCCATCCTCGCCCCCGCATACGCGGCCCCGCTGCCCCACCTTGTCCTGCCCCGCCAGCTCAGCGTCCATGCCAAGGTGCCAGCGCACAATCTCCTCCAGCGTGCTGATGCACCACCTGAGCTGATCCTGGCCCTTGCCCGCCAGATCCTGCGGTGTGTGTGCGGGGGGGGGGGGGGGGGGGGGGGGGGGGGGGGGGGGGGGCAGGTGTGGCAATGCGGCTGCGGTGCACAGTGGTGAAACTCAGCCCCATGCTCCAGCGCATACGCGCAGCCACACCTGTGCTGTTGCTGGCTGGCTGCAGTCGACCCGGAGCACCAACCCAGTTGCCGGCCCCCACCTGCTGGTGCATATCCTTGCGGACAGCCCGGAAGCGATCGAACAGGAATGTCTCTCGGGACAGCAAGGAGAAGCGGTCGTCGTCGTACAGGGAGCGCAGGAAGGTCAGGGTGCGCTGCAGGCCCGCCCAGGAGCGCACATTGCTGGAGTTGATGGTCAGCCCAGCAGCTGCAGGCACGGCAAGAGGAGGCAGGGGCTTGTCAGAGCGTGCTCCTGCCTCCCCCCCGCCCCCCCCCCACACACACACACACACGCAGTCCGACTCAAACGGGTCTCAAGCGGGCAGTCAAAGACCCCGCCACGCAGTCCGACTCAAAACCCACACCCCAGGCTAAAGGCGCGCTGGTCGGCGCTTGAAGCACCACCCAACAGCTGGCAGCCACGAGCAGCTCCCACCCCGCACCCGAACGCTGATGCTTCTTCACGGTCCGGCCCAGCGCTCGTTCTATGGGGTGCAGTGAGTTGCTGTCGCGCCGCGACTCTGCCTCGTCTGCCGGGCACATGTCGTCGCACGCGCCCTCCAGGCCCTCCACGGGGCCGTCCTCGTCATCGCCCGCCACAGAGTGCGAAGTGACAGCCGCTCGAGCAGCCGCTGCAGCACCTGCAGCCAGCCGTGCGTTGCAGTGACATTGCTGCCCGAGTGCAGCATGCAGGCCCAAGCATGCAGCAGCTGGCTGGCGCACCTGCCGCGTGCTGGGGTGCCCTGGGCGGCCTGCCAGCTGCTGCAGGCGGGGCGCTGCCCCCTCCAAAGGTGGGTGCGGCTGCTATGGCTGCCCGGCGTTCAGCCTCCAATGTGGCTTCGTCCAGCGGCTCGTCATCATCGCCGTGGTCGGCCATGTCACTGCCGTCGGAGTCGGCGTCCTGGGCGCCCTCAGCAGCTGCACCGGCTGGGGCTGCACAGCGTACGGCAGCCGTGCGGGGCGGTGTCAGCGACACATGCCACGCCATGGCTGCCCTAGCAAACCATGCGGGTGCTGGCATCTCCGGGTGCGGAGCAGCTTGTGTGCTGCTGGACAGCGTGTGGATGGAGGGGAGCCCGAGTGCTGCAGCTCATGCAGCGCTCACCTCGGGTGGCAGTCATGTCGTCATCATCCCCAGACCCCCAAGACGCGCGGTGCCGACGTGCCTGCCATTGCAAGTGTCAAGTTCGGGTGAGTTGAGGTGCATCTGCCAACACAGCGTGGCTCAGCCTGCTGGTGGCGGCCGCACGCAGCTGCTGCCCACCACGAGGAACTTTGCTGCATGGCACTGGCTGCTGCCGCGCTGCTGCGGCACTACCTCGCTGCTGTCCCTGGCGCATGCTCACCTGCGCAGCCGGCACACCAAATCGCATGCCCTCGCCACTGCTGGCAGGCGCTCCAAAGCCACCAAAGCCGCCTCGCTGCTGACCACCAAAGGCGTTGGCAGGCGGCGCAGCAGCACCGCCGGGTGGGGCAGCGCCGCCCAAGCGGTCAAACACGCCGCCGCCTGGGCTGGCATTGGGTCCAGCTGCCGCACCACCTGCAGGCGCACATGCAACCACCAGCTGGGCAGTCATGGTGGACGTGGCCCACCAGAGCACATTGCTGGGTTCACTCACCGAAGATCGGAGGCGCGGCCTGCCCTGCGCCCTGCAGCGCACGCAGGATTGGATCGCAGCGTCACAGTCGTGCTGTGCCGGCTGACCACGCCTCCCCGCTCGCGCAGCCAGGTGAGGCATGATCGCTTGATTCTGCATCGCACCTGACCCCACTGGGCGGCTCCAGCAGCGGGTGCGGCTCCAAAGCCCCCAAAACTGCCTTGCTGCGCACCAAACGAGAATCCTGAGCTCGAGGGCTGACTACTGGCACCCCCAGCTCCAAACATGGATGCTAGCTGCGGCGGGTCCTCGACGCATTGACGGACAACATCGATCTGGGGGCTGGAGGTTTGCACGCCCGGCTCAACTGGCGTGTGCACAGCGTGCAATGAGACTAGGTTTTGTCGTGACAGCGAGGGCAGGCGTTCTAAGCTTCCCGCACGGCTGCCGCGCGGCCCTCGCCACAGCTTTGTTGCAAGGGTCAGCCAGCGGCCCGGCCAGCGCCTCGCAGCGCTGCAGCCAAGTCCGCGCCAGGGTCAGCAGCAGCAGCTGCTGAGGACCCTGCTGCTGCCACCTTCCTGGGTCCAGAAGTGCGCACCACGGGATGCTCCGCCTCTGCCACCCGGCGCCAGGCATACTTGCAGGCGGTCACCCAGGAGGGGCTGACCACGAGCCTGCCTTCCTTGGCCGCCAGCTGTGCCTGCAGCGCATATGCACACATGCGCTGTGGCCGATCCTCCCGTGCAAGCGGCTGCTGGTCATGCACCAGACGCAGCTGAGGTGGCGTCCCAGCTCCTGCCCTGGCATGCCAGGGTGCATGCGGCAGAGCCGGCTCTGCCGCATGCCCCGTGCACGCCCCGTGCACGCCCCGTGCACGCCCCGTGCCAGCACGCACCTTGTCGGTGCCGGGATGAGCTGCCACCACGTGTGTGGTGTGCCCCGGGTGGTAGCTTGTGCTGCACTCTGCCCCCAGAGCCTCTGCCATCTGCCACAGGGGCTGCTCATGCGCCACCTGGCCCATCGCCCAGCAGCGGCTGAACACAATGGCACAGCCGCGCAGCACGCACGCCCGCTCATCCCTCAGCACGCAGCGCACGTCACGCTCAGCCAGGGGCAGGTCCGCCTGGGAGTTGATGCCAGCGCTGTCATGCACTGAGCTGCCCTGCCCCGCCTGGCCCTGGTAAAAGCGCGCATGCACCGACCTGCAGCGCAGGCAGTCGGGCACCACTGAGGAGGTGGCTGCGGGTGGTTGGGAGGGGGCGGCTGGGGCTTGCATGCGCAGGGGCAGGCCAGGCGTTGCGCGCAAGCAAGGTGGCCCCAGCATGACAGGACAGCGACCCGTCTTGCCTGAGCACTCGCAGGCAGGCCGCCAGCTGCCCGCCCTGCACATCCTCATCCCTCCCGTCCTCCAACAGCCCCTTGGCTGCTGGGAACCAGAGGCGTATGCTGCTGCCGAAGAAGTGGTAGCGGTCGACCTGGGGGAGGGATTGAGACAAAGGTGTGGCGGCAGCCTGGCACACCAGAGCACAACAGCGCCCTGCCCGCGTGTGCTGTCACATGTGAGAGGCATCCACAGGCACGACAAGCGTCTTGACCGCCACTGCGAGTGCAAGCAGCAACAGTGGCATCATGCGAGGCCGGGTTACCACGCGGCTGGTCTGCCCAGCAGCAGGCGGCTGCACCCACCTGGATCAGGTTGCTCCTGTGCGCCGCCCACACCTGCTCGGTGTCGTCCAGGATCAGCACGTGCTTGGGATCTGCCAGCAGCACGTCCAGCCCCTTGCGCTGCCCATGCGTGCTGTCAGCAGCGCTGACCACGCGGCCAGCAAACAGGCGGCCGCCGGGGTCCAGAAGCCGGGCAATCTCGTGTGCGTACGCCTTGTCCCCCATGGTGTAGACAGCCAGCTCATACAGCTGGCTGGCTTGCTGCAGGCAGGGGTGCAGGCACAGAGACACGACACTGAGCTGCGCATACTGCACCAGTGCAGGCAGCGCTTGGCGGACGACGGTGGCCCGCCCTGCTGGTGGTTGAGGCTGCTGCTGGGTACACACAGGCTAGGCAGGCAGGCTGCCCACCTCCAGGAACTCGTGCAGCCCAGGACGCAGCTTGGTCCACAGTCCGCCATGGAACAGGTGGAACAGCGTGCGCTGCACGGGGCCGCTTGTGCTGGGGGTGGCTGAGTCGTCAGCGGGCAGCGTCGACCGCTGCTGGCCGTTTGCTTGACCAGCAGCCGCGCTGCTGGAGGGCTGCTGCTCCGGCTCCTGCTCCTGCTGCTGCTGCTGCAGTGCGAAATCCACAGCGGGATCCGAGGGCTGATTCCCCGCCGGCTCCGAGCTGGGTGACGCCTGTGCGTCCTGCTGCTCCGGGGACGGCTGCTGGTGCTGAGCAGCATGGTATGCCGCCACGCGCGCCTCCTGCTCATCATGCTGGCGGATGAGCGCCTGGCGCTCGCCCTCGCTCACATCTGCTGCTTTGGCACTGTTCAGCAGCGTGTGGTCCAGGTCCAGCACCAGCACCAGCCGCCGGCTTTGCAGAAGGCGGGCAGCGCCCGACGAAGCGCCGCGTGCAGCCTCCTCAGCAGACAGCTGCACGGCACCCGGGTTGCAGGACATCAGACACTGGCGCAGTGCTGCTGAGCGCCACGGCGCCCTGCCTGAGCCACTGCCATAGCTGACGCCAGCTGGAAACCAAGTTCGTGCATGGCCTGGCCATGCAGCTGCGCGACAAGCCTGCCAGCTTGCTCTGGCTGCTGACAATGGCCCGCGAGCAGCTGCGCAACTCGGATGCGCAGGGACACCTCCGGCGTACCTCCAGGTGTGCTGTGTGGTGCAGGTGTGTGATCCGAGTGAGTGCGGATGCACCCGCGGCTTCTGCATCATCCGTCTTGAGGGCGCCACATCGAAAGCACATGCCATTCATGTACCCGGGGTGCGGTGGGCACACGGAGGCGGCCGCGGAGCCGCTGGAGCCTGCATGGGCTGGTCTGATCACTCGCCGCCTTTTCGCCATGGCATCCTCTGCCGGCTGCTCCGCCGCCGCCGCGGCTGCAGGACCTATGCTGTCATCTGATGCGGCTGTTGCAGCATGTTCCACAGGGGGAGGCTCGCCCTGCTCATCCCCCGAGGCCAGCTCCTCATCGAGCATGCGAGCCAGCTCGCTGTCGAGCGATCCAGACATGGCGTTTGATGCGCTGATGTGATCCTGGTGTGGCACTGTGGCTGCAAGGCGTTGGTTGGTGATCTGGTCAATGGCGTCGGCGCGGCCTGCACTGTTGGGCCCTGCAATGGCAAACTGTAGGTGCTTTAAGAGCGGGGAGGCGACTGCCCTCTCTGCCGCCGCCCACAGCTGGGGAGCAGCTGGAAATTTACAGCAGCGGAGCACGGGCACCGCCTCTCAGCAGTGCCCTCACACTGCAGCGACGGGCAGCTGGGAGCTTGCAGCCTGCCCATTGCTCATGCTGAGGTCCAGGTGCTGCGGCACCTCCAGCTTCAGGCGCCGGTGGAACCACAGCAGCGCCATCCACGCCTGCACGGGGCGGGGGCAAGCGCACCACCACCAGCTGTGGGTGACGAGCGCTGCTGGCAGCCATTGCTTCAGCAACAGGAGGTGGGGCACCCTGCATGCCGGGGTGCCTGAAGACCAGCCCACCTGTTGGGACAGCTGCCCTGAGGATGCTCGCGCCCAGCAGTGCTCCAGCAGGGCCGCCATCCAGTCGCCGGGCGGCACCACCCGCAGGCCGCCCAGCGCCGCCAGCAGCTTCTTCAGCTGCGCGTCTGTCAAGCGGGCCGGCGCCAGAGCAACGCTGCTGGTGAAGGCCGCCAGCCACACAGCACTGGGCGCAAAGCACAGGACGCTGAGGGCGCTGAGCAGGCCGATGGCGTCCTGCAGGAGGGGGGGGAGCAAAGAGCAGGGGCTGGTGTCAGCATGCCGCCAGGAAGTCCAGCCACGGGCAGGCGGGGCAGGCACTCTCAGCCAAGCGCCTGCCCTCACCTCGGAGTCCGCATTGGCTGCCTGCGCTGCGGCATGGGCGCACAGGTGCGTCAGCCACTCGCGGCGCGGCTGCACCCGCAGCGTGGCCAGGCTGCGTGCCAGGATGCACAGCTGGTGCAGCTGCCAGCCTGCGAATGGCTGCTGCGGCTGCGCCGCGGTCGCTCGGCTGTGCTGCCCCTCATGAGCGGCTTGCAGCAGGGCGCCCATCCAGGAGGCGGGTGGCCTGAGCTGCAGCCGCGCCACCGAGGCCACCAAGCTGGCCAGACCGAACGGACTGTAGCTGCTCAGCTGCTGCTGCGTGGCGCTCCAGAAAGCCGCCCGCCAGCGCGGCTTGGGGCTTGCCGACAGCCGCGCCAGCGTAGACAGCAGCCTGCCTGCATCCTGCTCCGTGCACTCGGGCAGGCGCGGCTGCAACGCCGCCAGGAAGGCGGCCACCACCCCGCCGTCTGGCGCGGGGTCCAGGCGGGCCAGCGCGTAGAACGCCAGCACGCAGGCCGCGACGGGTGCCGCGGTCGCCTGGTCCAGCAGCAGGGACCACGCGGCACTCAGCCAGGCCGGCGGCGGCGTCATGGACAGCTGGTGCGCCGACAGGAGCTGCGTGGCCAGCAGGCGGTTGGCCTGCTGCAGGCTGCCGCCGGGCTGCTGCCGGAACAGCGCTGCAGCCAGTGGGCTGTCTGGGGGCAAGCTGAAGCTGCACCGTGACAGGCCGTACAGCATCTGCGCCAGCTCCCACGACTGCAGGTGGCTGGCCTGCAGGGCTGCTGCTGCGTGCAGCTGCTGCAGGAAGCCGGTGGGCGGTGGCGCCCACGCCGCCGGCAGCGCGCCCGACATCTTGCCCAGCGCCCAGCACAGCGCCGCCAGCTCCCGCACGCTCAGCCGCTGCAGCTTTGAGGAGGGCAGCGCGGCGTACAGCGCCTGCATCCAGGCTTCCCCAGGCCAGCAGCGGGCAGCTGCCAGGCTGTGCAGCAGCAGCACCGCCTGCCCGGGCTGGGCCAGCTCCAGCTGCTGCTGCGCGCCCTCTGCCAGCTTCAGCAGCACGCTGGTGTGCGCCGCTGCGCGCTGCTCCGACCCCAGGCGGGGCAGCGCCCACAGCAGCATCATGAAGTCCTGGCTGCTGCAGCTGGTCAGCTGGCCGAGGGTGTTGTGCAGCAGGCGCGACATGAGCGGCTGCGCCGGCCGGCAGCCCAGGCGCGCCAGCGACCAGGCCGTGGTGGCCAGGTGCTGGGGTCGCATGTTGTTGGCCGCCAGGTAGGCTGCGCAGCACAGCCCCTCCAGCAGGCTGGGCTCGTAGAGGCGCCGTGTGGCCAGCACCCACAGCACGTTGGCCACGGCCTGCGGGTCCAGCTGGCGCAGCTGCGAGCGCAGCAGCTGCAGCAGCATGCGCAGCAGCGGCGAGACGGCTATGCGGCCGGGCTGGCCGCCCGGCACAGGCTGCGGGGTCTGCTGCGGCACCGGCTGCAGGTGTGAGGGCGGTGCTGGCGAGCCAGGCGGCAGCTGCTGCTGCTGGTGCTGCTGTTGGTGCTGCTGGTGCAGCTGCTGCTGCTGCTGCTGCTGCTGGTGCAGCTGCTGCTGCTGGGCGCTGGCGGATGGCAGCGGGGCCAGGCGATGATACGCCAACAGCGCTGTGCTGACGTGTATGTGGTTGAAGTGAGCGGCGTGCTGTTGCACTGTGCTGGTGAGGGCGTCCAGGCTGTCTGCTCGGGAGATCCACACGGTGAGGTGCGCGGGGTGCGGTGCCGGCGCCGGGTCAGCCTCGGAGGCGCTGCTGGCTGCTGCGTCACCAGACGCTGCCCGACACGCGGTGCCGGCAGCACGCGCTGAGTGCGCCTGCACCTCCTGCAGGCATGTGCACAGATGCCGGCGAATCAGTGGCCGGCCTGGCGGCCAGCAGGGGGGTCGGGCTGGCGCGTGCCTGCACGTGGGGCGCATGGGGCCGCATCCGCCTGGCGGAGCGCGATGGTCTAGTTCTGCTCCCCACAGCCCGCAGGCATGCCATGCAGATGCAGGCCTGTTACATGGCGATGGAATGTGACTTACTGGTGAGCTGCGCGACCAGAAAGGCGCGGTCGCAGCTCCACACACTGCACGGGCGCCTGCCTTGGTGCTGTGCGCGGGCCTCACACCGGCCAGACCCTGCGGCAGGGCTGTGCACCTCCTATCCCGCCTAGTAAGCTGCGCTTGGCGCCAAGCGTGGCCTCCTGAGGTGAGAGCCATGTTGGCGCCCGCCTGTCTGGCCTCACTGGCGCGCCGGTGATTCGATCAGTACCTAGGTTCTGGGCACCTGGGACGTTCGGACCACACGAATCAGGGGCATGTGCCGCCCAGCTGCCGCTTGAATCTCAGACGTCGCGCCGAAGCAACGCCCCCAGTCTCGCGATCGCGTAAACTGGCAACGCAGTCACACTGTCCTGTTTCAATCGCTCGTTGCTGCGATAAGAGCCACTTCGCTGGGCAGGTGCCGGGTGAGGGGCGCATGTGGGCGCAGCTGGCCTGATCTCACGGCTGGGCTTAGAGCGGTTGACAGGTGCGCGTGCCCGCACCGCGCGCGCCTTGGCACGGGTGGCCTCATTCTGAGCGACCCACCGCGTACGCATGGCGTGCAATCCACGCCGCATCTGCCTCACCCCGGCAGGACCGGTCCTGACCACTCACTGGCAGCCCGTCTTGAGTGGCCGCGCCACCAGTAGGTCATGGTCATGACTGTGGACCAGCGGGCGGCGGCGGAGGCAGCACAGGTGCGGCCTGGTGCTGCCGCACCCGGCAGTGGCAGGACGACCGCTGCGGGCTGTGCAGCCCACCGTGGACGACCCGCGTGGCTGACAGAAGCCTCACACGAGGCTGTGCCGCCTCCTCCTCCTCCTCCTCCTCCTCCTCCTCCTACTACTCCTACTCCTACTCCTACTCCTACTCCTGCTCCCCGCCTCCTCCTCCGGGGGCGGCCCCCCCCCCCCCCCC
>Ga0315905_10007436_pt1 | contig 11091 bp, 6 predicted proteins | sample LakEriMetagenome_5_FD_203522 | JGI IMG/M metagenome (GOLD analysis project Ga0315905, IMG submission 203522) | Freshwater fungal communities from buoy surface, Lake Erie, Ohio, United States - Buoy 4 MA121 | ecosystem: Environmental > Aquatic > Freshwater > Lake | place: USA: Lake Erie, Ohio... | reverse complement strand
AACGATAAAGAAGTACAATGATGTTTGAAGACTCAAGAGAGGCAGAGCCCGTATTTTCTGATGACATATACAATGAAAGGTTTTGTGCAAAGGTAGGGTGTAAGCACTAATCTTTCGATTTCATCACTTGAAGGAAATTTTGGATGCTAAGCATCTTGGTCAAGGAGGCCATCAGCAGATTAATACTCACAAAAATGAGCGCCCATAACGTCCAAGGTAGGTCAATTATTGCGTCCGCTTGCAGTTGGCTGTAAATCAGCACCGAAAGGGCTAAAGTAGGTATGCTGAATCTAATCGTTTCTTTTAGTTGTGTTCTCAATGAAATATGGAAGTCTTTGCGAACCCACAGAATTTGTAAAATGAGAATAAACATTTGTGTTAGAGCATTTGCTTGCCCGCAGGCCACCGCACCCTTGCTTGGAATAAAAAGCAAATTGAATGCGATATTAATGAGTAGCCCTGCAATCATCAAATAGGTAAGGGATCTAATTTTTCCTGCCGCAGTGAGCAGCGTTCCGTAGATGTATTGCATTGAAAAAGCAAAGCAACCAATCATTAACCATTGAAACGACTCAATGCTTTCTGCTGTAAGTATGGTGTAGAATTTCGGCAAAATGTTTTGCGCAAAAACGATTGCTCCTAAAACAAAGATCCACGTAGCGACGAAGAGCTGACGGTGCGAAATAGAGAGAATTTCATTGATAGGTTTTTTTTCCGAAACCATTCTGGAAAAAATTGGAAGTAATAAGCCAGCGAATAGATAGGAGATCATGTTATAGGCTTCAAAGAATCGAAAGCCTTGAGCATAATGTCCTGCCTGATCCGCGGTAGTCATGCGCTCCAGAATAACGGAGTCCGCGCGATAGATAACCATCCCCAAAATTGAAAAAACTGCAAATGGCAAGCTTTGTCGAAGAATGGTCGTCTTGGTAGATAAAGGAGTTTTCCAGTGCAGTTTTGGGGAATGCTTGAATACCCAGAAACCAGCAATCATGGCCGTAAGGAAATATGCTATTGTTTGGCCAGCAATCAGCCATTCAATTCTAAAGGTGCCGAAGTCATGCGGTGCCCAAAGCAAGTAACCGAAGCCCAGGATAAGCAGAGCTCTATCAAGAATACTTACAATACTATCCTTGCTAAAGAGGTGAAGCCCTGAGAGATTCGATCTAAAGAACAGCACCGCCATGGCGAGCACTTGATTAAAAGCAAGTGCAACAAGCCAGAGGATCTGATGTGTCGAATAATTGAATACAAAACCTACTACAGAGACGATAATCAGATATAGCAGTGCGAGCGCAAGTCTGATTTGAATTATGGCGGGAATGACTTGAGAAATTTCGAGTTTTTGCGCCACTTTCCTTGTATTCCAGTTGGTGATTCCCATGTCGAGAATCATGTTGAAAATGAAAGAAAGGTTGATGAGGGCGAAATAAGAGCCGTATTGACTAGCACCCACTTCATTTTGGATACTTAATTCAATTCCAAGGACGTAAAAAGGCTTAATCAGCAGGTTGAGGCCCACCAAAAGGATGAGATTGCTGACAAAAGTCTTTTTCATAATGCCTAATTGGCGGGCAATTTAGAGAAGATATACTTTATTTTAATGATTACTTTTTTTTAAGCGCTTTTCGTGTTTACTTTTGCGCCCGAAAATTTAAACCCGAACGCATGTCTCAAAATATTGGTAAAGTAGTTCAAATCATCGGTCCTGTTGTGGACATTTCATTCCAAGCCGGTGAGAAATTACCTAACATCCTCGATGCATTGATTGCAAAGAAGCCGGATGGTCAAGAGCTTATCCTCGAGTGTCAACAGCACATTGGAGAAGATACTGTTCGTGCAATCGCAATGGATGCAACAGAAGGTTTGCAGCGCGGCGCAGAAGTAGTCTCAACTGGTCGTGGTATCACCATGCCAATTGGAGATAAAATCAAGGGTCGTTTGTTTAATGTTGTAGGTACGGCAATTGACGGTATCGCTGACGTTGACAATTCTGATGGAAATCCGATTCACCGTCTGCCTCCGAAGTATGAAGATCTTTCTACTTCTACTGAAATCCTTTTCACAGGTATCAAGGTTATCGACTTGATTGAGCCATATGCAAAGGGTGGTAAAATTGGATTGTTCGGTGGTGCCGGTGTAGGTAAAACTGTATTGATCCAAGAATTGATCAACAACATCGCGAAGGCTTATGATGGTCTTTCTGTATTTGCTGGTGTTGGTGAGCGTACTCGTGAAGGAAATGACCTTCTTCGTGAAATGATCGAAGCGGGAATTATCAAATATGGTGAAGAGTTCAACAAAGGAATGCACAACGGTGACTGGGATGTGAGCAAGGTTGATCCAAAAGAATTGGAAAAATCTCAAGCAACATTCGTTTTCGGTCAGATGAATGAGCCTCCTGGAGCACGTGCTCGTGTAGCTCTTTCTGGTCTTACAGTAGCGGAATATTTCCGTGATGGGGATGAGAAGTCTGGTGGACGTGATATCCTTTTCTTCATCGACAATATATTCCGTTTCACCCAAGCAGGTTCTGAGGTATCGGCTCTTCTAGGTCGTATGCCATCTGCAGTAGGTTACCAACCTACACTTGCAACTGAAATGGGTGTGATGCAAGAGCGTATTACTTCTACAAAGCGTGGATCTATCACATCTGTACAGGCCGTTTACGTACCTGCAGATGACTTGACTGACCCAGCTCCTGCGACGACTTTCGCTCACTTAGATGCTACTACAGTATTGAGCCGTAAGATTGCCGAGCTTGGTATCTACCCATCGGTTGACCCATTGGATTCTACTTCACGTATCCTCACTCCACAAATCGTGGGTGAAGAACACTACAAGTGTGCTCAACGAGTAAAAGGAATTCTTCAACGTTATAAGGAACTTCAAGATATCATCGCCATCCTTGGTATGGACGAATTATCTGAAGACGATAAGCTTTCTGTATTCCGCGCTCGTAAAGTGCAGCGTTTCTTGTCACAGCCTTTCCACGTAGCTGAACAGTTCACTGGTGTACCAGGTGTTCTTGTATCAATCGAGGAAACGATCAAAGGATTTAACATGATCTTAGATGGTCACTGTGATGAGTATCCAGAAGCAGCTTTCAACTTGAAAGGTTCTATCGAAGAAGCGATGGAAGCTGGTAAGAAAATGTTGGAAGAAGCGAAAAACAAATAATAGTTCAAGCAAATGAACGTAGAAATTATATCACCTGAATCTACACTTTTCGAAGGAAAAGCTTCATTCGTTTTCCTTCCAGGTAGCGACGGAAGTCTTGGTGTGATGAATAATCACGCACCACTTATTACTTCTTTGAAGAAAGGAACAGTAAGAGTAAAAGAAGAGTCAGGTAAAGAGTTAAAGTTTGAAGTGAAAGGCGGTACCGTTGAGGTATTCAACAACAAGATTATCATCCTAGCGGAGTAATACTACTTCAAACAAACGAAACAAAGGCCGAGCATATGCGTATATGCTCGGCCTTTCTTTTTGAATCATTTCCACCCTTCAATGATTTAGCAAGGATGATGTCTTAGTTAATTATATGGGTGGAATGGCCTAGAGTCGGCACTAAACGCAACTTAAGTTGCTGTTTTCGAGTCTATGGAGGTATATTTGTAGGCCTGATCAGCACACCCTAGTGATATGAATTTTGTAAAAATCGTTTTTTCGGTAATGTCTATTGCCTTGAGCCTACTTGCTCAAGGACAAGGAGCCTCGCCTACTAAGGGCAAGGACTTCTGGTTAGGCTTTATGAAAAATCACGAAATCACAGCAGGGGAATCACTTGATATTTTCGTTGTCTCTGATCAGCCCACTAGCGGCACTATTGATATCAATGGTCAAGGGTGGTCCCAATCATTTAACGTTGTTCCTAATGTTGTAACTACTGTTACAATCCCTAATAATATTGCTGAAGTCTACTCGTCTGGAGTGGTTGAAAGCAAAGGAATTCACATTACAACTCAAGATACGGTAGCTGTTTTTGCGATTAACTTTAGCCCCTACACTGCTGATGCATCGAAAGTATTACCTACACCAACGCTCGGCACCAACTATGTCATTGCGAGCTATGCAGGTTTTTCACCATGGGATTCTGAAGCGCTCATCGTAGCAACTGAAGATAATACTGAAATCGAGATCATAACTACCGCCAACATCTTAGGTTTGGATGATGATGCCGATGATGATTTTTTTGTCATTCTCAATGAAGGTGAGTGCTATCAATTGATTGCTGATCCTGGAGGCGACCTAACGGGCACGGTAATCAAGGCAACTGAACAAAGTGGAAGTTGCAGACCCTTCGCAGTTTTTTCTGGTGCTGGTTGCGCCAATATTCCGAATGGCTGTAGTAACTGTGATCACATTTTTGAACAAAATCTTCCAATAGAATCTTGGGGCAAAGAATACTTTGTTTCACCTCTAGTTTTTCCTCTTTCACCCCTAACAACAGAAATAGCACCAAGCTATTCTTACAGAATTCTTGCGCAGGAAGACGGCACCACTGTTTCTATTGATGGCATTGCGTCGATATCGCTCAATGCAGGGCAGTTTCAAGAGTTCAACAACCAAACAAGCGCGCATTGTGTTAATGCAGATAAAAATATTTGTGTTATTCAATACATGGAAGGCTTCACTTGTGGTGGTAATGGCGACCCTTCTATGCTCATTCTCGATGACGCAGAAAAAAAGATTACTGATATTACTTTTTCTACTGTAAACAGCAATGTCATCACGAGTCACTACTTAAATGTCGTGGTAAGAACAGAGGATATTTCAACTGTTACTTTCGATGGTGCACCTATTAGTCCAACTTCGTTTCAAACTTTTCCAAACTGCACTTCACATATGTGGGTGGGGTTTGCTGTATCAGAAGGAAGTCATAATCTCTACGCTCCAAATGGAGTGAACGGTTATGTTTATGGAAATGGCGATTCTGAATCATATGCCTATTCGGTAGGTTCATATAAACCAGAACCTCCAATCAGTTTTGAAAATGCAATTTGTGCAAATGGGGAGGTGAATTTAACTATCGCAAACACATTCTTCGATCCGCAGTGGTTCAATATTCAAGATATGGAAACCCCGGTTCATTCAGGATATGTTTTGAATTTACCAGTACCAGTTTCTAGCGCAATTTATGTTGGTGTTGCAAACGAAAATGCGAGTGGCTGTTCACAAGAATTTTTCTTCAGTGTCGAAGATATCATTGCTCCAGCATTTGTTCTAGAGCCTGGAAATACTAGCATCTGCCAACATGAAAGTGTTCAATTGAACGTGATTCCTGCAACTTCATCGGCAACGTATAATTATGTTTGGTCCCCAACGATTGGACTCAGCGATCCAACCATTGCTAACCCAATTGCAACACCGTTTTCTACCACCACTTATACTGTCACTGTTTCTACTCCAACAGGCTGTGCGTCTAGCACACAATCGATTACGATTACTGTTACTCCAGGAAATGTGTCGAGTCTTGAAGTAACTTCTGATAACCCTTACATCTGTGATGGTGAAGAAGTGCATATTGACACAGAAATAGAAGCGGTAATTTGGTCTGATAATTTTGATCCAAATATTTCTTTAGGAGATTGGACTGGCGTTCTAAATGGTAGCGCTAGCGCAGCTTGTGGTTCAGTATCAGGGACCGCGCTTTATTTCACGGGAACAGGGGAGAGAAGCGCAACGACATTACCCCTCGATGTATCGAATGGAGGTACGATTTATTTTTCTATAAAAATTGCGGATGGTGTAGCACCATGCGACAATGCAGAACCAGGAGATAATGTGGTGCTTCGATATTCAACAGACGGTGGACTAACGTTTCCTGTTGCAAACACCATTATGACATTCTACGAATCCGCATATCCAGAATTCACTCAAATGGAAGTGGAAATTCCTGCTGGCGCCCAAACATCGGCTACTTATTTCAAATGGATGCAAGTAGGTTCATGGGCTGGCAATCAGGATAACTGGTCGATCGATGAGGTGTTTGTTGGAACATACAATAGCGCTAACTTCACATTGAACTGGTCGAATACTGCAACATTGGATATTTCTGATATCGAACATCCAATAGCATTTCCAAGTCAGTCTACAACTTATGTGCTTGACCTTACAGATAACCAGTCAGGGTGCATTTACACTGACTCTATTCAGGTGATCATCCCTAATCCATTTAATCTTGTTTTCAATGATACCTTGATTATCTGTGATCAGTCACAAGCAATATTGGATGTGCATCCTGATGTGGTGGGTAGCTTTGAATACAATTGGAATTCATCAAATGGAGAGTTGGTTAACTCACCGATACCACAGCCTTTTATTGATCCGTCCACCAGCGGGGTTTACACTGTAGTGGTGACCTCTCCTGAAGGATGCGAAAAGTCAGCGTCAATCGAAGTATTGGTTTCGGAAATATCTTCTGTTTTAATCGAAGAAGTTACTGAGCCTCATTGTCCTGATGAAAGTATTCAGCTTCAAGCGACATTAGTTGGGAATGCTGCCCAAGCCTTCATTGAATGGACATCTACGGAGCCAATAGTAGGCGCAATAAATGTGCTCACTGTCGAGGCTACACCATCTCAGACCGCTGACTATATCATCACTATAGAGGATTCAAATACGGGTTGTATTTACACAGATGCACAAACCATTATTATTCTTCTGACACCTGATGTATCAGTTGATTTGACAAGTGTAAGTGGATGTATAGTGCAAGGAACAATAATTACTGCAAGCTCTAGCTTTGTTGGAAACCTTGAGTGGGATTGGGCTCCAAGTAATTTCGTTTCGAATAGTACGACAGCCTCGACCATTATTGAAACACAAGTTTCTGGAGATTTGACGGTCACTGCTACGAATGACGCAGGCTGCAGCGCTCAAGTAACTGTACCGATTGAAGTGATTGGAGAGGTGACAAATCTCGGTCCTGACGTTGACATTTGCGAAGGTGAAACAACTTTACTTGATACAGGCTGGCCGAATGATTATTCGGTTCAATGGGGCCATGGTCCAATAACTTCAGCTGTAACAGTAAGTACGTCTGGTATCTATCATGTTGATGTAGTTGGTCCGAACGGCTGTATATCTTCGGATGATATTGAAGTAATAGTTCATGCTCAACCTTTCGTTGATCTAGGTGAAGATATGGCATTGTGTGATGGTGATAGTTATCTATTGACTGCTGGAATCGACCCTACAGTTGACTATAGTTGGTCTACTGGAGCCTCAGGCAATAGCATTACTATTACTCAACCGAATGATTATTCGGTAATTGCTACGAATGGATTCTGTCAAGCAACTGACGATGTGACTTTCTTCTTTAACCCACTTCCTGAAGATCCTTTTATGACAGAAGAAGTAGAGTTTTGTTTTGAGTTACCGCCATACTTATATCGAATTGATCCTGCTATTCCAGGTGCTACATATTTGTGGAGTGATGGGTCTTCTGGTGAGTTTTATTCAGCTTCAACTGCTGGTTACTACAGTGTGGAAGTCACTACTGATGGCGGATGTACAAGGATGTTTGATCTCACTATCAACGAGGTTTGTCCTGGGGCCATGTTTGCTCCAAATGCCTTTACTCCAGATGGTGATGGTATTAACGATGTATGGCTAATTCAAGGTGTGAACATTGTATCCTATCAATTACTGATTTGGAACAAATGGGGTGAGCGCATTTTTGAAACCAAATCAATGGATCTACCTTGGCTTGGTCAAAGAAAAGATGGCGATGAGTATGTTGAAGCAGGAGTATATCCTTACCGTATTATCTATACGATAGATGAAGGTGAAAAAGGAATTTCTGAACCTATAGAAATCATGGGTCAGGTAATGCTTATTCGTTAATTTCTATAAAGCGCTTAACGTCTCTTACTAATCCGAAAACTACCAGGGTATCACTTTCGTAAACAACAGTCTCAGACTTTGGTACTCCGATGATGTGCTCTTCAATATCGATTTCGCCGTCGTCAGTATCCTTCATTTCGTAAGCACGTTTGAGGGTGATAAGCGTAAGGCCGTATTTATCACGAAGTCCGATATCTTCTAGCGTGCGGTTAGCAACACCTTTAGGACATTTGATTTCAGCGATTTCATATTCATCTGGTAAACGAAGGAAAGCAGTGATGCTCGGATTCAAGAGTCGCTCAGCAACGATAGTTGCGACTTCACTTTCAGGAGAAAGAATTTCTTGAACACCAATTTTTTCTAAAATTCTAGTTTGAGTTTCTCCACTAGCACGCGCAATAACACGCGGAATCCCCATGTCAATCAAGTTGATGGCAGTTAGAACTGTCGCTTCGAAGTTTTCTCCAATGGCAATGATTACCGCCTTCATTTCATGGATCCGGTTAGCCTCTAGGGCTTTTTTGTCAGTACTATCCAATGATACTGCGAGCGACACAGAGTCTTTGATGTCCTCAATTTTCTCTTCATCTACATCGAATGCATATACTTCTGCACCTTGTGCTGCAAGACGTTGACAGATTTCTCTACCATATCTACCTGCTCCGATAACTGCGTACTTCTTTGGCATGCTGCTTTATTTGATTGAACAAATGTATGATGAATGGTTACTTAGACAAAAGCTCTTGCAATGCGATTCCAAAATGATAGATATCTTCATAGCTGTTATACATTGGTACAGGAGCCATTCTAATCACATTTGGCTCTCTCCAATCTACTACAATGCCGCGGTCTGCAAGGTCTTTCACAATTTGCTTTGTGGCACCATTTACAACAGTTGATAATTGACATCCACGCTGTGCGGGATCGCTTGGTGTGAGAATCTCCAGCTTTTTTGAAACATGTTTTTGAACTTCATGAATCGTGTATTCGAGATAAGCTGTGAGTTTCAAAGATTTTTCACGAAGAGCTTTCATTGTTGCCTTTTCATGAAGATCAAGCGCAGCCTTGTGTGCAGCCATGCTTAAGACAGGAGCATTGCTTAGCTGCCAAGCCTCCGCTGACTCGATTGGATCAAAACCTGGCTGCATATGAAAGCGCGTTGACTTGTTATGTCCCCACCATCCAGCAAGTCTAATAAGCTCTTTATTTGAGTGATGCTTTTCATGAACGAATGCTCCAGAAACGCTTCCTGGCCCACTGTTCAAGTACTTGTAAGTACACCAACAAGCAAAGTCAACATTGTGATCATGAAGCGTCATAGGCACATTGCCAGCGGCGTGAGCGAGATCGAAGCCCACGTTCGCTCCAACTGAGTGTCCAGCCTTAGTGATCGTTTCAATATCGAAAAATTGTCCAGTGAAATAGTTAACGGCGCCGAAACAAACCACCGCTAATTCATCACCCAACTCATTAATTTTTGCAACAATGTCTTCTGTTCGAAGATTAACTTCTCCTGCACGGGGAGCCATCTCTACGAGCACGTCTGCAGGATCTAAACCATGAAGTCGAGCTTGTGACTCAAAGGCATAATGATCGGAAGGAAATGGTTTTGCTTCAAAAAGAATTTTGATGCGCTTTCCTTGAGGGCGATAAAAGGAGATGAGTAACAAGTGAAGATTCACTGTTAATTGATTCATCACAACGACTTCTGATTCTTTTGCTCCAACAAGATGTGCGCTGCCTTTCGAGAAGAACTCATGATAACTGAACCATGGACGCTCCGCTAGAAAGTGACCTTCTACGCCGAACTTTGCCCAATCATTGAGCTCTTGAAGAATGAAATCTTTAGTGCTTTTAGGCTGCAGACCAAGCGAATTTCCTGTGAAGTAGAGCATATCTTTTCCATTATGCTGTGGGAAAAGAAATTCATTTCTGAAGGAGCGCAAAGGATCTACTTGATCTAGTTGTTGCGCAAACTCAAGAGTGCGTTCGAAGGATGTCATAATAGCGTCAAATATTGGCAACGAATATACAGTGTATGATTGGAATGAAGACCGTGGAGCCATTCCAAACGTATCTTTGACTCCTATAAAAATACATTCTGTGAACACTTCAAAATCGCAAGCATTATTTGAGAAGGCAAAGACCTTTTTTCCAGGAGGAGTTAACTCTCCTGTTCGTGCGTTTAAATCAGTTGGTGGAACGCCAATTTTCTTTGAAAGAGGCGAGGGGGCTTATGTTTGGGATGAGGACGGAAATAAATTTCTTGATTTCTGTTGCTCTTGGGGTCCACTCATTTTAGGACATACCCATCCTCGAGTGGTGAAAGCTGTACAGGATCAAGTAGCAAAAGGATCTAGTTTCGGAGCGCCAACTCGACTTGAAAATGAACTTGCTGAATTGATTCTTACAAACCATTCTTACGTTGAGAAGATTCGATTCGTAAGCAGCGGTACCGAAGCCGCAATGAGTGCCATACGATTGGCAAGAGGATATACAGGACGAGATAAAATTATAAAATTCGAAGGTTGTTATCACGGACACGTAGACAGTCTTCTAGTAAAAGCAGGCAGCGGATTGGCGACACTTGGAACAAGCAGTTCTGCTGGTATTCCAGAGTCTTATGTGAAAGAGACCATCGTACTTCCATTAAATGATAAAGAAGCGGTTGAAGAAGCTGTAAAGATGTTTAAAGACCAAATCGCTGTGATCGCGATTGAGCCTATTCCAGCGAATAATGGCTTGCTACTTCAGGAAGGTGACTTCCTGCGCTATTTGAGAGAAGTTTGCACGCGTGAAGGAATTGTGCTTTTGTTTGATGAGGTCATCTCAGGCTTTAGAGTAGGCTTCACTGGAGCAAGTGGTTACTATAATATTCAACCAGACGTAATTGCTTTTGGAAAAATTATAGGTGGCGGCTTACCTGTAGGAGCTTATGCTTCAAGTGCAGAGATCATGAGCAAAGTAGCACCTGATGGACCCGTATACCAAGCAGGGACGCTTTCAGGAAATCCAGTGGCGATGTCTGCAGGAATCGCTCAACTTTCGGAATGTCTCCGCCCAGGCTTTTACGAGGAATTAAAAACCAAAGCAGATTTCTTTGTGCAATCTATCATGTCTCATGTGCAAAAGAAAAATTACAAGTTTAAAATTTTCAATGTAGGAAGCATCTTCTGGGTTTCTTTTTCTGATAAAAAATCTATTCGAAGAATGGATGAGATCGAAGAGGGAGGAATGAAG
>Ga0315905_10007433_pt1 | contig 11099 bp, 15 predicted proteins | sample LakEriMetagenome_5_FD_203522 | JGI IMG/M metagenome (GOLD analysis project Ga0315905, IMG submission 203522) | Freshwater fungal communities from buoy surface, Lake Erie, Ohio, United States - Buoy 4 MA121 | ecosystem: Environmental > Aquatic > Freshwater > Lake | place: USA: Lake Erie, Ohio... | reverse complement strand
TTTTGAAGGGAGGCCATGATGCGGCCTTCCCGTCGAAAATCAACGGTTTTGACGACCCATCTTTCTCTAGGGTCCCCATCTTACCGCAGCGCTCGTGCGCTGTCGGAAGCGTAGGGCTCTAACCACCAAAGTGGGGCCCCCAGAGAGAGACAAGACAGACGATCCGCAGGGACTGAATGATGGTTTGGGTGAGAAGTCGTTCGGCTTCTGACCGTTTATATTAAAATATAACGGCATTTCTCAGATAAACGGTTCGTACGGCTTTTGCCAAAACCAAGTTCGTGCCAAGGTAAACTTAGGCCCATCTCGAAGACCGTGACTCCCCCCAAGTAGTCCTAAGGGTCTACTTCGCTAAATTGTCCCTCCCACAGTGTCACACATTGTCACAAAATCCCTCTGTAATGAGCGTTGATTGGCTGTGTATTATTCATGTACAAGGATCCCGCCAAGTACAAGGCAGATCATTTGATTCAGATACTGACTTTTCGAACCTTATGTGGCTCTGTCTGACTTCCAGGTCAACTGAGAACTTAACCCTAATCCTAAATCCTAAACCCAGGGCAACTGAGAACTAAACCCTGAACCCTAATCCCTTTGTGGCTCTTTCTGACTTGGAGGACAACTGAGAACAATCTGCCCATTCAGGGCTTGAAGGTCCTCCTCCTCCTCATCATCATCCTCCTCTTCTTCCTCCTCGCTCTCATACCTCCTCACTCTCGGTGCCTCCTCCACTACCACCCAGCACCAGCACCAGCAGCACCATATCTTCCAGGAAAATCGGGCGCAGTAATGTAACCGCTATGTAAAAATTTCGTGTGCAGTAGCACTGAGTACCGATATGGACATGCGCAGCCTGTGCGCGGGCGACCCGCGGCGCAACCTCCTAGACCCCCTAGACCCCGTGTTAAGGAAAGTTCCGAATAAAGCTCTCTCTCTCCCTCTCTCTCTCCCTCTCTCTCCCTTCTCTCTCACTCTCTCGCTCTCTCTCTCTCTCTCGCTCTCTCTCTCTCTCTCTCTCTCTCTCTCTCTCTGTCTCTCTCTGGCATGCCCAACGGTCCACGCGGGAAAATGTTTCAGGGCAGCGGCATTGATTGCTGGGGAGGAGGCATTCCAGCGGCAGTGGCAGAGTCTGCTTAAACTCTTCAACAGACTTTCTCCAACAGGAATGCGCCCCGCGTTCGACGGTGCACGTGGCCTCAACGCGCTTACTCGCCCTCAACCTCCAGAGAAGTCTAGGGGCACATTCTATAGAGCCTCAACGCGCTCACTCGAAGTCAGCGCCTTTGGATTCTAAATGTCCTTGAGGGTCTGTCAGACGCGACCGCTGAGAGCGATTCGCCTGCCGCCCTTTACAAAGCCCCTTTTAGTGCACTTGATGCTGTCTGGGCATGCCACCATCCCGCACTGCCTCTCCGAGTCCTCTGAACACTTCTTCGTCATCTGGGCAGCCAACGGCCATGCAAGAACGCACGCAGAAGCCCAGAACGTACACGCCATCGAGCTGGTTTGCATGCCCTACCAGTGCTCGACGAGAGCCTCACGCACTTCATTCGGTGCGAGGACCTGACCGCGTTCCACAGCCCCGTAGACGCGTCGCAGAAGATGAAGATCGACGAGTTCGAGTCTTCAAAATTTCCAACACCCTCGTTTGTCCCCGTCCCCTTGGTTTGCGCGCGACGGCGCGTCCAGGCGCGCAAATGCGCTCGCCGGGCGTTGGCGTACCCGTCTGATGCACTTCAGCCGCGTTAAAGCAGGCGAAGAACAGGGAGGAAGACGCCTCACCCAGGGAGGGAGACGCCTTGCCACACTTCCTTTCTCGGCCTCACGCCCCGTGGTGCGGCAGGGGCGTGACGCGAATGAGGCGCCCGGGGATGCGCACGGCGCCGTTGCTCTCCGAGCCCGCGGACACGCCAGGCAGCCCCTCGACCATGCTAAGCAGGCCCTGGTCGTCTTCGACCAGGCCCATGCCCTGGTACAGCGTCGTTCCAGTGGGCGAGCTATTTGTCATGTCGAACGTCATTTCGTAGATCGGGCCCCCCTGAGTGGCTACACTTTGCCCGCAGCCCATCGTGGCTGCCGCGCCCCAGTTTCGGCGGTCGTGGTTGCTGCGCCCGTAACTACGTTATTCCTGCGCTGCGCAGCGCGCCGAGAGCGAGTTGCTCGCCGCGGGACGCTATCATCTGAAGAGCTTTGAGGTTTTCTCAACCACGAACTTGTCATAGCTATTTCTGTTTCGGCATCGGCAGGTCCGCCCTTTGGACGCTGAGGGTGTAGGAGTGAGTGTGCTGACTAGGCGCGTGAGCGACACCTTGGGCAGGTGTGGGGTTGACGCCGGACCGGGTCCAGCAAGGATGTTCGCCATCCTGGCTCGGCTGCAGGTCGCTGCAGTCGGGGACGCCATGTACGCGAGGCGGTCCGGGGGGGCGGGGCTTGTGAACCCGTCGGACGTGGGCTCGCAGGCGCTGACCTCGGCGCTGGAGGCGGCCTCAGGCGGCGGATCGCTGGGGAGCAGCGACAGCGTCTTTGCGAGCAGGCTCGTGATCTCGCCGGAGCTGGTGGCCAAGGAGAAGTCCAAGGCCAAGCAAGGCTATTGCGAGACTGCTCTCTGGAACTGCACCGACCTCTGTTCGTAGCCCACCGCCCGTGCCCAGGCGCTCTCGCGTGCTTGCTCTTGCTTTTGCCCGTTTTCTGCTGGCACGTTGTGCGCCGCACACCAATTTCACACCCTCGCCACCCAGGGTGTGGTTGGATGTTCCTCCAAACGCAAGGTGGCTCCTGCTAGGTGTAACGGTACGCGCAGCATGGCGAGAGTGTCAATCCCGTGCCCCGACGACTGACTGGTGTGAGGTGGCGGAATGCAGACGGTGCAGGCTAATGCGTGGAAAGAGAAGGAGCGAGGAAAGGCCGTTCGAGTTCGGGTCTCTTTGTCACACTTGAACCAAGAGCGCTGTAGTAGAGCTCGGCTGTTTGAGTGTGCCACACACGGGGGAATCGTCTGGTGCCTTCGGCTTGGCGAGCCAGCCTGGCCGGGTATTATCAGGCGTGTGCTCAGGTTTAGATTGCCGTGTTGGTGCAGTCCAGTCCGTTTTCGAGTCTCATCGCTGGCCGGCTGCCTGCAATGTAGCTGCAGGATTGCGGACTGAATAAATTCTAGAGCACCTACTTCGCACAGGTCGTCGACGACGCAGGTCGTCTGTGCCGTTGGGGCGCAGCTTCAAATTTGACCCAAGCCGTGGCACGGCTCCCCCCACCACCTGCACCAGGCCACCGCTAGGCCTGAACGCGCTTGGGGTAAAGCGCGCGAGCGCTCTCATGTGTGTTGTGAGCGCAGCTATGTGCGTTGTGCAGTGGTTGCGTGCACGACGTTAACGTCTTCGGCTGCGGTTGCCCTGCACGTTGCGTGAAAAACGCCTAAACCGCGCACTTCGCATATAAACACTTTAATACAGAAAATTCGGACACGTTCTGCAACCGCATATTATTCCCCGAGCAATGCACAGAGGCACTCTGCAATGCAGCCCACCCACATTCACAAATTACGCACCCCAATATCCCCCCCCACAACCTTAGGCCCCCCAATTCCAGCCCTGCTTCCAGCGCTCTTCCGCTGATAGAGACCCGCATGTGCGACGAGATTCGACAAGATTCAGGCTTTAGATGTTGGCATCGCAGCGCCAGCCAGAAGCGTCGTGACGGAAGGTGTACATGTACGTGTCCCCCTCCTGTCGAGCAGTTGTCGCATCGTGGGCGTGGAAGATGGCGAGGGAGTGGGCAACAGGACGGGGTTGGCGGTGGGGAGGGCGAACAAGGAGCGTCAAGGCAACGGGAGCGAAAACAGAATGAGAGAAAGGGGAGACACGGAGAGGAAGGGATACAGATATGTCGGTCACGCGCAGCACACACAAAACTACGCCCTGCGCGCACACACTTGCACTTACACCTGTGCACACACGCACATGTTCACATGTTTGCCGACACGCAACAGCACGCCACAGACCGCCTGGCCTGGACTTGCGCCTTGCAATAGACCGATTCGTGAGAGACACACAACAACGCTGACCGGCGCTCCCCGAGCGCAGGTGCGCATCGGCGCTCTGGGGAAAAGTGCGCGTATGAGCGCCGGTCATCCTCGGAGCGCCTCGCAACACGTCACGGCGTTTTGGGAGAGCAGCGCGTGACGTTGCTCCCAAAACGCCGTCACGCGTCACGGTGCGACATTCAGAGTTGTTGCTTGTTTCCCGAGATTCGTTTTCCTCCCTGCGCCGTCCCTGCGTGATGCGCTTTCCCCACCCCTCCTCCGTGATGTGCACATTGGCCGCACAGCCCGCTCACCTGGCCGGTGGCAGTGTCGAGCAGGGTGGGAGGCTTCTTGCAAAGGCCGCAGGGAGTCAGGGAGGTGGCCTGGTCGGCAAAGCAGTCGGGCTTGGGCACGGTAGAGTAGTCGAGCAGCTGCGCAAGCAGCTCGGCAGCGTTATATGGCTGTTCAGCAGAGCACTAACCTGTGAGCTCTGCAGAGCCCCTGCACGGCGGCAACGATCATCCGCGGGCACGCGCTTTCTCGGACAAACACGCAGCGCGAGATTTTTGAAATAACATTATTTTCCGCATCATATGATATATCCGCAGCGCGAGGACCCACCGACATGCTCGACTGGATGTTCAGGAACGACCAGTGGTTTGCAAGGACTTGGAACATCCTGTGGCGCAGACGAGGAAAATTCACCACGGCACACCACACCGCGCTCAAAAGGTCAGACGCTGCCTCAACCGCTGCCCCGCCTGCGCGCTCCTCTTGCAAAGCCCCCGCGCAGCGCCAGAGGGCGGAACAGGCACCCGCAAGTGTAAGTTGCCGCCTCAGCAGAACAATGGCCGGGGAGAGATAAGCGGAAACGTGCGCTTCAGCCGGCGGACACGCACACTTCACAACACACAAACGCGACTGCCAGCTGCGCAAATGCGACATTTTCGCCATACTGGGTTTTGGCGATTCCCAAATTAGACTTTTCACAGGCAAGAAAAAAAACGGTTGTCCTGCTGCCGGTTTGTCAGAACAACATAGCTGTGTTTCATGATGGTAGACTTTTCAGCTTGCCTGTTACTGTCCCCATGGCGGAGGAGGTGCCTGAGAGGGCGGCCAGCCGCATGATGCGCAGCATGGGCGTGTCTGCGAACGTGATGCTTCACTGCATAGTTGCCAAAGGCAACGTGCAGTTTTGGAGAGAGGACATTTTGCAGAAAGTGCAGGCCAGCCTCGGCGTTTGAGCCGTACCTGCGCATGCTGCCTGCGAGCTATGACACAATGCCAGACTATTATGCGCAGCACATACCAGAGCTTCAATTTTCCAACGTCGAGCAGCGTGCAGTGGCGCTGATGCACTCAACATGGCGTGACGGCAAGCAAGCAAGCACGGTAAGAGCAGGCCAACGGCGCGGAGATGTGGAGATTCGGAACTATCTTCGGGATCAGGCCGGGAGCCGGAGCTTGGTCTTTGACCTCAGCATCGCCCATGACAGTTTTGGGTCAAGCTGCCACGTGCAGCAAAACGGTTTGCTCACAAACTCACGCCGGGGACTATTCCACACTAACATCAGCTTAAGGACATGCTGACCTCTGCGACGTTGTTGCGACATTTTGACCCCTCCTTGCGCACGGCAGTACATATCGATGCCAGCCAGCATGCTGTCGGAGCGGTGCTGCTGCAGTGGGAGGCGAATGAACAGGACCAACAGCCGGTTTGTTTCCTCTCGCGCAAGCTGCAGGGTTCTCAGTGGCACTACGATGCACGTAACGCAGAAGCCTTGGTAGCTCAGGTAGCTTTGGCAGCGTGGCGTTCACTTCTCTATGGTGTGCCTTTTGAGTTGGTGTCCGATCATGCCTGTCTGCGGCATCTGTTTCAGCAAAAAGCGCCGTCCGCCCGTATCCTTCGGTTGTGTGAGTTCTTGGCGGAGTTCGACTTTCAGGAGGTGCAGTACGTCAGGGGGACAGCCAATACCGTTCCGGATTTCTTGAGTCGCCCGTGGGACGCCGAGGCTCCGGACGTTGGCCTGCACGCATTGTCTCATCCACGCCCCCCGAAAACTTCTGCGCTGGCGGTGTTGGGTGCGCAGAGTCCGCCGATGGTTGTCCTGCTGCCGGTTTGTCAGAACAACATAGCTGTGTTTCATGATGGTAGACTTTTCAGCTTGCCTGTTACTGTCCCCATGGCGGAGGAGGTGCCTGAGAGGGCGGCCAGCCGCATGATGCGCAGCATGGGCGTGTCTGCGAACGTGATGCTTCACTGCATAGGTGCCAAAGGCAACGTGCAGTTTTGGAGAGAGGACATTTTGCAGACACCGGAGTTGCCGGTTTTGACACTGCCGGGCTTACAGTGGCAGACCTCAGCCGGGATGCAGCGGCGGGGAGACGTGGCGTCGTGCTCATTTCGATGCTTTACGGTTGTTTGGGGTGTTGCCGTATCACGCTGGCGGCGTGACGGTCAGAGCTCAAGACCGCACAGCAACAGGACCCTTTTTTGCAGAGTGTGGGCGAGGAGGTCGACGGCAGAGATCACGGTGCTTGGCGGGATTTCTGTCGCAATGAACAGGGTTTCCTTTGTTATCAGCGCGAAGGTGACGAGACGCAGCGTATTTGTGTGCCAAGGCTGTCGCGCGATGCCGTTTTGCATGCTGCACATGGTGATGCTCTTACGGGGCACCCGGGTATCACTCGTACGGCGGCTAATATTGCGCAGTTTTTCTGGTGGCCAAACATGTTCCGAGACGTGGCTCGTTTTGTTCGAAGTTGCCGTACGTGCGCGGCCGCTAAAAGCTCTACGGGGTTGCGGCTGGGGGTTGACTCGTTCTCTAGTGTACCCCTGCAGCCGTTTACTCCCTGGAGTATGGACCTAATTGGCCCGCTGCCTAAGTCCCGCAGCGGCAATGATTTGATTGTGACTTGGGTCGATCGTACGTCCAAGCTCATAGTGGCCAGGACCATCCGTCAGGGCAACTCCTCAGCCAAAGCCTTGCCGGAACTACTTTCGAGACCATCTGTTGTCGCTTTGGCCTTCTGGCGTGTCTTACGCATGATAATGACGTTCGCTTTCGCTCGCTGTGGAAGGATCTGTGGAGGCTCCTCAACACCAAGATCTCGTGTACCTCGGCGTACAATCCACAGGCGGACCCCGCAGAACGGGCTAATTGGCAAGTGCTCGAGGCGCTGAGGGCGGCCGTGTCGTCAGTTACTGATTTCGACCAGTGGGATCAGGCACTGACGCACCTACGTTTCGGTCTCAACACGCATCCCTCTTCGGCCACCCACGTATCGCCATTTGAGCTTGCGCATGGATTTCCGGCCCGCGTGCCGCTTATGCTGGACTTGGCTGCTCACGCGCAGTTGACGGGTGATCGTGGTGCGGCTGACTATGCGTTGGCTGTTCATAACCGACATCGGGCGGCGGCTGACAATGTGGCGGCGGCACAGGTACGCCTTGGTCGATTGTTGGACCAGCGGGCCACTCCGGCCGAGGTCAAGCCGGGTGACCAGATGTACTTGGATGCCTCTCCTCAGCACTCGCCGCCTCATCAGGTGCCTTACAAGTTGGCTAATAGGTGGATGGGGCCGTTTGTAGCGAAGGAAGTCCGCGGACCCAGCGTGCGTTTGGATTTGCCGCCAGAACTCGGCAAGATTTCACCGTGGGTGAATGTCCGCCGTCTCAAGTTCTTCGAGCAGCGAGATGCGGATTTCACGGATTTACAGGGGCCTGTCAACCCTGTCCGCTGTGGCGATGGGCGGTTACTGTATGAAGTCCAGCGTATTTGGGGACATCGACCCCAGGGCCAGCTGCCAGTCAAGGAGTATTTGGTCCAGTGGAAGGGCTATGATACCTCGCAGATGTCTTGGGAGGCTCGTGCGTCACGGCGCGCCTTGCCGCATCGTGACCTGCTTACATCCTTGTGGGTTGTTTGCGATGCGCCAGTTTATGATTTGTTTTGCAGGTTTTGTCAAATCGGCCAGGTCTAACCGTGTTGGTTAGGGTGGGAAGGCTCCTGGGAAGTCTTTCACAAGTGTACAGTATTTATATCCGTTTACGTGTGTACGTTGTCTGTTTATTCTATGCCTTCGTATTGGAACCTGTTGTCTAAGACAGTGTGACGTGACAAGGTTGCGAAAACCCAGTGTTCGTGGGTTGTCAGGGTCTGCAAGGAGATGATCCACCTAGGTGTAGGGGGGGATAGGCTAAAATCTCTTGAGATAGAATCTCGCAGATTGAGCCTCGTTGTAAAAGACCCAAGTCCACCGAAAAGGGTTGGTTTCATAGCTGTATGTTACAGGTTTGGGACTTTGGAATAAAACAGACGGAGAGGGCTGAGCCCTCCAGTCTGCGTTCACGTTGAGCGTTCGGACGTCGTGTCGTCGGCGGGGTGGGAAGGGTGTTGTGTGTTGCGTCGTTGCACGTCGCGTCGTTGAGCGTCGCAGCGTCGCCGAGCGTCGCAGACGTATCCGTACAATAATCTACTTAAGATGGTCTCGAATACAAGATATTTCTTCACCTTGTATTGAGGATCGTCTTGACAACCGTCCATGTCACCAAAAGACAAACCCACAACACAACCACTCAGCGGCATGCATCGTACACGTTCTTCCCATGCCACCCACCACCCCACCCCCCATGCAGTAGAATGCACTGCCTGCATTGTAGGGGTGAGAAGGGGAAACCCTGATTGAGAGCCCCGCACACTTCGAGGTATTGGTTATACCTCTGCCACACGTCCTCTGTCCGAAGTACGAGCGACAGCAGAGGCCCCGTAACTCGCAAGAGTTCCGGTACTTCCGGATAGGAGCAAGTCCGGGGAGACCCAAGCCATGACCCCCGACGTGGGCTGCATTCATCTCCCTGAATCGATGTCTGGTCCCTGTAGATGATTACGTTACCACGAACACAACACTCACAAAGTCACAAAGGAACTTGTCCACCTGGGACATAAACTGGGCCGTAATTACCGAAATCGTTATGGACTGTTGTTCCTCCAACCACCGGGAGCAGCCCTCACTCTCAGGCTCGTCAGGCTTGAGTGATGCGCCTCCGGAATGTCACACGGAATACAAGATGATATCACATCGTGTATTCGAGACCATCTTCAGCAGTTTAATGTAAAAATGGAGCGCGCACATCCTCGGGGTCTGCGTATGACTGAGCGCCCTGTCAAGCACGAAGCCAGCAGAGGATCCCTGCCTTCTCACGCCTGCACGCCCCGGCCACTCGCCCTGCCAGTGCATGGTCTCTACTAGCCTTCCCTCTTCAGTTTTCCCTCATTCATTTCGGCCACAAAATTCAGAACATCGTGGGCAACGCACAGCTGAGTTTGCCAGTTGAAAAACACCTCTATTTGCTGAAATTTTATGAGACGTACAACATTTACTCAACATATCAGCCCAGCATGTTTCCTGACCTCATATACAGACCGTCCGACTTGCCTATCGTGCTCTTAATATTCTACTCTGACAAAGTAGTGATCACAGGAGCCAAATGCATGCTCGACGTGTATGAAGGATGGGGTAAGGTGTTGAAATTGTTACAGAATTTCATGACAGAAAGCGACACAGACAAAAACAACGTGTCTGCTGGCTCGCAGTCGACGCACTGTCTCTGCGACCCCGGCTTCTACCCGTCTGACAGCGGCTGCCACATGTGACACGCAGGCCGCTTCAAGAACACGACGGCGAACGAGGCCTGCCAGATATGCACTGGCAACACGTTTGCCGCAGAAGAGGGAGCGACTGCATGCGCGTCCTGCCTCCTCTCGTCCGTCTTCAGCAGAGGGCGGCGTGCGCTGCCAGTGCATCGCCGGCTACACACAGACAGAACTCAACCTCACCACGCCGGCGTGCAGCTTTGTGACTTTGTGACGGTGGAGTCCGTGGTAACGGAATCATCCACAGGGCCCAGAAAGCGATTCAGGGAGATGATTGTCGCCCACGTCGGAGTTCATGGCTGGGTCTCCCCTGGCTCTCTCCTATCCGGAACTCGTCTGAGTTACGGGGCCTCTGCCGTCGCTCGTATTTCGGACCGAGGACATGTGGCGGAGGGATAACCAATATCATCGAAGTGTGTGGGGCTCTCAATCAGGGTTTCCCCTTCTCACCCCTATATTGGAGACCTATGATGGTCCCGCGTGAGATTGATGTCCACTCGTTGTGTTCAGCCACAAGCACCTAGGTGCTCTAGACCGTCTCCCATTTCAGAGGTTTGCGAGACGCTCTGGAATACAAGTTTTTAGGTTGTATTCAAGACCATCACCAGTAATGGATCGCAATGGAGACCTATGATGGTTAGGGTTTCCCCTTCTCATCCCTACAATGCAGGCAGGGTAGGACTCGGATGGGGGCTGGGTGGCTGAGAGAAAATGTGTACGCTGCAAGCAGTGACTGTGTGGTGATTTTGGCACTAGGAGACCTAGTAACCTGGAGGTATTTTGTGAGGGCCTCGAGAGGTCAACTCAGCTTTTTATTATCAATTTGGCCTGTAAATAGAGTCTATGGCGTGTCTAACTAGGGCACTGAATCACAGCCCACGAATACTCGCGTGCATCAATGGGGTAGCTCCCTCGTTGTTTGCCTCGTTGAGGGCACCCGCGGCCTGCGTCGGCGCGATGAGCATCGCCACCACCTCCTCGCGCTGCGCCCGCACTTTGAGCACGTCCGCCCCAAGCCATGTTGCCTACTTTGACGCAGGCCAGGGCCAGGACCGTCATCCCGCCGTTATTTTTGGCAGAAACTTTGGCGCCTGCGTTTAGGAGGAGGCGCAGGATCTCATTTCTTCCTTGGGCGGCGGCGATGTGGAGGCACGAGTTCCCCTCATATATGAGGCGTCCGAGCGCCAACGCGTCCTCCGTGTCGCCGTCCGCCTTCTCGGGCGGATATGATCGAGAAGGATATGACAGCTCGTAGTCCTTGTTTGTCGCGTTGATGTCCGCCCCTGCGCCCAGCAGGCTCGCGAGCACGAGTGGAAGGGGCGGTGCCTGGCGCCGCACGCACACACGCCGCCCTCCCGCGTCTCGTAGCACATGCGCTGGTACTCGCACTGCGCGCAGGCGACCGAGCTCTTGGAAATTTCCAG
>Ga0315905_10007431_pt1 | contig 11100 bp, 6 predicted proteins | sample LakEriMetagenome_5_FD_203522 | JGI IMG/M metagenome (GOLD analysis project Ga0315905, IMG submission 203522) | Freshwater fungal communities from buoy surface, Lake Erie, Ohio, United States - Buoy 4 MA121 | ecosystem: Environmental > Aquatic > Freshwater > Lake | place: USA: Lake Erie, Ohio... | reverse complement strand
GCCCCCCTCCCAGCGGCGGGGTCACCCTGAAGAGGCGTTGTACTTACCGACCTTCAGTCATCTATTTGATTGTCAATAAACTTCTCTCTCTCTCTCTCTCTCTCTCCTCTGCTACATTGTAGACTGGCGCAGGAACCTTGGGCAATTAGGCACGCAACGACTACGCTACAGACCTCGCACTTACGAGCAGCAGCCCGGAGGGGAAACCTTCTGCACATCGCCGACATGCATGGGGGGCTCTAGGGCGGGGTTGGACGATCTTACCCCACCTGTCGTGCCAGGGGGTGATGAGATCGATCCAAGTCCTAAGATGAGCGGTGGATACCGAAACCCCCCGTCCCCTGGACGACCCGCCCGGGGCGGGGGCGGGAGGTTGCGAAGTACGTCCATCCACAAGTCCAGTACCATGCACCGGCTCCCGCCCCGGCTGCCCAAGTGCGAACGAAGTACCGCTCGGTGTGTGTTGAGTGTTTAATTGGAAAACAAAAGAAACCAACTCTCTTTAAGGTCACCGAGCCGAGTTCCGTACCGTACAGTCATGGTGCCCAAGGTGACATATGAGTCAGTGGAGGTGCCCTACCAAGAGCTTCTGTATGGTTTCGAAGGCAAGGTGATCGAGACTGCCTCTAAGGCCGAGAGTCCCTCGAAGGGCGGCCCCCCGTGCCCGCCCTGGGGCGTCTCCGAGGAGCGAGCCGCTAGGTCATTCGGGCGGACACGTTGATAGAATACACAAATTTCTCCTCCGACTGATGCCATCAACCTTTCCTCTCCTCCCCACGTGCGACCCGGGTAGACATGCGAAATTCTGGAGTCGCTATCCCCTCCAGGAGGGGATTGCGAGGGGGAGGGGGAGCAGGAGGAGGAGGAGGATTCATTCGTATTCAATGATACTATAGAGGGGATTGCGACTCCGGAATTTGGAGGGGATCGCGACTCCGGAATTTCGCATGTCCCTCCTTGGAGGGGGGGTGAGAGCGCGCTACCAGCTTTGGAGGGGCAGGAGAGCAGAAGTATACACGTGTAGCTCCGTCCCACCCGCCTGGAGTGAAGCTGAAAAGTAGCCCTTCCTGCCACTTGCCTGTCCTCCAGATTGGATCATGGCGAAGATTTTCTGGTAGCCCGCAGGCGACGCGTTGCCGGGGTGGATGAGCGTCTGGAAGTTCTTTCCCTTGTCATACACCATCATGGGCGCCCCTACCGTGGGCGGCGTCTGAATCTTGGCGATAAAACTCGCCCCCTCCCCCGCTGGCACTGATAGCGGTTGGAACATATCCAGCCTGTCCAAGTTTTGGCGGCTGGCGTCGAGATGCGCGAGGACTTCCCTCGACGCCGCGTGATAAGACCACGTGTTCAAGTAGCGCGCTCCCATGCCCTCGAGGATTGGATCATGACGGCCCACGCGCACGATCACTGTGTCTGCATCTGCAGCTCGCTCCTGCGGCGACTTGCACACCTTCTTGTGCGCCTTCCAGTCCGCCACCTGACAAGATTTCCCGCAATACCACACGCTCGAACACCGCGTGCACTTGAGCCTGGGGTTGGGTGCGCCGCACACGCACACGTGCTCATTCTCCTTCTGCCCAGCCTCGTGGCTCATAATCTTTTTCTTGAGCGGCACGATGAAGGAGGCGGTAAACGTCGGCGGGGGCTTATTCTTGACCAGCCACTCAGGCGCGAGCAGCTTGGCGTTGTACTCGAGCAAGATTTTCAGGGCCTCCACCTCCTTCCGGTCCGTTGTCGCGCCACTCATCCCCTCGGTCTCACCGGGGATACGCGCCCCCACCTCCTTGGCCTTAGCGAGCCCTTGGCCAAGTTTCTGCATTTTTTCCGTGAACTTCGGGTCCGTCACGCTGTTGACCTGATACCACACGATGAGAGTTTAGGGTTCAGGGGTTAGGGTCTAGGATTTATGGTTTGTGCTAGGTTTTGTGGCTTATATGGTCTATGCTTTGGGGTTTTGGGTTTAGGGCTCCAGGCTCAGGGCTGTCGACCTGATACCAGACGAGGAGGATCGGCTTCTCGGGTGTCCCCGCCCGCCCCTCGACACACGCACCTGCCTCATACGCGCCAAGGCAGAGGATGCACAGGCCGATGCTCTGCGCCTCATCCTGCACGTGCACGGGTTTAGTTTAGTTTAGTTTAGTTTAGGGCACATGTAGAGCAGTGTTTAGTTTAGTTCACCTGGAAGCCGCCGTCGAGAGTAGCAACGTTCTGGTTGAGGAAGAGGATGGAGGCGGATTAGTTTAGTTTAGTTTAGGGCACATGTAGAGCAGTGTTTAGTGTAGTTCACCTGGAAGCCGCCGTCGAGAGTAGCGACGTTCTGGTTGAGGGAGATGATATTTTTAATATCACTAAAATTCCTTCAGCCTGGCATCTGTCGGCTTCAGGATGGGGCGCAGAGCATCAGCAAAAGAGAGCAACAGAGACCTGCACGAGTTTGGCCCGGCATTTGTCGGCTTCAAACATAGTAGCGATCGCGAGGTGCGTCTCCCGCACGTGAAAGCTGAGGTCCGCGTCAATGGACGGGCGGCGGTTTCCCTGCGTCTCCAGCTTCTCTTGCAGCGAAAATGTTGCCGTAAAGGCCTGAGCGAGCGGGCCCCGCCCGCCCCACTCGGCGCGGGGGGCCGCATCCACAATGGCGGGCAGTCGCGCAGGGTCGAGATTCTGCAGGCCCTCATCGTGCGCGCCGAGCTTCTTGGCCCGGATGCGCATAGGCTCGGGCTGCGGCACTGAGACACCCATCTCGCTGTTGAGAGGGCGGAAGTCCATGCCGCAAGCGCCACAGGTCTCGAGGCGGTGCGCGCGGCACACGACGGCACCGGTGTCGAGGTAGTCGATTTCTGAGTCGGCCTCGGCCTCGAGCGAAAAGTTTTCGGGCTTGAGCGAGAGCTCCCTCCCGCCCTCGTCGAGGATCACGCAAAAGCGGCCCCCGTCGACCGCGCCCTTGACGGTGCCCAAGCAGCTGTTGAACTCGGGCTTCTTCTCCAGCCCGCGCACGCGTACACGCGCGCCGCGTGCGGTCGCGCGAGCACTCATCTGCCCCGCACTAGACGAGCGAAAGAACCTACTGGCCGGTCCTCGCGAAAATGGCGTACTCGGGCTCCATCGCCGGCGGCATCAGCCGCACCGTTGAGGCTTACTCCTGAGAAACGTCTCCTTGTTGAAGCATCTCCCCTCGCCTGTAGGTTCCTGCTTTCAAGCTTCACCTTCGTGGTTCGTGGGAAACCACGAACTTGCCCAAGTGCCAGAATGGCCAGAACAGGAACACGGGGGGAAGAGATGGTTGGCGCGGGGGTGATCGCGCTCGCGGTGTGCGGTGTTCTTGTGATGGCGGCTACGGGCGTTAGCCCGGCGCCGGCGCGGCTCTCGTTGGAGGGCACTACCAAGTTTTACACGTCGGCCGATGCCATCGGCTGGCCTCATGTATACATGGCCTACATTGAGTCGCACCCCGGGGCCTCGCCCGAGGCGTTTTTCGCGGCCGAGGCCACGCGAGCCGCGGCCGCAGCTGCAGCGGTGGGTGCCACCGCCGCCCGGGCGCCCCGCGCGCAGCAACTTGTCTTTGTCAACTCGGACCTTTTTGCGGGGCATCAGGGCCTTCCGAGCCAGTACCAGTCTGGGGGGTCGTGGATGGACGGATCGCGCGGAACGGAGCACCTCCCGCACTCGCTGCTCAAGACGCTGCAGCAGCGTGAGGCGGCGGCGGGTATTCAGGGCGACGAGGAAGGAGCCAGAAACTTTCAGAGCGGGGAGGGCCTCGACATGGAGAACGGGGGCAAGCCCGTACCGCCGGTGCAGGCGTGGTAGATGGGCTTGGCAAGCGCACCCGCGGGACGAGGACGAGGACAGATGCTGGGGCTTCGTTGTTATTCCTTGCTGTGGGCCCCACACGTGCACACTCGACATACTCCAAGAACGTCTGAGGTCACGGTGGCAGCTCTGATAATAAACACAGTGGTGAAGGACTGGACTCCAGGTCGACTCGGGCTATCAGGGGGTAGGAATTCCTGGTATCCGTTTAAAGATTCTTCACAGAGAGGGAGGCAGGGAGTGAGAGAAGCGGTAGAGACTCAGAGAGAGACAAGGGCGTCGCCCGTTGAGTCTGGGAGTGCTTTTACGCATGGCGTTCAGAACTAGAGGCCGGCGAGCGGCTTGATGCCGCTGCGGCTTCAATAGTTGTAGGTGACGTCCCAATTGACGCCAGGCCCGAACGAGTTCTCCTGGTGGTAACTTCCCACGGTGCCGTCGTCGTGCACCACCCCGGTGCCCCGTCCGTTGCTGAAGATGTACGCCTCCTTGCCCACGGCCTCCGAGTTGACGGGCGCTGGGTAATTGTAGGCGCTGCTCGAGGGGTAAAACTGGCTCGGGAAGTAGTTGTACACGGGCGTGGCCGGGCTCGGCACGTAGCCCCAGTCGCTGCCGTCCGACTCCATTGGCCCCACGTTGATCATTGCATAGTTGGGAGTGTACCCGCCTGTCGAAGGTCCGGTCAGTGTCTTGTACCCCGTGTCTGTGTAGCGCCACCACTGATCGGAGACGGGGTCCGGCTGCTGTTGCGGGGTGCCAGGCGGGCCGTACACAAAGTTGCTGTTGTACTGGATGCCGCCCTGGGGGTCCGCCATGCCGCGCACGTTGATCGTTGTGTACACCCCATTGTCCGGCTGGATCCACAGCTGCTGCTGCTGCTGACGGTGCTTCTGCCTCTTGCTTCCCGCGTCCTTGAACAACCGCTTGGCCTGGGCGAGCTGCTTGGCCTTGCGCAGGAGCGCCGCCTTATTCTGGTTGAACCCCTTGAACTGCACCCCCTTGTGATGGAACAGCTGCTCCGCCGACAGAGGCTTCCATGCCGCGTGAGTTCTGGCGCGCTTCACCGCGAGCTGCTGTAGGCGTGCGCGGTCCCGCGTCGACTGCCCGGTGCCGTCGCCCTTGCCCAGGAAGGCGTTGTCGGTGCCAAAGTCGCCGAAGCTCGGCAGTTTGACCGCATGCGCCTCCACGCCATGACGCTGCGGATCCACAAACTGGTACCCGAGGTCCAGGGCCTCCGTGCGCGTTGCGGGCAGCCGCCCAACGTGAACGACCGCGACCAGCACACACAGCGCTGTGATGCCCGAGGTTGCCGACGCCGCCAGCCTGCCCACAGAAGACACCGCACCGCGCAGTTCAGCAGGCGGGTAGCGCAAAACAGCACAAAAGCACACACAGCACACACAAGCAGCACACACTGTGTGCTGCACTGTGGTGAAGACCCTTCCTCACCTCGCCAACATCCCCCTTTCCCCAACAAGTGTCTGTTGGTTTGTGCAACGAACTCAGATGGGCTGCGCGCGAACTTGGAACTGCGACCTAAGTGCACTTCGCGTGCACTTGGGTGCACTTCGCGGCGCCGCCGTTCTGCGAGCCGCGAAGCGGCTGGTGCCACGGCGGGCACCGCCGTTCTGCGAGCCGCATAGGGCGCTCAGGTGCCCACGAGCCCCAAGGCAGTGACGATAAATGCAGTGCCACCTGCGGTCCGCCCGCTGGCCCGGGGCGCTTCTCCTGTCCGCCGTCGTGCTGTCCGCACTCGCCGAAGCAGCAGCGGCAGGAACAGCAGCAGAACCTGGATATTCAACATGGGAGAGGCCTGTGGGGGCGCCTGCCAGCGGAGCAAATGCCTCTGAGAACGCGATGAATGCCTCGGGACCCGCGATCTTGTCGTGCGGCACTGGCTCCGACTGCGCCACGGGCGCTGTAAACTCTTCGTCCGCCAATGGCACAAACACCTCCCCGTCGGCAGCTCCTTGCGGCGCGGGCTCGACGACGGGGCCGGCGGGCGCGTGCGTGCCATGCGATGCTGGTCTGTACAAAGACCTGCCAGGAACAGGGCAGTGCTACCAGTGCCCCGCAGGTTCGAGCTCGCGGACGGGCAGCTTCGATCAGGCAAACTGTACATGCCTTCCCGGCCACACCGGGCCGGCGGGCGGGCCATGCGTGCCGTGCGCGGCGGGAGAGTACAAGAGCACAAACGGCTCCGCCGCGTGTTCTCTGTGCGCGGGGGGCACGTTTTCGGGAGCTATCGCAGGCGATTCCGACACGGTGTGCGTGAGTTGTCCGAATCATTCATCTTCGCCCCGTGGGAGCAGCCACGTGTCGAACTGCACTTGCGAGGCGGGTTACGCGGGGCCAGGCGGAGGAGCATGCGCGCAGTGTCCCGCTGGCACGTACAAGCGTTCGGATGGCTCGGGCCCGTGCGCAAATTGCGCGCGCGGCAAATATTCGTCGAGTCTCGCGCAGACCGCGTGCACGGCGTGCCCGGCAGATCAGACGTTTTCTCCAGAAGGCAGCGCAGATGTCGCGGCATGCCAGTGCCAGCCAGGTTCTTGGCGCCACACAAGGGACTGGACGCCGCGCGGGCTGGCCGGCTTTCACGAGAATGCAGGCTACACGGACGGCATCGGTTCCCACGCACGATTTGAGGCCCCGAGTGGCGTAGCCTTCAACCCAGCTGGGACGCAGGTTGCAGTATCTGTCGGGAAGCGGATCTCGGGAGAAAGTTGCGGGATTCGCCTCGTGGACGTTTCTTCTAGAGGCACCAGCACCATCGTGATTTCCCCGCCTGGCTTCCAAGACGGCACTGGATCCAATGCCAGATTTGGGCTTCCAAGCGGCCTTGCCTTCAGCCCTGACGGAAAGCGGCTTGTGGTTGCTGATGAGAGAAACAATGCGATTCGGATCGTTGAGATATCTGAGCGCGTGGTCACTACGCTGGCGGGAGGTGGAGGTGGAACTGGGCAGGCAGGAATCGCTGATGGGACGAGAGCTCTGTTCTACTCGCCGGTTGGTGTAGTATGGACGACAGGGGGTCATGTGATAGTGTCTGAAGTAGGAGCGCATAAAATTCGGATCATCGATGTAATAACAGGTGTCACTAACACGCTGGCTGGCGCCGCAATGCCGGGAAGCCAGGATGGTAGAGGCCAACAGGCGCACTTTAACCAGCCACGTCTCTTAACCCTCATACGCGATGAAAGCAGCGTGCTTGTAGCAGACTCGGGAAACGGCCAGGTACGTCAAGTTTCCATTCCCCACGGTGACACGACGACGCTCCGGAATTCGGAAGGCGAATCTAACCTTTTTAATAACCCCTACGGCGTTTCCGTCTCACCGGACGGACGTTTGTTGGCTGTCAGCGAGTACGGGGGCGCCAGTGTCGAGGTGATGGACCTAGAAACTGGCACCCATGACCAAGTCTTGCTGATTCGCAACTACTTCTCCTCCCAGCGGCCGGGGAGCGTGTATGGCATTGCATGGTCTCCCCGAGGCCCTGAACTAGTGATCACGACCATCCAAGTCGAGACGCTGCATGTCCTCACGGGCCCTGGATGTGAAATGTGCTGGGCGGGGTCATTCTTTATTAACAAAACGGGCACGGAACTGGCGGAGACAAACAATTACAAGGCATCCATGTGCGGCTGGTGTCCGCTGCACACTTGGTCGCCGATCGGAAGCACTAGCATCTATGATTGTAGGTGTCAAAAAGGGTACACAGGGCCAGATGGAGAAGCGTGCCAAAGTTGTCAGCCGGGGACATACAAGAGTACTGTGGGTTCGGCAAGTTGTTTTCGCTGTTCGAACCATAGTTGGTCATCCAACTCCGCAAGCACCAGCATCGCGAGTTGTATCTGTAATGCTGGTTTCGTGGCGTCCGACCAAGGGGTGTGCTCTGCGTGTCCAGCCGGCACATATCAACATGTGAATAGCTCTGGGTGTATTCCGTGTTCAAGAGGCAAATACTCAACCGCGTTGGCCGCGATCTCTGAGTCAACGTGTATGGCCTGCCCTCCACACTCGTCCTCAACTTTTGCTACCGGCAGCCCCACTGGGTGCACTTGCGAAGCGGGATTTGAGGGACCCGACCAAGGATTTCTGGGAGTTGAGAATGAGAGTTGTGTGGCATGTGCGCCCGGGACATTCAAACTGGACAACAGTTCAAGCGCGTGCGCTTCGTGTGCGCCAGGAACGTTTAAAGAGAACAGCGGGTCAGGGACGTGCGAGTTGTGTCCGGCCAACTCCTCCTCAGACAGTGCAGGGAGCATGTCAATGTCCGCATGCAGGTGCAATGCAGGATACTCGGGCATGGCACCATCCTGCCTGGCGTGTGAAGCTGGATATTACAAACAGTCATCGGGGTCATCAGACTGTGTGTCTTGTCAAGAGGGTGCCCACACGAGTGATGTCGCTGCGGTTTCAGGGGCTGCATGCAAATGTGGTGCAGGACGCTACCGACTTGCCGGGGGTTTGGAGAGCGGCTATGTGAGGACAGTGGGCCTGGAATTGGGTGCCGGTGTTTGGCTGCGAATGTACAGTGGATTTGCCGTGATGCCAGACGGCTTGAGTGTTGTGGCACTGACAAACACTGGTTGTATTGTTTCGATCCTACTTGCAACCAGTGTCGCACGGGGACTCATCTGCCTTCCTGGGTCCGATTTTTACGGGAGCGCTGTTGCTGCCATACCGCCCGATGGCTCTTCCTTTGTGGTTGGGCACCAGATGGAAAGTCTTGTCTACATTATCAATGCCAGTCTGCATATGCGTATAATCGGTGCGACATATGCTCTCCCGTCCCAGGAAGCTCGGATATGCCGTGCGTCTCCAGGCTTGACGGATTCAGATGGGTCAGCAACAGAGGCCCGATTCAACAAACCCACAGACCTGACAGTCACTGCCGACGGATCCACTGTATTTGTTGCCGATCGATGCAACGCAGCGATTCGACGTATTGATGTGAAAACGGGACAGGTGGACACTGTGGTACGGACAGTAAGGGACAGGCAGACAAATCAGGTACTAGCAAGTGGGCCAGGGTATGCGCCTTTTTGGATGCCGCAAAACATTGGTTTGGCCCCCAATGGGACGATACTGATAGTTGTAGACGACGTTGGCGCTGTCTACAAGGTCGAGCTACGCACTAGAGACACTACCTTCATCGCCGGTTCAACGAGTTGGTATCCGGCTTTCGGGTATGGCGGGTATCAAGATGGTTTCGGTACCGCGGCCCGTTTTTTTGCACCTGCTGGAGTCGCGATCTCTCCTGACGGCGAGACAGCCTACATCGCTGACTCCTACAATCATCGAATTCGCAATTTGAACATAGCGTCTGGACAGGTTGGCACTTTCGTCGGATCTGGGGCCTCAGGCGGCAAATTTGGTGGAATCAAAGATGGCTCCCCGACGACTGCTGAATTCAATGACATCATGCGCATTGCGTTTGTTCCAGATGGAAGTGCTTTGCTTGTCGCACAGTATCCGCTCGTGCAGTATCCAACAATTGGGGGACACCATTGGGTCAACTTTTTGAGCGTAGTTGGAGTTCGTGCGACCGGGCAGTGCGCTGCTTGTCCCGCGGGAACATTCTCAACTTCTGGTGGAACAGGAACCCAGTGCAGTGTTTGTCCGCAGAATTCACGATCTTTGCCGTACAGCACTCGGTTAGGCGATTGTGTTTGTGACCGTGGGTACACAGGGCCAGATGGTGGCATCTGTTCACCATGTGCGGCGGGAAAGTTCAAAGACCTGATTGGGAATCACTCTTGCCTCCCATGCAGCGCTCATGCTGACTCACAAACTGGAGCGAGCAAGTGTTACTGTATCATGGGACACTATGAGGCGAACGCAGGAGTGTGCACACCTTGTGGTGCCGGATCCTACAACGATATCAACGGTAGTGTGGTCTGTGAACGATGTTCTGCGGGCAAGTACTCAAATGCAACAGCGGCGACAGAATGCCTCGCGTGTCCCCTGCATTCGGTCTCGGGGCAGGGGAGCAGCTATATTTCGAACTGCACTTGCAGTGAGGGGTACTCGGGGTCAGACGGCGGTGAGTGTGAGGCGTGTGCTGCAGGAACGTACAAGGACGTCAATGGGAGCGATCAGTGTACACTTTGCGCGCCAGGCACGTATTTCGCCGGCGTTGCTGCGACAGGATGCCTCGCATGTCCCTCGCATTCGTTCTCGGGTCAGGGGAGCAGCAATATTTCGAACTGTATTTGCAACGAGGGGTACTCGGGGCCAGACGAATACGGTGGCCCATGTTCTGAGTTCAGCCGCGGTGGGGGCACGTCAACGTCGATGAGTAGCAGCAGCACGGCCGTGGCGTCATCGACGACAGCGGATTCATCGAGCACGCCCTTGCGAACCTCGAGTACAACACCGCACCCTCGAGAATTGTCTTCCAGCACTACGACGCTGACAACGTCAGCATCTGCGACGAGCAGCAGCAGCACCACCAGCAAGCTTGAGGAATCATCTAGTACGCCTGCGCCGACATCAAGTACGACTTCGCATCCTGTTGCCGGTTCCTCCAGCACTGCGTCGGCTACGACGTTAGCATCGACAACGAGCAGCAGCAGCACGCCATCGCCAAGTACGAGTACACCAGTTCCTACCTCATCCAGCACGGTGACGGCGACGACGTCGTCTAGCGCAGCAGAACTGTCTGCCTTCTTTTCTACCACACCAGCCCCCACCTTCACTTCCCCCACTCATACTTTCTCGACTCCTACGCCAGCGCAGCGTGGGGACACCGTCAGTATTGTCTTTGCCCTTGCGCTGAGCCTGGAAGCGTTCACATTAGACAAGCAGATCGCGTTTAAGAATGCTCTTGCCATTGCCGCTAATTTGTCACCTGCAGACGTTGCCATAGAAAAGATTGAGGCGTCCCAGTCGAGTCGCAGAAGCCTGCTGGCAGAGGGAATCCGCGTGGAGGTCAGCATCAAGGTAACCGGTGCTGAGGCTTTTGGAAACGATCCGGCTTCGACCTTGAAGCTTGACAAGTTCAACAAGGAGTTGATCGACCTGGGGTTACCGGCTGCTACCGTGATAGTTGAATATGGAAATGTGACGCCAAGCACGACAGCGGATTCATCGAGCACGCCCTTGCGAACCTCGAGCACAACACCGCACCCCCGAGAAGTGCCTTCCAGCACTACGACGGTGACGACGTCAGCATCTGCGACGAGCAGCAGCAGCACCACCAGCAAGCTTGAGGAATCATCTAGTACGCCTGCGCCGACATCAAGTACGACTTCGCATCCTGTTGCCGGTTCCTCCAGCACTGCGTCGGCT
>Ga0315905_10007429_pt1 | contig 11102 bp, 8 predicted proteins | sample LakEriMetagenome_5_FD_203522 | JGI IMG/M metagenome (GOLD analysis project Ga0315905, IMG submission 203522) | Freshwater fungal communities from buoy surface, Lake Erie, Ohio, United States - Buoy 4 MA121 | ecosystem: Environmental > Aquatic > Freshwater > Lake | place: USA: Lake Erie, Ohio... | reverse complement strand
GAAAATGTAGGCCATGTTGGCGGGGCGGGAGCGGTGGAAGAACCACTCGTTTTTGAGGAGAATGGCACGGCGGAGCGGTTCGGCGGCGGGGCTGGTGCGCCAAGAGCCGGCGGGACCGGCGGATTGCTCGGGACCAAAAAGAAAATCCTCAAGGGCGAAGGCAGCGGCACGGTAGCCGGTGGCGTTGAGGTGGATGCCGTTGTCGGTGAGCTTGGTGGCGGGCGCGGTGGCGGCGGCCATGGGCGCGGCAAGCGCGTCGAAGAGGGAGAAAAACGGCAGGCCGCGGGCGGCGGCGATGTCGCGAATCGCGGCGGAGACGCGGGCGAGGGCGGCGTTGTGGGCCGCGGGATCGGCGGCGCTGCCGAGAGTTTCGTGACGTGCGGGGCTCAGGAGGACGAGGCGCGCGGTGGGGGCGAGTTTGGCGAGGGTGTCGAGCAGGCGGGTGTGGTCGGCGGCGAATTTTTGCTCGCCGGCGGGACCGTCGAAGGAGTTGGCCATGCCGTAGCCGACGAAGATGACGGTGGGTTTGGCGTCGGTGATCTGTTGTTGGAGTTGGGTCCAGCCCTCGTCGGCGGGCTCGCGGCCGGCTTGGAGGAGGCTGAGGCCGGTGCGGGAGGTGCCGGTGGGGGTATCGGCGCTCCAGCCGAGATTGCGGAAGGTGACGCTGCGATCGGCGGCGCGGACGGTGAGCATGAGCTCGATCCAGCCGTAGGATTGCTCGCGCTCGACGAGGGTGTCGCCGAGGAAGACGACGCGGTCGCCGTCGCGGAGTTCAAAGCGCGGGGCCGGTGTGGCGGCGCGGGCGGCGGTGAAGGCGAGGAGAACGAGCAGAGCGGAGCGGAGGAATAGGCGCATGGGGGAAGGAGTGGGTCGTAGCAACTGGTCGGAGATTTTCGGAGCAGAGGATGCCGAGCAAGGTCTTGTTTATACTCGCGGTGCGCCAACCAGCGGATCGCGCTCAGATCACCTCATTCAAGCGATTGTGCTGCCCGGTCGTTGGATGACGCCATCGCCCGCGCATCGCCGGGGTCTCAGCTTCAGCGTTTTCGTTTGGCGGCGATGATGCGGAGTTCCACGGCCGCGAGTTTGTCTTTGCCCCGGCCGATCGCCTCTTTCGCCTTAATGAGGTCCGGTAGGGAGATCACCCAGCACGCGCGGCCGTCCACCACGAATTTCTCGGCGCCGCTCTTTAGGCGGGCAAAATCGCCGACGCCCAGGACCGTGGAGAGAATGTCCACGACGCCGACGTCCGTTTCGAGGTAAAGGTTGTTTAGGGGTTCGCCGGGCTTGGGGAATTGCAGGAACGAAAGCCGCTCTGGCGTCATGCGATGGCGGGGATTCCATTCCGCGAGTGCCTTGCGCAGAAGTTCGATGTTTTCGCTCGTCAAAACCGCGCAGACGTCGAGGTCGCGGGTTACTTGCGACGATCCGTAAGTGACCGCGGCATAGCCACCGATCATGACAAACTCGAATCCCGAGTCCGTCAGCTTAGCGATCAGTCGGCTGAAGTCCGGCGTCATGGGCAGCTTTGGCCTCCTGCAATTTCAAGATGAACCGTAGCGCACCGTCGTGTTGCTGCCAACGGTCCTCCACCCGGAGCGCGAGGTTCGTATCGATCAAGTCGAGATCGATCCCCGCCTCCCGCGCCTCTTCGAGCAATGCGTTATCGAGCACCATGCGCCCACGAAAACGGGATCGTCACGGCCCGCAACGCGAAATCCCACCGCAAGCCGGCCGTGTTTGCACGGTCTGCGGAAAAGCGGGCGGCATTTTCCCTGCCATGGGTTAAGCGAGATTTTCTTTGGCGGGAGCTTCCGGCCATGAACCGGTAACTTCACCAGGCCAGCGACAATACCGCGCGGTCCACCTGCCGGTGTGGGTGGCGACGGAGAATAGTCACGGCGAGCGCGGGTTTTCGCCGTGATAAGCGAGGAAACAGATCTGGACGAGCAGCGCACCAACGAACCCGGTGGCGGGGCCTATTTGCCTTACATAACCAACAAAACACGGCTGGCCCCCTTCGGGCTGGCCCCTGCCGCCCCAGTTCGGCTGGTTAAGCGGACTACAGACTCCAGCCGTCGCGATACGGGATGTGGAGCAGGGCGTCGGCGGCGGGGTTGTTGGTGAACTGCAAATTGGCGGAGTCCCATGTGAGGCGCTGGTTGGGCAGGCGCATCGCGAGGACGCCGAGCAGGACGGTCTCGGTGAGAGCGCCGCCGTATTCGAAAGTCGAGCACGGAGGTGGGGCGCCGGGGCCGGCTTTGCAGGCGCGGAGCCAATCGGCTTCGTGGCTGCCGACGACGCGGGGCAGGGTTTTATCCGGGCGAACGAAATCTTTCATGCGCGACTCCGGAAGCAGGCGGAGTCCGCCTGCGCCGTGGGAGCCGTGGAGCAAGGTGCCCTTGTCGCCTATGATAAGGGCTCCGCTGCCGGGGAGTTTGCGGCCGGGCTCGAGGTCGGCGGGGACGGGCGGCTGGAGACGGCCGTCATACCACGTGAGCTCGACGGGCGGTCGGGCGCCGCGGGCGGGAAACTTGTAGCGAACGATCGAGGCGCGCGGAAACGTCTGTGAACTCACGTCTTTCTCCCAATGAGTCGTGGTGGCTTCGACGGTAGTGGGAGCGCCGAGGTCGAGGGCCCAGAAAGCCGGGTCGATGATATGGCAGCCCATGTCGCCGAGCGGGCCGGTGCCAAAGTCGAGCCACGCGCGCCATTTCAACGGGTGGTAGTCGGGATGATACGGGCGATGGGCGACGGGGCCGAGCCAGAGATCCCAATCGAGCGTGGCGGGCACGGGCGGGGTGTCTTTTGACTGCGCCTGCACGGCAAAATTGGACCACGGATCGCCGCCGACGGGTCGGTCGGTCCACGCGTGCACCTCGCGCACCTCGCCGATGACGCCGGCGGCGAGCCATTCTTTGAGGAGACGGATGGATTCGGAGGAGTGGCCTTGATTGCCCATCTGCGTCTGCACTTTGGCGCGACGCGCGGCCGCGGTGATCGTGCGCGCCTCGCGGACGGTGTGCGTGAGGGGTTTTTGGCAATACACGTGTTTGCCGGCGGCCAGGGTCGCGAGCGTGATCACGGCGTGCGTGTGGTCGGGAGTGGCAATGATGACGGCGTCGATGTCCTTTTGTTTTTCCAGCATCACGCGGAAGTCCGCGTAGGTTTTCGCCGACGGGTAGCGTGCGAAGGTCGGCGCGGCGTAGTCGGCATCGACGTCACAGAGTGCGACGATGTTTTCGCCGGCGCAGGCTCTGAGGTTGGCGGTGCCCTGGCCCTTGGCGCCGACGCCGATGGCGGCGAGGTTGAGTTTATTGCTCGGCGCCTCGGCGCCGAAAAGGTGGCCGCGGAAAAATTGAAAGCCGAACGTGGCCGTGGCGGAGGCGGCGAGGAAATGGCGGCGGTTGGGCAGAGGTTTATTCATCGGTGGGATGGGGGCGAGAGGGCCGGCTGGTGCGGTAGCACGATGCAGTGCGCCGGAGCGAGGGCGGAAGGAGGGAAGAGTGGGAGTAAGAGCAGTGGGGTAATTTACCGTCAGGGGCTGGGTCGATGGTGAAGTGCACATCGTAGCCGACAACTTTGGTTTCGCCCCACGTGGAGGGATTGCGCCAGTCGTTGAGAGTTTTGCGGTCGAAGCGTGAAGCAAAGCCGCCGGCGGACGCGGCAGGTGCGGACGCGGCGAGAGCGAAACGAACAGGAAAACGGACTTTCATGGGGATCGGATCCGGGAGGGGTTTGCGGAAGCGGGGTTCGAAACGTCGCTGTGGGACAGGCGGCGAGTCCTGCCAGCCGGTGGCGTGCGGGGCTGGTGCGCGAACGAGCTGTTGAAAGAAAAACGAGACGTATTTACCGCTGGATCCCAAACCCCAAAGATCCCGTTCCACGGTTCTTCAGAAGTTTACTGTCGTCGTGAGCCCAAAGCGTCGCGGGGTTTGGAAGACGTAGCTAAACTCCTGAGTCTGGCTCGCATCGGTCAGAATAGGTCTGGATTCATCGAGGAGATTATCGACGTTGAGCTGGACTTTGATCGTGCGAGATTTCTTCAAGCGCCATTCATAGGCGATCATGGCGTTGGCTAGGGTGTAGGCGGGGCCGTAAATGATGGCGTTTGTCCTCGTGGTGTCGAACCCGACGACGCCTTTACCACGGTAGTTTGCACCACCCCCGACGGTGAGGCCGCGAATGATTCCTTCGCGGCTCCGGAACGAATAGGCGGTGAAAAAATTTCCCGTGTATTCCCGTAATTGCCGCCGCGTGGAGCCGGCGCCGGCGGTAATGGCGCGGTAGATCGTGTCCACTTCGCGCAGGGCGGTGAGCACGGTGGCCGGGCCGCCGGTGACTGGATCAGGGTTCGGGATTCCGACGACGATTTCGCTGCCGAGCAGCGTGTTGGCGTTTTGCATCCATCGCGCGCGGTTGCTTTCCAGGTAAATCCCGTTGCGCGGGTAAAGGGACGACGCGACTTGGTTGGTCTGCGCGCCGTTGATGGCGATGCGCCAGCTGCTGGTGGGATTGGCGGTAATTTCGACCTCGGTGCCCTTGCCGCTTAAGTCTTGGCTGTCCGATGCGGCTCCGCGCTGGAGGTTGGACTGGCCAATGGCGCGCCAGATCGAGTTCATGAAGTTGTTAAAGTTGTTATCGTAACTGACTGCCGCGTTCGCGTCATCGGTGGTATAACGCGCAATTGAGGCGTTAACCTTATTGTCCCACAGACGAAAGCGGAGGCCGTAATCTCGGCCTTCGCCTTTGCGGTTTCCGATTAGGGCACCGTTGATGTCCTGATCGGTTTGCGGTCGGAAGCTATTCGACTGGTTATAGAATACTGCGAGCCACGAAAGGGGATGTAAGACTGTGCCGAGTGTTTTGGTGTCGCCCTGATTAAACGCTTTCTGGCCGTTTTGTTGCCGGCGCGGAAAGAGGCGCGTCACGGCGGCGCGGTGTTCGTTGAAGTCGCCGTCGTTGTCGGTATCGATAGTGTCGGTCCAGACACGGAGTCGGTCGCGGCGGAGGCCGGCGGTCACGACCACACGGCCATCGAACCAGCGGCTCTGGGAAGCAAGCATCGAGGTATCGGCTCGAGCGAGGAAATCGCGGCCAGTGTCGCCGACGCGGACCATGCCTTCGTTGATGCCGCCTTGGCCAGAAAGGCGGTAGCGGTTCGGATCGGCGAGCCCGTGCCCGCGGGGATCAGATTTCGAGAAATCGAGATAGGTGCGGCGGATGACTTGATTATTGCCGTTCGTGATATCGAGCGGGAAGGTGGCGTTACCGACGGGAGTGACGTTTCGATTATCAAGGGTATCGTCGCGGTTGAACGTATTGGTGCGGCTGACGAGGGAGGCGAGATCGTGGCGACCGAGCCACCGGTGACGAGAAGTGAGATCGAGCCGGTAGGAGGCCGTCAGGCGGTAGTCGTCGATCGTTCGGTCGGCAATCAGGAGGCCGTTATTGGCGCCCTCGATATAGTAGCGGCCAACGTTCGGATTGGGCTCGGTGGCGGTGACGACGCCGAGCGCGTTGCTGGCCACAGGGCGTACGGCGTTGGGATCGACGCGCATAACAATTTCGGCGAAACCGGTTGGGCGGTTTTGGAAGCGTGACTCGTGTTGCCGGTTAAAGGCGGCCTCGATGGAGAAATTTTCGCCGAGGCGTTGTTCGAGGAAACCGGCATAGTTGAAGTAGTGAAAGTCGTTGGTCCACCCAGGGCTGGTGATCGCCGACCAACGGGGCAGCTTGGATTCATCGAGCACGGAGGCGCCGATATTGGCGAGGGCACTGGCGCGCGGGCCGACGTTCGCGATGCGACTGCCGTTCCAACTCACGGGAGCGCCGCCGGAAAACGGATCCCAAATCACCGTGGGCCGGGTGTTCGTAGTCGTGCCGCTTACGGCCTGACCGTAGGTGCTGGAAACGAGGCGGCCGGCGGACTCCCAGCCGATGAAGCCCTCCCGGGCGGGATAGGGCTGGGCGTGGATCTGATCGACGTCGCCGTATTCGCTGTCGAGGCGAAGCTCGGTGCTCTTGAAGGGTCGATACGTGGCGGCGAGCGCGCCCGCACGGCGTTCCGATGTCTTGAATTCGCGCCAGTCATTCTTGTCGTGCCAAAGCAAATTCGCCCGGACGGCGAGTTTGTCCTCCAGCAGTGTTTTGCTAAAATCGTACTCGACGCGGTGGTCCTCCCAACTGCCGATGCGGGTGCGGAGCAGGGCGGAGTCCTGACCGATGAGGGCACGTTTGCTGGACGTGTTGACGATGCCGCCGGGCGCGCCGACACCAAACAACACGGAATTGGGCCCGCGGGAAAAGTCGATGCGCTCGACGTTGAATACATCGGACGAGAGCCGCCATGTAAAGTAGTTGCGGCCGACGGCAGCATCAATGAAGCCCCGAATTTGGATATTCACGTCGTTGGCTACGAGGTTATTGCCGGTGTAGTTACTCGTGTCCTCGGAGGCGTTGAGCGCAAAGTTTAATGAAGATTTGACGTCGAGAATCCCGATGTCGGATAGGAATTCGGAAGTGAAAACCGAGATTGCCGCGGGGGTGTCCCAGATTTCTGAATTCAAGCGTGTGCCGGCGAGCGTGCTGGAGGCGACGTAGCCGGCGTCTCGGGAGGTGTTGATTTGGAAGGGACTGAGGACGACGGCATTTTCTTTTGGTGGTGGGGAGACGGTCTGGGCTTCAGCGGCAGCCGAGGCGGCGAGCCAAGCGACGACGGCGGTGAGGAGGATGCGGGGGGTCATAAGGGAAGGGACGTTTTTTTCTGCAGGATTGGCGTGCTGGGTGGAGTCCGACGTGCGCAGAACGCTGAGCGCGCCGGTTTGGGGATCGGAGAAAATCTTCAGGGGTGTGGCGGCCACCATGCGCTCGAGGGCCTCACGGGGCGTGAATTCGCCGGCGACCGGCTGGGTTTGGACGCCTTGCACGGCGGCGGCCGAGTAGGCGATTTCGAAGCCGGCCTGTTGAGCGGCGCGCTTGAGCATCACCACCGCCGCTCCCGCCGGGAGATCGAAGCGTTGCTGCGCCGGCTCTCCCGCAGCGGGAAGCGCGGCGATCAAGACTGCGACGACGGAGAACAATACCCACCACCGACCCGGGTGCGGGCAGCGCAGCGGGCGGGAAAGTCGGGACGGAGCTTGGGGGCAGGGCATGGGGCATGGAGCAATACCTCTCTGCCAGCGGAGACGGATGAAGGGAGGATTCACGCTAAGAAATATTTCGCGGGGCGAATGACAGGTCGCTCGCTCACGCTCCCAGCTACCGGACGGCAGCCGGCTCAAGGCGCGCGGCGGAGCACGATTTCGCCGGAGGAGTAACGATCGGCCTTCACGTCCATCGTGCCTTCGAGCAGGCGGACGAAACCTTCGACGTTGTCGGAACGGATCGAGGCCACGATGGGGAGTGCACGCAGGTCGGGGTCGCCGATGACCAGACGCTGGGAGTTGCGGCGATTAAAGGCCTCGATGACCTCGACGAGCGGAGTGGAATCGAAGTCGAGCAGCCGCGGCTGCCAGTCGAGCAATTGGGCGATCTCCGGCACGGATACCGGCACAACCAAGGGCGGCGCCAAGACCGGGCCATATGGGATCACGGTGCGCTGGCCGGCGGTGAGCGCGGCCAGCACGACCGGTGCGGTGGAGGGCAAGGCGGCGGTGGAGTCCGCGTTGGCGGCGGTGCCGGACTGGCCTGCCGGGGTTTGTTGCGAGAGCTGCACGATGCCCTCCGTGACGAGCACTTCGAGATTGGGGCCTGCGAGCTTTACGTTGAACGCGGTGCCGACCGCGCGCACGTCCACGCCGCCGGCCCGCACGACGAAGGGGCGCGCGGAATTCTTCGCGACGGCGAACTGCGCCTCGCCCTGCACGAGCAGCACGCGGCGCTCGGTGGCGGAAAACTGCACGACGACGTGCGCACCGCGGTTCAGATCGAGGACGGAGCCGTCGGGGAGTTTCTCCTGGCGGTAGGCGGCGGTTTCGAAAGTAAGCGAGGCATCGGCGCGCGGGCCGGCGGCGGGGACCAGCCAAAAGGCGAGCGCGACGGCGGCGGCGGTCGCGAAGAGTAACGGCAAAGGGCGGCGCCACCGCGCGGGCCGGTGATGTCGCGCGAGCAGATCGGGATTCGGGGTGGCGCTGTGCGCGGGGCGCCACTGCTTGAGGGCGTTGAAGTCGCCCCAGAGACCGCGGTGGCGTTCGAAGGATTCACGGTGCGCGGCGCTCGCGGTGAGCCACGAAAGAAATTCATCCTGCTGGGCCGGCGTGAGGCCGCGGTCGTGGCGCACCAGCCACTCAGCCGCAGCGGACTCGATCGCGTCGTTGGGTGGAAATCGGGGGTCGGGCGCGTTCATGGCCAGCGGCCCTCGCGTTCGCGGCGGCATTGCAGCATGAAAGCCATGCATTTCTTCACCCCGATGGTGAGTTGCGCGGAAATCGTGTTTTCCGACACGCCGAGCTGTGCGGCGATCTCGGCCTGCGACAAACCGTAGACTTTCCGCAGGGTGAAAATCTGACGGCAACGGTCGGGCAGCGACTGGATGGCTTCGGTCAAGAGGGCGAGTTCCTGGTTATGGGCGATGACGTCGGGCGTGTGCCCTCCCTCATCCAAGACGGCCCACTCCTCGTTTTCCGCTAAGGATTCCGTCGGCAGGACCTCGCGGTGGCGCAAACGGTCGAGCGCGAGATTGCGGGCGACGGTGAAGAGAAAAGCCTTGGGCGACGTGACCTCGCCGCGTTCACGGGCCCGCAGGAGGCGCAAGTAGGATTCTTGCACGAGATCGTCGAGATCGTCCTCGGTCCGAAACCGGCTCCGCAACCACGCGCGCAACACGGGTTCGTGCGGTTGCACATGGGTAGCGAACCACTGGCCAAGTTCGGAGTCGGGCGGGGGCATCGGGGAAGAAAACCGGCGCCCTGAATCTTGCTTTGGCCGCGAACAGTCGAGCGGATTCGCGGGCGCGTCATCGTAACCCGCCGTCACGCGCCACCGCTCCCGGGATAGATCGCCAAGGATTTTGCACTGAACGTCGGGGAGTTCCTCGCGCAGCGATGAGGATGGGCCGGGGCGGTGCGTTGTCGGAACGCACGCGCGGCGTTGGGGCGTGATTTCGCGTAGATTGCGCGAGCGTGCGGCTCACACCGGCCAATTGGCCTGACGGCCACCCGGTCTTCCGGTCGAACAAGAGGCGCTTCAGCCCACCCTCCGGGACGAGATTAATTCCCGCCGGCGATAACCCAGAAACACGTCGGCTGCGTCTCAAGGCGCCGGCACCGAACTCTGTCTCAAATCCTCCGCGATATCTCACGATCTGCACCCGCATTCCCCTGCCTTGAACCATTCCTTCATCACCAAGGTCGCCTGGCGGCTGATGCCTGCTGTCGGCATCTGCTGTTTTTTCGCCTACTTTGACCGCCGCGCTAGTGGCTTTGCCAAGTTCCAGTTGCATGACGCGCTGACCTTGAGCGACCCGGCCTGCGGATTGGGCGTGGGCCTGGCCCTACTCTTGGGCGTTGGCGCGATTCTGTTTCTACGCCCACCGGCGTCCCACGCCAAGGAGGAGGCCGCATGAGCCCGGCCTCGCCGTCCCCATCGTCCCCACCTACCCAGCCCCCACCAACCCAGGCGCTCGCCGGCGTGCGGGTGGTGGAAATGGGGCAGCTGATTGCCGGTCCTTTTGTCGGCAAAACCTTGGGTGAGTTCGGGGCCGAGGTCATCAAGATCGAGCCGCCCCTGCAAGGTGATCCCCTCCGGCAATGGCGGATCCTCGAAGGCGGCACGTCCCTCTGGTGGCAGGTGCAGTCGCGCAACAAGCAATCGCTCGCCCTCGACGTGCGGACCGCCCAAGGCCAGGAAATCGCCCGGCGGCTCATCGGCGAGTGCGATATTTTGATCGAAAATTTTCGGCCCGGCACGATGGAGAAATGGGGGCTCGGTTGGGATGTGCTCCAAGCCATCAATCCCGGCCTGATCATGCTGCGGATTTCCGGTTATGGACAGACGGGGCCCTATCGCGATCTTCCGAGCTTCGGCGCCATCGGTGAAGCCATGGGCGGCCTGCGCCACCTCACCGGCCAACCGGGACAGATTCCGGTGCGCTGCGGTATCTCCATCGGGGACACCTTGGCCGCCTTGCACGGCACCATCGGCGCGCTGATGGCTTTGCACCACCGCAAGGTCAACGGCGGGGCCGGCCAAGTCATCGATGTGGCGTTGCACGAGTCGGTCTTCAACGCGATGGAAAGCATGCTGCCTGAATACAGCGCGCGCGGAGTCGTGCGGGCGCCGGCCGGGAGCGCTCTGCCCGGCATCGCTCCTTCCAACGCCTATCGCTGTCTGGACGGCGTGGTGCTGATCGCCGGTAACGGAGATGCGATTTTCACCCGTCTGATGACCGTGATCGGCCGGGATGATCTCGGCCGTCGTCCCGACCTCGCCAGCAACCAAGGCCGGGTAAAGGCGGCCACCGAACTCGACCAGGCGATCGGCGACTGGACGGAGCGCCACACGGTCACCGATGCCCTCGCGCAGATGGGCGCGGCCAGTGTGCCGGCCGGAAGAATCTACGATATCGCAGACATCGCGGAGGACCCGCACTATCGGGCCCGCGACATGATTCTCAAACAAAGCACGCGCCAGGGGTTCGACGTCGAGGTGCCGGGCATCGTGCCCAAACTCCTGTCCACGCCGGGCGCCATCCACTCACCGGCACCTGTGCTCGGCGAGCACACCCGGGGAATTCTTGAAGGGCTCGGCTTCACTGCGGAACAGCAGGCGCAACTCAAGGCCGAGGGAGTCATCGCGTGAGCCCGTGGTGCGGCCAAGGCAGGGAGATCCACGTGCAGGAGGTGGCGCTGCGCGACGGTTTGCAGAGCGAGGCCGGTTTCGTTCCGACCGAGGAAAAAATCAAATTGGTCGACCGGCTCGCGGCGAGCGGGCTGGGGAAGATCGAGGTCAGCTCTTTTGTTTCGCCCCGTGCGGTCCCTCAACTGGCCGATGCAGAAGCGGTTTTCCAAGGCATCACCCGTCGTCCCGGTGTGATTTACGCGGCATTGGTGCCCAACGTCCGCGGAATGGAGCGGGCCATCGTCGCCCGGGCCGATGAAGTG
>Ga0315905_10007427_pt1 | contig 11103 bp, 5 predicted proteins | sample LakEriMetagenome_5_FD_203522 | JGI IMG/M metagenome (GOLD analysis project Ga0315905, IMG submission 203522) | Freshwater fungal communities from buoy surface, Lake Erie, Ohio, United States - Buoy 4 MA121 | ecosystem: Environmental > Aquatic > Freshwater > Lake | place: USA: Lake Erie, Ohio... | reverse complement strand
GGGGGGGCCGGGGGGGGGTGGGGGGGCGCGCGCGCCCGGGGGGGGGCGCCCGGGCCCCCCGGGGGGCGGGGGGGCGGGCGCCGCCGGGGGGGGGGGGGGGGGGGGGGGGGGGGGGGGAGCGGTCAGTCCGGGGGCAACAACTACGGCGCGAGGCGCGAGATGGCGGGCGCTGGAGGCGGGGGTGGCGGCGGCGGCGAGCGGCGTTTCGGCGGCGGCGGCGGCGGGCGCGGCTGGCGCGGCGGGCGCGGCGGCGGCCGGGGCCAGCGGTGAGAGTTCCAATTGCGTGTGTCAATTACAGCGTGTGATGATAAACCGCCTACAGGACCAAGGGTGCATCTATTATTCACGCGGCCCTCTTTGAGCTGTTTAGTGAGCAGCGGCGGGAGCAACCAGGGGGTTGGCCGCCGTCGTCGTCGTCGTCGTCGCCGCCGCCGCCGCCTTGGCGGCCGCCTTGGCGGCCCGCCGCTCCTCCCGCTGCCGGTCGCTCGCCTCGACGATCTCGTGGATGTCCCGCGGCATGCGGCCCGTTGCGATCAGCTCGGCGTCGCGCGCGTCGTACCAGCGCCGCTTCGCCCACAGCGACACGTACACGAGCGCCACCAGCACGGGCACCTCGACGAGCGGCCCGACCGTCGCGGCCAGCGCCTCGGGCGAGCGCGCGCCCCACACCCCGACGGCGACGGCGATGCCCAGCTCAAAGTTGTTGGACGCGGCCGTGAAGGCCTGGGTGGCGGCGTAGCTGTAGGGCGCGCCCGTGTACCACGCGGCGGCGAACCCGAGGCCAAACTGGGCGAAGAAGTAGATCAGCATGGGCACGGCGACGCGGCAGATGGCGCCGATCTGGCCGACGATGCGGTCGCCCTGCGCGGCAAAGAGGGCGACGATCGTGTAGAGCAGCGCGAGGAGGGCGAGGGGGCCGAACCACGGCATGAAGCGCTCCTCGAGGAAGCGGCGCGACGAGAGGGCGATGACGCCGTAGCGCAGCACGAGGGCCGCGCCGAGCGGGAGGCCCAGGAAGAGCAGCACGCTCTTGGCGACGAGCCAAAAGCCCGCCGCGCCCGCGCCCAGCACGCCCGGCCCCAGGTAGACCATCGAGAGCGGGGCGTACAGGACGATCTGCAGGACCGAGTTGAGCGCGACGGTCACCGCGCACAGCTCCGGGCTGCCGCCCGAGAGGTCGTTCCAGATCAGCACCATGGCGATGCAGCGCGCGAGGCCGACCATGATGACGCCGTTGCGGTACTGCGGCAGGTCGGGCAGGCACGCCCACGCGAGGCCCGTCATGAGCGCCGGGCCGACGAGCCAGTTGAGGAACGTGGACACGGCGAGCTGCTTGGCGACGGCGCGCTGGCCGAGCAGGCGGCCCAGAAGCTCGTACCGCACCTTTGTGAGGACGGGCAGCATCATCATCCACAGGCCGATGGCGATGGGCACGGGCGCGCCGCCAACGTGCGCGGCGCCCTCGCCAAAGGCGTCGCGGGCCGAGGGGACAAAGACGCCGAGGAGGATGCCGAGCGCCATGGCGAGGAGGATCCACACGGGGAGCAGGCGGTCGAGCCACGACATGCGGCCGAGGATCGAGGGGGTGGAGGACGGGGTTGGGTCGGCGGCGGCGGCGGCGGCGTCGACGGCCTTGCCCGGCGGCGGCGGGCAGCCGCGGCACAGGACGGTCTTGTTGTTGGCGCCGTCGCGCGCGACGACGTCGTACGGCAGGTCGGCGACGGCGGCGGGCGCGCGGCACGTGAACGTGCGCGCCTCCGGGTCGTAGGTGGCCGGGACCGAGCGCTCGCTGCTGGCGGCGCCCTGCTGCTGGCCGCCAAAGACGCACTCGACGCACTGGGCGCTCGAGGCCGAGGCGTCGCTGCGGGCCTCCAAGGCGGGCGGCGCGCCGTCGTCGCCGCAGACGAGCGTGACGAGCCGGCCGTCGGCCGATGGGGCCGACGGGGCCGCCTCGGCCGCCGCTGCTGGCTTCTTGGACCAGGGCGCCATGGTCGCGCGTCTGTCTTGAGAGGAGGCGGGTTGGCGCGCGAGAGAGAGAGGAAAAAGAGTGATGCGTTGGCGTGTGTCCGCGCGGTACGCTTTTTAAAACGGTGTGTGGGAAAGAAAACCCGGGATGTCGACAAGAGAGCGAGTGCAACGTTCCGCGCTTGGGTGTTGTGACGTTGTGGGTGTGGCTGGCGAAGTCGGGCTCAGGGCGGGACGGGAGGGGGCCTTTATACGCGCGCGGAACATTCCCGAACCGCCGCCGCTGCCGCCGCCGCCGCCGCTTTGCGCGCGCATGCCGTCGAACATGCATGCATGCGCCCAAAGGCGGCACACGCATAAATACAAACTTCTGTCCAACTTCACCAGCAATCATGGCGCCGCAAGTCTACTGCTTCGCGTGCATCCAGGTACGTGCACGGACGATTGGTTCGAGAAGCCGACGCCGACGACTTTTGATGCCGCGTCCAAGTTGTACGACACCCGCGCGCGCCCTCCCAGCAGAGCATCCAGCGCCGTGCGGTGTCGCAACTTGCGAGGAATCAATCGGTGCCTCGTCACACATACTGCCTTTCACGCCCCGGGCCGCGACCCGCAGCGCACGCGATCGATATATAAAAAACTCGCCGCCCGCCGCCCACACGCCCCGCCCCCAACACCCCTCAACAGAACGCCGGCCGCTCCCAGATCAGCGCCTACTTCTTCAACTCGCTCGTCGACCCGTCGAGCGCCACGGCCGTCTCGGCCGGCTCCAAGCCCGCCGAGCACGTCCACGCCGAGGTCAAGGACGCCATGGCCGAGGCCGGCCTCGACCTGTCGGGCGCCGTGCCGCAGCTGCTGTCGCGCGAGCTGCTCGAGCGCGCGGGCGTCACGCACTGCGTGCTGATGGGCTGCGGCGACGCGTGCCCCATGGTTCCCGGGCGGAATATCGAGATCATCGAGTGGAAGGTCCCCGACCCGCACGGCGCGGGGATCGAGGCCGTGCGCGAGATCCGCGACGGCCTGCGCGCGCGCATCGACGCGCTCATCGAGGAGAAGGGGCTGACGCGCCGGCAGCAGCAGTGAGACGATAAATTAGACGCGCGCGAGCGCGAGCGCGAATTCCGGTTGTATAGGTGAATATAACACAAACACGAAAAGATCACGCCGCCGACGCCTTCTTCTCCGCCGCCGCCGCCGCCTCGGCCTTTTTCTTCTCCGCCTCCTTCTCCGCCTGCGACAGCAAGCGGCCCTTCTCGGCGACCTCGCGCCGCTCGCTGTACCGGTCCGTCAAAAAGTCCGACCGGCCGCGCGTGAGCAGCGTAAACTTGTGCAGCTCCTCGGCCACGTCGACGACCCGGGAGCGGTAGCTGGTGTCGAGCAGGCGGCCCTCGGGCGTGAACTCCGTCCACGCTTTGGGAATGGACGACTGGTTGGGGATGGTGATGCACCGCATGTACCGCCCGAGCAGCCTGAGCGCGGCCGTCGTGTTGAACGACTGCGACCCGCCGCACACCTGCGCGAGCGCGAGCGTGCGCCCCTGCGTGGGCCGCACGCTCCCGAGCGACAGGGGGATCCAGTCGATCTGGTTCTTGAAGACCGCCGTGAGCGTTCCGTGCTGCTCCGGCGAGACCCACACGAACCCTTGCGCCCAGATGGCCAGGGCGCGGAGCTCCTGCACCTTTGGCGACGCCTCCGGGTCGCACGAGCCTTGCACGGGGAGCCCGCGGGGGTCGAAGACGCGCACGCGCCCGCCGAGCGCCTCGAGCAGGCGCGCAAACTCGTACGCCAGCAGGCGCGAGTAGGAGCGCTCGCGCAGCGAGCCGTACAGCACGAGGTAGCGGGGCGGCGAGGAGCGCGCGTCGCCGTCCGGGTCAAACGCGTGGGCGCCGTCGAGCTCGTTCTGGGCAGAGAGCTGCGCGACCCAGTCTTCCGCGCGCGCTTCGGCGGTAAGGAGGGCGTGCGGGCGCCAGTGCTCGTCGTCGAGGCCGTCGATGGGCGGGTGGGTGGGCGCGGAGCCGTTGGTTGCGGCGGCGGCGGCATTATTGGCGGCGGCGGCCGCAGGGGTGGCGGTGGCGACGGCGCGGGCGGACGGGGAGGCGGGGGCGGCGGCGGCGGCTTTGCCGGCGCCTGCGGCCGTGGTGCCCAAGGCGCGCGCGACGCCAGCAGTGGCCATGGCGTCGCGGCGGTAGGGAACCGCTGCTCCGCGCGCGATTGAACCGGCGGGGACGGGCCGGACCGGCGGCGGCTGCGCGCGGAGGCCCGCCGTCGGCGTGGGAGGACGAGCACGACGCAAGTCGATGGGGCGCACGCGACTCGCGCGCAGGAGCGATCGGATGGATCCCTGGATCATCGCCCGCACACGCCGGCGTGAGGACCACGTGTTGATGGGTGTGCCGCGCTGGTTATCGTATCCGGTCGGTCGCTGAGGTGCCGTGGAATATATATAAAAGCGCGCGACGCGGGCGGCCCGGCGGCGGCGCGGCCGATCCTCTTTTTTTTTCTCGCTCCTCCTCCTCGGCCACGCGCGCCTCGCTCTCTCTCGCTCGCTCGCTCTCTACGTGTGTTGCTTTCTCCCTCTCTCTATATATATATATATCTCACTCTAGCTCGCTACTGCCCGCCACCACCATCGCCACCACCCCCGCCGCCCTTCTCCGCCTTGGCCAGCAGCAAGTCGCACATGGCCATCAGCTCGGCGTTCTCCGCCTCGCGCGCCGCCAGCCGCGCGCGCAGGCCGTCGGCCTCGGCCTGCAGCGCCGCCGCGCACCGGCGCGCCTCGGCGGCGCGCTCGGCGTCCTCGGCCGCGCGCCTGCCGGCGTGCTCCTTGGCCGTCTGCGCGGCGACGAGCTGGCCCATGGCGCGCTCGAGCGCCGCGCGCCCGTCCGCCGCCTGCGCGCGCAGCTGCGCGGCGTCGCGCCGCGCGGCCTCGGCCTCGCGCGCGAGGCGCTCGCGCTGCGCGCGCTCCTGCTCGAGCGCGGCGGCGACGTCGGCGCCGGCCGACTGCACGGCCGTGAGGCGGATGTCGAGCGCGGAGAGGCGGTCCAGCGCCTCGTCGCGCTCCGAGGCCGCCTGCTGCGCGAGACCCTGGAGCTCGGCCACCTGCTGCCGCGCCTGCTCGCCCCGCGCCGCGGCCTCGGCCTCGGCGCGCTCGAGCGCGGCCGACAGCTCTGCCGCGCGCCGCCGCTCCGCGTCCAGCTCTGCGGCGAGCTGCGCGGCCTCCTCGCGCGCGGCGCGCGCCTGGTCCTCGGCGTACTCGCGGGCCTCGCGCTCAAAGTCGCCGCCGGCCCCCAGGCCCAGGCCGCCGTCCATGCCGCCGATACCGCCACCGCCGTTGCCGCCGCCGCCGCCGTTGGAAGCGTTGGCGGCCGCGCAAAAGCGCAGCTGGGCGAGCTCCTCGCGCAGGCGCTCGTTGTCGGCGTCGAGGGTGAGGGCGCGCGCCTCGGCCTCGGTCAGGCGGCGCGTGAGCACCTGCACGTGCACGTCGCGCAGCTGCTGCGAGGGGGAGGAGGGGCCGCCGCAGCCGCCGCCGTTGGGTGGCAGCGGCGAGGCGGCCGGGGCGGCGGCGGCGGTCCTGGCAGCACCGCCAACCTTGCCTCCACCGCCACCGTCCAACCGCGCCAGCACGCGCTGCGCCTCGTCCGCCAGGGCCACCGTGTCCACGTCGTCCAGGCAAAAGGGCGACGACTCAGGCAGCGGGGAGGCGCGCGGGCCATGGGCGGGCGTTTGGGCCGCCTCCGCCTCGCGCCGCCGCTCCCACTCCTCCCGCTCCTCCTCCTCCTGCTGCTGCTGGCGCGCGAGGCGCTGCTGCTGCTCGCGGTAGGGCGTGGCGGCGGCGATGATGCGGTCGCGGTACAGGGCGCGAGAGGGGCTGGCGGCCGTGGCGTCGAGCAGCGAGGGCGTGGTGGCGCCCTCGCCCTCGGCGGGCGGGGGCGTGACGGCAGCGCGCGGCGAGCAGGCGGGGGCCTCCTGGTGCGGCTGCAGCTGCTGCTGCTGCTGCTGCTGCTGCTGCTGCTGCTGCTGCTGCTGCTGCTGCTGCTGCTGCTGCTGCTGCTGCTGCTGCTGCTGCTGCTGGCGCGGGCGCGCGGCCGGGGTGCGCGCAGAGCGGCGCTGTTGTTGGGATTGGTGGGCCGCGGGCGCCAGCTGCATCGTCGCGTCCTCGAGCGACGCAAAGCCGCCGCCCGCACCGCCGCCGCCGCCCATGCCGCCGCCGCCAAACCCGAGGGGCAGCGTGGCGTCGTCGCCGTAGGCGCCGCCGCCGTAGCCCGTCTTGGGCGTCAGAGAGGGCGAGCGCTCACCCGGGGCGCCAGCAGGCGGGGCTGGTGTGAAGGCCGGCGGCCGCACGACAGCGCCGCCGCCGAGGCCGCTGCCGCCCCGCCCCACCATCGGCGGCGTGTCCTCCTCCGCCTGCTGCTGCTGCTGCTGCCGCTGCTCCGCTTGCTGCTGGACGTACCCGCCGACGGGCGTCAGGCTGGCGCTGGCGGCCGCGGCCAGGGCGGCGCCCGCGGCCAGGTTGGGCGAGGCGGCCGCGCCAACGCTGGGCGAGCACGCGGCGGCAGCGGCGGCGGCGGGCGAGGCGCCGGCCGCGAGGGCCGCCGCCGGACTGGCCACAGCCTGCTGCTCCTCCTGCTCCTCCCCCTCGCCCATGTCGCCGTCCATCATCATGGCAGCGGCCGCCGCCTCGATGGCGGCCTGCGCGTCGGTCCCAGGCCCCGGCGTCCGAGGCTTGGCCGCCGGGGTGAGCCTGGGCGCCGGCGCCACCACGGTGGCGGCGGCGTCCGCGGTCGCCGCCGCCGCCTGCTGCCCCCGCGGCCCCTCCGCCTCTGCCTCCTCCTCGTCGTGCTCCCCCACGGCCTCCATCGCCGCCACGCCCGCGGGCATCAGGCTGGCGCGCACGCCCGCGCCGGAGAAGAGGGGCAGGGACTGGCGCAGGGCGGCGGCGGCGGCGGCCGGGCGCGCGCCGGCCGTGGGCACGCCGGCGTAGGCGGCGGCGGCGCCGCCGCCGCGCGGGCGCGGCAGGCCCGGCGGCATCGCGCGGGCGGGGGCAGCGGAGGCGGCGGGCGCTTGCAGCGGCTGCTCATCCTCCTCCTCGCCCTCTTCGAGGATGGGGCCCGCGTACTCTGTCGGCGCGGCGGCCGCCGCGTCGCGCGGGCCCGCGCCGCCGTGCACGAAGAGCGGCAGCGACTCACGCACGGGGGCGTGGCGCGGCGGCGGCGGCGGCGGCGGCGCGGCGAGCGGGGCCGCCTGTTGCTGCTGCTGCTGCTGCTGCTGCTGCTGCTGCTGCTGCGGCGGCGGCGGCTGCTGCGGCTGCTGCGCCCTCGGCGCCATCGACGAGCGCCGGTTCTGGCCAGCAGGCTGCGGCCGAAACGTCGGCTCGGGCGAGGGCGTCAGCTGCAGGCCGGCGGCGTCCAGGTTGGACACGTCAATCGGCGGCTGCATCGGCGTCGGCGCGGGGGCTGCCTCGGCGGCCCCGTCGGGCGGCGAGTCGGCGGGGACGGGCGACGCGAGGCCCGGCGCCGGCGCCGGCGCCGGCGCTTGCTGCTGCTGCTGCTCCCGCTCGCCGTCCTCCTCCTCCCCGGCCTCGGGCATCGCCAGCGCGATCGGCTCCGCGGAAAACGCGCGCGGCTCGCCGTCGCCGCCGGCGTCCTCCGCGGCCCGCGCCCCCCCCCGCCCAGCCGCCGCGGCCGCCGCCGTCATCGTCGCGCCGCCCGTCGCCACCATGCGCGCCTCTTGCGGCGTGCCGTCGTCGAGCGCGGCGTCGCCCTCGGCTTGCGCCATCCCGCCCGGCGTCTGGCCCGCGCCGCCGCCGCCGCCGCCGCCGCCGTAGTGGTAGTAGGGCTCGTACGCGGGCGTGGCCATCATGGCCGCGGCGGCCGCGTCGTAGCCCCCTCCTGCTGCTGCGCCGGCAGGGGGCGCCGGGGTGTGCGGCTGCTGCTGCCCGCGGACGGCCGCGGCGGCGGCGCTCGCGCGGGCGGCCAGCGCGGCGGCCGCCTCGGCCACGGCGCGCGCCTCGTCCTCGTCGTTTGCTTGCTCGTCGTCGTCCTCGTCCTCGTCGGTGGGCGCCTTGGGAAAGCCGCCGCGCATCGGCGTGTGGCCCGCCGCGGCCGTCACCACCATGCCGCTGCCCTCGCCGGTGCCGCCGTCCGAGGGGGAGGAGGAGGGGGAAGCGGCGGCGGCAGCGGCGGGGTCGCTGCTGCTGGCGGCCGCGGCCGCCTGCTGCCTCAGGCTCCCATTGATGCCGCCCCGCGTGGGCGACCCGGCGGGCGAGTCCGAAAAGAAGGCCTCGCTGTTGGCGCGGCTCGCCTGGGGCGGGCGGGCGCCCTGGTCGCCGCCGCCGCCGCCGCCGCCGCCGCCGGTCGAGCGCGCCGCCGCCGTGGCCGCGGCGGCCGCCGCGAGCGCCATGTGGCCCCCGGCCGAGGACGGTCCACCCCCAAGGAGGCGGTCGCCGTCGACGCTGTTGGCCGCCGAAGCAAAGACCTCGTCGTCGTCGGCGCCGCCGCCGTCGCCGCCGCGGGGGGCCGCGATGGGGTCGGATGCGGGGGGGGCGGCAGCGGGGATGCGGGCAGCGGGCCCCGCGGCCAGCCCACGCCGCCAAGTCGGCGCCTGCTGATGTTGCTGCTGCTCGTCGCGCGCAGCAGCAGCAGCAGCAGCAGCAGCAGCAGCAGCAGCAGCAGCAGCAGCAGCAGCGGCAGCAGCAGCCGGCCCGACGTCGGCCAGGACCGGCACCTCGGCGGCCTCGGGCCCCGGCGCCGCCTCCTCGCTGCCCGCGCGGCTCGTGTGGCGGCTGCCGCCGCGGCTCGCCGAGGCGCCGCCTCCGCCAGGCATCAGCTTTTGCCACAGCGAGGCGCCGGGCGAGCGCGGGGCCGCCGCGCCGCCGCTGGACGCGCGCGGCGTGCGGCGCCCTCCTCCCGCGCCGGCGCGCCCGCCGGCCGGGGGGCTGACCGAGGAGGAGGCGTCGGCGTCGGCGGCCGCGTCGCCGCCTCCGGTGCTGGTGTTGCCCGCGTTGTTCGCGCTGCCGCCGCCGGCCCCAAACAGGCGGCTGCTGCTGCCGGCGAGCTTGGGCGACAGCAGCAGGCGCTTGACCTTTTCGCCCAGGCCCTCGGCCGTCGCCGCAGCCGCCGCTGCCGCCGCGGCCGCCGGGGGGCTGGTCGCGGCCGACGCGTCAGCAGCAGCAGGCTGCTCCGTGGTCGCGGTCGCAGCGGCGGCAGACCCCGCGAGCATCGCCCGCAGCTTGCGCAGCTGGTCGGCCGTCGGCGCGCCGCTCGTGCTGCCCGCCCCGGCCGAGCCGGCGGCGTCGGCCGGGCGGGCGGGCGGGGCAGCAGCAGCAGCACCGCCGCCAGCGCCGCCGGCCTCGCGCTCCCACTTTGCGAAGCGCGATGCAAAGACGCCCGTGAGCTGGGCGAGCGACTCGCGGCGCTCGGCGCCAGCCTCGGGCTGCACCTGCAGCGCGGCCGCGTTGCGCGAGGCCGGGTTGATCTGTGGGGTTTGGTTTGGTTTCGGCGGGGGAGGTTGGCGGGCGAGGAAGCGATTCAGCTTCAGCTGTCGCGAGAAGAGTTCTTGTTGCTCCGCGCTGAGACGCACGGCTGGACTCACTGCGAGCTCGCTCGAGGGGTCGAAGCGGTCCTCGGCCTCCATTTGGACCTGCTGCGATTGGGGCGACGCGGGGTCACGGAAGAATCGATGGGGGAACGCGGAAGGAGGACAGAAAGACGTTGCAGCTGTCGAAGAGCTGTCGAAGTGGCGCGCGCGCGCCTCGGACGACGCGCTGTCCTGGGGTTCAGGAGACAACGAGGTTTGGACGCAGGCGCACTTTGCGTTGTTCTAGATGGCGAGGCGTCTATGGAGGGCAGTGCGGGAGCGGGTCTTGAGACACGCGTCGTCCGCGTCGTCGGCGGCGCGCAGAGGCGCCTCGAGCGAGCGAGAGAGAGAGAGAGAAAAAAAACGAGGCAAAGAGCGCCGCGATCCGTTGCAACACAATCAAACATTTGGCTATGCCCTCCGCCGCCTCGCTGGGCTGCTCCGCGTCGGGTTCGGCGCGGTCTCGACGGCTGCGGTACGGTTGCTGTGGCCGTTGCCAGTGCCGCCGCCGCCGCCGCCGCCGCCGCCTCGCCGCCGCTCCCCCGACGCTGCCACCGCCTCCTCCTCCTCCTCCTCCTCCTCCTCAAACCGAAACCCGCGCGCGGCCAGCGCTTTGCGCGCGCGCGCGATGTCCCTGCGCAGCTCCGCCTCGGCCTCCGGGCACGTGCGGAACGTGAGCACCCCCCGCACCAGCCGCCAGAGCAGCAGCAGCGCAAAGGCCGCCGCCGCGAGCAAGGGGAACGCCGCCACGACGGGCCGCGCCTCGGGCGTCGCACGCGACAGCGCGGCGAGCCAGGCCGCGAGCGCGAGGGACCCGACGGCCGCGATCCGGTGTATCCTCTTGAAGCGGCGGGGCTGCTGCTGCTGCTGCTTGCCTGCTCCAAACGTCGTTGCCGGGCCGTTCAGCGCGCCGTTCAGCGCGCCGTTTGCTGCTGCTCCTCCTCCATTTTGCTTCTGTGCTGCTTTGTCCGCGCGTGCCGCCGCCGCGGCCTCGTGTTGCTGCTGCCTCCGGGTCCGCAGAGCAGGGCTCGCCATTCGACGAAGGACGGCGCTGAGCCGCCTCTGCGCACCTGGGCCGCGCGCGTCCCGATCGCCGATCGGCGAAGCACAGAGCGATCGCGCGCGCGCGCGCCGACGCAGGAGGCAGGAGGATACACGCGCCTTGGCTGAATTGCTAGCGATGGTTGGGTTGAGAGGGGCGCAAGAGAGTCTAGAGTGGCAATGGAGGAGCTGTGAGCAGGAGCGCGAGCGGCTCACAAGTGGTGGCTTGCGTCGTCGTCGGCGGCGTCGCCCCGCGTCCTGCCGCAAACGGGGACGCTCGGGCGCCCCCCCGTCCCCACCATCGCCCCCGCTTCCTCAGCTCCTCTTCGTCCGCTTCTGCTTCGCGTCCCCACCCCGCGCGTCGTTCGGGCCCTTGCGCACCGCGTGCGGCCGCCCGTGGTGCGCGCCCCCACCCCCACCATCCCCCTCCTCCGCCGGCCGCCGCCGCCGCCGCTCCGCCTTGAGCGCCGTCATCCAGCCCGGCACCGCGCCGCCCGCCGCCCGCACGATCGACGCGACCGC
>Ga0315905_10007426_pt1 | contig 11103 bp, 11 predicted proteins | sample LakEriMetagenome_5_FD_203522 | JGI IMG/M metagenome (GOLD analysis project Ga0315905, IMG submission 203522) | Freshwater fungal communities from buoy surface, Lake Erie, Ohio, United States - Buoy 4 MA121 | ecosystem: Environmental > Aquatic > Freshwater > Lake | place: USA: Lake Erie, Ohio... | reverse complement strand
ACCCTCGTCGGCGATACCGTCCCGCCCGCCATCTGGACCGAAAACTCCGAGACGATCGCCCTGTGTCGGTGACGGTTTTTCGTAACCAAATCGTCACAGAACCTTCGTCGGTGGAGCGACCGCATGCGGGTAGATTCGGGAGCATGACGTCGCCTTCGAAGTTCCGAGCAGTGAAGGTCATTGCGCCCCTCGCCGTTTTCGCGTTTCTGATGACCGGTTGCGCTCCCAGCGTCACCCCGACGGCAGAACCGACCGCGAGCGAGACGACTGCAGCGACTGTCGAACCGACTGAGGCCCCAGAACCGACCGAGTTCTTCTCGATGCCCGACGACTGCACCGGCATTTTGCCGGCCAAACAGGTCAACAGGTTTGCCGCGGACGACATCATCTTGTTGGCTGGCCCGGGTGGCAAATACGGCAACGAACTCATCACCGAACCGACCCCGGAAATGAACGCCGGCGGAATCTCGTGCTATTTCGGAGTTGACAACGAAGACCCCACGCTCTTGACCGTCGTCGCCCTCGTCTCTGCTGCGCCCTTGGACGCGACAACCCGCGCGGAAATCGTTGACGACCTCACCTCCCAGGGACTCGCGCAGTCAACCGACGAACGCGGAGACGTCACGTTCGGAGTCATTGGTGTCAGCGGTGGGCAAACCACGGCGACCTACAACGTGATCGCCGTCGATTCGTGGATTTCCGTGCTGTCGGCCGAAGGCGGCGAAGACGCGTTCCTCGAGATCGTCAGCCTTGCCGAAGCCGTTCACAGCGCGAATTACAACTAGGTCGTGGACACGGACCTCCTCGCGGGTGTCCACCCCAGTTGGCTCCCCGCATTCGGTCGCGCGGCGGACGCAATCAACGACATCGACCATCAACTCGAGACGGAACGCGCCACTGGCATAACTCACGCACCAGGCCGCACCGACATCTTCCGCGCATTTCGCGTTCCGATTGAGTCCGTTCGAGTCGTCATCGTCGGACAAGACCCCTACCCGACGCCCGGGCACGCGGTGGGGCTCGCGTTTTCGACGAACCGCGACGTTCGCCCTCTGCCTCGAAGTCTCGCCAACATTTACGCCGAACTGCGCGACGACGTGGGTATTCCGCCCGCGGAACACGGTGACCTCTCGCGGTGGGTCAATCAGGGTGTGTTGCTCCTCAACACATCGCTGACCGTGCGCGAGGGCGAAGCCGGTTCGCACCGCTTGTGGCCGTGGAAGGACGTGACGGGTGCGGCGCTCCGGGCACTCGCCGAGCGCGGAGGTCCACTCGTCGCTGTGTTGTGGGGACGCGAGGCTCAGTGGGGCGCGCCGCTGTTGAGTGGGATCGAGCTCATCGAGTCAGCCCATCCCTCTCCACTCTCGGCACGCCGAGGCTTTTTCGGCTCACGACCGTTCTCGCGGGTTAGCGACTTACTCGTTGCCCAAGGCGGCAACCCAATCGACTGGCGTCCGTGACTAGATAGCTGAGGTCACCGTAAATATTGGGAAAACCCTCGACGACTCGCAATAAATGCCGGAATAGACGAACCCGCAACGGCAATAACCGAATTAAGCAACACGGCAACGAGCAAGCTAGCCATAGGGAAAACGGGCGGATCGATTCCCGACATAATCGGCACATAACTCGGAATTACAAAAGTGAAAACGACGTGGCCAATGATGCCGGCGACAATTGCGGCGAAAAATCCGATCACAACTGTTGCGCCGACAAGTTCGGAGAACACCTGAAGACGGCTCGCCCCGACCGCTCGCCGCACTGCGATATCTCGGACTTGTTCACGTGCACGCGAGAGCGAGATATTGAGGATACCCAGAATCGCCAATCCGCTGGCAATCATTCCGACAATGATAAAAATCCGGCTGATAGACGCCCGAAGCTCATTCAACTGTGCCACCGTGTCGGAACGGTTGATAGAACGTGGGTTAACTTCGCCAAGTTTGTTCCCCAGGAACTCGACTGCCGCGGTCAATTGGGAAACGGAGAGACCGCCATGTGCAAACACCGAACCATCCATTGCAGGTAACGCTGTCGGCGACAAGGTCAACCACTGTTCGAGCGGGATGTACATCATGGCAACGTCTCGGCGATCCATAATGTAGGCGCTAGGACAGACCGTCATCGGTTGTGAAATATCAGAAATCTTCACAGATGGACAGACACCAGGTCCGCCCAACAACATGGATGCGCGTTCATTGATTTTCACCGAGGGCGCCCGGGATTCTGGGGTTCCACGTTGCATCAGCGTCGGCTCACGAAATACATCGTCGCGTTGACCACTGAAGAAGGCAATCTGAATTGATCGGGGCTTTTCGAAGCCCCACCTTGCCGATTGCGTCACGATGGTCGCTTGGGTGTTCACCTGCCATTCGACATAACTGGAAACATTGGCTGCGCGAAGGTCAGCTTGTAAATCGCTCAGTTCTTTGATTCTTACGAAGGTGAAAGTGGAAGGCGCGACGGGTGCACTAACCGTTATGGCGCGTCCGCTCACAATTTCGGCTGGTGCAATGAGCGCATCGTCAACAAATGCCGAGGCCGAAATCGCCCCAATGATTGCCAAAGACCCAATTGTCAGTGATATGCCTGTGAGGATTGAGGATACGATGTTTCCGCGTAGCTCGTTTGCCGCGCCGACAATGGTTGACCGGATCAGGCGTTTAGGAGACAATTTCACCCCCACGAAGAGTGACAACCCGCGCAACGCGCGACGCAAGACTCGAGTCATGAGTCACAATGACGAGAGCGCACCCCCTGTCGGCCGATTCCTGTCTGAGTATTTCAAATACGTCGTTTCCTGTTGTCGTGTCCAGTGCCGATGTCGGCTCGTCCGCAAAAATGATGTCCGGACGACCTATAAGGGCCCGAGCAATCGCGACTCGTTGTTGTTCGCCGCCGGATAGCAGACGCGGGTGCTCCATGATCTTTAGGCTCAATCCCATGCGCCGCAGCAGTGCTTCGGACTCCCGTCGACGATCCCGCCCCGAAACACCGCGATAAACCAGGGGAAGAGCGACGTTGTCTCGACTCGTGAGGTGGCGATTGAGTGAAAAATTCTGAAAGATGAACCCGAACCTTTCGGCGCGTAGGACAGACCGCCGAAAATCCGAGAGATGTGACACCACCGCGCCGTCTACGAGTACGTCCCCTTTCGCCGGGACGTCCAACAACCCCGCAACCGCGAGTAGCGAACTTTTCCCCGAACCAGACGGGCCGACTATTGCGATTTGTTCACCACGTTCAATTCGGAGTGAGACGTCGTTGAGAACCGTGAGCGGCGGACCGGATGGTTGGGTGACTACGCACTGAATGTGCCTGAGCTCCAGCACCGAAGACACCGTTACATTCCTTCGGTGATGCTTGGGGCAATCCCTTGGATTGTGTCCCCTATCGACAATCCGGATTTGATTTCAATCCATGCACCATCAGTAATACCAAGAGTCACGGAAACTACCTCGACACCATCCGAGGTCACGAGCGATACGACTCCCGATTCGGCAGAGCCCGCGACCGATTCAATGGGGACCGCCACGACGTTTTTCGCCGTTCCTGTAGCAAATCCAACAGTCGCAGGTAGCCCCGCAAACACTGAACCCGTGTTGCGCGGCAGTAAGCACAACACCGTGAGCAGTGAGTTGTTTTCGCTTGGCGTTTCCGCCGCCACACTCAGCGGAATCACAGGTGTGCATTTGACTGACCCGACGCCATTCGCGATCACTGCTCGTCCATCACGAAAATCGCCATACAAGCGATATGCGACGTCCAACTCGAACTCTGCTTGGATTCCGAACCCTTCGGCCTGAACTTCGACGACAGGTATCCCCGCACCAACTTGTGCAGAAACACCCATCGGTAAGGACACAACTAAGCCCGCAGCCTCAGACCGGATTGTCACGCCACCGATGCGTCCAATGGGCGTTCCTCGTCGGATTCGTTGTCCGAGTTCCACCGAGGTGGACCATTTTCCGGAGCGCGGCGCTGTCACAACAAACGTCGGGTTAGCGATTGCGGTTCCTTTCGCTGTAACCACAGACGCAATGTCTCGTTGTTCGGCGATAACCGTTGAGATCTCCGAAGGGCCGTCCGTCTCCAACAACCCTGGTGGCGCTGGAGCACAACCCGCGGCGAGGAGGACAATTGCGACCATGCTGACCAGCGCGGTGTGTCGGGGTACCATTTGGCAAGTCTACAAAATCACGCGACATGAGTTGAATAATTCTCTTGACAACGCAACTTTGTCATGTTTCACTTTTCGAGAAAGGACTATTTCTCATGAAAAAAGATTTACGAATTTCTTTTGCAACCGTTGCTTTCGCGAGCATGCTGATTGTGACTAGCGGAACAAACGCGAACGCCACATCGGCCAACATAACGGGAACAACGACGACGACGGGGTGGGTGATCTACCCAACCGTGCGCACCACCACAGGTCTTGGTCGAATTTCTCTGACCCCGAACAACCTCTTCAAACAGAACTCGAGCGGCTCCCTTTCGTTGTTGACCGCTCGTGTCGTTGATGATCAATCACCGGTGACCTGGAGTTCCAACGCAAAGACATGGGATCAAACGAATCTCGCACGCCAGACATTTATTTCTGGAATTGCGGCTAATAGTAGATTTCGAATGTCTGCTACTGGATACGTCCCAAGCTCGAACGACACAACCTGGGGTGGCGTGCTCGACTATTGAAAAACTGGGTGGTTTTGTCGGTGATAGCCCTTGTGTTCAGCGGGTCGGGTTGTTCCATAATTGACAGCAACCCGAGTGTCGTCGAATCGCCGTCCTCCGTCACGACCGAAGAAGTCGGACCCGAATCGGGGCTGATTCCCGGCCCAGAGACGTGCGCGAAGTCACCGTCAAATTACACCTGTTCGGATTCGGACGACATGTTGATTTACCCCGAGTTGATCGCCGCAATCGAGAAAGCCCAAAAAATCATCCCGTTCCCTGAAGGTGCGTGGGTTGATCTACCGGTTGACAATGGTTGGTATGTCGTCGACCCTGCGACGGGCGCCCTCGGCCGGGATCATTGGTTTCCCGATGAGGGAATCACCTCGACCGAAGGAAATGCGTATTGCCTGTGGGCAAAAGTTTGGCTAGACGAACAAGGAACTGGTTCCGAGAATGAAAAGGCTGCCTGGAGTTACCTTTCGGCCTTTCCACAGTCGCTGGTGTTCTCTGTCTACTACGACGAAGGCACTCGAGAATATACCCGGTCAGTGATCACGGCGGCCAGTCTCGGAGACTCCTCGAAATTGGCAAATGATTTTGCAATCAATTGTGAGAGCCCTTACCTTCATTGGGCTGACTAGGTTTACGCTGGCGCATTTAGACTTTCGGAATGACCGACGTGACCTTCCGACCCGCAACCGTCGCGGACGCATCGGAACTGGTCGCCATCTACAACCATTACGTCTCGACCTCGACTGTCACGTTTGACCTCGACGTGTGGACGGCAGACGACATGGCTCACAAAATCGAATCGGTCATGGCGCTAGGAATGCCGTTCATCATCGCTGAACGCGACGGCGAAACAATCGGCTACGCGTACCTGTCGACGTTCCGCGAAAAAGCGGCATACGACACAACCATGGAGAACACGCTGTACCTGCACGAGAGCGCGCGGGGCTCGGGAATCGGCGCCACGATGCTGGACGAACTGTGTCGACTCGGGGCGTTCGCCGGTGTTCGCGAGGTCGTCGCCGTTATCGCTGACACAACCGATGCGGTCCCCTCCATTCGACTCCACGAGAAGTCCGGCTTCACCCGTGTTGGCGAGATGGAACGGGTCGGGCGCAAATTCGACGAATGGATAGGCATCGTCATGATGCAGAAATCACTCGGGCACGACTAAGCCTTCGGTTACGCAATGTTTCACTCTGAGTAGTACCACCGGCTCGCGCTCTCTACTGTGAAGGGAACCTAACCGAAGGAGCCCACATGTCGTGGAAGTTTGAAACCCAGCAGATTCACGCGGGCGCCGCGCCGGATCCCGTCACGAATGCACGTGCGGTTCCCATCTACCGCACCACCGCATACGTCTTCAACGACTCGGACCACGCGAAGAACCTCTTTGCTCTCGCCGAGTTCGGAAACATCTACACCCGCATCATGAACCCGACGCAGGACGTCGCGGAACAGCGCATCACCGCCCTGGAAGGTGGCACCGCGTCACTGTTGGTGTCGTCGGGGTCGGCTGCGACGACGTATGCGGTTCTCAACATTGCGGGAGCCGGCGACCACATCGTCTCGTCGTCGAGCATCTATGGCGGAACGTACAACCTGTTCCACTACACACTCGCCAAGCTCGGCATCGAGGTGACCTTCGTCGAAGACCAGGACAACCTCGACGAATGGAAGGCCGCCGTTCGTCCGAACACCAAGTTGTTCTTCGGTGAGACAATCGCGAACCCGCGCATCAACATCCTCGACATCGAGGGAGTCTCGAAGGTTGCGCACGACGCTGGAGTGCCCCTCATCGTTGACAACACCATTGCCACCCCGTACCTGATCCGTCCGTTCGAACACGGAGCCGACATCATCATCCACTCGGCCACCAAGTTCCTCGGTGGACATGGAACCGTTGTTGCCGGTGCGATTGTCGACGGCGGCAAGTTCGAGTGGTCGAAGAACGTCGAGAAGTTCCCCGGTCTGACCGAGCCCGACCCGTCGTACCACGGAGCGTCGTTCACGACCGTTCTGGGTGACGGAATCGCGTACATCATCAAGGCACGCGTTCAGTTGCTTCGCGACATTGGCGCAGCTGTTGCACCCGACAATGCGTGGGCAATCCTTCAGGGAATCGAGACGCTGTCGTTGCGCATGGATCGCCACGTCGAAAACGCGAACGCGGTTGCACGCTGGCTTGAGGCGCACCCCGATGTTGCCACCGTGTTCCACGCTGGTCTCGAGTCGAGCCCCTCGTACAAGGCGGGACAGAAGTACGCCCCCAAGGGCGCCGGTGCCGTTCTCTCGTTCGAACTCAAGGGCGGCGTCAAAGCCGGTCGTGCGCTCGTCGAGTCGACGAAGCTGTTCAGCCACGTCGCCAACATCGGTGATGTGCGCTCGCTCATCATCCACCCCGCGTCGACGACCCACTCACAGCTCTCGCCCGAAGAGCAACTGAGTTCCGGTGTCACGCCCGGACTCGTTCGCCTCTCGGTCGGACTCGAGCACATCGACGACATCATCGCTGACCTCGAGGCTGGATTCGCAGCCGCGCGTAAAGCCAAGTAATTCCCCTCGTTGTGCGGGGTTGGATCGAAAGGTCCGACCCCGCATTTCGTTGGACGTGAGAGACTAGGCGAACCATGGATTGGCAGACGTCGGAAGAGACTGTTCCCTCGGCCTTTGTGACCGAGGGAACCGTTCGCGCCCTCGGAGCCCCGCCTGTCACCGGAGCGTGGCGTGACGGAGACCACCCCGGAAATCGCCAATTTGCTCAATTAGGCGTCCTCGTGCTCGAATCGGGTTCGACCCTTCCGCGTGCGCGACTCGCCTACGAGACGTGGGGAACGCCGAATGCAGACCTGTCGAACGCTGTTCTGATTATTCATTCGCTGACCGCGGATTCCCATGTCGTCGGACCCGCCGGACCAGGGCACGTCACTGACGGATGGTGGGGCGGCGTCGTGGGTGACGGGCTCGGAATCGACACGACAAAGTGGTTCGTCATCTGCCCCAACACCCTGGGTGGCTGCCAGGGATCGACGGGTCCGTCGACCGTGACCAGCGACGGACGCGAGTGGGGATCCCGATTCCCGTACCTCACCGTCCGAGACCAAACCCTCGCCTTGAAGAAACTCGCCGAGCAACTCGGTATCGCGCGGTGGGCTGCCGTCATCGGCGGAAGCGCCGCCGGAATGAGCGCACTCGAGTATGCCGTCACCTACCCTGACGACGTCGAACGACTTGGATTGCTGGCCACCTGCGGTGTCACGAGCGCCGATCAGATTTCGCTGAACTCGGTCCAGATCGAAGCGATACGCATGGATCCGTGGTTTTCGGGCGGCGACTACTACGAGAACGAGGAAGGTCCCTATCGCGGTCTTTCTCTCGCTCGTCGGCTCGCGATGTTGTCCTATCGATCCCCGGCAGAATTCAACGACCGTTTCGATCGTGCGTGGCAGAGCGGCATCAGCCCTCTGGGTGAGGGCGGTCGATTTGCGGTCGAGTCATATTTGGATTTCCACGGGAACAAGTTCACGCGCCGCTTCGACGCAAATTCGTACATCACCCTCGTCGAGTCGATGAGTTCCCACGATGTGACACGCGATCGCGGTTCGCTCAAGGACGTTCTCGGAACCGTCACCGCACGGTCGCTTGTCGTCGGGGTCGACTCGGATCGACTCTTCCCCCTCGAACAACAGGTCACGCTGGCCGAGTACCTGCCCAACCACCTTGGTGGCCGCGACGCGCACGTCATGTCGTCACCGTACGGACACGACGCCTTCCTTATCGCCGATACCGAGGTTGGCGAATTGATACGCCAACTTCTCGACTCGTAACTGCATCACCAGCACGACAAGGGCTGTGACGAGCAGCGCAACCTCGACGAGATTCCGAATGGTGATGAGCACGAGCGGGATGGTTCGCAGTTCAAGAAACGCGAAATAGGCGTAGGGATAAATCACGTGCGTCAGAGTCGCGATCGAGCCGATGAGGGCGACGAGCACGGTCGTTGACCGTTGGCCGTTGACCAACACAATCGCGACAAGCGGCACGGCAAACCACGACACGAATTGCGGTGACCCCACCTTGTTCACTGAGACCAACAGTGCAACGAGCGCGAGGAGCGCATAACCGAACGATGCCCCCGAGACCGTGCCGACCGTCCGACGATGTGACAACAGCAACAAGACAATGCCCAAGAGCATGCAGACCTGCACGGTGGTCAACAGTTCGGCTACGAGCTCGGTGCCGCGTCCATCGACCTCGAAGGTGTAGATGTCCGGCGAGAACGAGATGACGGAGGCGCCGCCCGACCAGGCATCCCACAGCCACGGGGTAGCCGCAACGGCCTCGACTTGGATTCCGCGACCTTGTTGTTCACCAAAAAAGCTGAACACGGACAGGCGGTCGCCAATCAGAATTCCCACCAGAGCAAGTCCGATCGCCACCGTGAATGATGAGCGAGCGAGAGAGCCGAACCGGGGCGATCGAAGCGCAGCAATACCCAACGCGATCGGCCACACCTTGACCCACGTCGCCACGGCAATCAATGTCCCCGCCATTCGCGGAGCGCGGTCGATGATTGCGACGACAATGATCGCGAGCGCCACGGTGACCGAATCGATTCGCCCGAGGGCGATTGGGCCCAGGGCAAGTTGAAATCCGAGCCACACGTAGGTCGCGAGTTCGCTGCGCCGCGCCAGCACCGCTACCGCAATCGCATCAAGCGCAACAATCAGGGCAAACCATGCGCCGACTCCGCCCGCCGCGACCGCAATTGGGCCGAGGGCGAGATAGGGGTAAACGCCGTCGGCCGAGAGACCCGGAAATCCGAAGCCCTCCAGCGCCATCGACCACCACGTGGGATACGTGTTCTCAACGTCTCCGAGAGGTTGGTTCGGCGCGAACACGTTTTCGAGAATGAGGATGGCGTGAACAATCGCAAACGTCGCCCAGACCGCGAGCGTCCGCAGAGGACTCATCGTGCGAGAAGGTTACGAATGACGGTCGGAATCTGTGAGACGAGTTGTTCCAGAAGGAACGGCCCACCGGCGGAGGCGGACTGAGCGGCGAGCGAGTGAATGACAACCGCCGACGCCGCAATTCGAGCAAGCACTCGCTGATCGGCGGCGATGTCTGTCGCGCGCGTCGCAATCATCGAACCGAGAACTCCACCGAGGACATCGCCCGCTCCGGCAATCGCTAACCACGGTGTCGCCAGCGACACCGAAAACTCGTCGCCGAATTGATTGGCGATAAACGTCGTCGAACCCTTGATCAGTACGGTCGCATTCCACTGAGAGGCAGCGAGCAGTGCATATTCGGCCGGTGCGCCCTCGACGGACTCGCGAGTTACCCCGAAAACCTTCGCCATCTCGCCCGCGTGGGGCGTCGCGACGATCAGCCCAGCGTGAGGCAACAGGCTCAGCGCACCGGCATCGACGACAGTGGGTTTCCCCTCGTCCATCGCGCGGCGCGCTCGATTCATCGACTCCGTGTCGGTGTCGGACATTCCGGAACCCACAACCCAGGCAGACACGGGTCCAGCACCGAGGACCGCCTCGGGGCGTCGAACGAGCAGCGGACGCGTTGCCTCCTCGGGGCCGAGGTAACGAACCATCCCGATTCCGGTCGACAGCGCGCCATCGACTCCTAAGAGCGCAGCGCCAGGATAGGCGGTTGACCCAGTCGCGAGCCCGAGGACCCCGCGGGAGTACTTGTGGTCGTGTGCCGTGGGCGCACGATACTCCGGAGCGGCTTCGCTCTCGTGAAAAATCTCCACACCCATGTGACCAGCCTATTCCGCAGAGCGCGTGCCATAAACTAACAATCTGCCCGAAGGAGTCCCATGAACGTTCCCGCCCTTTTTCAACCGATGACGATTCGCGGTGTGACGTTTCGGAACCGAATCTGGTTGTCCCCCCTGTGCGAGTATTCCGCGAAGACGGATGGCGTACCCACCGATTGGCACATGGTTCATTTGGGATCATTCGCAATTGGGCGTGCCGGTCTGGTCATGGCCGAGGCGACGAGCATCAACGCAGTGGGTCGTATCTCGCCTCATGACGTGGGTATCTGGAGCGACGAGCAGGTTGCCGCCTGGAAGCGCATTACAGATTTCATTCATTCACAAGGTGTTGTCGCTGGAGTGCAACTCGCCCACGCCGGTCGCAAAGGCTCGACCGCCCCTGACTGGGGAGTCGACTACGAAGGTTCGACACCGGCCGACCAGGGTGGTTGGACGACCGTCGCGCCCAGCGCCGTGGCGTTCGGCAATTACGCCGTCCCACAGGAATTGGATACCGCGGGCATCGACGCCGTGGTGGACGCCTGGGTTCACGCCGCACGTCGCGCGATCGCGGCGGGATTCGACCTCGTCGAAATCCACTCCGCCCACGGGTACCTTTTGCACCAGTTCCTCTCTCCCCT
>Ga0315905_10007424_pt1 | contig 11104 bp, 7 predicted proteins | sample LakEriMetagenome_5_FD_203522 | JGI IMG/M metagenome (GOLD analysis project Ga0315905, IMG submission 203522) | Freshwater fungal communities from buoy surface, Lake Erie, Ohio, United States - Buoy 4 MA121 | ecosystem: Environmental > Aquatic > Freshwater > Lake | place: USA: Lake Erie, Ohio... | reverse complement strand
CGCCGCGTGGGGCGCGAGCGGGTCGCCGCTGCCGCCGCCGCCGCCGCCGCCGCCGCCGCCGCCGCCGCCGCCGCCTCTGCCGCCGTCCAGCAGGGCGTCGTCGCTGGGGTCCCAGAAGCAGTCGCCGCCGCCGCCCACGACGGCCGGGGCGCCGTCGGTGCTCGCGGTGGTGGTGGCCCCCGCGTGGCCGCTGCCGCTGCTCTGGCCGAAGAAGAAGCCGCCGCTGCCGCCCTCGCCGCCGCCCTCGCCGCCCGTGCTGCCGCCGCCGCCGCGGCCGCCTGCGCCGGCGCCGCTGCCGCCGCCGTCCATCGTCGAGGGCGGCCGGGTGCGAGACACGGTGTGGGGGGTGCGCGCCCGAGCGAGGGAGCTGTGTCAGCGCCACGCACACATCGTGGCTGGACGCGAAGGTTTGGAGCGCGCGCGCGACCGGGGCCTGTTTGTCGGAACACGACGACAGGAGCGACGAGAGGTCGCGCGGGACGACAACACCGACGCGCGCGCCGTCGCGATGCCCGATGTTGCTTCGTGAATTGGTCGGTGATGGAGAGTGGTTCGATGCGGGCACGTGTGAGCAGGCGGCCGGAGCGGGGACGCCGCGCCTTTTTCGCCGGCGCGAGAGATGCGTGTGTGCGCGCGTCGGCGCCCCCGCTCGCGCGCGTCGGCGCCCCCGCCCGGCGCGGCGCGCGCGCGCGCACGCCGCTCATGCCGCGCCGCTCCTTCCCTCCGGACGCCCCCCGCACATTCCTTTTTCCTCTGGACATCCCCAAACAAGCAATCATGAGTAGCGCTACCACTTCAGTAGACGACTCGTTCGTGCCCGGCACGGACGCGTTCGCGCGGAGGCTGCGCCGCGCCCAGGGCTGCGTGCGCACCCTGCTCCTGGGCCTCGGCGAGGACCCCGAGCGCGAGGGCTTGCGGGACACGCCCAAGGTACGAATCGTGCGGATTGGATATGCGCGTGTTGCGCTCGATCAGAGCGGCGCGCGGCCCGTCGTTCGACGGGGCCAAACCACCACCGCGCGCAGCCGCACCTCGAGCACCGACCCAGAATCGTCGCCGACCCGCCAGCTCACACCCTCCCGCCACCTCCCCCGAACAATCCAACACTCGCAGCGCGTCGCCAAGGCCTTCCTGGACATGACGCAAGGCTACCGCCAGGACCGCGTGAGGTGAGTTTTTGTGCGGCGAGTCGGTGCTGAGAAAGGGCGCTCAATCGCCACGCGATCGCCCAATCGCCACGCGATCTCTCACGCCCCCTCCCCCTCCTACTTGCACCCACACAGCATCATCAACAACGCCCTCTTCTTCGAGGCGTGCGTGGCGCCCGGCGAGGACGACGGCGCCTCGGTGGCGGCGGCAGCAACGGCGGCGGGCGACGGCGGCGCCGGCGACGAGCAGGCCGCCGCGCGCGCAGCGGCGAGCGCGCCGTGCTCGCTGCCGCGCTGCCTGTGCGGCGGCCTCGGCGCGTCGGCGGCCATGCGCGAGGCGGTGGCGGTGGCGGAGGCCGCCGATGAAGCGCCGTGCACCAGCAGCGGCATCAGCGGCAGCGGCAGGAGGAGAACGAGCGTCTGCGGCGGCGCCGGCCCCCGTGCCCCCACCACCCCCACCGCCCCGCGCTCCCTCGGCGCGCTCGTCGTCGTGCGCGACGTCGAGTTCGCCGCGCTCTCGGACGACGCCCTCCTGCCCTTCCACGGCCGCGCCCACGTCGCCTACGCCCCCTGCCCGGCCTCCCGGCGCGTCCTGGGCCTGTCCAAGCTCGCGCGTTTGGTGCGGCTGGCCGCGCGGCGCGTGCAGAGCCAGGGCAGGCTGGCGGCCGACGTGCTGGCGCTGCTGGCGGGCGCGCTCGCGCCCGCGGGGGCGCTGGTGGTGGTGGAGGCGGCGCACCTGACGCACGCGCTGCCCGAGCCGCGGCGGCTGGTGTGCGCGGCGGCCGCGGGCGTGCTGGCGCCGGAGGCGGTCGACGGCGGTGGCAGCGGTGGCGACGCCGCGGCGCCGACAACAGCGACAGCGACGGTCGCGCCGGACCTGCTCGAGGAGGCGCTCGCGCTGCTGCAGGTCCCGGGGCTGAGGTCGGCCGACGTCGTCGCCGTGGGCGCGCGCAGCAGCCGCGAGTCGATCGTGGCCGCCGAGGCCGCCGCGATCGACGCGGCCGCCGAGGCGAGGGCGGCCGCGGCGGCGGCGGACGAGCAGCAGCAGCAGCAGCAGCAGCAGCAGCAGCAGCAGCAGCAGCAGCAGCAGCAGCAGCAGCAGCAGGAGAAGCAGCAGCAAGCCAAGGCGGGCAAGCCCGCCTCTACAACACCTCCCACCCTCCTCCCGCCCCCAGTCGCGCTCATCGCGGCCCACCTCCCCCCGGCCGCCGCCCCGCGCTCGCCGCCGCCCTGCTCGCCGCCGGCGACGCCCGACCCGGGCGCCAGCGACGCGGGCGGCGCCGCTGGAGGCTGCGACGCCTGCGGCCGCGGGCGGGGGGCGGTTGGGTCGGCGGCGGCGGCCTCTTTGCCCTCCGCTTCTTCGCCAACTGCAGCACCCCAAGAGGCGGCGGAGGACGGCGACGGCGAGGACGCCGACTCCACGGTCGCCGGCGCTTCAGGGGTGAGCGGCGGCGGCGGCGGCGGCGGCGGCGGCGGCGGCGGCGGCGGCGGCGGCGGCGGCTGCCCTTGCTGCGCCGCCGCCGGCTCGGGCGCGCCCGCCAGCGCCGCCGACGGCGCCCTGCCGCTGGCCGACGTTGACGAGGAGGAGGACGGCGCCACCGTGCAGGAGATGGAGGCGGCGGCGGAGGAGCTGCTGCGCTGCACGGGCGCGGTCGCGGGCGGCGGCGGCGTGGACGAGCGGGGGTTGGAGGAAGCGGCGGCGCAAGGAGGCGAAGACGAAGGCGTCCAGCGGGGCTGGGCGGGCTGGGGCGCTTTGTCCTCGGCGTCCGCCTCGGCCGCCGCCAAGCGCTACGTCGCGTCGCTGCTGCAGTCGACGCGCGGCTACCGCTCGCCGCTGGCCGCTGCCCTGGCCGAGGCGCCGCCGCCGCCCTTGCTGCTGCCGCCGCTCTCCTCGTCCCCGCCCTCCCTCTCCTCGCCTGGCCGCCCGTGCCGCCTCGAGTGGCACGAGCACCATTTGCCCTTTGTCTCGCAATGCGAGCACCACCTGCTGCCCTTTTACGGCACGGTGCACGTCGCCTACGTGCTCGAGCAGCAGGAGCAGGAGGAGCAGGAGCAGGAGGACGGGGGCGTCGACGCCGGCGGCCGGCTGCCGTCCTCCTCGTCGTCGCCCGCGCTCGCGCCGCAGCGCGCCGCCGCGCTGGTGCGCGCCTACGCCGCGCGCCTGCAGCTGCAGGAGCGCCTGACCGCGCAGGTGGCCGTCGCGTTCGAGCGTCTGCTCGCCCTGTCGTCGAGCGCGGCCGACGCGGACGCGGCGGCGGCGGCGCAGGCGGCGGCGGCGGCGGCCTCAGCAGCAGCGGTAGCCGCCCCCCGCCCTCGCCGCGCGCCGCGCTGCCAGGGCGTCATGGTCGTCGTGCGCGCCGCGCACATGTGCATGGTCGCGCGCGGCGTCGAGAACCACGCGGGCGTCACGCTCAGCCGCGCCGCGCGCGGCGCGTTTGCGGCCGACGCCGGGCTGAGGGCAGAGTTTTTGCGGCGCGTGGCGGCAGAGGCGGCGGCGGCGCGGTGAAAAAAAAAACCGCAGCACGCGCTGATTGTTCTTCTGTATCTTCCTGTTGCACTGTTTCGTGATGTGTAAAACGTGTCGTGTGTGGCTGTCGGTGGTGGTGCGCGAAATGCTCACATTGCTCTCGTCATTTTGCTGCGTCGTCCTTCTCGTCGCCTCGTCCTCAGCCGTGGGCGCGCGCGCCGTCGCGGGCAACTCGCTTGGTGCGGCTTCCTCCTTTGCCTCCTCCTCCTCCTCCTCCTCCTCCTCACGACCGGGGCGCCGGCCCCTTTTGGTTCGCGCCGCTCCGCTGCGTGACACCGCGCATCGCCGGCCCCACCGCCGCCCCGTCGACGTGCTTGCCCGGCCCGTGGCCCGTCAAGTCGGCGCCGCGCTGCCGAGGCGGCGCCGTGCCGCCCGCGCCCGAGCCGTGCGCGTGCCTGACCTCGGCGTCGCTGGCGCCGACGAGCGCGTGCTGCGCCCCCGCGCTCTCCGCCACCTGCGGCGCCAGCGGCTGCAGCCGCGCGGCGGGCGGGTGCAGCGGCGCGTGCGGGTCGCCGCCGCCGCGGCCGCCGCCGCCGCCGCCGTCGCCCGCGGCCTCCTCCCCCTCGCGGCGCGCCGGGTGGTGCTCGTGGGCGAGGCGCGCGCGCAGGGCGCGAGGGAGCGGCTGGTGGTTGGCCCCGCCGGCGCCTGCCGCGGCGTGGGCCGCCGGGCCGGCGGCGGCGGCGGCGGGGGCGACGAGGCCGCCGTCGGGCGCGACTTGCATGGCGGCGACGAGCTCCTGGGGCGGCGCGAGCTCGCGCGTGCGCGCGTGCCGCTGCTGCTGCTGCTGCTGCTGCTGCTGCTGGAGCTGCTGCTCGTGCTCTTGCTGGTGGGACATTTTTGTGGACGTTTTTTTTCTGGTTGAGAGGAAGCGAGCGAGGAGGACAGGGTGCTGTGTTTTTGTTTTGGGGGGGGGGCGATGACGTCGCTGCCACCACCGCAGAGGAGGGGAGCGCCGCGAGCGTTTTGGGTTCATTAAGTTGACCGCCGCCCACAAACCGCGTCCGCGGCGTCGCCCTCTATCACGCCAACCGAGACCCAAAATCACGCCCGCATCCCAAGCATTCTGCGCGCGCCAGTCTCGCTTGCACAAGAGGCGCGTGCGCGTTGAACTCTCTTGAAAAAAGCCGCGGCAAACAGGCGCGCCTCGTCGCGCTTTTGACCGCCGCCGCCGCCGCCGGCACGCGCTCTCCCTCCGCGGCAACAACAAAATGCCTCTCGCCAGCGCCTACCGCGCGCGCGGCGGGCGCCAAGAGGTGGGTCAAAAGGCCGTCCCGTCACGTCGCTCCCTGCGACTTGCCGCCCGTCTCGCCCTGATGACCCTCAACTCTCCTTCGCCAAAGCCACACAGGCCGCCGCCTCTGCCGACCCCGCCACCGCCGCCGCCGCCGCCGCCGACGACACCGTTCGCCACCACCACCGCCGCCACCACGAGCCCGTCAAGCCCCCGCTGCCGCCGCGCAGCTCCCCGCCGCCGTGCGGCCTGCGCTCCGACGTCGCCAGCTGGCTCGCCGTCAACAAGGCCGCGGTCGCCGCCGCCGCGCTCGCCGCGGCCGAGCGCCGCGCCGCCGAGGCCGAGCGCCTGCGCGCGCGCCCGCCGCCCCGCAAGCTCGAGGGCAAGTCGCCCGCGGCCGCCGAGTACTGGCTGCGGCACAAACCGGGCTACGGCGTCGCGCCCCAGTTTTGCGCCACCGGGGGCGGCGGCGGCGGCGGCGGCGGCGGCGGCGGGGGGGCGGCGTCGTCGGCGACCATGGGCTCTGCGGGGCGGGGGTTGCTGTCGGCGACGGCGACGGCGGCGGCCACGAAAGCAAAAACCGTCGCCACCACCACGACCGCCGCCACCCCCCTCCCGGACTCGGAGCGCCTCGACCTGCTCGAGCGCGCCCGCGCGCGCCGCGCCGCGCTGTCCGCGCAGTACGGCCGCCTGCCCCTGTGCTTCGCGGCCGACACGCCCTCGGGCCTGCGGCGCCGCGAGGCGCTCGGCCGCGCGCTGGACCAGGCCGGCCGCGACGTCGAGGCGCTGGAGCGGGCCGGGCAGGTGGTGGTGGTGTCAGCCGCGTCACCGGCGGCCGAGGCGGGAGGAGGACGGCAGGCGGCCGCGCGGGCGGACAGCAAGCGCGGCAGCGGCGGCGGCGCTGTCGCTGTCGCTGGCGTCCGCGTCGGCGGGGGGTCGACGCGGCGCCCTTGAGGAGGCGTTTTTTTTGTGGTGCTGCAACCTCTCTCGCGCGTGTGTTGTTACAGCTGCTTCCCTTCACTACTCGTAGTCCTGCGCCGTCTCGGGCTCGGCGTCCTCCGGCGGCGGCTCCCACGCGCCCTTGCTGCCGCCCTGCCGCTCGGCCTCGGCGTCCGCGGCGCACTTGGCCGCGGCCGCCGCCTCGCCGCGCATGGCCTCGAGGGCTTCCGGGTCGCTGGCGGCGCGCAGGTAGGGGTCGAGCGGGTGCGCCCTCTGGGCCTCTTCGAGGGTGGCGTACCGCCCGCCCGCCAGCTCGAGGAGGAGGGTGCGGAGCCGGGCTTGGAGGTCGCCGCCGCTCGCGCCGTCGCCGCCGTCGAGCAGGAGGGCTGCGCGGATGGCGTCGTGCTGCTCCTCGGTGGTGAAGAGGCCCTCGCCCTTGCCAAAGTCATCGAAAAAGTCCTCGCCCGGCGCGCGTGCCGCCGCCATGGTGGTGATGCTGTGCGACGGGGGGACGATCGTCCGTTGTTGACGGAGATGGCAGCTGTCTTCGCCTCAGGCTTCAAAACGCAAATCGCACGCGCAAGGGCGTGATTGCTGGGGTGCCTGGATGGCGGGGCAGTCGATGATGTCGAAGATGTCCTCTGGTTGAGCGCTGGCGTGTGTGTGCTCGACGCTTCTCGTTCGCGCACGACCGCGCAGAGACAACTGGCACGCGCGCGCGCGCGAAAGCGCCGCATCGCCGGCGTCGTTCGGCCGCCTCATCCACCACACAGCGCACCACGCCAGGTGCTGCGCCACAATCAACACGCAGACCAAAAACAATGCACTTCTGATGTTATCATCCGCGCGCGCCGCCATCGGGGGGCCGTGGCGATCGCCGCGTCGGCGGGTCGTCGTCGTCCGGCTGTCGGCGTCTGCTCCGTCCTCCTCCTCCTCCTCGTCCGCCGACGCGAACAGCGCCAAGCCCGACGACGTCCACGCGCGCGGGGCGTTGCTCAACCTCCCGCCCGGCGCCTGGTCATTGCGCCGCTCGCGTGATCCGCAACCCCTCGTGCTCGTGGTCGACGGCACCAACTTTGCGGCCATCGCCTGCCGGAGCAGCGGCGCGCAGCGACGGCGGCGACGGGCCGGCAGCGGCGCCGACGCCGACGCCGACGCCTCGCCCCGCGACGAGTTTTCGCGCTGGCTCGCCTTCCTGTCGGCCGCCGCCGGCGCGCGGCCGCCCGCGGCCACCGTCGTGGCCTTTGACAACAGGATCGGCAACGAGGAGCAGCAGCAGCAGCCGGCGCGGTCGCCGCCGCCGCTGCCGATCGTGCCGGCGCGAGGCGCGGGCGGCTGGGCGGGCGCGGCGGCCGCGTTTGTTGGCGGCGGCGGCAGCGGCGGCGGCGGCAGCGCGGCGCCGCTCGCCTCGGGCGGCGCGCACCTCTTGCCCCCCAGCAGCGACGCCATCGCCCTGATCGCCCCGCCCGGCCAGACCGCGGACGACGCGATCGCAGACCTTTGCAGGGCGCTGGCGGCGGGAGGAGGAGGAGGACGAGGAGGGCGGTGGGGGACGGCGACGACGGCGACGACGAGCAAGGGGAGCGAGGGCGCGGCGGCGGATCCCCTGGCCGCCGTCGTCGTCATCGCCAGCTCCGACCGCGACATGCGGCGGCTGGTGACCGCGTCGTCGCGGGCCGATGGCGACGGCGCGACGGCGCCGACCCCTGTCTACTTCCTCGAGCTCGTCGCGGGCGCCCGCGGCGACGCGCCGCCGCTCAGGCTGTACGGCGCGGCGGACGGCGACGACGGCGACGCCGGCGCGGCCGCGCTCGCCCTGACCGGCAGCCGCAAGCACGGCGTGCCCAGCCTCAATTTGCCAGGCGTCACGTCCCGACGGTCCGCCGCGGCCCTGGTGCGCGCCGCGGGCGGGCTCGAGGCGCTGATCAAGCAGGCGGCGGCGGCGCTTTCGGGGGAGGCGGCGGGCGGCGGCGACCGCGACGCCACCGCCGCCCTGCGCGCGCTGGCCGACCCGCGGACGGCGGAGCGGGCGCGCCAGAGCTACGAGGCGGTGCGCATGGGTGCTGGTCGAGAGGAGGAGGTGCCGGCATCGGTGCGCGCGGCGGCGGATGAGGTGCGGCGGCGCGTCCAAGTTGCGGCTGCGGTGGCGACCAACGACGCCGACGCCGACGCCGACGCCGACGCCGACGCCGACGCCGACCGCGCGGCCAAGGCGCGGTTCCCGCCCTTTATGCGGCGAACGGGACGGCGGCGATCGGCCGACACAACCTAAATCGCAACAACCAACAACTGAAAGCAGCCGCCGACGCAACACCATGGCTTGATCGCAACGTCCCATTCCGTTGGCGTTTCGGAAGGCCCGTTCCCGAGCGAGCGAGAGAGAGATGGCGACCGCCACCCCCGCCGTTCCGCCGTCCCTCGAGTCCCTGCTCCCGCCGGACGACGACGACAAGACGTCCATCGTCTGGTCCGACCCCTCGTGGCCCTTTGGCGACCTCACGCGGTCTTCGGCGCTCCGCTACTTTGAGCTGTCGCCGTTCTACGAGCCGGCCGACTGCAACAACGCGGACGCGCGCGCGCGCGGGCTCGACCCGTCCGTCGAGGGCGTGCTGCGCTCGTTCCCGCCCGGGAGGACCGAGTACGTCGTCGCCGAGGCGCACGAGGCGCAGCGCCTGTTTGTGATCCGCCGACAAGTGCGCCGGCTCCCGGGCGCGCCGGGAGCCGGCGGCGGCGGCGGCGGCTCCATTGGCGGCCCCGCCGGCGGCGTCGCGCGCGCGACAGGCTACTTTTACATCCTCTACATGTCGGTGTACCAGGCGCCCACGCTGCACGCGGCGCTGTCGGCGCGCCTGGACCGCGCGCTGCACCTGGTGCGCGGAGCGCTGGGCGCGACGGAGCGCGCGCTGGCGCCGCTGCCGCGCCTGCTGCGGGAGGAGCGCGCGGCCGAGCGCGGGGCGGCGGCGGCGCGGCAGCGCAGGGCGACGGGCAAGCGGCGGCGGCGGGGGCAGGAGGATGGGGAGGATGCCGCTATGACGGAGGAGGGCGGGCCTGGTGGCGGCGGGGCAAAGCTGCTCAAGCCGCTGCCGCCGGCGGTGGCGACTAGGGGCGGCGAGGCGGAGGCGGCGACGGCGGCGGCAGGAGGAGGGACGGCCGGTCGGGGCAGCGGGGGCGGCGGCGACGACGGCGGCGGCGGGACGGCCACGACGACCACGACGACCACGACGACGACCAACAACACGGCCGAGGCGCGCGCCGCGGCCCCGCTCCCCGTCTCGCGCCCGCCCGTCCCCGCCGCCGAGCAGCGCGTGTGGGAGCGTGGCGACGCGCTCGTCATGCGCGCGCTGGGTCGGTACGGCGACGCGAGGCGCTGGCAGCCGCCGCCCGCGCCGGCGCCGGCGCCACCGCGGGTCGGGGAGCAGCAGCCGCGGGCGCAGCGGAAGCAGCAGCAGGCGAGGGGGGCCAGCGGGGGCGGCAAGCGTTGATGTTGTAAAAAAAAACCATCAACCTCGGCATTCACCAACAAATCGGGACGCGCCGTCGTTTTCCCCTCTCTCGGGTGTGCGTTTGTCACCGGCAAGACACGGCGCCCCCACCGCCCTCGCCCTGTTGGCCCTCGGCGCCCTGTTGCCGCCGCCCCCCCGCCTCGTCGCCCCCGTCCAGCCGCGCCCGCAGCCGCTGCTTGAGCGACCGCGTGCACTTGTTGCTCCACGCGGGCACCCAGCTGTCCACGCCGTCCCGCAGGGCCGACGTGCGCGCCAGCAGCCCGCCCGCGAGCGCCAGCGCCGCGCGCGGGCCCGCGTCGGCCATCAGGGCGCCCACGGCCGCGTCCAGCGCGACCGACAGGGCGCCTTTCTGGGCCTTGAACCGGGCGTCGCGGAAGGGCGCGCCCGCAGGGACCCACCCGTCGTCCGGGTCGATCAGAGCAGAGGCCATGCGGCAGCGGTGGCGCGTCGTGCACAGGGCCGAGGCCGCGGACGTCAGCCTTCCGGCGAGCGAGCGGGCGGCGGCGGCGCGGCGGCGGCGCGGCGAGGGCGCGGGCGAGGAGGAGGAGGAGGAGGAGGAGGAGGAGGAGGAGGAGGAGGATGATGTTGAGGAGGAGGAGCGGTGGCGGGTGCGGCGCGATGAGGGGGAGGAGGAGGCGGGTTGCGATGCGGCCATGCGGCTGTCGTCCGACTCGTCGCCGCTGCTGCAGCAGCTGCTGCTGTCGCTGCCCGCCGCCCGCCGCTCCTGGTCGTCCTCGCCCTTGTCGTCCTCGTCGTCCTCCTCCTCCATCGAAAAGAGCAGGGCGGCCTCGTCGGCGCCGTAGAACGCGCGGCAGACGGCCGCCAGGCGGATGACCGCCGAGCCGAGCGAGTGCAGCGCGGCCGCGCCGCGCACGGCGTCGTGCGCGCGGGCGGGCAGGTGCCGCAGCTTGGCGGCCGCGGCGAGCGGGCGGCACGTCGTGTGCCCGCGGTCGCTGCCGGCTCCCGCGCCCGCCGGGGTCGAGAGGCAGACGACAGCGGCCAGGGCGGCGCGGCGGGCGGACGCGGTCGAGGTGAAGGCGGCGGGGCTCTCGCCGCCGCCGCCCCCTCTTTCTCCTCCTCCCCCTGCCGCCGCGCGGTGGAAGGCGGCCTGCAGCTTGTCGGCCAGCGCGGCGACCTCGGGCGGCGGCGGCGGGGCGAGGGAGGAGGAGGAGGAGGACGGAGCGGCGCCGGCCGGCAGCAGCAGCAGCAGCCGCAGCGTGGCGTCCGGGTCCTCGTTGCCCCCGAGCGGCCAAGGCGCCCAGGGCTCGTCCGTGCGTGCGCGCGCCTCGCCCCTCGCCGCCGCCGACGCCGCCCACGCGCCCCCCCCCATCCACCGCTCCCCCCCTTCTTCTTCTTCTTCTTCTTGTGCCTCGCGGGGACCGGCCCCCCCCCTCCTCGCCAGCGCGCGCCGCCTCCGCTGCAGCCTCGCGCGCGCCCGCAGAGCCCGCGCCGACCCGCGGGATCGCAAGCACCCGGCCAAGAAGGCGTCCAGGCGCAACATGCCCAAGACGCGGCGCCGGCACGCGGCCGCGGTCGCCGCGGGGCCGTATGGGCGGCGGCCGCGGCCCGAGCTGCTGGAGGGCGAGGGGGGCGATGGTGACGGCGACGGCGACGGCGACGGCGACGGAGCGGGCGCCCGGCCGCCGCTCCACTGCGCCACGGCCGCGTCGACCGCGTCCCGCAGCAGCAGCGCGCCCTCCTCCCGCTCGAGACCGTCGCCGCCGCCGCCGCCGCCGCCGCCGCCCGGGCCGCCGCC
>Ga0315905_10007421_pt1 | contig 11106 bp, 14 predicted proteins | sample LakEriMetagenome_5_FD_203522 | JGI IMG/M metagenome (GOLD analysis project Ga0315905, IMG submission 203522) | Freshwater fungal communities from buoy surface, Lake Erie, Ohio, United States - Buoy 4 MA121 | ecosystem: Environmental > Aquatic > Freshwater > Lake | place: USA: Lake Erie, Ohio... | reverse complement strand
GTGAGTGGCGGTGGCAGTATGTATTCCCTCAAGAAAATCGTTGGCGCAACCCAAGGACAAATGAACAAGGTCGCCATCACATGGACGAATCGTTGATGCAGCGAGCCGTGGCTTTGGCAGTGAGGGATACAGGACTGACCAAAAGGGTAACCTGCCATACATTCAGGCATTCGTTTGCTACCCATTTGCTCGCGAATGGCTATGACATTCGCACCGTTCAGGAACTTTTGGGGCACAGCGACGTTCGTACGACCATGATTTACACGCACGTTTTGAATCGCGGCGGTAAGGGCGTTCGCAGTCCTGCAGACGGACTGGCCAAGGGTTTTGGGGGTGATTAGACCGAAACAGCCTATCACTCCACAAAATTCTTGCTCCGCTCGCAAGTGCCTGATATCATTCAGTTTCGGATCGAGGCTAGCTTGCGTGATAGGCTGCATTGGTGCGGTCTACAGGGTTTAGGCTGATCCGTATAAAAACGAGTTCATCGGACTTAGGCTGACTGGATGACAATCTGCGTTCGGTGATTTGACGGAGACCGACGAATTTGCCATGCTCATTACGCTCAAGTCGCTGCAACGCAACGTACGTTAGCGTCGGCATGCGTCGTGAGCGTAATGAGGTTTGGGTTCGCCCTCCGTTTTTCATCGAACGCGATTGCCGTTATCGCGTAAGCCGATGAACTTTCCAACGCAGCGGACATGGCATCGTGCCATACCGCTGGTTTAAAATAGTTCATCGGACTTAGGCTGACTGGATGACAATCTGCGTTCGGTGATTTGACGGAGACCGACGAATTTGCCATGCTCATTACGCTCAAGTCGCTGCAACGCAACGTACGTTAGCGTCGGCATGCGTCGTGAGCGTAATGAGGTTTGGGTTCGCCCTCCGTTTTTCATCGAACGCGATTGCCGTTATCGCGTAAGCCGATGAACTTTCCAACGCAGCGGACATGGCATCGTGCCATACCGCTGGTTTAAAATAGTTAGCCCACTGAAGACACAGTCGTGGTATTGCCCCAAAACGAACTCGACGACCCTGCATTCATCAGCCTCATCGGTTCCTTCGTGACAGCGTACGCAAGATCGACATCCGCAACTCGGGTTTATCTCATTCACATAGACAACTGGTTTGGTGAACGGTGGCTTGGATTTGCTGGCAAGTTTCGCGGCATCGCTGGAATTCGCCAGCGTCGCGGAAAGCTCGGCATTGATGAACGCACACGTTCTTTGGCAATTCCCCCGTTTCGACCATCTCGCGTTCAGTCGTATGCTGGATTCTCAATTGCCGAGGACGGAACAATCAAGGAATTCTCTGCTTCACCGCTGCATCGTGAAAAAAATGGGGGTTGCATTCACACCTTGTTTGGCGATGGTTTATACGCGTGGTACTCCGGCAACACAGCGGACAATTCGACAGGATGCCTCATGGTTTACGAGCTAAATGCGGGCGGACAAGATGCTTGGTATTTGAACTTCTCCACTGACGCTACAGGCAAATGGAAGGTGGTTTCCTGCCGCAATACCCAACTTGCTGAGTGTCGCCAAATTGCAGATCAACACCACAAAAACGCGGGCTAACAATCGGTTCAACCGGAGCCGCGGGCCGCGCGGTCTCTGAAATCAAAGTTGGTTGGCCGCGGCCCGGTTAACCGTGTCGTTAGGCCCTTTTCAAGGAGAGTTCGACATGAGCAGCACGGGATACCGAAGCTGGTGGGTCTATTCGCTAGCCATCTTGGCGTTGCTCGGATGCCTTTGGATTGGGTGGCGGGATTTCGATCCTAATTTGCCCCAAGAAGTCGTTCGCGAGACCATCCGCTCTACACCACGTTTAATCATCCAATTGTTGGTGCAGTACGTTGTGCCCATGGGCCTAATCGTTTTTCTGCTCGCCGAGCTAGGCGCCAAGCTTCGTGCTTCCAACGTCAGGGTTTAACAATTCATTCAAGCCGGAGCCGCATCGCGGCGTGGTTTCACTAAGGCGTCAAGCCGCCGCCTGCTGTTCCAATCACGGAATTTCTATGAGCGCACAAAACGCAATGCCTTCATCGAAGATCATTGTCGTACTTTTCGGGTTTCCGATCATCTCGACTCTATTCTCTCTGATTCTTCTAAACCGAAGCGTTTTCTCATGGACAGGCCTTGATTTTTTCACAGCTTTTTGGCTTGTGATCACATTCTGGTACGTGGTGCAGATCGCGATCTTGGCAAAGATACTCAAATCATCTGGCTGGTGTTGGAGTGATATCGGTTACTCTTTCAATCGTAGGAGAACTGCGTATTTTGTAGCTGGCTACATGCTATTCGCCGTTGCATTGCTCGGGTTCGTTGAGTTCTCACTTGCCAATGTCGGCACCGACCCGGAGAAGTTAAAATCCCTCTCCGATCTCGCTAACCTCACCCCGAAAAGCCTTACGCAACGACTAGTGTTTATCTTCATGGGACTTGCCGCTGGCCTCTGCGAGGAACTGGTGTATCGTGGCTTTGCTATCAGAGCCATGAAGAGCCGCGGCATGAATCAGTGGTTGGCCTCTTTGGTTGCGGCGATTCCGTTTGTGTTCCAACACGGACTAAAGTCCCTTGACCACTTCTGGTGGTTCTTCATTTGGGCGGTTGTGTTCGGCGCAATTTTTATCACTTCAAAGCGGCTCTATATCAACATCATCCTACATTGGCTCGTGATTCTTTCAGCGGTATTTGCTATTCTGCAAACGCTGAGTTAGGCATCCCGGTGGCCTAACAAAGCGGTGAACGGGAGCCGCCGATGACGCGGGTTTTGAAATCATAGCTTTTTGGCGGCGGCCCCGTTACCGCTGTCGTTCTGCCACAAGAATACATGTCTGACGTAACGTGGGTCCTTGAGCCCGACATCTTTCCTGAAACACATGTTCCGATCCGAAACGCAATTCGTGATCGCGGGCATCGTCTCGTTGATTGGTCAGACGCTTGGTGGTCGGACGGCGTGCCATCGCGCGTACCGAATTCATCGGTCGTGTTTCATGGCTCGCTCGGCAATGCTTCCCGAATCGCCAACGAACTTCACTGGACTCCGGGATCGTTTTGCCCTGTCGAAGGATTCCGTTGCTCTTCATGGTACGAATCCGCACGACAATGGCTTGTACACAGGGATTGGAGGATTTGTGCTGCAAACGAACTCGTCGCAAACGCTCGTAAGATTGCGGATATAATCGGTGCAACTGATCGTCTTTTTGTTCGACCCGATAGCCCGTTGAAACCATTCAGTGGACGTGTTGTAGATGTTGATTCGCTTACGCTCGCAAAACTTGATCATGGTTTCTACTACGATGATGATACAATTCCGGTTGTTGTCGCACCCATCCAAGCAATTGGCAATGAATGGCGTTTCGTAATTGCGAATCGTACGGTCATCACAGGCTCCGCCTATGATCCTAAAACGCGAAAGCCGGTCACCGCACAATTGGACTCGTCTGCTGCGAACTTCGCGTCTATGGTGGCGGCGTCAATTCCGGAACCTGCAACCGTATACATACTCGACGTCTGCGAATGCAATGATCAATTTCGGCTGTTGGAACTTAATCCGTTTGGTGGTGCTGACCTTTACGCCTGCGACGCAACGGCGATAATCGACAGCGTGTCGGCGATCGCAGCATCAGCGTAAAAGTGGCAGAAATCGGGTAGCCGCCGCCATTGCTGGCGGCAGCCCCCACACCACCGTACATGCGGGTCCGCATACGGCGGTTCAACAAGAGTTGAAGATCCTCTATTAGCATGAGTGCGAGACGCAGTCGCGACTTTGGTATAGGCACAACCTGCGTTGCGGTCTCTGGACAATAGATTTACTCAAGGCTGGTTTCTCAAGTGATGCTGACGCGGCACCATCCGTACGGACTATTGAACCTGTGGTCCTCATGGGTGCGGATGCCGGTAAGTGCGGCTCTCCTGGCATGAGGGGGTTCCCTCGCGTCAAATCGCTTGATGGCTCCTCCTTGTCTTCATTGTTTGGCCCTTCCTGTTTCCATTGGTATTGGAAGTGTAGTACTACGGCCTCTGCTGACTTCTGGGCTGCCCAGTTCCGCTTGCGCGGCTCTGTTCCTGGCTTTCAGTCGTCGAGATGACTTACTCCCTGGAGCAGCACAGATCTCCCCGGATAAGAACATTGATTTCCTCTGCACAAGTTCACCCTTTACCAAATCGGTCGATAGGAGACGGCTTCGTGATGTTGGGCTCACTCGCCTGACCGGTCCGGCCTTATAGGATGTTTCTATTCGTAACCTCGCAGATTTGGTGAGAATGCATTCGAGTGGGGCATGACGCACTGATGGCAGTCTACAGACTCGACGCTTACCCATACATTCGCAGGCTTCCTTCCCACGGTCGGTCGCCCTTCCGCAGTTGCCTTCACCTCGTGCTTGTTCCCTTGAAGTGGTCATTTGGTATACTGATCTCCTAGAGATTCCTATCTCGCACAGGGGACTTGAACCCCATAAACCAATGCCCATGACGGGCGTACCCAAAAAATTGCAGCGAAGTGCTCGGTCGGGCGGTCTGACCTGCGTGGACGTTTCACCTCGCACTCGCTGAATTTGGACGTTCGGCCTGAGGAGTTGAAGTATGCATATTGCGTACGTCAACGTATTTGTCGGTGACTTGGTCCGAGCGGTAGACTTCTATGTCACCGTTCTTGGGCTAGACTTGCAGTACCAGTCGCCGGAACACGGGTATGCGTCTCTTGCCTCGAGGGGGCTGCGCTTTGGTCTCGCCGTTCCGGGTCCGGACCAGCAGGATCTCGTTGGTCGACACACCGGAATTGGCTTTACCGTCTCAGATCTTGTAAGCGAACATAGTCGCCTTGCAGGGTTGGGAGTAAACTTTCCCATGCCGCCAAAAGAACAATCTTGGGGTGGATTCATGGCGTTGTTTACGGATCCAGATGGCAACGTATTTTACCTTGATCAAATCAATGACGATCGGCCGTGATTCCTCGGAACCCCCCTTCGTAGTAGCACAAAATCAAACTCAAACAGGTTTCAGTGAAATCAGACATCGTCTATTGGGTGTGTACCATCTTGTTATGCCTGGCTTTTGTTGCCATGGGAGCTTCCAACTTTGTGCAACCTGGTGACATGAACGTGGAGATTGCTAAGAGCGGTTATCCGTCTCACTTTTTCATGCTTTTGGGGGTGTGGCAAGTGCTTGGCGCAATCGCCATCTCTGTTCCGAAGGCGCCTCGCATCAAGGAATGGGCGTATGCCGGCGTAGTAATCAACCTTATTGCCGCGGGACATCATCACTACGTGGCAGGTGACGGTATCGGTAAGATCGCCATTCCTTTCGTCGTGTTGATGTTTGCGATTGCTTCATATCTGCTTCGCCCCACGTCTCGTCGCCTGACCGGTTCCGCGATATGATGAGCTCAGGAGAACAATAGCCGAACCAAGCGGTGAACGGGAGCCGCCGATGACGCGGGTTTTGAAATCAAGGTCTTTTGGCGGCGGCCCGGTTTCGCTGCTGTTCGCCACAGGAGTGCACGTCATGAAGAAGCAGCCACGCGGTAGCAAGTCTACAACCGACTGGGAGGCGCGATTCCACTGCAATCGTGAGCCCGAGGTAAAGTTGCTCGAGAAGGCTTTCGCCGGTATTCCCGCAGGCGCTCGAATGCTGGTCGTCACCCCTCCGCTTGTCGACGCAGCGGTGTCTGAAATCCCGTTTGGGGCGGTCGTCGAGGCGGGGGTGCTTCGCCGGGCGTTGGCTGCGTCTCACGAGGCCGACCACACGTGCCCGGTCACGACCGGAATCGCGCTGCGGGTGGTGGCTGAGCGAGCGTATCTGCGCATGCAGGAGGGTGCGGACTCAGTCACGCCGTTCTGGCGGGCAATCGACCCGGACAGCGAGTTGGCAGGCAAGCTCGCCTGCGGACGCGAGTTCATCCTGCGGATGCGGTCTGCGGAGAGCGCCGAATTACGCAATGCAGCGGACTCGCGATAAAATCAGTCCTGATGGAAAGTCCACGGCCGCGATCCGCTGATCCGAAACGATCGGACAGGTAGTGTATGGCAATGGGTATCTGGACTGGAAACACTATGCCTGACCTTCTGGTGTAAGAGCAGAGCATGTGCAGCGGGAAGTCGCGCTGGAGTTCTGTTTCGCATATTGACTGGGATTTTCGTGCTCCTGCTCGTACTCGTGCTCGGACCAACCGCGACGATTACGAGCACGAGCACCATTTCATTGAGCACGAGAACGACTGAGCCAGCCCATTGCTGTATTAGCGGCAGCTCGATACTGCGGTGCGGCGACCACATACTCGCTCTTATCACCGAAGATCTCGAACGCTTCGTCGAGGATCGGACGCAGCTCCGGGAAGATCGGACAACTGCGAATGCCACGACCCTCGTGATGCTCGACCTTCGGCTCGGGGATGCTCAGCGGCCTAATCGATCCCACTTGCTATTGCCGAAGGTAATGGAAAGCAAAGTCAAAAGGACAAGAATCGGTTTTTCGAGATCGTGCGTGGTTCGGTTTTGAAATGTGTAGTAATTTATGATATGCTTCTCTCGCCCAAGCCGACCGATTTGGGACTGAATTGGGTGGGCGAGACCAACCTGAAATGGAATGTGTCGATGTTGCCTCAATGGATCCAGAGACCTGAAACGGTATCGGAGGGATCGGTCGAGTGTTTTTACTTACGTAAATTCAACTTCTCGCACTCGATCATTGCCAGGGTCTTAGCGGGCATTGAAAATTTCCATCACACCTTAAATTAAATAGAGATCCCGATGAAAATCACTCGAACACCAACCCCCATCGCCGCTGTGCTCGCATGCGCGCTGGCTTTTACGAGCGCACAAGCGCAGCAAGTGCCGCTGCCCAAGACCCCTGCCGACGTTCCCGGTCCCGCCGCGGGCACTTTGATGACCAAGGAATATGTCCAGATGGTCGGCCGCATGGCCTATGTCTGGGGTTATCCGATGGTCAACTCGCACAACCGCCGCGCCGGATTCGCCTATGTGACCAGCCAGAACGGCAACGTGGCAGGTCTCAACGGCGGCATGGTGCCCATGGCACCCATTGGCCAAACGGGGATGTTGACCGATTACGTCAAGCCGGAGCAGACCTTCGTGACCTGTCCCAACCAGGACGTGGTGTATGGCGCTGGGTACTTCGCGCTCGACAAAGACCCCGTGGTTTTTCAAGTGCCGGATTTTGGCAATCGCTTTTGGGTTTATGCGCTCTACGACGCGCGCACTGACGAAATAGCCGAAATCGGCAAGCCCTACGGCACCAAGCCCGGCTTCTACATGATGGTGGGACCGAACTGGAATGGCCAGACGCCCGCTGGCATCACGGCAGTGGTGCGTTCTTCAACGGAATTGGGGTTTGCCATCCCACGCATATTTAAGGAAGACACTGCCGATGACACGAAGGCCGTTCAGCCGCTTATCAATCAGGTCATGTTCTATCCTCTCAGCCAGTACGACGGCAAGATGAAGAACGCCGACTGGAGCAAGCTGCCGAACTTCCCGGCGCCGGCAGGTCCCGGGGGTGAGACCAAGTGGGTCGTTCCCGAGAAGTTCTATGACCAGCTTCCCGGAGTGATGAAACTCGTTGCCCCGCTACCCGGTGAGGAAGCCCTTTACGCCTGGATCAGTTCGGTATTCGAGGCCGCCGAGAAAGACCCGTCGACCAAGCAGGCGCTGGTGGAAGCTTTCGTCGCTGCCGACAAGGAGATCATCGACCCGATGTTCCAGTGGAAATACAACGGCCGCTCGGCTGGCAATGGCTGGTACTCACCGGTGAACAACGCGCAGTGGGGCACCGACTACCTCAACCGCACCGCCACGGCCAAGTCGAACATGTATGACAACAAGCCCGACGAGACGAAGTACATTTACCGCGATTACGACAGCGAAGGCCAGCAACTCCACGGCCAGAAAAATTACACCGTGACCTTTGCCAAAGGCCAGGAACCACCGGTCAATGGCTTCTGGTCGCTGACTCTCTACAACGAAAAACATGTCTTCCATGCGAACACCCTGAAACGCTACTCGCTGGGCACCAAGAGCAAATCGTTCCTGAAGTACAACCCAGACGGTTCGCTCACCTTGTATTTCGGCGCGACGTCTCCTGGCAAGGACAAGGAAAGCAACTGGGTGCCTGCGCCGGACGGTACGTTCTCGCTCTACATCCGCGTCTACTGGGCGGAGCAGGCCGTACTCGACGGTACCTGGATGCCGCCGCAGGTTCTGATGGGGAAGTAACCACCGAAGGCCAGCTGAATACAGGTTGTAGCGTACAGCGGCGACACGCTGCCGCTGTACCGGAACGTTCCCGACAGCACCTAACGCTCACCCCTCCAACATCACCTTCGCTACACCAGCCGCCTTGGCAAAATCATCCTCGGTAACTAGCAGGTAACTCTGCTGGGCGATGCGTGGTGAATTGCCAAGCCAGGAGCAGACCACGTGTAGCGGAACTCACGCTGGAGTTCTGTTTGCCGGCTAGCTCGCATCGAATGGAACAATCGTGGCCAACCCGAGACGCCGGCGCGGCGCAGGAGTCGCGTCATTTCGGTCCGTAGATTCGAGTTCTTCCAACCCATCGCTGTGTTAGCTGCCGCTCGATACTGCGGGGCTGCGACCACGTACTCGCTCTTGTCGCCGAAGATCTCGAAGGCTTCGTCGAGGATCGGTCGAAGCTCAGGGAAGATCGGGCAGCTACGAATGCCTCGGCCCTCGTGGTGTTCGACCTTCGGCTCTGGGATACTCATTCGGTTCATTTCCCAATCGATGTCTTCCCAACGTAGCGACAATGTTTCGGAGGGTGTGCGAAGCCCGCCGTAGCGGCTCAGCCCCAAGATCACTTTCCAAACTGGATTCGCCTTCTTCATAAGCTTGTCGACGACTTCCCGAGGGACGAACTCGTTGACTTTGACGGTACTTCGCTGCGTTCGAACCTTGGAAAACGGGTTTTCTTCGATGATCTTCCAATCTAAGGCATCGTGCATGAATTGCCTCGCGAATTGGATCCGTTTGTGGATTGTTGTCGTGGCCATCCCTCTGGCTTTGAGCTTCTAGAAGTTGCAGACACCTTTCTTTTTCGCTTAAGGGCGAATCGCATGTTTGAGTGGGTACTCTCGAAGACTGGTGAAGCTACAATTAGACCATGGAAACGTTATACATTGAAACAACCATAGTAGGCCATCTCACGGGTAGACTGCTGGCAGATCCGGTTGTCGCCTCGCGGCAACAATTGACTCGCCAGTGGTGGGTGCAATGCGCCGGACAGTACGAACTGTACATTTCTCAGCTGGTTATCGATGAAAGTGGAGCAGGTGCGACGTCGGCAGCCAGAGAAAGGCTTGAACTAATCGAGGCCCTGCCTTTGTTGGATGCGACTTTGGAGACGGATCAGCTAGCAGCCGCGTTGATTGCTGCGAAAGCGATTCCAGAAACGGAACCGCGAGATGCTTTTCACATTTCCATTGCAGCGACCAACGGGTTTTGAACCACCAACGATTTGTACACCAGACGAACTTATGGGATTGACCGATGACACATAACCCAATAACCCAGGAAATTCGTGAGATTCGACATCAGCTTGCCGCCCAGCAGGGTAACGATATTCATCGCATCGGTGACGAACTGCGTCGCCGCCAAATGGAGTCAGGCCGAAGAATCGTGCGACTGCCAAAGCGAGAACCTGACGTGCCATCATTAAACACAAGGATGCATGGAATCGGTGGCGAAACGGTGAATGCCAGCACTGAATCAACGCCTTCGGCGGGATGATCCGTTGCAATGACGCAAAGGCTACATGCTCCCCCCCGATCAGTGATCGGTTTAGTTGTTTGCGAAAGCATCCGTTCGGTCCCTTTCGAACTTTCAAAAACATTGGGAAAACATCAAAAAGTTCGGTTCCTGTCCTCTCCGCTGCAAAACCCTGGTTTTCCCAGGGTTTTTCGCATTTCTGGCCAATTGCATTGGAGTTCTGTAGCGCCCATGCAGCTCGGTGCATGGCGTCGTGCGGCGCTTGTATTTCGCGTCGCGCACCGAAAATCGAGTCGTTTTTCGAGTCGCGCTGGGTCGCGCTGGGTCGCCAAAACACTGAGGGTTTTGAATGTCACAGTCTGGTACCGATCCACGCCCGTGGAGGCTGTAGGATTCGAACTATCTGAGTGATGTTCTGAAAAGTGGATGTGTTGAGAGTAGCCCGAAACATCCTATCACTCCAAAAAATTCTTGATCCGCTCGCAAGTGTCTGAAGAAGATCAAAGAGGCCTGACCCCTTTGATTTACCCGAATAAAAAAAGGGCCGCAGCTTGGAAGCTGTGGCCCTTTCCGATAACGTCCGATCGATCTCTACCAGCAGACGCAGATCAGAGACCGGGATTGATCTTGAGCAGCTGTCCCTTTTTCGCTTCGGGTCCGATGACGGTCACGTAGAGCGATCCATCGGGACCGAAGGCCATGGCCGTTGGCTTGTCGAGCGACACGATCTTCTTGGTTCGAACTCCCTTGGCGTCATCCTTGAGCAATTGGAAGAGCCCGCCTTGGGTGGTGTCGGCCCAGGCGAAGTCGAGGGCGTAGAGTTGACCGCGTGGGCTGTAGGCTAGGGAGGTGATGTCATGCAGTTCGGTCTTCAGATTCAGAAGCTTTTCCTTCGTCTTCGGATCGTAGAAGGTCAGTAGGCTATCGTTGGGGACATTGATTTCCCCCATCTGTCCGACCACCAGTTCGCCACGTGGGCTGGTGGTGATTCCGACCGGTGCGTCGACTTCGGTCGCTTCCTTGGTCGCCAAATATCGCTCATAGCCGGTGACATTGTTGCCATCCAAAGCGGCTCGCGAGACCCATCCCTTGGTATCGTCGCCATTGCAGCTGACGAAGACCGCATTGTCGGCGACGGTTAGGGCATAGAAGTTTCCTTCTCCCTTGATCTCCCCTTCGGCTGCCAATTTGAAGCTGGCTTTGGCGGCTTCGGCTTTGAGCGGTTCCTTCATGTCGGTCAGATCGAAAACCCGCAGCAGTTCTTCGCCGTCGGGCAGGTCACCACCACCGACCACCAGGGTGTTCTTGTCGAGGAAGGCGAGCCCCAAGGGGCCGATGTTGTATTCTGGGCCTTTCCC
>Ga0315905_10007419_pt1 | contig 11108 bp, 25 predicted proteins | sample LakEriMetagenome_5_FD_203522 | JGI IMG/M metagenome (GOLD analysis project Ga0315905, IMG submission 203522) | Freshwater fungal communities from buoy surface, Lake Erie, Ohio, United States - Buoy 4 MA121 | ecosystem: Environmental > Aquatic > Freshwater > Lake | place: USA: Lake Erie, Ohio... | reverse complement strand
CCACAGTACTGAATCAGGCTTCCATATTTCCCACCTGAATCTTCGTAGATCAGAAAGACCATCTCGCTTCGTGGTCGATGTATTGCACTATTTGAATCTCGCACTTGCTCACGAAGAAGAACGTAGGCTTTTGCTTGGTGCATGGAAATCGTCTCTTGTGTTAGTTTCTCTGAACGCTCCCGATAGGATTCGAACCTATGACCTGGTCTTTAGGAAAGACCCGCGCTATCCTCTACGCTACGGGAGCAACCCAAAACTTTCACTCTCCCCGTGCGAGCATCGAAGGCAACTTCCATTCTTCGATGTTCTTGTTGTCTCGTACCCAATAGAACACAGAGTCATTGTCATCGACCATCAGTGTTCCGTGGCACTCATACAACATCTGATTGCATTCACCAAGTATCGCTGCTTGTGTGTTGTTTGGGAGATCATCAACATCATCCTCTGTGACGATGATGTTTGCAAATGATCCGCTTGGTAGCCATGCAACCGGATCATCTACGAACTTTGCATTTCCCCGAATGCCTTCAAGCCATGCAACGAGTTCGCAGACTTGCTCAAATGGAGTTGTGACGATGTATGAAATCAGATCTTCTGTGACAAGCAGAAATTTGATTTTAGCCATTGGCAATTGGTTCCTTTCCGACAAGGTCGCGAAGCAACAAATCATCCCCATCGGTGTCGTGGAGAATTTCTTCAATGCGAATCACCATCGTCTCTCCGAAGTTCTCCAACGTGAAGTTCTTAAGTTTGTTGTTGAGAACCTTGGACGTCGAGTCCATCGGAATGCCAGTATCGGCATAGATCTTGTAATTGTGTTCGATGATCTTTGAGAGAATCAGCGAAACTTCGTTGAGAGAGAACACTGCAATTCGTGCCTCGTTGTACTTGTTCTTGAGGCGACGATTCTCATCATTGAGCGCGAGGATCTTGGAAACAATGATCTTCTTGCCCACCTCACTTTCCATGCACTTGAGGATGGCGGTTTCTGCGACGGTCTTTGCGGTCGAGTTGCTGCTCATTGTGAGTTTCCTTTGTTGGAGTTTTGTGTTCTCAGAAAGACAGACTATGCATTCACTCACTCATCGTCGTCGAAGTACTCATCTTCGTCTTCACCTTCCCACTCTTCTTCTTCGTCATCTTCGAATTCCTCTTCGTCTTCGAATTCGTCTTCTTCGCTGTCGAGGTCTTCTTCGTCCCACTCATCTTCGTCTTCCTCTTCGAAGTCTTCTTCGTCCTCGTCATCATCAGACAACTCGTCACCCCATTCATCTTCTTCATCTTCTTCCCACCCCTCTTCATCTTCGTCTTCGTCGTAGTCTTCCTCAAGCGCAATGAGAGTACGGTCGAGGTAATCGTGGTAGAAGGTATCTTCGTCGTTCTTGCTCATTATGCAATTCTCTCTTTCTGTGTTTTAGGAGGTGACAGTTGCAAGTTCGCGAAGCATGTCGGCAATCTGCTGCCAGTTGATCGTCGGGTCATCAACCGTGACTCCATCAGGAGTCTGCTGCTTGCGGTAGTGGTCATCGAACGCGACACTCACGAATGCCTTTGCCCATGCCGCAGTAGGCAGATTACCACGGGCATGGAGCGTGTCAACAGCCTTCACGGAAGTCTTGTAAAGATTCTCGTCGTTTGAAAGCCAGAGCGAAATGTTCCATGTGCTGTGGTTTGACCACCCATTGTAAGTTTCAGAACTCATTGTGTGTTTCCCTCTGTGTTTTAGGAGTTGGTGGTTTCGTCGTTTTGATCAGAACTTTGCGGTGGCACAGACTGTGGAGTTTGATTGTTCCACACGATGCCACCAACGGCGCGACCGCGCTTGAGTGCAATACGAGTACCGTAGCGAGAGAGCATCAGGCGACGAATGGTGGATGCTGAAACGCCAGTCAACTTGCCAAGAGTCTTGAAGTTTGTCTTGCCGCTGTTGAGAGTGCTTTCGACGGTGTCCCAATTGATGATGTTTGGATTGATGGGCTTGCGAGCCATTGTGAGTTTCTCCTACTGAAGTTTGAATTTTGAAAAACGGAAAACAAATTTTGAGTTTGCGGTCGCTTACAAGTTCGATTCAGGTCAAGTCAAATCTCCGTATTGAACTCCTGTTTGCGGATCGCTGTCTGAGGGAGTGTTGCAGCACTTCGACAACTTCGCCCACTGTGTTGCGATTCGACCATTCTGTCGTTCGATCACGCGCCGAAGAGCCGCGTTGTCTTCGCGGAGAGTGCGAACTTCATCCTGAAGTTGCCAAACCTTTCTCTCGTCTGTATCTCCTGCCTCAACTTCACTCTGAAGACGCGCGTTCTCTTGTCGGAGTTGAACGATGACGGCTTCACGATTGAGGATCGTCTCCGCGAGGGATTCGACCACAGTACCACAGACGCTGTTGAAACTTGGAATGTTGCTCATTGTGTGTTTCTCCTTGGAGTTTGCGTGTTTTTTCAGAACGGGACGGTCTGATCAGACTTCTCTTCAGACTTCGCATTCTTTTGTGGTTCCGTGGCGGTATCCGCAATCTTGCTGTAGAACGAGTAGAACGATTCGCGAGTGTTCTCATCGAACCGCGCAAGCGCGAGGTTCATCGCAGTCTTGAGATCACCGAAGATCACATATCCTTCGGCAATCGCAACGAGACGGCGAGTTGAGATGAGATCTTCGACCGCACCCGCATCGTATGCCTTGCGGACAGAGTCTGACCAACGCGAGAGGTTTTCAGACAGAACCGTGGCAACCGCCGCGTCAACGCCAAGCGCATCGAACGCCTTGCTGAGAATCGCAATCTCAGTAGCAACTGGCGGATATGGTTGATCGACAGTCACCTTGAAGCGTTCAAGCAAAGCCTCATTCTGAACGCGAGTACCGACGAAGCGACCATCGTCGCTACCCTTACCCTTGGTGTTTGCAGTTGCGAACACGGTGAAACCACGCTCTGGCTTGACGAAGCGACCAACCTTCTTGAGGAAGACACCCTTACCTTCAAGCACTGGCTGAAGGCACATCGTCTTGAACGAACCAAGATCAAGTTCGTCAAGGAGGAGAACCGCACCGCGCTTCATCGCTTCGACCACAGGACCATCGACCCACACGGTGTTGCCGTTGATGAGACGGAAGCCACCAAGCAAATCGTCTTCGTCAGTCTCTTCCGTGATATTGACGCGGAAGAACTCGCGTCCTTCCTTCGCGCAAATCTGCTCGACCATGAGAGTCTTGCCGTTGCCCGAAAGACCGTTGATCCACGCGGGGAAGAACACCTTCGACTTGACGATGGAGCGCAGAGTGGAGAAGTGACCCCACGGAACGTAGATCGGATTCGTCTGCGGGATGAACTTCTCAACCTCAGTGACGAGAGCGGCAACCGACGTAGGTGCAGGAGCAGACTCGACAACTGCCGCAACTGCCGCCGCGCGAATCTTTGGTGCAGACGGAGCGCAAGCCGCGACCGCTTCGGGGATGTTGTACAGACCGCGACCCGCACGACGCTTCGGGTCATTCGTGACCCACACAGGCGCACCGCTCATGCCACACTTCTCACAGGCAGTGAGAACTTGCGAGCGAGTGTAGTTGTGTTCACCGTCACCGTTGCCGTAGAGCGAGACGATGGTATCCACGAAACGACGCTGACGAGTCTGAAGATTGCTGTACATGGTGACTCCGTTGTTGGTGTTGCGGACGGACTTGGTGCTGTTGTTCTTAATCGACATGCCATAAGTATCTGATACTTTGGCTTGTTTGTCTACGGGGTCAGACGAAAATCGGTCAAAAAAGTTCAGATTTCTGTAAGTCTAGGTCTTATAAAGACTTACGGAGTAACCAACCGTGGTTTTAGTCGAGTTTTTTCTGCACTTTCCGCCAATAATCCAGAGTTGAGGTCTTTTTGTGACCTGTTGGACCGCCATTATGTACCCGCGAGAGCGTTTCAAATGACCAATTCGGTGCGTAGCGAGTCCAGTACGCGATCACAATCTTTCTCGCGTAGGCTTCGCTCTTGCAATCTGAGTACTTGCCACCGATGGAAGGATCGAACTCAACTGCATCTTTCCAATACGAATAGTGAATTTGCAAAGGACCGATTGCCTTGCCACCATCACCAACTGCGTTGCTTGGATCTTTGCATCCACCTGTTTCAACTTTTCGAATCGCAGTAAGAATTTCGTCGGGGTTGAAATTTGCTGGTGGTGGAACAGCAACACCCGCTGTTGCAACAGTGAAAGCGAGAATCGTTGTGAGTGTGTAGTTTGCGAAGTTCATTGTGTGTTTTCTCAAAGGTTGATGCCACTCTTGCGAAGATCAGCGATGATGGAGTCTGCAACGTCAGAAACAGAATTGGTTTCTTCGTTGCTTGAAGGATTCACTTCTTCGAAAACTTTCTTGATGATGTCGCTGCCGATGTCGTTGAGACGATCCGCATCACGCGCGGTCGAGTACACACGACAATCCGCAACAAGGACTACGAGAAGAGAAGCAGTCACAGGATCAATGCTCTTGCCCGACGTGTAAAAGCCCATGATGGTCTTGCCAAGGAGGTCGAGGTTGTTGATGTTCTCTTGTGCGGTGATGGTGTTGTTGTTTTCGTTGTTCATTGTGTGTTTCCTTGTCTCAGGACATGTCGGTCGAACGGAACAGATTGTTGTTGGCGTTGGCTTCCTCTTCGTGATACCCCAATGCTGAATCATCCTTGAAGCAGTCCCATTCGTTCAACTTGGCACATTCCGTTTCCGTGATTCGCTGACCCGTGGCGGATGCCTCCCATCGGCAAATCTCACGCCGTGCCAAATCACGCTCTTCCTTGAGTCGAGCAATCTCCTTGCGGAGCATATCGTTGTCCGCTTCCACACCCTCATTCCATGCGGTGAGATCATCCACCATTTCATGGAGTTCTTTGTTTTCGGCTTCAAGTTCTTGAATCGTTGTAGCGAATGCCGTTGCGACCGCGTGAGCAGACTTCAATGATGCACGAAGTTCACGAATATCTTTCGCTGCTTCACAGAGATCCATGTTCGTGAGGATGTGTAGTGGAGGTTTGGTAAGCAGACGATCCACAATGTCGAGGTCGAGTTCGGGGTGCTGCATTTCGATTGCGATGTTGTTGTTCTCGTTGTTCATTGTGTGTTTCTCCTTGTTTGTTCAGAGATTCGAATCGCAGTTGTCGCAGATGTCAATCGCGCGGTCAAAACATCCGCACATTTTGTAGTAGGTTGCATTGTCGATGTGTGTGAGTGGAACGGTCATAGCCATCGAAGACTTGAACTTTCCGTCTGCGTACATCTTGCTCACCTTCGCGCGAAGATCACGAATTCGTGCATCTGCCTGTTCGCGTGTGTGAGTCTGTGGACCTGGCTTGTCGAAAATCAGCGACGGCTCTGCGGTCTTCGTCACCTTGACGGAAACCTTGGTGCGGACGGACTTCTTTGCAGTCTTGGTCTTGCTCATGGTGAAAACTCCTGTGCTTGGATTCTCAAAAGGAAAGATCGAAAAGATCACCGAAGTCGATGTCATTACCCTTGAGATGCGCCCGTTCAAGATCGTGGCGGTCGCATTCTTCGTTGTAGGCATCCCACTCTTCGCGCGAATTGAATCGTTCGGGGTAATCGCGTTGCGCTTCGTCATGCTCCTCCATGACGTGTTGCTCCACGGTTTCGGGGTCGAAGTCATCGCCCCAATCCTGCATGGAATCGTTTGCGAGACGTTCAAGTTCGATGTCACCTTGGAAGTTGCTCATGTAGGTAGTATGACAGTAAATCGTCAGAATGCAAGCCCCTAATGAGTCTGATGGGCGAAAAAAACCAAAAAAAGTGAAAATTCTTTCCGAATAGTTCGGAAAAATGACCAAAAACTGATTTTTTCGCTCAAATATGCATTTTACACTTGAAATTTCACAATTTGTCGTCTTTGCGACATGGGCAAGGGTACTTCGTTTCGTCCTTGATACCTTGCAACACTATGAAATTCACAGGAATGTCTTCGGGATTGCGTAATGCTCGCGCAACTCCATTATCAAACTCGCTCTTCGTGAGCAAAAGTTCATATTGATAGCCTTCGGAGTTCACATGTGTGCATAGAAAATATTCATCTGCTTCTCTAGCGGACTTCTTGTTGAGATTTTTTGCCATGTTTCAGTCCTCCTATGAATATTTAGAGTTCTGAAACAAAACAAGAGGCTTTTGCAAGCCTCTTGTGGTCGATTCACTCGACCTATGAATGATGACACTATGATGGATTACACCATCTACCTTACTTTGTCGGTCGATTACTAGTACAGACCGTTTTACGCAAGAGCATCTCTTGTCAAGACCGCGTTTTCGTCAGAACGCCAATAGTGTCAATTTGAATCATCAACTTCAACACGAATTTTGAAGTTGCCCTCTTCAGTATTTTCAACGATGATTTCGCCAATCTTGCCGAAACCATAGTCGCTACCAACAGAAATGAATGGTCCACCTTCAGGATCGAAGTATCCGATCTTTGTGTTGTCACCATTCATTCCAACGCGGTAGTAATGTGCTTTTCCTTCGATGGTCCACACACCATGACCATTGTCCGTGATCTTACGAGAGTCGCCATAGCGAGAGTTGAGAGTCTTCATTGTGGACATTTCAATCGGCTCCTTGAGTCAAGTTCTCAAAATGAATTTCTGTCTTCTCTTGAAGGGCGAAGATGACATCAACCAAGAGAGTTTCAAGATCCTCGCTTGTGTATTCATGCATCTTTGCGCGGGGATTACTAACTTCGTCTCTTGCAGTTTGTAGTCGATCTATGAGTTGTTGAATGTCTGCCATAAGCACACCTGGCTGGATTCGAACCAGCGACAAACGGATTAGAAATCCGTTACTCTATCCAACTGAGTTACAGGTGTAGGTAAGGATTTACTTTGTCTTCTTCGGAGAAGACTTCTTCTTCGATTTCTTCTTACCGAAGATTCTGTCCCAATTCTCTGCCCACTTCTTTTGATCTACGGGGCGATACGAATCACCCTTTCCTGCGCTGTGCCGTCTGTTTTCCATGCAGTCTCTCCATAAAAAGGGAACGGCAGGGGGAGTTACCCCCTGCCGTCGTTCTAGTCTAGATCTAGACTTCTAGTATCGGAGCATCCGCTGACCCCGACTGCCGTTCCCACGCGGACAATTAATAATATAGTCAAAGACGGAAGCGATTGCCTTGAGCGTCAAAGCCGTAGACGCGCTGACCAGGGTGAGTGTCGATCATGTTGTAGACAGTCTCACCACGGTTGTTCTGAGTTGTCGCGATTTGCCAGTTGCCGTACTTCTCAAACTCTTCGCGAATGCTAGAAATCATCGCACGAAGGTTCTTCACACCAAACTTGTTGAGTGCGCGATCCGCAGTGATTGGCTTACCTGAACGGAGATGATTGATGACCTGACGGGTCTTGGTGAGCGGACGGGTCGAACGAGTCTTGGTTGCAGTTGCCATAACTATACACTCCTAAACATTGACTGCTTCACTTTTGAAAGAGGAGTTCGCACCGCAGTCCCGTGCGTTCCTCAACTGTTGTGCTACAAGTATATCGCGGAATCTTCTGCTGTCAATACTCTTTGAACGCGAATCGAAAAGAATCTTACTTTCGTTTATTTGATTCTGAATCTTATGCGTTCTTGGCAGAGGAGAGATATTGTTCAAAATCCTCTCCGTAGATCTCGACTCTCTTTGCTGGACTCATAGTTTGAAGTTCAGCAACCTCATCAATTCCATATTTCGCAATTCGTTCATTCGCAGTCATGCGAAATAGACTCTTGTCGAATATGCGCTTTCCTTGAAAGTAACTCTCTATCCATTTCGAAAATAAACCACTCATTAAGCACCTCCACCTACTATGAACTTCTTGCGCTTCAATCGTGTATTGAAGTCACCAACATTGGTACTGATGCCAGCACCACCGATACGCGCTCTCTTGCCCTTTGGAACCCAATCAGACTTGCCAGTTCCATGGAACACGCTGCCATGCTTCTTGGAGACGGTGAGAACAGTGTCCTGACCATACTTCTCCCCATGCTTCTTGAGATCACTAAGAAGAGTCGCATGGTTCTCTATTTCATTCGTCTTTGAACGGAACGGATGCTGACCAGAGTGAATCATGAAGGTCTTCTCCTTCACATTCTTCTTCTCTCCATTGTGGTCTTCGATGTACTCACCCTTTACAGGGATTGGACTATATCCATGCCGAACAAGGCTTGTTCTAAGTTCATTAGTTCTCTTATTATTCTCGGCAGGAGAAAGATTCCCACGGCTTGCTGAGATGAAACCCACCATATGACCACTCTGAATGTGACCGTGTAGACGGGAAAGGGAACGGCTTGCTGCCTCTGAAATGAACTCTCTATACGACTTCATGGAAAAGTCCTCCTGTATGGAGGTATTTATAATAGTCCATTCTCTTCATCGAAGCGAGTGATCGCTTCCAGAGCGTATTTGCTTACTTGACTACGAAGTTCCACAATCTCAGCATATGCCTCTGAAATTGTACGAATTACATCAAGTGGGAGATCTTGCCTCTTGCTCAGAACCCGAAGTTCATAGGCAATGTCTTTCATGCTTCATTCCCAACAGGAGTTTTCTTTTGCTCTTGTTCATTCTTACGCTTCTTAATTTCTTGAAGAGCCTTTTCGCGTTGCTTATCCAAATCAGCATCGATGACATCAAAGATCTTACCTAGATCCTTTGTGAAGATCACAGACCCATCCGCTGATTGTTTTGCTGTGTCGTAGAATATAGTCCGCATTTCGGTATACTTCCATCGAATATGCTCAAGTTGAAGAGCAACAGTGAAATCTTGGGTTGTGATTTCATCTGCCGCAACCATGTGTTGCATCATGGTCATAAGTTTTTGATCACTGATTTCTGTGAAAGGAAGGATCGGTGGTTCTGCCACGATTCCAACACAAGCGGATGCTAAAATTGTTGCGAGTTTCATTGTGTGTTCTCCTTGTAGCAATCTTTCAATGGGAATGGTGGGAATCGAACCCACACGATCAATTGATCGACAGATTTTAAGTCTGTTGCGTCTGCCTGTTCCGCCACAAACCCGCATCACCAATGCCCCCCGTGGGACTTGAACCCACAACCGACGAATTAAAAGTTCGATACTCTGCCAATTGAGTTAGAGGGGCAGTATTTTCACTCAGCCATTCAAAGTAGTTCCAACCTTGCGGAACGACTTGATGGTATTCATATTGAATGATCGCCATTGTGCAGAATCCATGTCCCACACAGGAATCACATCTGGACCACCACCCTCCTCATTGAGGAGGGTTTTAGTGTTGGTGATTGGTGCAATGCTTGCAGATCGCGTACATCGAAGTGTACGCTCCGTGCCGTCTGCCTTGGTAAACACCACTTCACAGACTCCTTGGTGGAGTGATTCGACAATTTGTGTTTTTTCCATTTTCATCCACCCTTTGCTTTGAGTTCAGTGAACAACATCGTTGATGCGGTGCGAGGAGTCCCCTCTGACGGGTTAGATACGGCTGACGGGGAAGCCCCCGCCAGAGGGGATGTTTTCGCTCGCTCAAAAACAGATTGCTTCTTCTTTGGTGGAGACTTCACCTTTGCATGGGTGAGGCTCTCACGATTCTTGCTCTTCCAACGGTTTCGTGCCTTGCGGTGCTTTCTAGCAACACTCTTTGCTTTACTATTTGGCATCTCATTGACTCCTTGAGTTTTGAATTACTTCAACGATGCCGTTGCCGACATCACCAACCTTCTTGTTCACTATGGTAAGTTCTCCGCGAATGGAGTCAAGACGCTTCATGCACTCATTGAGAAGAATGTTTGGATCCTTGTCTTTGAATGAATACATCTTTTCCAATTCTGTAATTTCGTATTCAGAAGGGAAGTGCTTGAGTCGATCCCTCGCTCGCTTTCTTATTTCTCTTGGAACCTTTGGAGTTTCCTTCGGATCCATCAACGCCAGCATGAAGTGCCGTGCGTTTCGTATAGCATGAAACATCTCGCTTGGTAGCGTCATCTTCGTACTCCTGATCGTAGATCACTGGAAAACCTTTCCAGTCTTTCTCATCTATCTTGCAGATTGAATACACTTGGTCAATCTTCATAGATTTCCGCAGTGCATTCATCGAATCGCACATTTGAATTGCGAGATTCTTTTTCTTGAAGAACAAGAAACCACCCCCATCTCTCAGGAGGTGTTCCTTGTCTTCACGGATTGAGATTGCATAACATGGCATGGAAGAAAGCCACCTGTGAGATTTGAACTCACGACCCTCGCATTACAAATACGATGCACTGCCGCTGTGCTAAGGTGGCTTGAGTGGTTGCGGAGGGATTCGAACCCCCGAAGACTATGTCAGGAGATTTACAGTCTCCCCTCGTTGACCACTTGAGTACACAACCGAATAGGACAGAGAAGGATTCGAACCCTCGGATGATTTCTAGAACCATCGGCGGTTTAGTAAACCGCAGCATTAGACCACTCTGCCATCTGTCCAAAAAGCGGGTAACGGGATTCGAACCCGTGAGGAAAGTTTGGAAAACTCACATGTTGCCGCTACATCATACCCGCAACGAAATCGCGTTATTCGCAGAATGCGCGAACCCTCTGCCGCCACTCATGGTAGACGGACACCATCAATCATTAGCGACCGCGCTTGCACGATTCAGCGCACTTGCTATCAACACATTCGTTGACTTCACGCTCAACTTCATTGATGCGAAGGTTGAACTCACGCTCAACGTCATCAATGCGACGATACACATTGTCGTTCTCTTGGAAAGAACGCTCACGGTTGAACTGCGAATAGTAATACAACGCGAGAGATGCGAACAGGGCAATCAAACCGTAGTTTGCCTTCTGTGCTGCATTTGCGCTCTCTGGTGAGAGGAACGTGAACCACACAAAGACGAGAGCAGAGAGAACACCGACATACTTGAACACGCTGTTATTGGTAAGTCCGAACATTTCAAAAATCTCCTGTGAGTCGCGAAACTGTTGGCTTTCATCGCAGCGACTCATGTGCGACAAGCCTGTTTGAGAAATACGCCGTGTTGGATTCGAACCAACTCTTATTCGGTTATAAATCGAACTGAGGATGCCAAGACCTCCCACGGCGCGTTGTTCACTTACTCTATCGTGTCTTCGG
>Ga0315905_10007417_pt1 | contig 11110 bp, 11 predicted proteins | sample LakEriMetagenome_5_FD_203522 | JGI IMG/M metagenome (GOLD analysis project Ga0315905, IMG submission 203522) | Freshwater fungal communities from buoy surface, Lake Erie, Ohio, United States - Buoy 4 MA121 | ecosystem: Environmental > Aquatic > Freshwater > Lake | place: USA: Lake Erie, Ohio... | reverse complement strand
AAGAACTATGAGTGGAGTCCTAACAATGACCTACGCCTAGAGCTTATCAGTGCTGTAAAGAACTTGGAAGTAATGCCTTCCATGAGGGCTATAATGACCGCAGGTAAGGCTCTTGATAGAGACAATACCGCAGGGTACAATTGCAGCTACCTGCCTATAGATGACCCCAAAGCGTTTGATGAGGCTATGTATATTCTACTATGTGGTACTGGGGTAGGTTTTTCTGTGGAGCATAAGTATGTTAATAAATTACCTGAAGTGCCAGACCAGTTGTTTGATTCTGAAACTGTTATTTCGGTTGCAGATTCGAAAGAAGGATGGGCGAAAGCATTACGCCAAGTCATCGCTCTACTATACTCTGGGGAAGTGGCAAGGTATGACCTATCCAAAATTAGACCTGCAGGAGCCAGACTCAAAACATTCGGTGGAAGGGCTTCTGGTCCCGGACCTTTGGATGAACTTTTTAAGTTCACTATCGCCAAATTCAAAGGGGCCGTTGGTAGAAAACTTACTTCAATCGAGTGTCATGATCTTCTGTGCAAAATCGGGGAAGTTGTTGTTGTGGGCGGAGTCAGACGATCAGCAATGATCAGCCTGTCTGACCTTGAAGATGACCGCATGCGTTCCTGTAAGTCAGGAAACTGGTGGGAACACAATGGTCAGCGTGCACTAGCTAACAACTCAGCAGCTTACGAATCTAAACCTGACATTGGTCAGTTCCTTGCGGAGTGGACTAGCTTATATAACAGCCACTCAGGTGAGCGTGGACTGTTCTCCCGGGAAGCTTCTGTCAATCAAGCAAAGAAGAATGGCAGACGTAATCCTGACTTTGAGTTTGGTACTAACCCATGTTCTGAGATCATCCTTCGCCCCTACCAGTTCTGTAACTTGACTGAAGTAGTAGTACGAGCAGAGGATACACCTGAGACCTTGGCACGTAAGGTAAGGATAGCTACTATTTTGGGTACATTCCAGTCTACCCTCACTCACTTCCCGTACCTACGGAAGATATGGCAGAAGAATACAGAAGAAGAGCGTTTGCTTGGGGTATCCTTAACTGGAATTTTAGATAACAAATGGATGGGAGAAGTAAGTGACAGCACTGCGAAGACTCTTGAATACCTACGGAAACTCTCCGTTGATACCAACTCTGACATTGCAACACGGCTGGGAATCCCTGTGTCTGCTGCGATTACTTGTGTCAAACCTTCTGGCACTGTGTCTCAACTTGTTGATTCTGCCTCTGGTATTCATACTCGACATAGTCAGTATTATGTTCGCCGTGTTCGTGGAGATAAGAAAGATCCTCTCACGGGCTTTTTAGTTAATGCTGGTATCCCTGCCGAAGACTGTGTGATGCGGCCTGAGAGCACGACAGTATTCTCCTTCCCACAGAAGGCACCCGAAGGGGCTACCCTGCGTGACCACATGAGTGCCATTGACCACCTTGACGTATGGCTTATGTACCAACGCTATTGGTGTGAGCACAAACCCTCAGTCACTATCTCTGTCAAGGAAGACGAGTGGATGGACGTAGGAGCTTGGGTATGGCGGAACTTTGATGAGATATCCGGGGTATCTTTCCTGCCCTACGATGGTGGCACATACCGCCAAGCACCGTATGAGGAATGCACCAAGGAGCAGTACGAGGCCATGCTAGAAAAGATGCCTAAAACTATTGACTGGGATTCTCTTGTTGAGTATGATGATAATGTTGAAGGTGTACAGACACTGGCTTGTACAGGTTCATCATGCGAGATCTAAAGTTTGATAGGAGATAGTATGCAACAATCTAAATCGTTTCAAGCAAATCGTGGGATGCCATACTCTGGTGTTAAGAAGGATCGCACAGCACCCCTGTCTATTCAGTTAGACAAAGGTAAGTTTGCTTTTAAGAAGGGGTGGGTTGGCAATCCTTATAGACCCGATACAATACAAGGCAAGGAGTGGCAGCGTGGCTTTGATGCTGCTTACTTTGAGCACGTAGACAAACTAACCAAAAGGAGTTGATATGTACATTGTAAAACTTAAAGGTCGTAAATTAAACCTGAAAGCATTTAAGGTTGGATTTAAAAACTATGAATCAGCACGGACAGTACTAAAGCGTTTGATTCGTAGCCGTGGCTTTAACTCTGACAAAGGGTTTACTTGTTTAGGATTTAGTATTGTTCGTATTAGTTAAGCTGTTGCTGACATAGCTCAGTTGGTAGAGCAATCGCCTTGTAAGCGATAGGTCGTGGGTTCAAATCCTACTGTCAGCACCAAACAATCAGGGGGCTTACGCCCCCTTTTTGTTTATCTAATTCCTGATATCCTAGCTTGATACGTGTAGACTTTGTTGTAAGCATCATCTTCAACTAGTGTTCTGCCATTGTTTTCTTTGGCATACATTTCATTGATAGCGTTTCTTTCTCTTTCAGGCAGTTTGTTAAACGTCATCTTATCTACCCTAGCACGATCCTTAGACATCATGTCTGCTTGTGCCTGTGCCCTACCAAACTCTAAGGCAGTTGACATGTTGGCAGAAAGAGCTAACTTCTTTTGACTGTCAGTTAATCGTGCGTATCTGTCAGACTCTAATAGATTACCAACAAAGCGTTCTATCTCAGGTACAGCCTTCTCTATAACTTTCCTGTCGTATACTTTGTCACCACTAGCACCATAGAAAGTGTATGGATCTAAGCTAAGCTTTTTAAATTCTTCTTCTATCTTGTTAACACGTGGCGTTACACGTACACCTGATAAGATGTTAAAGAACTCACCACCACGCATAGGTGTTTCTTGGCGTAGGTACCGCATAGCTTCTGGTAACTCTTCTTTTAATCCGGGAACCTTGCCTTTTATTCTATTGAGTGCTGCCTCAGATACAAGATCATCTCCCTCAATTACATTGGGATCACGAACTACCTGAGCTTCTCTGTCAAACATATCGAAGTAAGCAAAGACAGGTTGCCCGGGCTGTATGAATCTACCAGCAAAATCTCCAATTACTTTACCTACAGCAGTCTTAAATCTGTCCATCTCTTTGCCTTCAGTACCAGACATAATCTCTGGTATAGAATCAAGGATAGTGTTAGGAGCACCTGCTGGCATTTTCATTCCAGCAATTGCAGCTGTCATCTCAGATACTTTTGCTTCAGATGTTTTGCCTAACTTCATCTTAGCAATAAAGTCACCGACAGCTAAGTAAGGACCAAGGGGGAATATGGCACGTATGTCTGTAGTGCTACCGTCTTCCTCTTGTATGTTATACCATTCTGTGTTTTGATTTTCTAAGCGATACTTATAGGCAGCATAAAGAGCAGCAGTTCCCACCATACCCCGGGTCATCTTCTCTGTGCCTTGTCTAAGCAATCTGTCTGCACCTTCTTCGTCTTTAGCAAATCGCTTAGCAGCAGTTAACATCTCGGTTACACCTGAAGCAGCACCGATAGGGCTGTATCTGTACTGGAATGCCATAGCATTAGTCATGAACCGTGGGAAGGTTACAAGTAAAGATCCTCCCGGCATGCTCTCAAAGAATCTAACAAATTGATTTGCTAGTCCTTCTGCCTGTGCTTCTACTGTAACTTGCCCTGCCTTCTTTGGCTTAGGCATATACGAGAAGGTAGCTTTAAGTGCATCATCAGCAGCATTCTTAATGATATCCGTAGGAATCATCTTGTCATCAGCAAGGGTCTTGTACATATCCATGCCGACATTACGCATCTGTCTTTCTACGCTAGCAGTAAACACTGCCCTACGGAACAAAGCATCTTGGGCTACGTTAAATGTGTTAGCCATCCGTGCTACTTTAGAAAGCTCTGCTTGACCTGTCTCTTGTAGGGCACTAAACAATTGCTGCTGGATTCTTGGGTTATCCTTGAGAATTCTGTCAGTAACCTCTGCTGCAAGACCTGCATTAGTTAGGTACGTAAGTGTTCCAAAAGCATCCTTGACTGTGTCCCGTAGACCACGAGTCAGATCCCCCCGTTGATACGTACCTGTAGCAGCACCCTTCATTGCTTTACCTGTAGCGTACAAAATACCTTCTAGTGTTCTAGCCCCAGCATCAAAGGTCATGCCAATTCCACTGCCCTGTACGTTACGTACAGTAGTGCCTATGCTAGATACAACAAGTGCTTTGGATTCTCTTTCCAGACGCTTAATGCCTGTCCCCAGATATCCCATGGCAGAGGCTACGTCATTGTCCCTGCCATACATTTCATCAACTATCTTCTGAGCCTCTGGATCGATCTCAGAGACCCTCCTGAGAACCCGGGCAAGGGAGGAGTACCCCTGCATAATATTAGCGGCATCAGCGACTGTTGTACGGGTTGCTTGGGCAAATTCTGTGGGAGTGATTCCTGCCTTTTTCAATGAAGCATCTAAAGTAACATCATCAATGGCATCTACAGACATAAACAGATCCTTGACTGCATCGCTAACCTTCTGCCCCTGCTTGGGTCTAAAGGAAGGGTCAAGGATCATGACGTACTTAGCTACATCAATAGCCTTGCGGTTTACGTCTGTACGGATCTCTGCTTGGGTTAGCCCTGTTGGTGGAGATATTTCATCTAGAGTCTTGCGCCCCTCAAAGATATCAAACTTAGTTAGGATATCTTCTAGTTCAGTATCAAACTCTTTCTCAAGCTTTTTGGTAGCTGGGTCTGTAGGAGAAGGCAGTCCTCGTTTGGATTGAAGTATTTGTTCTAGGTCTTCTTTAGTCGATATAGTAGGTTTACGGAAAGCAGCACGTGCCTCTAGTCCACCAAAGACAGAGTTAAATGCTCCTGCCAATGCTGCTTCTGCAAAACTTACCTCTTCCTGTCTTCCTGTCTCTACTCGTAGTTGTTGCTGTACAACACTCTCTCCACTGCCTAACGCAGCTTCAGCTGCTGCACCACCAGCTATTGTAGTTCTAGTTCTAGATTTAATGGCAGCGTTGATAGCAGCCCTTGCCGCTTGATAACGGGCAGCAGAACCAATACCGAAACTAATCACATTAGTAGGCTCAGAGATTGCAGATAGCGTTGCTTCAGCAAAGGGTCGTACTCCCTTCTGCCCACCCTTCTCGTACCAATCAGGAACGCTGTCGTAAAGCTTGTGTGCTTTAGCTGCTTTAACTACATCTTCGTCTTTAGCATTGTAGATCCAGTTTAATTCTGGAACAGCATTGAGAGTAGTATTCCAATCTACCTGCCTCATGCCAGTCATCCAACGCTTGATGTAATCTTTTGTAGATTCGTTCTTGCCTTGTTTACCAGACTCACCAAATCGTGCCTCAGCATAATCACGAATAGCTTTTAAGTTTTCTGGTTTAGAAAGCTCATCAAATTTAGTAACTTCTTTAGGCGGCAACTCAGGTATATCTTGAGTTGTAGTTGGAGATGTCCCAGTCTCAAGTTCAAACGTAGATCCTAATGCTTGATCTGTTTGTTCTTGTACAGGAGCTTTCTTCTTAGTTTGGGGACTATCTAAGTAGTCAAAGAAGTTTGCCATGTTTATAGATTTTGTCCAGTCATTTTCTTAAAGTCTGCTTTAACCCTAGCTGCTAATTCAGGATTTCTTGCAATCTTTTGATTTGCATCCGCACGTAGTCTATCTATGTTAGGAGCAATGGGCGGAGCAGCTGAAGTGCCGGTAGGTGCAGGCTTAGCAGGAGCAGCAGGAGCAGCAGGAGCAGCAGGAGCAGGTTCAGCTTTACCTGTCAAGGTTCTCCATGCAATGATCTTTCCTGATTCATCAATGTTTGCGTAGGGAAGTAGTGCATCCCTTGCTGCTCTTCCGCCAGTGACTGTAATACCATCTTTAGAAAGAACACCTAACGATATTGCAGTATCTCTAACTGTTAGATTCTTCTGATCCATGAATCGTTTGATTGCAGCACCATCTCCAGTGATAGGAACGTAGTCTTGAACATTAGCATCGTATTGAACAACGCCCTTCCATACAGTAGGATCAATGGTTGTACGTAATGTCTTATCAATAACCGAAGAGATTTGAGCAGAAGATCTATCAGTATCTTTTTCTCCAAAGGTATTTTCAATAACTGCAGCAGCACGAAGTTGTTTTAGTAATGGAACATTTCGTGGATCTTCGATAGGAATATCTTTAGCAAGATTGTCCCGTAATTTATTCTTAATATTTGTTGTTGCTTCTGGTTGTTTAAACTGACCAAAGTCTAAAGTTCCTTGAGCACGGTCTGTCTCTTCACCCACACCCCTAGCAGCAGCCCGGAGTTCTGCCGCACTCTTACCAGTACGTGCTTGGAAGTCTGCCTCTGCACGAGAAGCAGCCTTTGATGGTAAACCAAAGGCACCTTTAACTGCCATTGGTTCTTTGTCTGCTTCCGTAGGTTCTGGTGTAGTAGTACGTACTTTAATGTAATCGTCAACGGTAATGTTTGATTTACCCTTGCTTACAGTAAAGAGAGTATTAAAATCTACTTGCTCTAAGTTATCTGCATTTTTATCCAGCTGTGCTTGTACTCGCTTAGCAACTCCGGGGTTTTGTAACAGACCAACAATCTGATCTTGAGTAAAACCTTTACCATCCTTGCCAGTATAAGAAGATAGAACATCAGCAGTAGTACGAAGTTCATCCCGTTTAGTTTTATTCTTTTCTTCTTTTTCTTCTGCTTCCTTACGCAATCTTTCAAAGTCGCTAAGCGCACGATCTCTAATTTCTTTATTGCGTTTTTCAATGCCTGCTGCAGCAGACTCAGCAAAACCACCTAAGAATGAGGAAAAATCAAATGCCATGATTACGCCTCTGCTTTCTGATTACGCTTAGCCATTAACCCTTTTGGTTCTTCTGTTGGCTGTTCTTCTTGTTTGGGTTCTTGTTTTTTCTTAAACACTTCCATTGCTACCTTACGTGCTTCTCTACGAGATACACTATTTTTCTTAATGACATCTTCAACTGAAGTTTTATATTCAACACCGTTGATGTCTGCAACAGTCATGATAAGTTCTTCAATGACAGGAAGTACAAGGAATCCAACATCAAGAGAGTGCCTGCCTTTCATGACGCTAGTTGTTTGCATCATGTTTGCAATGTTACGAACAGGCAAACCTAATTCCACAATGTCTAAAAGATCATCATGGTTTTCTTCATTGAGAATCCGCTTGGTATAAAACTCAATAGCTTCTTCTACTGTTGTCATGCTTGGTGGATTTTCCCAAGGACGATTTCCCGGCTCAGTAGTCAGTGACATACCCGGGACAGGAGCATTTAGATAACGGGAATCAGCTGCCATTTTTATTCCTCTTTGCTTTTAATTCTTTTCTTTTCTTACGTAAAGCAAATACAAACTCACCAACAGTTTCTATAATATCTCTTTGCTGTTTGGTAGTTGCTTCACGTACTGTCTTAGGAGAAAGTAATCCTCTAGCAGAATCTAAAGCTTTGCTGCTGGTTTCTTTCTTAGTTAAATACTCTTCTACTTTTTTAGTATAGTCATTCATCGACATTAGAATAATCCCCCAATCCACTTTCCGACATCAGATACTACGTCACCGCCCCAGTCAAAAATATCACCGATAGCATCTCCGATATCTATATCACCAAGTACTTTACCTACTGCTGAGCCAATTGCCTTACTGGTTTCTGCATCTTTGGCAAGGGTAGCAGCAATAACGGTAGCGTTAGCAGAAATCTCAGCACGAGTAATTTGATTGATCCTGTCTTGATCGTTCTCACCGGACTTCCATGCATACTCAATGTTGTCACGATAAAGCTGCCACAGATTATTATACTCTATTGTGGTCAACTCCATTGCTTTTGTTGCATTAAATTCATTTGCCCTGTTTATTGCTGCGGTATTGGCAGTAGCAATTTCTCTACGCCACTGGGCATTAGATTGATCAATGACTAAACGGCTCTGAGCATTGAACTGATCTCGTTGATTCTGTGTCTCTGCATTGAATTTGGCAATGGTAGCTGCTTGATTAGTATTAAACTGCTCCATTGAATTTTTCTGTGTAGCATTAAAGGTGCTAACCTGTGCAGCCAAAGAAGAAAAGAATTGATTCGTTTGGTTTTCACTAGTTGCATTAAACTGTCTAGAGGCATTCTCAGCAGCAGCATCAGTAAATAAACTCTGAATATTTTGCTGAGATTTAAATAACTCTGTCTGCTGTCTGTAACTGAGATTGGTAAGATCCATCTCAAGGAAAGCTTTAGCATTTGTAACAGCAGCTTGCTGCCGGTTATTTAAGTTGGCTGTCTCAAGGTTTGCTATTTGAGCAGCCTCAGCCATTACAAGAGATTGCCTGTTAGTTAGGTTAGCCAGATCCATTGTCTGAGCAAGCCTAGCATTCTCAATTGCTACCTGTTGCTGTGCATTAAAGTTAAGGTTTGCAATGTCAGCTACCCGTGCAGCATTAACAACCCGGGACTGAAATGCCTGATCAAATTCTTGACCAAGAAACTGGGCACGTTGCTGTGCAGTTAAGACTGCTATTTGCTGACGGTTAGACAGATTCTGTAACCCCATCTGCTTGTATGTCTCTGCATCTGCAGTTGCAATGGGGAGAGCTGCCTCTAGTGTGGCTTGAATGATAGCCTGTCCTGCCAAACTGGAAGCACCTAATCCCCTCTGTGCCATTACTGCGGTTGCATTACGTAAGGATGCAGCAGCCCATGACGGTGGGTTATTAGTTTGAAAGTTAGTTAAGAGGTTATTTAACTGCCCCTGAACTGTCATCGGATCAGTTACAACACCTTGGGCTGCTTGGTTCTGTTGTAGTGCCTGAGCTACTTGAGCACTATCGACAGCAGCACCGGAGACCATCTCACCCGCTTGGGCTACACGGGTAGGTGCTCCAGCTACCTGATTAGCGGTACCTTGGGCTGCTTGTAGGGCACTGACACTGGTAGTAGTTGGTACCATTGTTTGTGCCTGTACCTGAGCTTGCTGCGAGACTGCCCCTTGGGCTGGCTGTAAGGCTGCTGTAGCGGTTTGTACTGCAGGGGATACCGTAGCAGCAGTCGTGGTTGCAGTAGGGGCTACAGTGGGCATTGTTGCAGTTGCAGCGGTAACTGGGGCAACAGGAGTAACTTGAGTAGCGGTAGTGGGGGCTAGTTGTGTACCCACAATTTGCCCTGCTTGTTCTGTTGTTAAAGCAGGAGTTACTTGGGCTGCAGTAGGTACAACAGGAGCAAAGCTTACAGGATTAGTACCAGTAGCAGTTGGTGCCGTTACTGAACCACCCGTTTGGTACTTTCTTGCCATGCCACCTTTAGACATATACTTGTCAGCTACAAGTCCATACTTACGTTGCATAGCTGGATCAGATCTAAGAAATTCATCAAAGCCCTGCATAGGGCCATCATAGCCAAGTCTACGGGCTACAATCTCTTTTTGTTTTGCATTGAATTCTTTAGTTGCCATTTGTTATTGTTCCATAAATAGTGATACTTCTGCTTTACGCCTACGCACCAGTCCCGGCAGTTCCCTGCCTCCGCCTTTGGTATACATCATAAAACCTTCAGCAATTCTTTCTGCTGATTCATCACGAAGGATACGCTGCCTGAGTGTAGACCTTTGAAAACCACCTATGCCTATGTTGTATGAAAGAGCGACACAAGCGTCAAACAAGCCTTGATTGCTAGATAGAGTAGGGGCAAGTCTAAGAACACCACGTTCAAAACTAAGGAGCAATTTCTTGAAGCGTTCTTCAAGTTCTGCCTTTTCCCATGTGCGATTGTCTGCATCTCTGAGTTTATATTCTTTACGGATAATTCCTGTATAACCTTCTTTATGTACCATAGGTAAGCGAATCTGATCTTGGTACAGTACTTCTCCCCATCCTACTGTCCACAGGTGTGCTGGGCATAGATACGGTTTATTTCGGTAGCCTTCGAATTCGTGCATCAAGTGGATGCCCTTATCCGATGTCCTCATTACTTCTTGCCCCACTGTCTGCTACCAAACCAGAAGGAAATAATTCCGCTTAATAGGGCCATCTCATCGCTACTGAAAACTACCTCTGACGCTTTGAGCATATCGTCAACATTCTGTATTGTACCAGAAGTTAGGAACCAATAGGTGAGTGCAATGTTAATTAATACTAATTCCATTACAAAAATAAATGTAACTGCAGGTCTGACAATCCCATTAAGGTTAACTACCCAAGACGAAGCACGAGACATGATTGCTTTGTCATGGTCCAGTGCTGCACCCTGACGCTGGGCATCTGTCTCCATGGCAATCTGCTCAGTACGGATCTCTTCTACCTTTTGCTGGGCAATGAAACCTTCACGTGCTAAAGCTAACTCACGCTCTGTCTGTAAGCCAGCAAGCTTTAACTCATGGGCTTTATCTGCCCTGTCTTGAAAGAACTCTAGTACTTTAGGTAAACCAGAAGCAAAGAAACCAATGGCAGAAGAAACTAGAGATAGCATTATAGGTGTCCTTTGAAAATATAATAGGTTGTTACAATAATTAAAGAAGCTAAGAAACACATAATCTTAAGTTCACGAAGCTTCTTAAGATCCCGCCCCATCTCGTCACGCCCATGCTTTACTTCTTTTATCTGACGTTCTTTGATGGCTTGTATTTCTTTCCATTCAATCTCAGCCTTTTCCTTGCCATACCTTTCGACAAGCTGCTGAAACAAATCGTCTTCGGCTTCCTTAATCTCTTTGAGTCTGCGCCATTCAGCAAACGCTGTAAGGATTGTGGTATCACCTTTAACTACTCTTTGTTTCTTTTGGAATTCTTGCTTTGCTTGTATCTCAGCAATTCCAAGTTTTTGTATATCGGTGACTACTGATTCAATCTCTTTACCTGCTGCGATTGCACTCTTGATACTCTGCGCCGCACCCTTTGCAGATGTTATTAAGTCACTCATCTAGTTACTTAAGAACTAAGCTAAGTAGTAGAACTACAATAAAACCAGTAGTTCCAAGCAGAATCTGCTCTAGTCGTTTCAGTCTAGCGTTGATCCCAAGGTATCTCTCTGCACATACAGCTTCATGTGTGTTGAGTTGCCCCTTGACTTCTCCGATTGTAGTCATTATGCAGGCCATCCTTGGTTGCCAACTACCACAATCAATGCCTCTACGTTTGCACAACTTGCAATTGCTACTTCAAGTCTGCCACATTCAGCCACGATTGCAGCAC
>Ga0315905_10007416_pt1 | contig 11110 bp, 8 predicted proteins | sample LakEriMetagenome_5_FD_203522 | JGI IMG/M metagenome (GOLD analysis project Ga0315905, IMG submission 203522) | Freshwater fungal communities from buoy surface, Lake Erie, Ohio, United States - Buoy 4 MA121 | ecosystem: Environmental > Aquatic > Freshwater > Lake | place: USA: Lake Erie, Ohio... | reverse complement strand
ATACAAAACTTACCGAAAATGGAATGCAAAATATCATCTGCAGATATTTTACCCGTGATTTCACCCAAGTGAAACAAAACCCCACGAACATCAACCGCCAACAAATCGGAAGGCACTCCTGTATCTAAACCCTGCATCAATTGCTCTAACGATTCTGCAGATTTTCGCAACGATTCAAAATGACGCGCATTGGTTACAATCGTTGCCGATTCATCTACCTCCTCCTGCACAGATTCTATCAACCAACGCTCCAATGGCGCTATGGACTCGCCCGACTTAGCAACAATAAACAATTCCTCATTCTCATTCCCACTCCGTTTCCCACTTAAATCAACTTTATTCCAACACACCACCACCTTCGCATCTGCACGCTTCACCGCATTTACCCGATTCAGAAACACCACCGACTCTTCCAAGCTGGTCTCAAGCGCATCAAATAAAACAACTACCAACTGTGCATGCCGCACCTTCTCAATACTTCGGTCAATGCCCATGCGTTCTATCACATCCGCTGTCTCACGAATCCCCGCAGTGTCAATAAATCGATACATATAACCTCCCAAATTCACCACCTCTTCTACGGTATCTCGCGTGGTTCCTGCAATATCACTAACAATAGCCCGATCCTCATTTAACAAGGCATTCAACAAGGTTGACTTGCCGGCATTCGGCGGACCAACCAAGGCCACCGGTATTCCATTTTTAATGGCATTCCCAAATCTAAAGCTATCCTTTAATTTCACTACCACATGCTGTATCTCTAAAAGCAAATGCTTCATTTGACCCCGATTGGCAAATTCCACATCCTCCTCAGAAAAATCCAACTCCAATTCCAGTAACGAAGAGAAATGAATCAACTGATCTCGTAAGCCATCAATCTCTCTCGAAAATCCACCTCGCATCTGATGAACGGCCTGTCTATGTGCCGCTGCACTCTCCGATGCAATAACATCACCAACAGCTTCGGCGCGACTTAAATCCAATTTTCCATTCAAATACGCACGTTGGGTATACTCGCCCGGCATGGCCATTCGGCACCCCAAACGCATCAACACTTCCAATAAGCGCTGCTGTATATACCGTGAACCATGACACGCAATTTCAACCACATCTTCTCCGGTAAAACTGAACGGACCCTGAAATGCCGTGACCACCACTTCATCCAATACCTCATCACCATCATTCAACTCTCCAAACACAGCCCTTCGAACCATACCTGCATGAATGGGCTTGGAAAAACAAGCCCCCACAATAGACCATGCCAAGGGGCCACTGACACGAACCACCGCAATTCCACCCACTCCGCTCGGAGTAGATAAGGCACAAATGGTTTCAGTGGAATAGGCTTTCGACATCATTTGCAAAAATGCGCTAAAACTTCCATTTTTTGTTCTAATTTCGTGGCGCTAAAAAAAATTGATTGACCATGGGAGTATTAGTTAGTAAAAATTCGAAAGTTATTGTTCAAGGATTTACAGGAAGCGAAGGCACATTCCACGCAACCCAAATGATTGAATACGGAACAAACGTAGTGGGTGGAGTTACTCCGAATAAAGGTGGTCAATTGCATTTAGACAAACCCGTTTTCAACACCGTGGCTGATGCCGTGCGCGAAACAGGAGCAGATGTCTCTATTATTTTCGTTCCACCAGCTTTTGCTGCAGATGCCATAATGGAAGCCGCAGCCGCTGGAATAAAAGTGATTGTAACCATCACAGAAGGCATTCCTGTTGCTGATATGGTGAAAGCCAAAATTTATGCAACCGAACGCGGTGCTACCCTCATTGGTCCAAACTGCCCCGGTGTAATTACAGCCGAAGAAGCAAAAGTGGGAATCATGCCAGGCTTTGTTTTCAAGAAAGGAAACGTAGGTATTGTATCAAAATCTGGAACCTTAACTTATGAAGCAGCTGATCAAGTTGCAAAAGCAGGTCTTGGTGTAACCACTGCCATAGGAATTGGCGGAGACCCTATCATTGGAACCACAACGTTAGAAGCGGTTCAACTTTTAATGAATGACCCCGAAACGGAAGGCATCATTATGATTGGTGAAATTGGTGGAGAATTAGAACCGAAGGCTGCCATGTGGATCAAAGAGAATGGAACCAAACCCGTAGTAGGATTCATTGCTGGTGAAACCGCACCGAAAGGAAGAACCATGGGACATGCAGGTGCTATAGTCAGCGGCGAAAACGAAAGTGCTTCTGCCAAAAAAAGAATCATGCGCGAGTGTGGAATCCATGTAGTTGATTCGCCTGCGGAAATCGGAGCCAAAATGGCTGAAGTTTTGAAAAAATAAAACGAAACTTTTTTGAATTCCTAGCGTAAGCTAAGTACCCTAAACAAAGACTTGGCTTATGAAATTTGCAATACTAGGCGGCGGCGTAGCCGGATCAGTCCTCAATAATGTGCTAACAACAGATGGTCACCATCTTACCATCTTCGATCAATCGCATTTTCAAATGAGAAGCGGCTTCGGATTTCTTCTATTGCCCAATGGCGTGGAAAGTCTGAAACAATTGGGTGTTTGGGGGAAGGTTGAACCCTATGCCCTGCCTATTCCACGCGTAAATTACTATGACCAAAGCGGAGATCTCTGCAACCAACTCGAATTTCAAAGCGTTTACAGCATTAGCAGAGCAGACTTTATTCATGCATTAGATATTCCCAGTACGCCAGTAATTGCAGAAAATATTTTCTGGGACGATGAGTACCAGAGCTTCGTTTCAAACGGTGAAATTTTCAAAGCCAATCAATTTGATGGTGTGCTTGGTTCTGATGGAGCCCATTCACAAACCCGACTCATGCTCAATCCGAATGCAGATGCAACCCCAGCGCGCACCTATGAAGTCATGGGCATTGTAAAAAATCAATTCTTGCATCAGCACCTCGACGAACAATTACACAAATACGCCATTTCAAACGAAGGTCTTGCTTTGGGATTGCTTCCTTTGAAAAATGGCGATGTTATATGGTATTTGCAAGTTGATGGTCATAGGCACGGTCATCCGGCTAGAAACAAAACAGCTCTTTTGCAATTCGTGCATGAAAAGGTTGCACATTGCACCAATCCGTTGGTTCAATGTTTACTGAATTCTGAAATGGAAACAATCTATGTTTGGCAAGGTAGAATTTTACACGAAACTTCAACACTTGCGAAAGACAACGTATTTCTTTTTGGCGATGCAGCCCACCTGTTTCTGCCCTTCACAAGCCAAGGCACCAACAGTGCAATTGAAGATGTTGCATACTTCATAGGTGAACTACGGAAAGGAAAAACACCGCAAGAATTTTCAGAGTCATATAGCACAAACCGTTATCATGGCGTACAAGATTACATTCAATCGGGAATAGATATGATGAACGCCTTTTGCAATGAGAATTTCGCGAAAAACGCAGGCCAAATGCCCATTTCATTACCTTCGTAAGCATGCGGAAATTAGATTCTGATTTTTTAAACCAACACGCTTTCAACTTGCGGTGGGCGGAACTGCCACATGATGTTATTCCATTCACAGCCGCTGATTGGGATATTGCATCGCATCCAACCATTGGACATGCCATTCAGGCTTATCTTTCCTTTGGTGGATTCCCATACGGACCTGCACAAGGACTTCTTCAGTTTCGTGAGGCTTTGGCCAAGCATTTCAATGAACATAAAAACACAACCGTTGAACCGCGTCAAATTCTAGCAACCAATTCTGCCGCTGCCGGAATTCAGCATCTCTACAAATTTTTGTTTCAACCGAATGATGAAATTCTCATTCCAGACCCAGTCGATTTTCTTCTTGCTGAATGCGCAAACCGAATAAACGTTCGGGTTATTCGATTCAATCAAAATGAACAGGGAATTAATCTGCATGAACTCAAGGAAAAAATAACGGAAAAGACCAGGGCTGTTGTAATTTGTAATCCCCATAATCCGTTGGGATTTATCTTGAATAAAAAGCAACTTCAGGAAATATCGACATTCTGTCTAGAACACAACCTCATTCTCATATCAGATGAGGTATGGAGCGACATTTTGCACACCCCTTCTCAATTCACTTCGGCATTAGCTATCAACGGCACCAATACCTGGGTCATTTATGGTTTTTCGAAAGGATTTGGAATGGCGGGGTTACGTCTTGGAGCCATTTTAGGTCCGAATGAACATTCGGTTTTAGAATTAATGGACAGTCAAGGTTATGGTAGAACCATAGAGGGTGTTTCCACAATTTCTCAAATTGCAGGCACCGCTGCACTTCAAAACGGTTGGTCTCACACCTGTGATATGAATCAGCTTTTTCATGCTCATTTGAAAAATGCCTTTGAGCGCATTACCCAAGAAACTCAATGCAAATGCGCCATTCCCGATGGAACATTCGTTATGACTATTCATCACCCTGAACATTGGGATACGATCACCTTCTGCGATTACGCGCGGGAAGAATTCAAAGTTGCTGTGGTACCTGGATTAGAAAAATGGTTTGGTGCTGGCGCGAAGAACAGCTTTCGTATTAGCCTTGCCACAGATACAGATACAGCCTCTGAAGGCATAGACCGACTAGTAAAAGCCATTCAAAACTTTGGATCTACCCTGTGAATTCCGGGCGCACGCTCTTTTTCAATTTCGTCCACTATCCATCTCAAATCATTGTCTGACTGAACGAAGTCCAGTTCGTCTGTTCGAATCATTAACACGTTTTGATTGGTGTGTTGCTGTATGAACGACAAATAATTTTTTTGAATTTGATTAAGATATTCAAAGTTGATGTTTTGCTCATAACTGCGACCCCGTTTTTGAATATTCTTAAGCGCTTGACTGGGATCTAAATGCAGATAGACCAATAAGTCGGGCTGAGGCACATTGTATTGCATGATTTCAAAGAGTCGAAGGAAAAGTTTATACTCTTCCTCCTCCAAATTATTCTTAGCAAAGATTTGACACTTGGGAAGAAAGTAATCTGCCACCACCTTGGGTTGAAATAAATTTCCAGTCTGAAACACCTGTTTCTGCTGCGCAAATCGTTCAGATAAAAAACTCAATTCTAAAGGAAATGCGTACCTTCCTGGGTCCTCGTAAAATTTCGGTAGAAACGGATTTTCTGCAAATTCCTCCAAAACCAATTGCGCATTCCACCGCCGAGCCAAAAGCTCTGCAAGCGAGGTCTTCCCTGCTCCAATGATTCCTTCTATGACTACGTATTGACTCAAAGTAAATCGGCGCGTAGCTCGTCTAGTGTTTTATGTAATGTTGGATGAACAAAATCAGGAACCACTTCTTTCATCAAATCCAAAACAAACAATCGTTCATGCATGCGAGGATGCGGTGTTTGCAGATGCTCTGTTTCTACTATTTCATTGTTAAAACTGAGAACGTCAACATCCATCTCTCTGTTCTTGTATCCCTCACCCCCTCGCTCTCTTCCAAAATACATTTCTAACTCTTCAATTTCAATCCAAAGTTGATCTGGTGTCAAGGTCGTTTCAATACTTATCACTTGGTTTAAAAAAGGAGGCGTATTTTCAGGCATGCCCCAAGGTGCAGTTTCTTTTACACTTGAACATTGTAGAATTTCTCCAAAATTGAATGAAATAAACATGCGTGCTTCGTCCATGTTTGCCGTTCGGTCTCCTAAGTTTCCACCAATGCACAACAAAACCGTATTCAGTTTTTTCATTTCACGAAAATACACTTTGTTCAGTAACTTTGAGGCTCGTAATTGTATGAACAAATAAAATAATCACATGGGTTTTTGGAAAACAGTTTGGGCCGCCATGGTCGGTAATATTATTGCATCTCTCATTGGATCTATCATTTCCTTTGTTGTAATTCTTTTCATAATAGGTGCATTATTTGGAAGCGAAGCAGCTGAAGGGCGCAGACCTGATGCAAGTATTTTCAGATTAAACATTGGAAAACCCGTTGTTGAGAGAGGACAAGAAATAGGTCAGTTGAATCTAAGTGGTTCAGACCAAAACATAGGCTTAAATGATATACAAGCCTTGTTAAATAAGGCAAAAACAGATGAGAGTGTTCAGGTAGTTTTGTTGGAAGTTGAAAACATTCAAGCAGCACCTGCTACCCTACTTGCTATTCACGATGCCATAGTTGATTTTAAAAATTCATGTAGCAAGCCAGTAATTGCCTATGCAGAGAACTATTCGCAAGCGAGTTATTTCGTGGCAAGCGCTGCAACTGAAGTTTATATGTATCCTGAAGGCATGTTTGATTGGCGCGGGATCAATGCAGAAATTATGTTTTATAAAAGACTGTTAGACAACCTTGAAATTGAGGCACAGGTTATACGTGGACCAAACAACAAATTTAAAAGCGCGGTTGAACCGTACATGTATGATAAGATGTCTGATGCCAATCGTCAACAGTTGGAAACATTCATTTCAGACATCTGGTCAACCATGTGTCAACGTATAAGTGTTCAGAGACCCGTGTTTACGGAAACATTGGATATGGCGGCTACTGAACTTCGGTATTTCAATAGTTCCAAAGCTGTGGAAGATGGGCTATTAAATGGGCTTATTTATAAAGATGAATTGGAATTGAAATTAAAAGAACGTTTACAAGCCAATTGGAATGAAGGTAATTCATTGGCCGATGAGTCCATTTCATTTCAAGATTACAAAGCAGAGTTAATTACAGATCAATTATTAAATGCAGGAAACCAACAAGTAGCTGTGGTTTATGCTGTTGGTGCAATTGAAAGTGGGAAAGGAAATGACCAAACCATTGGTTCAGAGCGTATTTCCAAGGCCATTCGAGAAGCGCGAGAAAACCCCAATGTCAAAGCCGTTGTTTTGCGTGTGAATTCTCCGGGGGGAAGTGCACTCGCGAGCGATGTTATTTGGAGAGAAACGCAACTCCTCAAGCAAAGCGGAAAACCATTTGTAGTTAGTATGGGAGATTACGCTGCAAGTGGAGGGTATTACATTGCATGTGGAGCCGATCGCATTTTCGCATTACCGAATACCATTACAGGTTCAATTGGCGTCTTTGGTGTTATACCGAATTTGCAAAAGTTTTTTGAAAATAAATTGGGAATCACTTTCGACCGATACGAAACGCATGCACATGCAGACATGTTAGGATTTTCGAAACCTTTCGACACGTTAGAAATGACTGCCATGCAGAACATGGTATCAGATACCTATCTTGATTTTATTACGAAAGTTGGACAAGGAAGAAACATGAGTCCTGCTCAGGTAGATAGCATTGGACAAGGTCGCGTTTGGAGCGGTCAAGATGCTCTGGCCATTGGTCTTGTAGATGAATTGGGCGGATTAAATCAAGCCATAAGTTATGCTGCAAGTAAAGCGGGAATAGGCGATTCTTATGGTCGTGTAGACTATCCAAAAATGATTGATCCGCTTGAAGAAATTCTAGAGGAAATCAGTGGAGAAAACACTGCTGCCAGAATGATGGAATCTGTATTCGGTGAGCATGCCAAAACCTTTATCGAAATACAGTCATTCATGCGTGGTGGCCGAATTCAAACCCGTCTACCCTTCCAATTGGAATTCAAATGATTTTTGCCAAAAAGTCTATGGATGAATTGGAGCGCGATTCCATAGCATCTTTTCAAGCAAAAAATAAGACTCCCATTTTACTCATTGCAGACAATATTCGAAGTGCAATGAATGTAGGAAGCTTGTTCAGAACAGCAGATGCTTTCGGAATTGAAGCTATTTATTTGTGCGGATATACTCCATGCCCTCCTCAGCGCGAAATTTTAAAAACCGCCCTAGGATCAACAGAAAGTGTGCACTGGATTTATTTTGAAAAAATTGAAGATGCTATTGACCATTGCAAAAGTACGCATGTTATTTGTTCACTTGAACAAACGCATGCAAGCACTCCATTGCATGAATTTCAGGCCAAAGAACCTGTAGCGCTCATTCTTGGCAATGAAGTACATGGTGTCAGTGATGTTGCTTTAGAGTTAAGTAACCACGCTTTAGAAATCACGCAATTCGGCACAAAACACAGTTTGAATGTGGCTGTGAGCGCGGGTATTGCACTTTTCCATTTAAGTACCTGTCATCACTTCAAATCATAGACGGGTACTTTCCAATTCGATTCATGGGTGAGAATGAAATAGATGCCATTTGCCAAATTGGAAATTGAAAAATATTCCATCGGACCAACTTGATTTGCCTGGCCTACGAGTTTGCCCGACGCGTCGAAGCACATAACCTGATGTTGGGTTTCTTTTCCAAGGTTCAAGAAACCATTTGCATTGTGTGTCCAATTCATAGGAAGGTTATTGAGTTGATTGAGGTTATTAAACATTAAAAAAACTTCTCCGGAAGTGAAACAACCTGAAGGCGTTATGATATCAAATGCATATGCGCCTTCCGTTAGATTAAACAAGGACCATACGGTATCGCCTGTATTCCAAAAAATGGAGCATCCGTTACACAACAGGGAATCCACCACAATTGAACCATCATGTATTTCCAACCAACTTGGCATTTGAACATACACCTGCGGATTTAATTGTTCCTCCTCAATAATTTGAGCGCTCACTGTGGTTGAACATGCATTGTCATCTGTGATGGTGAAAGACCATGCACCTGCACCCAAATATGCAATTGGAGGAGTGAAATTATATGCTCCTGTTCCGCCAGACACCTCAAATGCTGGAATAACAGAATCTCCGGGGCAAATACTTTCGTCTACCGAGATACTTGCTTGCAATTGCAAGGGGTCTATGAGTTCAAAATCTTGAGCAACAGAACAGCCATTTGCATCTTGAATTTCGATAGTATATGCACCGGCCTGCAAGCTATCCAATTCAAATTCATTATTCCATTCGTTATTCAGAAGATATGGACCATGGCCTCCCACGGGGGCTATGTGTAATTCACCAGTAGCGTTTCCCTGACAATCCGGATTGGTTAAATTTGATTGGAGGTATAACGAGTCAGGATCTAAGAGCTCTATTTGTTCTGTAAATGGGCAATTATCCAGGCTATTGTATGTGAACGTATGAATTCCAGGGCCAAGATTATCCTGAAAAAAAAGCGATGTCCCCGAGTTGAAATCGATCAATTCAACTTCGGCGTCTGCAGATCCAAAACAACTGACAGGAGTTACTTGAGTCAGTATTTCGGGAGTTTGAGCAAGCGTTATTTCAATGTTTGATATGAAACTGCGACCAAAGCCCGTAGACAACTGAACGCTATACATTCCGGGTCCATAAACAACTCGAGTATTCGATGTGTCACCGTTCTCCCAAATCATGATTGGCCAATTGGGCAGTGCAAGATGAACTTCCACATTGCTGTTGCAAACTCGTATTTGTGATGCTGTAATGTCGTCTTTTGAATCACCTTCAACCAGCACATACATTGAATCTGCTGGTAGATTGTAAAAGACGTCTTCTACTCCACTTAACCAGAACAATTTCAAACTATCTACTTGCGTGTGTTCCCCTAAACTTAAAATGATATTTTGAGAATTTTGAGCTATGTAATTATCACCAGAAACCGTGTATCCCATACTCTTCTGACCGCCCATGTAGTATTCGTATCGCGTTCCCCATCCGTTTCTATTGCTGCACCTACCCTCCAATCTAAATTTCAAAAAGTGGTTTGAATCCAATTTGTTATTCCGAAATAACTCAAACTCTTTATTTGATTCTGGAGAAAGAACAATGTCATAGGAACCGTCATTGTTGTAATCACCTTTCACAGCGGCGAAATGTCCATGAGCAAATTGCAATATACCTTCCGTGTTATTCTCCGTAAATACAGATTCATTGTTCAAGAATAAGCTGTGATGTGTTGGGTATTCAAATCCCAAGTCTTCCGTTGTTACAAATAAATCTTGCCAACCATCATTCTGAATATCTAACCACAAGCCACTCCAAGACCATTCATTCACTTTTACATTATAATCAAGTGCAACATTTGAAAATTGTCCAGTACTATCTTGACGCATGAGATAATTCCCGTTAATGTTGGTGATATACAGATCTAAATCGCCATCATTATCAAAGTCACAGAATGAATTTGACATAGCGTCTAAAGAGACTCCCAATCCATTCGCCATGCTTTGATCACTGAATATCAAAGGAGCTATTTGCTTAAAATAATCATTCCGCGTAGCTCTGTCGTTGATTAAATGCATGTCTTGATTTAAATCTTGGTCTAGGTCACACCAAACCGGTTGAAACGTGTTCTTTATGTAGTTCGTTAAACCGGAAATTTCATTTTTAGCAAAATGTAAGTTTGAATTGATAAGAAATGTATTTCTCGCTGTTGGAAATCCGTAGTTGGCAATATACATATCCAAGTCTCCATCGCGGTCTGGATCTCCCATTGCGGCTCCCCAAGTACGAAGATTCGTATTGAACGAAACGTCTAAACTATCTGAGATTTCAATGAAGTTTCCATCGCCGATATTATGAAACAATTGGATTGGGGTATTTTTACTTGTGATGAGTAAATCATTTAATCCGTCGTTATCAAAATCTGACCATGTGCATGATTTGGTATCTCCAACATTTGGAAAAAAGGACTGTAACTGATAGACACCTTGCACATTTTTGTAGTATCGTGTTGGCGCATTGGCAATGCAAATGGTGATATCATCCCAACCGTCCTCATCCACATCAAAAAAACTCACTCCATTTCCCCATTGCGTTGTGCCATTCATGGCCAATAGACCCGAAATCTCGGTCACACGAGTAAATAATTGTGCACGCGCATCTACAAAGACTAAAAGGCCAAGACATGCACCAAACAAAACAAAAGCATTTCGCATGGTTAAGAATAAGTTAAGGTAATTGAAAGACGCCTATTCAATAAAAAGTTGCCCAAAGAAAAACCCCCGAGCGAATGCTCGGGGGTTCCTCATAGTATATTCAGAAAATCTTACTTCTGAACCATCATGCGTTGAGTAAGAACCTCACCGTTGAAGCTTGCTTCAATCATGTAAAGTCCATTCGCCAACGGACGATCGAAAGTCATGTTGGTAGTGAACATTCCGTCTACTGCGTAGCGGTTTGCGAATACCACACGACCCATTGCATCCAATACGCGTACTTGTACGTTCTCAGATGTGATGTTGCTCAACTGAATGTTGATATCTGAACCGTTAGTTGGG
>Ga0315905_10007415_pt1 | contig 11113 bp, 15 predicted proteins | sample LakEriMetagenome_5_FD_203522 | JGI IMG/M metagenome (GOLD analysis project Ga0315905, IMG submission 203522) | Freshwater fungal communities from buoy surface, Lake Erie, Ohio, United States - Buoy 4 MA121 | ecosystem: Environmental > Aquatic > Freshwater > Lake | place: USA: Lake Erie, Ohio... | reverse complement strand
GGCCCCCCCCCCCCCCCCCCCGCCCGGGGCCGCGCCCCCCCCCCCCCGCCCCCCCGCGGGCGGCCCTGGCCTTGCCTGCTTGACGATGCCGTTGTCTGGGTCATAGCCCAGGCGGATGGCGGCACGGATGAGGCACACGCGGATGGCGTGCACCTGCAGCCTGATGCGCTGCGTGGCGGCGCTCTCCTCGGGATCCACCACGCCTGCAAGCCGGGGGCGGCAGCTCGCTGTCAGTGCGCGGGGCCCTGGGCTGCGGGCGGCCGGGGCAGGGCGGGCGGGGGAAGGGGGGGGGGAAGCCGGTGCTGAGCGCGTGGTTCGTCACCTGATGGTCCGGCGGCCTCGCCGGCGGCCACGCGCTTGGGTAGCTGCGGCATTGCGGAGCCGCCGTTCGCGGGGCCGCTGGCGCCGGGTGCGCGCGCTGTGCGGGCGGGCAGGCGCGGGCCAGCAGGCCGGGGGCGCACGCCGCCTGCACCCGCGCCCGCGACGGCTGGCGCGGCAGGGCTGGCGCTGGCGCCGGCGCTGCCGCTGGCAGCCGCACGGCTTGAGGATGATGGCTGTGCCTCCGCCGCTGACGGGCCTGCCGCTGGCGCTGGGGTGCTGCCGTTGGCGTGCGCGCCCCTCGGCGAGCTGGCGTGCGAGTGCTGGGTGCCGCTGGTGCCATTGCCCATGGGCGGCGGCTGCTGCTGCTGTTTGGATGCCACCTTGACCGGTCGGGCGGGCAGGGCTGGCATGCCTAGGCCCTTCTGCGGTGCCGGCGGTGCAGGGCTGGCGGTGCTGGGCGCGGCTGCTGTGGCGATGCTGGCGATGCTGGCGGCGTCCGATTGTGCCCCATGCGGGGGCGCGATCTCAGCGTCGGTGGGCTGCATCGCTGCGTGGCGACCCTGGTGTGGGGGCCGGCCGCTGTGCGCGCTTCAGTGGGCGCTACAACTATGCCTGGGCCCGCTCCAGGCTGGCCAGCGGGGAAACGCAAACTCGCGCCGGCTGTCAGGGACTCGCGGCGCGCCAAAGCCCGGGCGCGTGTGCACGTTGGACAGCACGACTGAGCGTGTTCAGTACCTTCTGGATTGAAGCGTGGGCGGGGAGTGACGCGGCACCGTGAAAATGAACCAGATCGCTTTGCGCTGCTGCCTTTGGCGAGGGCACGCACAAATGCTGCTATCCACACTGTTTGACGCCCCGCACGTCTGGCGAAGGCCTGGTGCATGCATGCGCGTGACGACGGCCGCGATCGCAGGCTCCCGCCGGCCGCCGCGCGCCGCCGGTGGCGAGTGCTCGCCCGCGGGCAGCAGGGCAGGGGCCGGCTGTATGCAGGTACCAGGTTGCGTTCCACACACTCATTTACAGACAGAGGACACTCGCCAGGGCTTCAGTGGATCACTCCAGACCTGCGTCACATCTCTCCGAATCAAACACACACGGGCAACCATCGAGTGTTGCAACACTACCCCCCCCCCCGCTCCTGCTGTCCCCAGGCAGCCGCATCAGATGCTGGGCGGCATGCGGTCCTGCAGCAGCCACAGGCCGTCCAGGCGCTCGCTGTCGGGGTCGGGCTGCACCGCCAGGAAGTGCAGGCCCCTGCAGCCACGGGGCACGCCAGGGCAGCAAGCAGTGAGCCGGCAGCAGGGTGAGCGCCGTCCGCAGTCACGCGGCCAGGGCAGGCCCAAGCACGTATGAACGCTCATCCGGCACTGCTTCACACGGAGGTGCGTGGGCCTGGCCGCCAGGCAACACGCGCACAGCAGCAGCAGCAGCAGCAGCAGCAGCCCCAGCGTGCTCACTGCAGCTCCCCCTTGGCCTCCTCCCATTGCTGCGCCTCGTCGATGCTGTCGGGGCTGGGCCTCCAGCCGCCGTAGCGCCAGCGCTGGTTCACGCCCGTCTCCAGGATGAGGCTGGAGCGCTCAATGTCCGCCTGCACCAGCAGGTGGGCCCTCGGCCGCCACTCGCCTCCCACCCCCGCCCCCCGCCGCACAGGCGAAAGCAGCGGCGGCAGCAGCAGCAGCAGCGGCGGCAGCAGCAACAGCAGCCACCAGCGTCACCCAGGCACCCCGGCACACAGGGCTGATGCCGCCGCCGCAGCAGCAGAGGCGGCCGCCATGGCCCCTGCACCTCAATAGCGCGGCGGCACGGGCCGCGCGACCCACAGCCGCGGCGCGCACCTTGACTGCTGCAATCTCAAGGCCGTTGGTCCAGGCGGCCAGCGGCAGCGAGCGCCGGCTGAACACCGCCACCCCCGGCACCAGCGCGTCCTTGCTCATACCCTCCAGCCCCGCGGACTTCAGGCCAAACGTGGCGCCGAACGTCTCGCCCTGCGGGGGTGGGGCAGGCAGGCTCGCGTGGGACGGCGGGCCGGGTGTGCCGGCGGGGCGGGCAGCTTGCAGCCTCCCGCCCACCCAGCCCCCTACACCAGGCAGGGCACCGCCTGGATGCGGCCAGGCGCTCAGCTTCCGCGCACCTTCTCCACGCGCGCCAGCATCTGCTGCAGAATGCCCAGCGGCAGCTGCACAAACGCCCACTTCTCGCCGCGCAGCGCGTCGGGCAGGGGCTGCAGGGCGGCGGCGGCGGCGGTGGGCGCGCGGTGGGCGCGCGGTCGGCACCGGCGGCAGCGGCCAGCTGGCAGCGGGGTCATGGCAGCTGCTGGGGCAGGGCAGGCCAGCAGGGGTGCGCTGCAGGCCGGTGCCTGGCACCTGCAGGACTGGGGATGCAGCATCGAGCATTGCTTGCTGCCGCCGCCCAGCCCAGCCCCGGCAAGCTGGTGCTCACCTCTGGGGGACCCAGCTCCAGTTGGAACAGCGTGGTGGCCTGGTCGCTGTACCGCTCGTCCTGCTTGTACACCGTCTCTGCCCGGTCACCCAGGAGGGCTGCGCGCGGGCGGGGGCGGGCGCCCCCGCCCGGGCCCCGGCCGGCCCGCCCCCGCCGCCCCCCCGCGCGCCCCCCGCCGGCCCGCGCGCCCCCCCCCCCCCCCCCCCGCCCCCCCCACCATCAGTCACCCACCACCCACCGTCAGCCACTCACCCAACCACCCCAGCACCTGGCTGGCTTGTACAGCGCGTGCTGATTGACTAGCTGGCTGTCGGGGCCCACCCAGCTGACCAGCAGCCACGCCCAGCTGCGCAGGAGGGGGTGCAGGCGCGTTACGTGGGCGCGGCAGGCGGCAGCGGCCGCCACTCACACATGACGCTGAAACAGCGCCGGGAGGGCAGGGCCTTGATGCCAACCTCGCCCAGCGCCTTGGTGATGATGGTCTGCATCTGCCCCCTGCACGCCGCGGCATGCAGTGGCCATGGTTGGCAGGGGTGTGGGTTGGTGCCTGCTGGGCGCGCGGTGTCGGCCGCCTGAAAAAAACTTGCCTGAAAAAACGAGCCTTCTCGGGGCGCACTGCGCCCGGCTGGGCCAGTAGGGCTTCGAAAGACTTGCGCAGCTGCGGGGTGGCGGGTGGGCGTGCGCGGGTCAGGGTTGCTGGGCAGCAGGGCCGCCTGGGCGGGCTGGCGCGGCCCCCACCCCCGGGGAGGCAGATGGCCATGAGATTGACTGCCATGCGAAGATGAATGGTGCCATTGCCGCCTCCGGCCGCCCGCGGCGCCACACACACCTCCGCGCTGTTGATTTTGCTGTTGGGAAAGTACTGGGAGTACTGGAAGCTGCCCTCCGCATCCGTGATCAGCAGTTCCCAGACTTTCTTGCCGCGCTCGTCCAGCAGGGGGCGCGAGCAGAAGTCGAGCTCCCACACATCGCTCTGAGGCACGGGCGCGCTGCTCGTCGTTTCTTGCACGGCCGCTGCCTCGCTGCTGGTGGCCCGACGCCACTGCCTGAGCGCCGGACCGGGCCGGCGTGGCGTGCCAATGCAGCCACGATGTGCGCTGAGCTTCTGCATCTGCAGGGCCATGGTGGGCGCCCTCGACTGCCACGAACGGCGCCTCAGACCGCGATATCAAACTGGCTCCACCAACGGGTGGCTCACTGGACGCAGCAGCGGCGCGTGCAACTGCAACTTACTGGACATACAACTGGCGAGGCCAGCCCCCGCACTGCGGCGGGTGGCACCTGCCCGCGATCCGCGGCGAGCAGCTGGCGTGGCGGCCCAGCTCAGCTCAGCCGGCCCGGCCCGCCGCGGGCAGCAGCCTGCGCAGGAACAGCGACGCCACCGCCCCGCTGCCATGGCTGCCCTGGCCGGTGAAGGCTGCGACGTCTCCCAGGCAGCTGTCCAGGTGCCCCAGCCCAGCAGGCTCCAACGGCGGCGAGGCCGCCCCCGCCGCCGCCGCTGCCTGCTCGCGCCGCGCGCTGGCCGCCGCCTCCCACAGGCTGCGCGCATAGCGCTGCCACGCCGCCGCCTCCCCCTCACGGCGCGGCAGCGCGGTCAGCAGCTGGGCATGGCGCCAGCTCACCGCCGCCGCCAGGCTGGGATGCAGCGCCAGGCTGCGTGCCGAGCCCAACGGCCTGCACCGCAAGGAGAGAGGAGCGCGCCTGCTGGGCATGCCTGGGCGTGCGCCCTGCCCGCGGCAGGCCCTCTCTGCGCGCTGTGCACACACCGCACCGGGCTGCTGCTTGCAGTGCGCAGCTGCTGCAGCTGCGGCGGCACGGGCTGCCAGGGCTCCGATCGCACCTGCTGGGGTCCAGCCCCGCCAGCTTGCAGGCCTCTCTGAACATGCCCTCGCCAAACGTCACCCTGCCTGTCCTGCGGACACACAGGGGCACCCGAGAGCAGCAGGCTCAGGTCCCTGCAGCCATCGGCGCGCAGCGGCGCGCCCCACCGCGGGCTGTGCACGCAGGTGGTGGCAACGCACGCCTGTCACGCAGGTCGCGCGCCCGGCGCGCGTGGGACGCTGCGCCCACACACGCACTTCCTGGGCCCGCGCACAGCATCGAGCGCCACGCCAGCAGACCCCTGGCGCGCCCCAGGGGGCCTGGCCACGCCCGCCTCCCCACCTGCTGTATATCAGCCCCAGCTGCGCCAGTACCGGGGACAGCAGGCTCGACCTGTCGCCCCCCGCCGCCTCCGCAGCGGCCAGCGCCTGGCCGGCCACCGCCTCCCCTGCCTCCCACTCCTTCAGCGAGCAGCGCACCTGCAGGCGGCGCACGCAGGCCAGCCCAGGATCACACGCAAGGGCAAGGGTGGTGCAGGTACACAATCCCCCTCCCTGCCAGCGGCAGCAGCGGGCTCCAGGGGCCAGCGCCCACCTGCGCGATGCCCAGCAGCGCATCGGCCTGCACCTCCAGAGCCGTCCACGCCGTCAACAAGGGAGGCGCCTGCCCTGCAGCTGCCGTCCCAGCCGCGTCCCCGCCCTCTGCCGCCGCCGCTGCCGCCGCCGCATCGGCGCTCTGCTGGTACAGCTCTGCAGCCGTGGCGCTGTCAGCGCAGGCTGCGGCCCAGTGCGCCGCTGCCAGGCACGCCGCCGCGCGGGGCATGCCCTGCAGCTGCAGCGCGCTGCGCGCCCAGCTGGCCTGCAGCTGGCCGGTGCGTGTGGCTGCTGGCGCGTCACCCAGTGCGTGCTGCATGAGCAGCAGGGGCGTGGTGTGCTGCGCCGGGGTGCTGCTGTCAGCTGCGGCCAGGCGGGTGCAGAGGGCTGCTGCCTGCCCATCCAGCCCGCCTGCCAGCAGCGCCCTGGCTTGCAGCAGGGTGGCGGTCAGCTGCAGCTCTGAGGTGCGTGCAGGAGGCGTGCCGCTGGTGGCGGGGTCGGCCGCGGCGGCGGCGGCGGCTTGCCCGGCGTGGCTGGCGGCCTCCGCCTGCGAGGCAGGCCCGGGGGCCGGCAGCAGTCAATGGGCAGGCACACGCCGGGCTGCTGGCGGCGCTGGTCGCTGGCGTGCAGGTGCTGCGCAGGCGCCTCGTGCTGTGTGGCTTGACACACGCACCCGCCCAGCTGGCGCACCCACCCATTGGTGTTGGCGGCCATGCACCTCTGATGCCGCCACATGCAGCCTGCTGGGCATGCCCACACAGGGCGTGCGTTGCTCGCCGCCCCACCCGACCAGCGCCTCTGCTGGCCAGCCAGGCCAGCCAGCCAGGCATGCAGGCAGCGGCCGTGTCGGATATGCACAGCATGTGCAGCGCGGGCAGCTCACCTGGCTGCATCCTGGGGGGCAACGTTCATGGCCAGGCCCGACTGCAGGATGTCGATCGCCTGTGCATCACCCCCACCCAGCGACCTGACGTGCTGAATCATCTGATCCGCCAGCCCCGCCGGCGAGGCGGCAGCGTAGCCAGGCCCCAGCTGCGGTGCTGGGCCACATGTGCGTGCGGCTGCCAGCAGCGCGCGCGCGGGGCGGCCAATGTGCATGCGCAAATCGATCTGGAGGGCCGGGCGCGCAGGGCGGTCCAAGGTGAGAAGACGCAAGTACACCGCGCTTTGCATGGAGCTGGCGATCAGGCATCAACGGTGGAAGCTGCCGGGACGGTGGTCGTTGGACCAGTCCATGAGACGCTGCGGAACCGTTCCGACCCGCTGTTCCCAATGGTGTGATGCCAAGACCGTGGAGTCCCCACGGCCAATGGGGACCGCAACGCGACAGAGCAGGTTGGTCGTGCAAGTCGGCGTGGGCGCGCTGTTGCTCATCATGGGCATCATCGGCGGCTACACATTGACCAGCCTGACCGCTCCCGGTCGCCTGGAGAGCAGCAGCAGGATGCGCCCAGAACACGGGGGCGAGGATGCCGGTCGATCCTGGCTGCGCGCGGCGCTGGCAAACTGCTCGCGGCCGGCGCCGCCCGCCGCCAGCTCGCCAGCAGCGCCACCCCCCGCCAGCCTGCCAGTCGCGCCACCCGCGGACCCTGCGGCCGGCCTCAACGACTCCACCCTCCACCACCTGCTGGGCAGCTGGAGCGCCCACGTGGGCCTGAACGCCACGCAGCAGCTGCTGCTCGACCAGCAGCGCCTGCGCTGGCACCTGACGCGCCACCCGCCCGCGCGCGCCTCGCCGCCGGGCGGCCACCGCCCCAGGCGAGGCATCCTCATCGTGGCAGGCGGCGAGAACCAGCTGGCCAACGCGCTGATCACTGTGCGGGTGCTGCGGGAGCAGCTGGGCTGCAGCCTGCCCATCGAGGTGGGCACTCCCTGCTGCTGCTGCTGCCGCCACCCTCTGACAGGGCCTGAACCCACATGGATCCACACGCGAACCACGTGCGCCACCCAGCACGCACCTACCCACCCTGGCCTCTCCGGGCCTCCCTGGCAGGGCAAGGCCGCTGGCTGCCACTGCACGCTGGCGCGCGGGCACTGCGGCGTCGGCCCGCCAGCCAGCACCGCGCCACCGCCGCCTGCAGGTTGTGTATTTTGGGGAGAAGGAGCGGCATGAGGAGCTCATGACGCAGCTGATGGCGGCGGGCGATGTGGAGGTGGTAGACGGCCTGGGCACGCCCCAGCCGCCACATCAGCGGCAGGTGGCGATCACCAGCTTTGCCACCAAGGTCTTCGCGCTGTGCTATGTGACCTCCTTTGACCAGGTGGGGGTGACGGCGCCGGTGTCCGCCCGGCCACAGATACCACAGGCACTGCAACAGCCGTGCTCGGCCTGCATCCATGCAACCAGCACCAGGGCGCAGCGCAGGCCAGGAGCGCAGCCCCTGACCGCCCCGCCCGGGGCTGCCCCGCCCGCCCGTGCGCGTGCGTGGCAGCCGCGCCACCCGCGGCCAGAGGCACGCGGCTCGCCGCCTGCGCGCTGGCCGCCGCGTCACGACCGCCGCCGCCGTGGGTGCAGGTGCTGTTTCTGGACGCCGACAACATGCCCGTGGTGGAGCCGTCCTTCCTGTTTGATTCCCGCCAGTTCACGCAGGGCGGCGTCCTGTCCTGGCCCGACTTTTGGGTCAACGCCTGGGTCAACGCCGACATCTACAAGTGGGTGGCCGCGTCGAGGGCCGGTCGGCTGTGCCGCGTGGCTGGCCGTGGCGGTGGCGGTGGCATGTGCACCGCGGGGCTGTCGCCGTCCTGCCCAGCTGTCGATGGTTTTTGTGGGTGCAGGGCAGCCACGCAGCCGGGGGGGGGCCGGCCGGCGGCGGGGGGGGGGGGGCGGCGGGGGCGCCCCGGGGGCGCCCGGGGGGGGGGGCCGCCCACGAGGAGATCTTGTCTGCAGTCCCAGAAGCAATCACTCCCAGGATAGATGAGCTTTTTGCAGCTCTGGAAAGTCATGGTCACGACAAAACCAACTTTCATGAGCGGGAGAGTGTCAAAATTGACCTACTCGTGTCAAAAGAGACCCACGACAAAACCAACTGTCATGAGCGGGAGAGCGGCCCTGCATATACCTTAACAGAGCAGGACAGTAGCCCTGCGTATACTTCCCGTTGAACCCTTAAATGTGTGTGATTCGCCCAAAAAGCCTGTCACACACACATGTGAGGATTCACTATGATGCTGAGCGGTATACACACACACCAGCCACCGCACCACACACACACACACACACACACACACACACACACACACACACACACACACAAGGTCCACACCTCCCAGCCAGGTGGAACTGAGGGATCTCAAGCCTCAAGGACAGAACAGATTTGAAAGACGTTTGCACTTAAGACCGATGGGGGCGGGGGCTGCGCATACACAACGGCATCTCCACTTCGGCGGGGAAGGCACTGTGGCTCACAGCGCCATCTCGACTGCGGCGGGGGCGCTGTGGCTCAGCCGGCGTACCCGAGCGGCACGCAGGCGAAGACAACCTCGAGGGCGGTGCCCGCACGGCATCACCTTGAATGTTCCGATCCGGGGCTCAGAAATCCTCGAATATCTGTTTTTTTTTTAAAAAAAACGCCCACACTCTCGCTACCTCGTTTCGGGGCGCGAGCATAGCGTGGGCGCGTACAACCACTTAAGGCCAACGAGAGGGGAGAACAACAAAAGTGGTCTGGGAACACTCATTCGAGAGGAAGTAGAGCACCAGGAGCGCCTTGAAGCGAAGGGATATCGATCTCCAACGTGGAAACTACGAGCCCTACAATCCTTACTCTCGGCAGTGCAGCTACAAGGAGAGTCGGCGGTAACGGCGCCTCCCATCTTCCAAAGTGCAGGCAGAGGCACGACCAGGATCTGGGGAAACAAACAAGGACCGGCAGTTTTCTTGTGGGATGACCTGCGCGAAGAGGGACGAGAAGAATGCAAACGAGTGATCCGCACGCAGAGAGACTGGGTGACTGGGTTGTGTGGAGCCGCCGAGCGAGGTCAATGAAAGGGGATGGCCCGGTTCGAGCACGTGAGGAAAACTGTCTTTTGTGGAAAAGCGAAACGCAGCAGGGAGCCCTCGACTCTTTCGAGCCTGTCTGAATTGTAATAATCGTACAAATTAGTACACATTTGTACGGAGACTGGACGGTGGTCAAACAGGGGCAAAATCTGCCTTCATGCAGCTGTTTCTACAATGTAAAAGACATCTGCATTAGGGTCCAAAATCCAACCAGAATCCAAAGCGATTCCAAAGGGATTCGGCCTGCGCAGGCAAGCCTCACGCTGTGTGTGGGAATGTCAGCACGAGCGATAGCACACCGGAAATGACGGCGGCCAAAGCATGCGGCGAGTTGTTTGGCGCAGCACTGAAATTGCATCCGTCAGTGCCGCACGTACGGAACTTGCAGCTCCAGTATTTCTTTTTGCTTGCAACATCGTCGCACATGCCTGGCTTTGGGTTCCAATATCTCAGCGGGGTCGGTCCCGTGTAAAGGCAGTCCTCGCCTTGGCAAGAGGGATCGCGTTTCATGATTTCATCAGAACGCGTCAACCTGCACTGACTTGCGAGAGCTACGTTCGGCGGCACGACCCACCCGTCCTTAGTGGTCTGGGTATCGCGATTGCACCAGTAATACTCTTCGACCGCCAGACTCGTTTTGAATATTTCTTCGAGCAGCGGCTTTGCCTGCATCTCTCCACCCCTAGCCTTGACCGATGCGGGCACACATCCGTGCGAGCAGGAGACCTTATCACGCCATCCGCGCCCGTTCGTCGAGTCCGGCTGTTGAGCAGCGTGCAAGCATAGCAGGCACACCAAAGAAAAAGTGCGTCAGGTCCAGGCTGTCCCACTCGCTTTCTGCCTCACCACTGCTGCGCGGCAGCGGCCCTGAAAAGAAAAGGGAGTGGATGTCGCGTGTATATATATGCTGCGCTGGTTGTTAAACTGATCTCCAACAAAACAACGCTCCCTCTCCTGCAACGGGTCACTCGCAGAACTAGTGCACGAGAGCGGTCCTTCAGCGTTACGCCCTGGACACACTGAGTACTCACCCCTAAACAACTCGACCCCCTAACTCCACACCTCTTTCATCGCCTCTGGGTGACTTCCCTTACCTCGTGAATGGCCACGCAGTAGGACCCGCACACATCCGTCGGGTTATCGCAGTCGCGCAACTCAAATCCGGCGTCCGCTGCCTGGGCTGTCCAGGGCGACACGCCCATGGAGGGAAGGTCTTTGCAATTAATGCCGCTTGCTACTGAGAGCTTCGTGGTGTCGGGCTCGGGGCCGTCGGTTCTCGAGCAAACGCCCAGCTTGGCTGCTTCGCAGTATCCGCCATAAAGGGTGCCCGCCTTCCACTTGCAGCATCCACGGGACTCACACATCTCCTTATTCTTGATCGTTTGCGAGTCCCTTCCGGAGAGCGGATTGCATGCGGTGCAAGTTTTACACGCTGTGACGACCTAAAAAACAAACAAACAAAACGCTTAGTTTGCAGGAACCGGGCCGCGGGCAGATTCAGTGCACCTCGTATTCGGCGATGCGCTCCCTGGGCAGCAGCCCGACACCGCCGCAGGGGATAGTGCACTTCTTGCGAGCGCCAAAAATCCGGGACGGAGGGTTTTCCTTATTCCCGCCGACATCGAAATCAGCCTGTGAGCCCACTTCCGTTAGCGCACACACGCCTTGGACAAAGGCGTCCGCACGCACGCCACCTGAAAACGCGAGTCCCCTCGGAAGCTAGATGGCCATGCCGTGTCTTCGCCTGCCATCACGCCTCCGTTACTACTGGCTCACTGCCCCGCACAAAGCCCGCGCCGGTTCATACTCACCGTTCGGATCCGTCCAGCATGCTGACCAAGACTTTGGAGCCTGGTAGCACTTGATAGCTGCCGCCTGGCTGACGAGCGCCACCACGAGCACCGCCGCGAGCACCGCCGCGAGGCTGCTGGTGGGCAAT
>Ga0315905_10007414_pt1 | contig 11114 bp, 6 predicted proteins | sample LakEriMetagenome_5_FD_203522 | JGI IMG/M metagenome (GOLD analysis project Ga0315905, IMG submission 203522) | Freshwater fungal communities from buoy surface, Lake Erie, Ohio, United States - Buoy 4 MA121 | ecosystem: Environmental > Aquatic > Freshwater > Lake | place: USA: Lake Erie, Ohio... | reverse complement strand
GGAGTTATTTTTGGTTGGCTAACAATGGGAATTGGTTTATCAACTGTGATTCCGATGCTCTTTACCCAAGCTGGCGAAATTGCCAAGAACCGCTTTGATGGCCAGTTCGCACCATCTGAAGGTGTTGCCATGGTTTCAGGCATCGCCTATTTCGGCTTCCTGGTCGGCCCACCAACCCTGGGCTTCCTGGGAGATGCCATCGGCCTGCGCTGGGCAATGCTGATTCCGGCGGTCCTGGCCCTGGTTATGGCCCTTGGGTCTCGCCCAATCCTGGGTTCCAAATAGCCCCAGTAGTGCTGCAATAGATAAGTATAAATTTGCCCGATTCGGGGTATCTGCGCTTACACTTCGTCAGTCTCGCGCCTGACCCTCGATTTAGGGCGCACAAACTCCAACGGAGGAGAACCTATGCGTGCTTCCAGCACCGTATCACTGGTCCAAGTAACCGGATCCAATCTGACATATGCATACATCGTTCTAGGAATTTCCCTAGCCGCCCTTGCAATCGCCTACGGACTACGCGCCCAAGTTTTGGCAGCTAGCGATGGCACGCCAAAGATGCGCGAAATCGCAGAAGCGATTCAGGAAGGTGCAGCTGCGTTCTTGGCTCGCCAGTTCCGCACCTTGTCATTTTTTGTTGTAATCGTATTTTTCCTTTTGTTTGCCCTGCCAGGCGATACTGAAATTCGCGTTGGCCGTTCAATCTTCTTCTTACTAGGTGCAGCATTTTCTGCCCTAGTTGGATACAACGGTATGTGGCTTGCAGTGCGCGCAAATGTTCGCGTTGCAGATGCAGCTCGTAACAAGGATGGCGAAAAGGCTGTTCAAATCGCATTCCGTACAGGTGGCGTCGTTGGTATGACAACAGTTGGTCTGGGCCTAATCGGCGCATCCCTTGTTGTAATCATCTACCGCGAAAACGCTCCAGCAGTTCTTGAAGGCTTTGGTTTCGGTGCAGCGATGCTCGCAATGTTTATGCGCGTCGGTGGCGGAATCTTTACTAAGGCAGCAGATGTCGGAGCTGACCTCGTAGGTAAAGTTGAAAAGCACATTCCAGAAGATGACCCACGCAACGCAGCAACAATTGCAGACAACGTAGGAGACAACGTTGGTGACTGTGCTGGTATGGCTGCAGATCTATTTGAATCCTACGCAGTAACTCTTGTTGCAGCATTAATTCTTGGTAAGGCTGCATTCGGTGATGCAGGTCTGATTTACCCATTGATCGTTCCAGCAATCGGAACAGTCACTGCAGTAATCGGAATCTTCCTAACCAAGTTGCGCAGCACAGATAAGTCAGCAATGAGTGCGATTAACCGCTCATTCTTCTTGTCAGCAATTATTTCTGCAGGTCTAACTGCGCTCGCAACATTTACTTACCTTCCATCTGACTTCAAGTTGATGACAGGTCTTTCACCAGAAGCTGTTGCAGCAGCCGGAGATACCAACCCACGTGTTCTTGCACTCGGCGCAGTATTGATTGGTATCGCACTGGCTGCAGCAATTCAGGTACTTACAGGCTACTTTACTGAGACAGGTCGACGTCCAGTAAACGATGTTGCAGCTTCATCTGAAACAGGTGCGGCAACAGTAATTTTGGCTGGCATCTCAGTTGGTTTTGAATCAGCGGTTTATTCAGCACTGCTAATCGCATCTGCAGTATTTGGTGCCTTCTTGCTCGGCGGTGGAAGCATTGTTCTTTCACTTCTTGCAATCGCACTTGCTGGTACAGGTTTGCTAACAACTGTTGGTGTAATCGTTGCGATGGATACCTTCGGTCCAATTTCAGATAACGCACAAGGTGTTGCTGAAATGTCAGGCGATGTTGATGGCGAAGGCGCAGAGATCCTTACAAGCCTTGACGCAGTTGGTAACACAACAAAGGCGATCACTAAGGGAATTGCAATCGCAACTGCAGTACTTGCAGCAACCGCATTGTTCGGTGCATTCACCGATGCAATTAAGCAAGCAGTAATTGATGCAGGTAAGACTGCAGCAGAAGTTGGTTTGCAGTTCCAAGGTGTTCTAGATGTTGCTGACCCTCGTAACTTGGTTGGTTTGATTATCGGAGCAGCAGTTGTGTTCTTGTTCTCAGGTCTTGCAGTTAACGCGGTATCACGCGCAGCTGGAGCGGTTGTTGTCGAAGTTCGCGAACAATTCCGCTTGCACCCAGGAATCATGAAGGGAACTGAAAAACCAGATTACGCACGCGTAGTTGATATCTGTACTCGTGATTCACTACGTGAACTTGTAACTCCAGGATTGCTCGCTGTTATGGCGCCAATTGCAGTTGGTTTCGGTCTTGGTGTTGGCGCACTCGGTGCATACCTTGCCGGTGCAATCGGTACCGGAACTCTGATGGCTGTATTCCTATCTAACTCAGGCGGTGCTTGGGATAACGCTAAGAAGATGGTTGAAGATGGACACCACGGTGGAAAGTATTCAGATGCACACGCAGCAACAATCGTGGGTGACACCGTCGGAGATCCATTCAAGGACACTGCAGGGCCTGCAATTAACCCACTTATCAAGGTGATGAACCTGGTAGCGCTGTTGATTACACCTGCAATCGTTGCTTTGGCACTTGGTGATGGAGAAAGAACAAGCACACTGATTGGACTGGGAGCAGTTGCAATCATCATCGGTGCGCTTATTCGTAACCGTCGTCAAGCAACATCTATTAGCGTTTAATTAAAAGGACTTCCCCCTTTATGGCAAAGGCTAAGACCGACCTGATCAAGCTGGTGATTGTTGAATCACCAGCTAAGGCCAGAAAAATTGGTGGATACCTCGGCGACGGATACGTCGTCGAGGCATCTGTCGGTCACATCCGCGATTTGCCACAACGCGCAGCGGATATTCCAAAGGAATACAAAAAAATCGCCTGGGCTAAAGAAGGCGTAGATATTGAGAACGATTTCGCACCTTTGTATGTCATTAACCCTGACAAAAAAGCAAAGGTCGCCGAACTCAAAGAATTAATGAAAAACGCCGAAGAATTGATTCTGGCAACGGATGAAGACCGCGAAGGCGAAGCAATTGCCTGGCACTTAGTTGAAGTCTTGCAACCAAAGATTCCAATCAAACGCATGGTCTTTAATGAAATTACAAAAGAAGCAATTCAAGCAGCGGTCGAAGATACTCGCGATCTTGATTATCACTTGATCGATGCGCAAGAAACTCGTCGTGTTCTAGATCGTCTTTATGGTTACCGTCTTTCACCTGTGTTGTGGAAGAAAGTCATGCCTCGTATTTCTGCTGGTCGCGTGCAATCAGTTGCCACACGATTGATCGTTGAAAAAGAACGCGAACGCATGGCCTTTATTTCATCTGGTTGGTGGGATCTTGCAGCTGTTACCGCCCTCGGCTTTAACGCACGTTTGCTCGAAGTTGACGGAAAGAAAGTTGCTGCAACTTCAGATTTCGGTGCAGATGGTGCGGTTAAAGAAAAATCTCTTGCCAACATCTTGTTACTAGATGAAGCAGGAGCTAAAGGGCTTGTAGAAAGCCTTAAATCCAGCGATTTAACTGTTAAATCAATGGAAGAAAGCCCACGCACAGAACGACCAAAGCCGCCTTTTACTACTTCGACGATGCAACAGGACGCAGGTAGCCGACTTGGTTGGGGCGCACAGATCACGATGCGCGTTGCACAACGCTTGTACGAAAACGGTTACATCACTTATATGCGTACCGACAGCATTAACTTGTCACAACAAGCAATCACCGCTGCGCGCAATGCTGCTAAAGCTTTATATGGCGCAGACCATGTTGCCGATGCTCCACGTGTGTACCAAGGTAAAACTAAGAACGCGCAAGAAGCTCACGAAGCGATTCGCCCAGCAGGGGATTCCTTTAAGACTCCAGGTGAATTAGCACCTGAACTTTCACGTGATGAATTCGCACTCTACGATCTAATCTGGAAGCGCACCGTTGCTTCCCAAATGGCTGATGCTAAAAAGATGCAGATGCGCGTAGATTTTGATGCAACAACAAATGATGGTAAGAAAACAATCTTCCGCGCAAACGGTTCTGTCATTACTTTCCCTGGTTTCCTCGCCGCATACGAAGACATCGTCACTGATGAAAACAAGGATGAAGAATCAGAGGACAAGCGTTTACCTGCGATGACCCTTGGTCAATCAGTAAAGGTCAATGAATACACCTGCGAAGGCCACGAAACCAAGCCTCCTGCTCGTTACACCGAACCAACACTTGTAAAGAAGTTGGAAGAACTTGGTATTGGTCGCCCATCAACATTTGCTTCTATTATTCAAACAATTCAAGATCGCGGATATGTTTACAAGCGCGGCCGTGCCTTGGTTCCAACATTTCTTGCTTTTTCTGTAACAGGATTACTTGAAACTCACTTTACAAAGTTGGTTGATTACGAATTCACCGCGTCAATGGAAGAAGACCTAGACAAGATCGCGGCTGGTGAAGCTGGCCGCGTTGATTGGCTCACCGACTTCTTCTATGGCGTAGATGGCCAGCCTGGACTCAATGAATTATCAGCAGATTTAGGCGTTATTGACGCTCGCGCGACTAACACCATGAACCTGTCCCCTGAAATCGAAATCCGCGTAGGTCGCTACGGTGCGTACTTGCAAGAAAACAAAGAGGGTGAAGAACGCAAGCTTGCAAACATCCCCGAAAACCTTGCACCCGACGAGCTAACTCTTGAAAAGGCAATTGAATTATTGGCAGCACCATCAGGTGAGCGCGAACTAGGTATTGATCCAGTTACCAATTTGCCGATCATCGCAAAGTCAGGACGCTTTGGTCCTTACATCACCGAAGTTCTGCCAGAAGAACCAGTTGAATTAACCGCATCTGGAAAGAAGAAAAAGAAAAAGGCTGATGCGCCAAAGGCAAAGACAGCCAGCCTGCTTTCAACCATGACTTTAGATACCGTTACTTACGAAGATGCATTACAACTTCTATCCTTTCCAAAGGTACTTGGAGTTAACGATGCAGGTGATGAGATCACTGTACAAAATGGTCGCTATGGCCCATATCTAAAAGCGGGTGCAGATTCACGTACTCTTCCAAGTGAAGACCACCTATTCACAATGACACTTGAAGAGGCTTTAAGTATTTATTCAAAGCCAAAAGAACGTCGCCGCGGAGTTGCAAAGCCACCGGTAAAAGAACTTGGTATGGATCCTGAAACACAAAAGCCATTGATCATTAAAGATGGTCGCTTTGGTATGTATGTCACCGATGGCGAAACAAATGCAACGCTGCGCCGTGGTGATACCGCTGAAGGAATGACTTTAGAACGTGGATTAGAACTGCTCGCTGGCCGTCGTGCTTGGGAAGCAGAAAACGGCCCATCACCAAAGAAGTCACGCAAAAAGGCAGCAAAGGCAAAGCCAGGAGATGCCGCACCAACGCTTACAAAAAATGTTGTTAAAAAAGCTGCCACTAAAAAAGCAGCAGCAAAAAAAGCTGCTAAAAAGTCAGCTACCGGTAAGTCCAAGAAAGCCGCTGCAAAGGAGTAAGCACTCACAATGAATAAGACTCGTTTATACATTTTCCTGATCTCCTTTTTCTTGATGGGTGTATCTGCCATCGGTATTTCACTGCTCGCGGCCCGCTAGAGCAGCCTTTAAAGCCCCCGATAGACTGCCGCCATGCCAAAGACGCTTCCAACCCCTGCCGCTCCGCCGCAGGATGTAACTCGCAGCGTCCTTGCGATCAAACCTTTTCGCAAGTTGTGGAATTCCATGGTCTTCTCATCCCTTGGTGATTGGCTCGGACTTCTTGCAACCACCGCGCTGGCACAACAACTTTCGGGTGGTGACTACACGACTGCAAACTTTGCAATCGCAGGTGTTTTCATCGCTCGCTTACTACCCGCAGTTTTCCTTGGCCCAATCGCCGGAGTAATCGCCGACAAATTAGATCGCCGCAAGTTAATGGTTAATTGCGACATCTTGCGCACCGCTTTGTATATCTCGATCCCAATTGCAAACAATTACTTCTGGCTCTATACCGCCATGATCTTGGTCGAATGTATAACTTTGTTCTGGTCCCCCGCCAAGGATGCATCGGTTCCTAATCTTGTCCCCCGCGAAAAATTAGAAAATGCCAACCAAGTTTCCTTGCTCGCCGCATATGGCACCGCACCAATTGCTGCATTGATCTTCACCTTCCTTTCTCTTTTCACCACCGCAATCAACGCTGCCTTTGATATTTCAACAACTGCAGTTGATATCGCACTGTATGTAAACGCACTGTCATTTGCCTTTGCCGCATTTACTATCTGGGGATTACGCGAAATCCCAAAGGGCGCAGCGGAAAAGAAATCTGCAGACACCGGAATCCTTAAATCTCTGCACGACGGTTGGAAATCCGTATCAGGCAGCAAAATTATTCGTGGCCTTATTGTCGGAATGGTCGGCGCCTTTGCCGCAGCCGGCGCCGTCATTGGCTTAGCCCGCACATTCGTTGGCGACTTAGGCGGCGGAGAAGCTGCATACGGTGTTCTATTCGGCGCAGTCTTTACGGGCCTTGCAGCCGGAATCGCGTTTGGCCCAAGAATCTTCTCCCAATTCTCTCGTCGCCGACTTTTCGGTGCATCATTAACAACTGCCGGTATTTTCCTTGTTGCACTTGCTGCAATTCCAAACCTGGTTCTAGCCGTATTTATCGTCATCATCTTGGGAGCATTTAGCGGAATCTGCTGGGTTACCGGCTTCACCATGCTGGGCATGGAGGTCGCAGACGATGTCCGCGGCCGCACCTTTGCCTTTGTGCAAAGCCTGATCCGCGTGGTTTTGGTGGGCGTTCTAGCTGTTGCCCCACTGATCGCCGCTGCTGTTGGCCAACACACCTTTGAATTTCAGAACACACAAATTAGCTACAACGGCGCAGCAGTAACAATTTTATTTGCCGGAATCATCGCATCGCTTATCGGTCTTGCTTCCTACAAACAAATGAAGGACCGCCCCAATGTTTCATTGTGGTCTGACATTTCAAATGCGCTAAAGGGCGAACTGGGATCCATGACCGGTGCACCAACTGCCGGAATCTTTATTGCTTTCGAAGGCGGCGAAGGAATTGGAAAATCAACACAATCTAAACTTCTTAAAGAGTGGCTGGAACAAGAAGGTGAAACCGTTGTTCTTTCCCGTGAACCAGGCGGCAGTGATCTTGGAATTGAAATCCGCAAAATTCTGCTTTCACATTCCACCGGAGAAATTAGCCCCCGCGCCGAAGCGCTTCTTTACGCCGCAGATCGCGCCCACCATGTTTACAGTGTCATCCGCCCAGCACTTGCCCGCGGTGAAGTTGTCATTAGTGATCGCTACTTTGATTCATCCATTGCATACCAAGGCGCAGGCCGCGTTCTAGAACCCGGCGAAGTCGCACGAATTTCTAGATGGGCAACCGAATCTCTTTTCCCAACGCTAACAATCATTATTGATCTTCCACCACACATTGGTCTTGCTCGCTTAAAGAGCAAAGATCGTCTTGAATCACAACCAATTGATTTTCACGAGCGCGTTCGCCAAGAGTTCTTGCAGTTAGCCGCCCTTGACCCAGAGCGTTACGTCATCATCGATGGCAATCAATCCATCGAAGACACCCACGCCACAATTATTTCTCGCGTTAGCCAAATCCAAACACTTAAGCGCAATGCAGTAGAAGACAAAGGCAACTTGTTACTTCGCCCAATTCGCGCCGCTGGCAAAGCGGTTAAAAAAACCGGCACCACCGCAACTAAAGCTGTTAAAAAATCAGGAACTGCCGTAAAGGCCAAGACCAAAAAGCCTGTAAAGCAGTAAGCAATGCCTACCTTGCAGGGCGTCTACGCCGATCTAGTGGGCCAAGAACATGTTGTTGAAATCCTAGAAAAGGCTGTCCTTGCTACTCGCACAGGCGAAGAAACCCAAGAAATGACACACGCCTGGGTCTTTACCGGCCCACCAGGATCAGGTCGTTCATCTGCAGCTGTTGCCTTTGCGCAAGCACTTGTCTGTACCAACAACGGATGCGGAACATGCAACGAATGTAAATCCGCAGCAAATGGCGCACACCCCGATGTCGAAATCATTCGCACCGAAGGTCTTTCCATAAAAATTGATGAAGTACGAGAACTATTAACTCGCGTTGCTTGGGCACCATCTATGGGCGGCTGGCGCGTAGTTGTTATGGAAGATGCCGACAGACTTACAGAATCTGCAGCAAATGCACTACTGAAAGCAATTGAAGAACCCGGCAACAGAACCGTTTGGCTTTTATGTGCACCAACTCTGCACGATGTTCTGCCAACTATCCGATCACGTTGTCGCCACCTGCAACTAGTCACACCATCAACACAAGCTGTTGCTCAAGTTTTACAAACCCGCGATGGAATTTCTCCCAACATGGCAGATTTTGCAGCACGAGTTTCCCAAGGCCACATTGGTCGCGCTCGTTACCTTGCCAACAATGAATCAGTGCGCAACACCCGAACCACAATCATGAAGTTGCCACTAACCCTTCAAGGAATCTCATCAGCATTTGCTGCAGCACAAACCCTGGTTGATCTTGCAACACAACAAGCAACCGAAGCTGCCGAATTAAGAAATGAAAAAGAAGTAGATGATCTTTCACTTGCCTACGGCAAAGGCGCAACAGGCCGCGGAATGGCAACCGGTGGCAGTAAAGCAATCAAGGAGCTAGAGAAAGAACAAAAAACCCGCCAAACCCGCATGATCCGCGACGGCTTAGATGCAGCACTTTTGGATATCGCAACTTTTTACCGCGATGTCATGATGGTTCAAGCAGGTGCCAATGACGCTCTAATTAACAAAGAGTTAGAAGCCGAGATCCGTACCCTGGCTGAAAAAACCAAGCCACAATCCACCATCAAAAAGATCAACGCCATCATGGATGCTCGCACCAACCTGAGCCACAACGCAGCCCCATTACTGACAGTTGAAGCTTTGATGTGCGTTCTTGCCCGTTAGTCCTTAAAGCCTCTTTTCACGCCCAAAACCCCGCATAAACCTGACCATGGCAAATGCTTGAGTGGTAAGCACCACCCCCTTTCATAGGGCAAGATTTCCCCATGCGCTTAGACCATGTCTCATATGTAACCTCCCATGATCAGCTCGCCGACACCGTTCAACGCCTTGGCGCTCGCCTAGGCAGCACCTTTGTTGATGGTGGAGTCCACCCACGCTTTGGCACGCGCAACTTCACAATGCCTCTTCAAAATGGCCAGTACATCGAAGTTGTCTGCCCACTAGATCACCCAGCAACAGAGCAAACTCCTTGGGGCAAAGCTGTTAGCAAGAAAGCACAAGAAGGCGGTGGCTGGCTTACTTGGGTTTTTGCAACTGAAGACATTGCAAAGATTGAAGAAAAATTTGGACGCAACGCAACTGAAGGTCACCGCACACGTCCAGATGGAAGCGATCTAAAGTGGAAGCAAATCGGAGTTAATGAGATCACCGATTCCCGCGAACTTCCATTCTTTATTCAATGGTTAACATCTGATCACCCATCACAAGATGGAAAAGCAGTTGCTGCGATTGAGAAAATTACGATTGCTGATAAGGATCACCTATCAGACTCATGGTTTAAGACAGAGATTCTCGATGGATTAAAGGGCGCAGATATCGAGTTTATTGATCCATCAACAAATGATGGTGAATACGGAATTGTTTCAGTTCACTTAACAACGCCAACAGGATCTGTAGTTCTAGATTAATTTAGAAATAATAAAAGCCCTGCACTTGAAAAAGTGTGGGGCTTTTTATTTGAGAAAACTTGAAATAAATTTTCGACAATAAGATTCAAGCGAATGTGGCTTGGGCCGGGATCGAACCGGCGACCTAACGATTTTCAGTCGTTCGCTCGTACCAACTGAGCTACCAAGCCAAACAAGGTTCTGATATCGGCCTATAAAAGTACGACACCAAAACCTTTGCGACCCGGACGGGACTTGAACCCGCGACCTCCGCCGTGACAGGGCGGCGCGCTAACCAACTGCGCTACCGGGCCTTAAGAAATAGATAAACATAAGTGGCTCTTATGTCACTCTCAAAGCCTTTACTACTTACTTCTTTCTTGCTGCTACTACGGTACTGCGTGCCCCCAACGGGATTCGAACCCGTGTTACCGCCGTGAAAGGGCGATGTCCTAGGCCCCTAGACGATGGGGACGTACGAGGCTGGGCAATCTTACCCGCGTTTAGGCGGGCGACCAAACCGCATTTATAAGGGCAAAAAAGCCACTATCCGCCGAAAAACGGGTAGTGGCTCTTCTGTTTAAAGGTTGTTTTTAGTTAAGCGCCCATCGAACAGTGATTGTCACTGTTACATCCTGCTCGCCTAGATCAATCTGAACTGCTGAATCTGCAGCCTCTGCCTTTGCCGTTGGAAATGGTGATGAGTACACAGGTGAAGATTGCTCTTCAAGTGAAAGTACTTTGCCGATTGAAGTTCCAAGAAGCTTTGCGTATGAAGCTGCTTTTGACTTCGCATTTGCAACAGCAGCTGCGCGAGCTTCTTCTGTCGAAGTCGCTGAGTTAAGAGTTGTTGGCATTACTCCACCTAGTTGAACTGCGTTGCCACCTGCGGTGACAACTGCTTCGATGATGCTGCCAGCCTTTGATGCTGAGCGAACTAATACATCAAATGATTGTGATGCACGGTAGCCGGTGATCTTTGTTCCGGTTTCCTGTGTCCAGTTGTATTCAGGGTAGACGCTGATATTTGCTGAACGAATATCTTTTGTTGCAATTCCTGCTTTCACCAGAGCTGCACGAACAGCTGCTGCTGATTTTGAAGCACTAGCAAGTGCTGCAGCATTTGTTGAACCAACTGTTGAAACAGTTGCGTTAAAGCGAACCGCATCTGGGACAACAGAGATCGTGCCAACACCTGTCACGGTGATGAAGCGGTTATCTGTGGTGCCCGCGCCATTTGCTGGGATCGCAAGAGCGACTACTCCTGCAACGGCAGCGACAGTAAATCCGGTTAGGACTGTGCGAAGTTTTGTAAGTTTCATGTATCAAGTATCTCTTATCAGGTGGGAATGGCGTGAATATGGGCTGGGAATAGTGAGAGAATTAGACACATGAGCCAGTCACAGTTTGTCTCTAAATGCACCGTTGA
>Ga0315905_10007413_pt1 | contig 11116 bp, 8 predicted proteins | sample LakEriMetagenome_5_FD_203522 | JGI IMG/M metagenome (GOLD analysis project Ga0315905, IMG submission 203522) | Freshwater fungal communities from buoy surface, Lake Erie, Ohio, United States - Buoy 4 MA121 | ecosystem: Environmental > Aquatic > Freshwater > Lake | place: USA: Lake Erie, Ohio... | reverse complement strand
GCGGCGACTGGTGAGTCCGCTACCGTCGCGGGCATGCCCAGTCGTTTCGCCCTGAAGTCCATGAACGCCATCCACAAGACGTTGCTCGCCGTGTCGTTCGGTCGCATCGGTTGGAACGCCGGCAACATGCCCGTGCTGAAGCTCACCACGGTGGGCCGCAAGTCCGGGGTGAAGCGCGAGGTGATGCTCACCTCTCCCCTGCAGATCGGCGACACCTGGGTGATCGTGGCGTCCAAGGGTGGCGACGACGATCACCCGGCTTGGTACCTGAACCTTCTCGCCGAGCCGCGCGTGGAGGTCGACATTCGCGGAACGCGTTCGGTGCGCACCGCGCGCGTGGCCACCACCGACGAGCGCGCCAGCATGTGGCCGCGTATCACCGAGACCTACACCGGCTACGCGGGCTACCAGAACCGCACGTCGCGCGAGATCCCCCTCATCCTGTTGGAGCCCGCGAACTAGCGGCCGATCCACTTGGGTTCGCGCTTCTCGAAGAACGCGCGCAAACCCTCGTGCAGATCCTCACTGGCGCCGATGGCCTCCTTGGCCCGCGCCGTGGCCTGCCAACCGGCCTCGTCATCGGCGTTCAACGCGTCGTTGATCTCGCGCACGCACGCCTGCACCGCCACCGGGCCGTTCAGACACACCTTGCGCGCCAGATCGACAGCCGCATCCAACGCGCCACCCGCCTCGGTCACCACGTTCACGAACCCGACCTCGTACCCGCGTCGCGCCGACATCGGCTCACCGGTGAGGATCAGTTCGCGGGCCACGTTCACGGGCAACGACGACGGGGCCCGGAACAAACCGGCCGACGTGGGCACCAATCCACGTCGCACCTCGGGCAGACCCAGACGCGCGTTCTCGGCGGCCACCACCATGTCGCAGGCCATCGCCAGTTCCAGCCCGCCGCCCAGAGCAAAGCCTTCGATGGCGGCGATCAAGGGTTTACGCCGACGACGACGGATGAGTCCGTACTCGCCACCGCGCTCGGTGTCGTAATCACCGCGCGAGGTGAGGTCGCTGCCCGCGGAGAACACCACGGGGGTACCCGTGAGCACGCCCACCCACAGGTCGAGGTCGTCGTCGAGTTCGTTCAGTGCCGCGTCGAGAGCGTCGGCCAGCGCGCGGTCGAAGGAGTTTCGTTTGTTCTCCCGACACATGCGGATCACCAGGATGTGGTCGATGCGTTCGGTGGTCACCAGCTCGGTCATGACCGAACCCTAGAGGACGTTCGTTAGCCTCGACCCCATGCCCTCGGTCGAACGTGCGCCCATCGCCGGCGCCTTCGGAGGTGGCGGTCTTTTCGGCATCGGATACGCCCTCGGCATCCTGGACACCCTGCGCGCGCGGGGCATCGATCTGTCGACGGCCCCCATGATCGGGACGTCGGCCGGTTCCTGGGCCGCGGCGGCCACCGCACTCGGCGTGGACTACGACGCCCTCACTGCCCTCGAGGTGCCTCGCTTCCCCAACCCACGTGCCGGCGTGTTGGCGCGTTCCGCCCGACGCGTGTTCGGCGCGGGCAACGTGCCCAACGTGACGGCGGTGGCGTGCTCACTACCGCGTTTGCGACGCGTCGAATTGTTCGGTGCGGCCACGCCCATCCACCACATGGTGGCCGCGTCGTCGGCAGTGCCCGGCTTGTTGGCACCCCAACGCATCAAGGGCACCTTGTACGTGGATGGTGGCGTACGCTCGGGCGTCAGCGTGGATCTGGCGGCGCACGCCGACGTGCTCGTCGTGATCGCGCCCTTGGCCGGGGCCATGTTCGGTCCGTTCAACGACATCGTGGAACGCAACACGCACGAGGAGATCGCCGAGTGGGAAGCCGCCACGGGCGGACGCACCATCTTGTTCGCGCCGTCGATCGTCACCTCACGCGCGGCGACGTTGCCCCATCACCTGTTCGACAAGGACCGCGCCCTGGCGGCCTACGAGCTGGCCCGCAACGAGGCCCTCAACACGCCACTCTGAGAAAACACAATTAGACCGCCTCAAGTACAATCACGCCAACGGGCTTGAGGACAGCCTGAAGATAGACCTTGTCGTACAAAAACATGGGGTCGCGAATGTACTCAATGCCTTCCTTAATTAGCAATGCAGTCAAGTAGCCAAATTCCAAACCCAAAGTTTTCTCAACAGCGTTGATTGTGCTCGGACCACGCAGGCCAACTTTGAGACCGGGAAGCCTCCGAACATTCTCCCACTGAGCCAAGGGCAAAACCTTTGCCATGAACGTCTCGATTTCTGCCTCTGAGACCGACGGATTTTGGTTGAAGCACATCCGGCGGACCGCCCGAATCAGGTCGTCGCTCGTCCGAAGTCGCTCTCCCTTGCCATCAATAATGTTTTGTGGAGTCCCTGGGACTCTTCCGAAACGAAGATGATCATAAATCAATCCGGAGGAAGTTCTGTCAACCCCCGACCGTATTGTTGGCCAATAGGCAAGTCCAAGCAACAGTCCCATTCGCCGAATGTCGCGCCAATTCAATCCGAGTTGCCGAGCAAGCGAACCTGTCGTCTGACCCTCCAGCATGATCTTTTCTGGAAGGTTCTTTGGCATACGTCTACCATTTCCCACGTCAAGTGAACGCCATAGTGATCGAACCTTGTCCAGTTCCGCAGTTGATCTGGGTGCTCTTCCGTAAATGGCCCGACAAACGTTTTCAACCACTTCGACCGAGACTCCCATTTCGCTCGCAAGCGAACCAATGCTCAAGAGGCGGTGCCCAGGGGGCAGAGGAATCGGACGACCCGAGGCTGACACCGGGCGCGCCGGCGAGTGCGAAGGTTTCAGATGCGAAAGAACCGCAGACTCCTTACCCAAAGCACCATTGTCGATCTTCTCCGTGACCGACTTCATGGGCTCTAGATTCTCGGGCTGGACGACACGTACAAGTCCTCGGGCCTTGGCCTTGCGTTCCAGCATTGGCACGAATGCTTTGGCCACTGTGGACTGAGGCGTTTTTGCCGCGACTCCCTCCGACTTGCAAAGGTCGAGAAGTTCCTCATTCGTCATGCCGAGCTTCTTCGCTAGTTCGTTAATCTTTATCTTGCTGGCTCGCGAAACCTCTTCACTCTTCGTCGCTCTCGGATTAGGTATTGGATCTGTGGCGAGCGCCAACGACGCTAAACGCACACGAAACTCTTCCATGAGACTCGGATCAACCACAAAGTCGGGTCCGGCGAACTTATCGAAAAGTTCCCGATACACCAAGACTGCCGTCGCATCTTCGACACTTGTGTCGTAAGCAACATCGCGAATAGTTCGTCGCAAGGACGATTCGTGCGACAGACCAACTGCCGTCTCGTATGGCGCTAAAGCCGAGCCACCAAACAAGAAGGGATCCAATTGAGTCACGTTGTGGTAAGGCCCAGAGAGAACTTCCTTGAGGCACGCAAGCAGAGGCGACAACGAGTTCGGGATCGGAATCGCAGAGACATCCTTCGAATGCAGAATCATTTCTCTGTCAAGAACGAATCTGTTCTGATCGAACAAGTCGCTCCGCGACTTGAAAAAATCTGGATCACTCAAAATCGCCCCGAATCCGAGACGATAAATCGCCAGTGGAACCCGATCCGCGAAAGGACCCAGCGGACTCGGAACGCCAGGGTGTTGCATCTTCCCCGGTCCTATGCTATTTGGGAGGAAACGTAATTCCTCTGACCAAAAGCTGTCGTAATCGACGAGAATTGGAACCCCATCGGAGACGACGATGTTCTCCGGTGTCAAGTCACCATGTGAAACTTGCTTTTGCTTCATCAGAGCACCCAAGGAGATCACAGCGTCCGCCAATAGTTCGATCTCCCGAATCTGATTCTTGGTGACCAAGTCGAACACATGAACACCTAGGGGCGTACCTTCTACCCATTTCATTTCGACGGCGTCCCACGTTTGGGAATCAATTTCAACTGCATTCGCCAGAAATCGAACTGGAATGGTGTACCCCTTTAGGTCCGCCCTCTCGAAAACGCCCCCCAGCCGCGCATACCGATCTCTCAAGCCTTCTTGTTGCTTGAGAAAGAACCTGACCGCGCGTAGTTCGCCTTCGCCAATACTTGCCTTGGCGACTGCCGCAAATGCTCCTTGGCGAAGGTAGTTACGGAGTATCGGATTTCCAAACAACTGGAACCGTGCCGCCTTGAGTTCGACACTCGTAAAATACTTTTCAGGCTCGCGGCAAGCTTTGTTGTACTGACCGATGCTAGGGAACGTCGTGCCAGTCATAACTGAACCAACATGTAGGTCGTATCGTCATCCTCGAGGACCGTAGATCGTCGGCTGGTAACCCACTCGGCGAACCTATTCTCCTCTTCTCCATTTTCGATGATCATCGCCAGAAAGGTTTCGAACTCTGTCGAGTCAGCCCCCGGGCGAGTGCCCAATGTCGAATGAAGGTACCGACCGAGCGCATCCGTCACGAACAACAGAAGGGATTGGGACCCAACTCGGAGCGTATGGTGTCGAAAGATTCCTCGCACATGAGGACTTTTTTCGGCGAACACGCCGTCCACTTCCGGATAATCGGCATCAACAGGGTACGGCCACGTCTCTATAAGAGACCGGCCCTTGTCGATCACGAAGACCGAACAATCGCCCATCGAGAACAGATTGATTGTGAGGTCTCGCCTGAAAACCGAGATGAAACTACGTCGCTGTTCGACCTCACACCACAAAGCCGTGGCCTGCCCACCTTGTTCGACCAGCTTTCTCGCGTACCAGGCAACGTTGCTATTCTTTTCACTCCCGTGTTCTTCGTGATCCAGATCCCGGTTCTGCGCAAAATCCTCCTCCCTTGGGAATCCGTTACCTTTCATCGCTAGGGTACTTAAAACGATTTCGGCCCACTGACCGGGTCTATGGGATTGGGAAACTCCGTCAGCAATTCCCGCGAAATCACCTCGACAGAAGAATCGGTCGGCGTTGGAGTCCGGATGTTCCCCGGCTTTGGCTACCGAGCGAAAACTCAGAAGCTTCATCACAGTTCTAATTGACGCCTAGCGGAGGCGTCCCCGGGGTGCCCACCTTGATCAGGGTCGCAATCTGTTCGGGTGACCCGTTGTAGACATATCCCTTGGACTCGGAACCGACCTGAGAAAACCCCCGGCGCAAGGCCTCCGAGACCATGGAGTGCGGTAGTGCGGAAGCAACCTCGAACATCAGGCGAGCATTATCCCCATTGGGTGCTGCTCTAGGACAAAACACCCCGCCTTCTCCCAGACCAGAAATATGGCCATTGAAAAACAGGGTTCGATCGACTGTTCGGGTCCCCTTCAATTTCGTGATCGCGGACCTTAGTTGGTCGGCGGAGCCGTCAGTCTGTGCACCATCGGTGATGTTGAAGACGATGGCTGGATGAGAGTTGCGGTGCTTCTCGGCCCAATCATCGACTATCGCGGTCGCTTTTGCGATCGCTTCAATCATCGGAGTTTGCCCTTCTGCACGAGGATCCAGCCAGACTGTTTTTTCTTCCGCAGTTCCGTCTTCGCGACGGATTGTCTCCAAACGGGGCATCTCAGCAAGATCAACCACCGACACCAAAGGTTCACTGATCGAGGTTCCGGGAAGAAGTGACTTCACTTCGGCGCCGTAACCGATAACTGCGACATCGAAGTATGGGCGAACCTCGGCAGATCCATCAGCTGCCGACCGCAGACTGAGCATGATCAGCTCATAAATGCTTTCATTGAGGACATCTGCGACTTTCTCCGCCCTCGTACCACCTTTCCACTTCTTCGACATGGACGCCGATTGATCAAGTAGAAGCACCATGAGTCCTGGGTGCGCTCTCGAGATCGGCCATCCGTAACGTCCGCTAGCCGGCTTTGCAGATAACAGCGACGGCGCAATTGAGCTATTGATACTCGACTTCTGGTACGAACGAAGATGTTCAGAGAGGAACGCGGGAGCCTTCGCGCCGTGATTCTTCTCTATGAACTTCCATTTTCCCGTGTGCCCATCTCGCACTGCACCGAAGAATCGCTTCGCACCATTTTCCTCCAGCCATTCGTACAGCGGGCACAACTCAGTGAATCGGTCATTGCTGATAACGATTCCCTCGCCTTCAGCGGCCGCCTCGACGACCAACCTGTCCGCGCTCATACTCGCTGGAGCAATTTCTACCTTCCCAGACCTGACCAGTTCTTCCAGCAAGACAAGGTCTTTCTTTTCTATCTGGTGGCGAAATGCGGCATCAACGAAAACTCGAACTCTCGCGCCCGAATCAGAAGCGTCTGCCAAGACTTGATCCCGAGCTTCCATGAGGATTGGGAGTGACGCCCGGCCTTGAAGTCTCGACAGATTCGACCCGTCAACGGAGATCGTAAATGACATATCCGCTGTTTATCACTTGGCGCTAAAGCGAGCGAACCAATCTTGGCCAATTGAGCCCTTGGGCTTCCAGATAAGCCTCTGAGATCAGTTAAATTGGACTACGCCTGCCAACATGGGCTTCGGACTTGTTGCTGACCCCTAGGTGTCGGGCCCGTCGTGGCGTTCACAAGTTTTTCTGGTCCACCTCAGCAAGGCGTAGCAGAGGGCTTCGGTCAGAGTTTCACAGCACGGGTCGCTGATTTTCACAGGTGGGTCTGCGCAAGCCCAGCAAGGACGCGGTTTTGACGCCGTCGGGTTGGTCAGATGAGAAGTGCGGCGCCGGCAAGTGCGACGCCAAGGAGCACTGCCCCGAACTGGACCCAGAAAACCCAGTCGCGGCGGGTGTGGCCGGCGATCCTCTGGAGCGGCGCGACCAGCTCCTCGTGACGGAGCGCCACAGCGTCAGGGATGTCGAGGAAGCGGTGCGGGTCTGCCAGAAACAACGGCTCACGATGACCAGCGAGCTCGGCGAGGGTCGTGCGGGTCGGTTCGTACGCCTCCCGGAGAGCCGCCGCGAGCGGAGCGACTAGCCGGTCACGTTTAGCCCAGAAGGCGGTAGCCAACTCGGGGTCAGCATCGAGGCAGTTCTCACCCCGGCGTTCTGCTTCGACGAACTCGGCTGGTGTCCACGCGCTGGTTTCGATCTTCTCGCGCAGGTGCGCAATCAGTTCAGTATTCGAAAACTCGGACAACGACATGACGACACCGTGTATAAGAGGTGTGCCACGAATGCCCAGAAGCGTTCCGCAGGTAGAGCACACGTTCACCCATGTATCCCCCGAGACTTGTCGGCATGGGTGCGCAGAAGAACCTCCTCCTTGGCATCGACGAAGTAGCCGAACTACTCGACGTCCCCAAACCGACCCTGTACCGGTGGCGGCTCACCGGGAAGGGACCCCGATCGGTGGTGCTTCCCAACCGGCGGGTGAAGTACCGGGTGCGAGACCTCGAGGAGTGGCTCGACTCTCTCGAGGAGATCAAGCGACGCTGAACAGGCTCAGCCGGGCAGCGGCCTGAAACTGACCAGGTCGCTGCGGGCGCCCCTTACTGGGTCTCCCCGTTCTTCTTGCGGGCCTTTCGATACACCTCGGTTGCGTACCAGAGAAGCAGCGTATTTTTGAACTCCTCAGAGTCGAGGATGCGCTTAAAGATCTCCTCGTTCGCGTCCATGCGGTCGATCACCGTTCCCAGGAACAAGTTCTGGAACACGAGCTTAAAGTTGTCGAAGTCGTTGTTCTGTGCCTGCGCGACCACATCCGGATTCGCGAGCCACGACTCCTCGAACTGGTCAAACAGCAGCTTGTCCTTCTCGTCGAGGTTCAGACCAAACTGCTCGTTGAGAACACGGATGATCTCCGAGAGCTTCTCCTCATCCGGGTCGTACTCCTTGCCGCGGCCCGAGAAGATCGCGGCAACATCACCGTCACCGCCGTCAAGCTTCGCTGAACCTTCGAAGATCTTCTGGTGACGCAGATGCGTGAGAACCACATCGTCACCCAGATCGACACGGCCCGTCGTCTGGTTTGGCAGACGCAGATCCAGGAGACGGCAGTAGATGTAGTCACGTTCCATCTTCATGTCCGTGAAGTTCACGATCTGAGAGATGAACACATACAGGCTCAAGAACCTGCCGAGCTTGTCACGGAAATCCGCCTGGTCGTCCTCACCGAGTGCGACGAAACGTTCGACCGCCTTGTCGAGCATCTGGTAGATCTCGATGTGCGCCGCCATCGCTGCGGTACCCGAGACACCTTTTTGGAGCACCAGCGTCACGAGCGGACCGATCTCATCCTCAATAAGGACCGGGAGAGCCCGCAAGTCACGGTGCGTGTCCCACAGCAGGTTCGGATCCGTCGGGATCGCCGAGGTCTGCTCGAACCACGGCTTAAACGCCTTCTGGATGTCGTCCGTCGTGTTACGGAAATCGAGAACGAACGTGTCTGTCTTCTGCGGATGGGTACGGTTCAGTCGCGACAACGTCTGAACCGCGTGGAGCCCGCTCAGCGGCTTATCGACATACATGGTGTGAAGAAGCGGCTGGTCAAAACCGGTCTGGAACTTCTCTGCGACGATCAGCACCTGGTAGGCGTCAGTTGCGAACTTCTCGCGGGTCTCCCGCTCCGAGAAGCCGTTCATCTTCGTCTCGGTGAACTCGACACCCTCATCGACGACCTTCCCCGAGTACGCAACAAGGGCCGCCACATCGGTGTAGCCCTTCTCGGTGATGTAGGCGTCAATCGACTGTTTGTAGCGAACAGCGTGCAGACGTGACGCCGTCACCACCATCGCCTTTGCCTTACCACCGATCTTCGGGGCGGTGTACTGACGGAAATGCTCAACGATGATCTCCGCCTTCTGCGACAAGTTGTGCGGATGCAGCGACACGAACCGGGCGATCGCTGCTTTTGCTTTCGCCTTATCCATCTCCGGGTCGTCCGGAGTCTGCTTCTCCACCTTCCAGTAGGTGTCATACGTCGTGTAGTTCGCGAGCACATCCAGGATGAAACCCTCCTCAATCGCCTGACGCATCGAGTACAGGTGAAACGGCACCCAGCGCGCATCCGGCCCCGAACTGACCTTCCGGCCAAAGATCTCGAGCGTCTTCGCCTTCGGGGTCGCCGTGAAAGCGAAGAACGAGATGTTCTCCTGCCGGCCACGGCCCGCGACCGCCTGATTCAGCAGATCCTCCCCGTCCTCAAGCGTCGCTTCCTCGTCAAGATCTTCCTTCTCGGCGGCAGCAAGCTCCTCTTCTGTCGGGTCGGCACCTTTCGAGAGCGCAGCACGGAGATCCTTCGCCGACTTACCGGTCTGAGACGAGTGTGCCTCATCGATGATGACCGCGTAGCGGCGCTTAGGCATCTCGCCAATCTTCTCGAGGATGAACGAGAACTTCTGCAGCGTCGTGATGATGATCTTCGCCCGCTCACCTTTCAGCGCCTCAGCCAACTGCGTCGAGTTCTCATCGATACGCACCACCACGCCGTGCGCATGCTCGAACTGGTAGATCGTGTCCTGAAGCTGCTGATCCAAGATGATGCGATCCGTGATCACCACCACCTTGTCAAACACCTTCGAGTCCGTGACGTTGTGAAGATTCGAGAGGCGATGCGCGATCCACGCGATCGTGTTCGACTTACCTGACCCAGCCGAATGCTGAATCAGATACGACTTCCCCGCACCCTCTGTTCTCGCTGACTCCTCGAGCTTCTTCACCGCATCCCACTGGTGGAAACGCGGGAAGATCACGACACGCTTCGCGATCGCGTCCTTCCACGCTTTCGTCTGCGGCTGCTCCACATGGATGAAACGGGCGAGGATGTCCATCCAGTTGTCACGCGCCCACACCTGCTCCCACAGATACGCCGTCCTGTGCCCTGTCGGGTTCACCGGGTTACCGCGACCGCCCTGCTGACCGGCACCACCCGAACCCTGGTTAAACGGGAGAAACCTCGTGTCAGCACCCGCAAGTTTCGTCGTCATCTCAACCGAATCAACATCGACCGCGAAATGAACCACCGCACGATGCGCCAACGACACGTTCGCCGCGTCACGATCCTTGCGGTACTGCTCCTTCGCATGCTCCACCGTCTGACCCGTCAGCGGGTTCTTCAGCTCCGCCGTCGCCGTCGGAACACCATTGACCAACAGACAGATGTCGATGTCCTTCTCAGAATCCGGGTCGTAGTTAAACTGCCGCATCACACCGACACGGTTCGCCTCGTACTTCTCGAGCAGGTCCGGCGTCAGACCGTGCGCTGGACGAAAGTACGCCAGCTGAATCGTGACACCGAGATCCGTCACCCCGTGACGAAGCACATCCACCGTCCCACGAAGCGTCAACTCATTCGCGACACGTTTCGCAAACCCCACCTGGGCTGCCACCACATCACCGCCGTAGCCACGTGCCACAAGATTCGACCACGCCGTCGCCTGCGTCGCCCCAATGAACGCGTACAAGTCGGCCGTATCCAGACCAAGGACCCGATCGAAATGCGACGGCACCGACTTCACATACCCCGACGCCAACAGCGCCTTCTCAATCAGCGCCTCAAGCGTCTTCTCGTTCGGCGTACTCACGCAGCCACCCCCGAAATTTCAATTTGTCCAGTAACTGCCGCAGTTATGAGAGCTTGACGATGCTCGCGCAGACGTTCGAGCTGCCGTTCCAACGTTGATAGGAGTAGCGAAATTTGACCTACTCGATGGTCGAGCTCGCTGACGATCTTCTGTTGGATGCCAACTGGAGCTCCGGGAAAAGTCACAGAACCAATGACTTCGGCATTCAGATTTCTAAGTCCCGTCGTAGTATTTCCCGCAATCTCCATCTCAGTTGCCGCTCGACTTGAGTTCAGCAAGTACCAGGTAAATCGGGGTATTGCTTCTGGCCCTAAGCGAAGTCTCTGTACGAAATTCGCGAAACAGGCACCCAGTGCTTCAACCTCGCTAGTCACGATTGCGGTCTTCCCCAAGTGGGCGACACTTCCACTTGATTTGACAACAACAAGATCTCCAACCTTGAGACTTTTGGACTTCCGACTGGCAGCGTCAATTGCTCGATACTCCACGTCATCTAGTCGCCACTCTCCACTCATAGTTATCTCAGTTGATCTAACAACTGCCGTTGCGCTATCTGGTGTTGGATCATCGCCCCAAATTCCGCCGTCATTTGCACTCAATACATGCTTAAGTGGACGAGGTCGCCAAGTACCAACTCCGCTTAGGTCTGACGATTCAAGCAAT
>Ga0315905_10007412_pt1 | contig 11118 bp, 5 predicted proteins | sample LakEriMetagenome_5_FD_203522 | JGI IMG/M metagenome (GOLD analysis project Ga0315905, IMG submission 203522) | Freshwater fungal communities from buoy surface, Lake Erie, Ohio, United States - Buoy 4 MA121 | ecosystem: Environmental > Aquatic > Freshwater > Lake | place: USA: Lake Erie, Ohio... | reverse complement strand
CGGCAGCGCGTCGAAGAGGGCGGCCATCTTGCGCACCGCGCCGACCAGCGCGGCGGCCACGGCGGCGTCGGCCTCGGGCGACGACGACGGCGGGGCGGCCGCCGCCGATGCGTCGTCGCCCGCCGCGGCCCCGTCGTCCTCCCCGCCGCCGCCGCCGCCGCCGCCGCCGTCGCCCCCCTCGCACGCGTCCGTCAGCGCGTCGTCCATCGCCCCGCACACCGCCAGCGCCGCCCGCGTCACCAGGTGGTACCCCGTCGCCAGCGCGGGCCCGCCCGAGTCCCACCCGGACGGCGGGTCGAGCAGCTCCCAGGCGCGCGCCTCCCCGCGGGCGTGCCGCCCGTAGAAGTCGGCGTCGAGCGGCAGCGGCTGGCCCACCGGCACGGGGGCCTCGCGCGCGCAGTCGTGCTCGTCCAGGGCGGCGCGGAGGGCCTCGAGGTACTGGCGCTGGCGGGCGTGGTGGGCGGCGGCGACCGCGCGCTCGAGGGCGGCCGAGAGGGCGTGCGGGTGGAGGGTCGAGGCGGGCGGGGGCGCCGCCGCCGCCGCCGCCGCCGCCGAGGAAAGAAAGCCGAGCTCGGCGGCCGCGGCCTCGAGGCGGCGCGCGCCGGCCACGCGCGCGCGCAGGCCCTCGATGCCGCCGAGGGCCGAGAGGGGGACGGTCGTCTCCTCGGCGGCCCCGCCGCCGCCGCCGCGCCCAAAGACGCGGTTGGGCGAGAGCGCCGAGGACGAGGACGTCGGCGGCGGCGGCCGAGGCGGAGGCGGCGCGCCCGGCAGGCCGAGCGACGTCCCGTAGGCCGCGGCCAGCAGCGGCCAAAAGGCGCGCCCGAACGCGGCGGCCGCCGCCCCGCGCCCGCGGAACGCCGCCGACGCCAGCACGCGCAGCAGCTGCTCCAGGTCGGCCTCGACGCTCGCCGACGCCTGCGCCGACGCGCGCGGCGGCGCCGCGACGACGGCTTGCCACGTGACGACGCCCGCCCCTCCGCCCGGCGCGAGCTGCGAGTGGAGGCGGCTCGCTCCCGCGAGGGCGCCGGGGAGGGCCTGCTGCGCGAGGGCCTGCGCGAGCCAGGTCACGTGGCGCTCGAGGGCCGTCGACGACGAGGAGGAGGTGGGGTCGCCGCCGCCGCCGCCGCCGCCGCCGCCGCCGCCGCCGCCGGGCTGGCCCGCCGCCTCGGCGACCTGCTCGAGCGCCGCCCACACGTCCCCGACGTCCCCGCCCGAGGGCAGGGCGGCCGTCAGCGTGAGCACGCGCCCGGCGGGCTCGAGGTCGAGCGCCTCGCGCAGCGCCGACTCGAGGCTCGCGTCGAGCGCCGCCTCGCACGACGCGCACGCCTGGGCGAGGGCGTCGGCGGCGGCGGCGGCGGCGGCGGCGGCGTCGCTGCCTCCTGCCGCCCCTCCTTGCTGCTGCTGCTGCTGCTGCTGCTGCTGCTCCTGCTGGTACCCGAGGATGCGCCGCAGCTGCACCACCGAGGCCGCCGCCTCGCCGACCTCGCCCTCGTCCAGCCGCTGCCGAAACTCGCGCACGGTCGCCTCGAGGTCGGCCGCGGCCGCCGCCGCGCGGAGGTCGGCCGCCAAGCCGCTCGCCCTGCCCTGAAGCTCGAGGCTGCGCGCGGCGCACGCGGCCACGTAGCCCTCGATGGTGTTGCTGGCCGAGGCGGCGGCGGCGGCGGCGGCGGCAGCGGCGGCGGCAGCGGAGGGCTGGCCCGCGGCGGCGCCGAGCGAGGGCGCGGGAGAGAGGCCGCCGGTCGTGGCGGCGGCGGCGGCGGCGGCGGGGCCGTCGGCCGCCGACGCGGCGGCCTGGGCCGCCGCGGCCTGGGCCGCCGCCTCGCCGTACGCCACGACCGCCCGCAGCAGCTCCGCGTCGACGCTGGCCGCCTTGGGCGGCAGCAGCGCGCGCGGGCCCGTCTGCTGCAGCTGCTGCTGCCCGCCCTGCTGCTGCTGCTGCTGCTCGTGCGCGTGCACGCTCGCCGCAAACTCGCCCGCCGCCGCCGCCGCCGCCGCCGCGCGCGCGCCAAACGCGTGCAGGAGCGTGCTGCGCGCGTCCTCGGCGCGGCGGTCCACGGCGTCGATCAGCTCCTGGAGCGAGCCCGGGGTGAGGCCCTGTTTGTTGCGGGGGATTGTTTGTAGAGGGGCGGAGAGGGGCGGACGCGTGGGTGTCGGGACGAGACCGAGGGGCGGTTGGCCCTCGTTTTTCGGGCGCGCCATGGCGGCCCACGCCGCCGCCTCTCACCTCGGTCCACAGGCTCTGCGGGAGCAGGTCCTGCAGGTCGACGGCGGCCGCCATGATGATGGTGACGATCGGCGCGGCCTTTGTTGGTGCGACGAGAGGGACCTTTGGACAGCAGCACGCCAACAACAAGCGCTGTGTGCGTGCGCGCAAGCGCTGCGTACGCGTATGCGCGCTCAGTGGTGGGGGTGGCGCGGCGTGACCATCGTCGTCGTCATGTCGTGATTGTCGGGAGTGGTTCGACGTTCGTCGTCGTGGCCCGGGGGGCGCCGCCGAAGAAGCAGCCAACGAGGCGCGCCCCCGCCGGTCCCCGTCGTCCCCGCCGCCCCAAAAAAGACACACCCTCTTTCCACCCCGAGATCCTCTCCTTGTTTGATCCAGGCGCGTTCGGAGAGCTTGAAGAAGAAGAAAAAACACTAAAGGAAGAGAGAGCGCCCTATAACGTGCGTGATGGGTGTCACCTCTCGAAGCGAACAACACGCCATCCATCCAATCCATCGACCCACGTCACCACGACCCACCACGAAACCCATCGCCATCAGCTCACGGCTGCGTGTCCATCCCCAGCAGGCCGATGGCCGTGTTGACGTCCTTGTCCCCCCGGCCGCTGCAGTTGAGCACGACCGTCGTGCCGTCCGGCAGGCCCGGCACGAGCCTCTCCAGGTGCGCGAGGGCGTGCGACGTCTCGAGCGCCGGGATGATCCCCTCGAGGCGCGACAGCCGCACAAACGCGTCGAGCGCCTCGGCGTCGGTCGCCGAGTGGTACTCGGCGCGCCCGCTGTCCATCAGGAAGCTGTGCTCGGGGCCGATGCCCGGGTAGTCGAGGCCCGCGCTGATCGAGTGGGGGTCGATGACCTGCCCCTCGTCGTCCTGGAGCAGGTAGGAGAAGGAGCCGTGGAGCACCCCGGGGGTGCCCTTGGTCAGCGTCGCCGCGTGCTTGTCCGTGTCGACGCCGTGGCCGCCGGCCTCGACGCCGACCAGCCGCACGCCCGGCTCGTCGACAAACTCGTGGAAGATGCCCATGGCGTTGGAGCCGCCGCCGACGCACGCGACGACGATGTCCGGGAGGGCGCCGAACTGCTCGAGGCACTGGGCGCGCGTCTCGCGCCCGATGACGGACTGGAAGTCGCGCACCATCATCGGGTACGGGTGCGGCCCCGCCGCCGAGCCGAGGATGTAGTGGGTCGTCTCGACGTTGGTGACCCAGTCGCGGATGGCCTCCGAGGTGGCGTCCTTGAGGGTGGCGGTGCCGTAGTGGACGGGCCGGACGTCCGCGCCCATGAGGCGCATGCGGAAGACGTTGAGGGCCTGGCGCTCCATGTCCTTGGCGCCCATGTAGACGATGCACTCGAGCCCCAGGCGCGCGCAGACGGTCGCGGTGGCGACGCCGTGCTGCCCGGCCCCCGTCTCGGCGATGATGCGGCGCTTGCCCATGCGCTTGCACAGCAGGGCCTGCCCGAGGGCGTTGTTGATCTTGTGCGCGCCCGTGTGGTTGAGGTCCTCGCGCTTGAGGTAGACGCGCGCGCCCGTGCCGTCGGCGCGGCGGTAGCGCTCCGTCAGGCGCTCGGCAAAGTAGAGCGGCGTGGCGCGGCCGACGTAGTCCTTGAGGATCGCGTCGAGCTCGCGCTGGAAGGCCGGGTCGGCGCGGGCCTTGGCGTACTCGGCCTGGAGCTCGTCGAGGGCCGGGATGAGGGTCTCCGGGACGAAGCGGCCGCCGAAGCGCTTGGGGCCGAAGTGGCCCTCGGCCGAGGGGCGCGGGGCGGCCGGGGCGGCGGCGGCGGGCGCGGCGCGCTCGGGCGCGGCGACGGCGCGCGCGGACAGGGCGCGGCGGCGGAGGGGGGCGGCCGGGCGGATGGTGGCGGCCGGGGCGCGCGACGCGGTCGGGAGGAGGGAGGTGGCGACCGGCATGGCTGCTGCGGAGTGTGGAGGGAGGAGGGGTGGTGGAGGCCGGGCGGGGCAAACACCCACACCCACACGACGACGATGAGGGGGGGGGGCGGAAAAAAAAAGTTGGGTGCGCGCGGGCAGGCTCGAAGCAGCGCTTCAGGTGCGGCGCGCCGAAGATGACGACAAGCTGGAGGTGCTAGCGGCGCCCCGCGCGAGGAATCGCGATTGAAGGCGTGCGGCGGCGGCCTTGCGAGAGGAGGCTGCTGTGGCGCGCGCAGAGAGAGCGGGAGGGGGGGGGGGATGCTTGTCGCCCGCCTCGGGTTCGTCGTCCAATCGCTACGAGCGACTGACTGGTGGTGTACTGGGGGACGCGCGCGCGGGGGCGATCGACGCGTCTGTGGTAGTGAGTTGTGGAGCGGTGCTGAGCGAGGCCACGCGCGCGCGGGCGGGGGACGACGGCTGTTGAGGAGAGCGGCGGCGGCGGCGGCGGTCGGCGGCAGCCGCGGCGGCGCGTTCCCGTGGTCGCGACGCGACGGCGCACAGGGCGGGAGGACGCACAGGGCGCGCGCCACGCATTATGTCTCTCTGCGTCTCTCCATCTCCCTCCCTGCGTGGAGTGCAAATCCGTCGGTCGATCCTTGACCAAGGCCGCAAACCGGGCGCGCGCGCGCGCGCGCGACACCCCGAACCGCTCGCACAGGCGCGACTCGAGAGGGAAAAAAAAACGCGCGAGCGCGCGCGCGGCGCAAGGCCGAGAGGGGGGGCCAGCCACAGGTCAAAGCGGCGCGGGCGCCATGCCGGTCGTCGCGCCGGCGCTGGCGGCCTACCTGCGCGAGGCAGAGGACGGCGTGGCGGCCGCTGCCGCGGCCGCGACGACCAAGGGCAAGGCACGCCGAGCCATCGCCGAGCCGCCGCAGCAGCAGGAGGCCCTCAAGCCGCCGTCGCCCCCGCCGCGGCTGCTGTTGGCGGCCGCGGCGCCTGGCCCCCCGCCGCCGCCGCCGCGGCCGACGCTCCCCCCCGCGGCGCCGACGGCCCCAATGGCGTCGGCCCCGCGCCTGCTTAGGGCGGGGCAGATCCTCGCCGCGCTCCCCCACCACCACCAAACGCACCAACACCAGCAGCCGCGCCAGTCCCTGCACGAGCAGCAGCGCATCATCGTCGGCCTGCGCCTGCGGACGCAGGCGGCGGCGGCCGCGTCGCGCCGGCAGCGGGCCGCTCTCGCCGCCGCCGCCGCCGCCGCAGCAGCAGCAGCCACCACCGCCCTGGCGGCCTGCGAGGCCGACCGCGAGGTCGCGGCGCGCGCCGGCCGCGCCTGCGCGCGCGCGCGGAGGCAGCTCGAGCGCGAGCGCGCGGCGGGGGCGGGCGGGGGGGGCAACGACGACGCCGACGCCGACGCCGACGACGAGCGCGCGATGCTCGAGCGCGCCGAGGCCCTGCTCGCGCGGTCGACGGCGGCGGCGACGCGCGCGTGGCGGCGGGCGGAGCGGTCCGGGCGCGAGGGGGCGGCGCGCGCGTGGCTCGGGGCGCAGGTGGCGCGGGAGCGGGCGGTCGACGCGCGGCTGGCGGCCGAGGAGGCGGCGGAGGACGCGGTCGATTGCGAGGGGGACGAGGACGAGGACGAGGCGGAGGGTGGCGAGGTGGCAGCGGCAGCGGGGCCGGGCGACAGCGGGGGCGGCTTGCGGGGTCGGGGTGGTGTCAGAGCGCCCGATGCTCTTGCAGAATTGGGGGCCCGCCACGACGTCCGGGAGTTTGACAAGCAGGCGGACGCGCTGCGCGCCGAGCTCAAGGCCCTGCGCGCGGGGCTGCAGAGCATCCGGGCGGTTTAAAACGTGTTTTTCGGGCCGGCCCCTTTTTTGGCCGGGGGGAGGCGCGGAGGTCGGTCGTGCGTCGTGCGCGACGAGCCGCGATCAAGAGGCACGTCCCCAACGCAGCGAGACGGCGCCTCGCTCGCGCGCCACCAATCACAAAAGCAGGTAATAGCATACGACACGGTCCAATTGGGCCCCTTTAAAAGCTTCGGCCCATTTTTCCTGCTCCGTGCAATCCCCGCGGACGCGCCCCATTTCCGCCCCCTTTTTTCGCGTTCCGACACGCCCGATGATGGCGTCGTTCGACGTCGTCGCCCGCCTGCCCGCCTTGCCCATTGCAATCAAAGGCAAAGGGCTGGTGCTATCCGTCAAGGACGACTCGGCCGCACCAGCCGCGCCGGTCCTCGCGCGCGTGGCGCGGATCGACGAGGATGACGCCATCGCCGCCCCCGAGGCCGCCCCCGCCCCCGAGGCCGCCCCCGCCCCCGCCGCTCGCCGCGCCCCGGCTCGCTTCCCGCCCCTCGCGTTTTCGCTCGTGCAGCCGCCCCCGGGCGTGCCCGCCCACAAGACCCTGCGCTTCGAGCTCGCGCGCCCGCGGCCCCAGCGCGGCTTCGGGCTCCTGCGCCGCCGCCGCTCCAGCCCGGACGGCGCCGTCGTCGCCGTGGGCACGCTCGACGCGGCGCCGGCCCTGCGCTCGGCGCTCGCGGCGACGGCCGGCGCCCCTTCGTCGGCGACCTACGCCACGCTCGCGTGGCAGACGGCCGGCGTGACGGGGACGGCGGCGCCTACGGGCCCGGGCTCGGGCGGCGGCAGCACGTCGGACGCGTTCAGCTGCGAGGCGCTGCTCGAGGTGTCGGTCGCGGACGCTGCTAGCGGCGACGCGCCGGCGCCGACGGCGACGACGACGGCGACAACAACGACCGCAGCGCCGCCGCCGCTCGCGCCCGCGCCGCGCCGCCCGCCGGTCGTCGAGTACCCGTCGATCGAGGCGGCAGTGGCGGCGGCCGCGGCGGCGGCCACGATGACGGCGGCGCCGACCGCAGCGCCGACCGTAGCGCCGACCGCAGCGCCGCCGCCCCTCCCAGCGCCCCGCCCCCTGCACCAGGCCCGCAGCCGCGACCTCGCGCCGCACGTGGCCACGTTTGGCCTGGGCCAGGCGCTCGAGACGCCCGCGGTGACGCACCCGCGCGAGCTGCTGGCGCGCCCCAAGGCCGCGCCGGCGGCGGCCGTGGCGATGCAGCAGGAGCCGACGCAGGCCCCGTCCACAACGGGCGCCACGGCCGGCTCGTCCTCCTCCCCGCCGCGCCCCCTCGCCGCCGCCGCCCCCGCGCCTCCCGCCGCCGCGGCCCTCCCCCTCCTGCAGCCGCTCTCGACGCCCTTTGCTGCGGCCGCGCTCAGCCTGGCGCGCCAGACGAGCGCGGCGTCGTCGTCCGTGGCGGCCAATGCAGCAGCAGCAGCAGGCGCCGTCGCCACGTCGCGCGCCTCGGCCCCGCCCACGCCCGTGGTGCGGCGCCATGGGCCCGACGAGGGCGGCCGCCGCTCGCGCTCGCCGCTGCCCTCCCCCCGCCCGCGCCGCCGCGCGCAGTCGCCGCCCGCCCGCCTCCCTTCGTACGGATTCGGCGAGGCGGGCGACGTGACGCACTGCGCGGCGGCGCCGCCGTCGCCGTCGCGCCACGCGGGGACGTCCGGGGTGGGCGCGGGGGGATGGTCGGCGTGCGGCTCGCCGCGGCGGCCCCCCACCGCCGCGGGGTCGATCGGCGGCGGCGGCGGGGACGGGGGGGGCGGCGCCTGGGGCCCCGGCGTGATGGTGCGGCACGTGGCCTCCGTCGCCGCGACGGCCGCGACGACGGAGGATGCGCCGCTCGCCGGCGGCTCGGGGTCGGCCGGCGGCGGCGGAGTGGGCGAGTTCCTCGAGTCGGTCCGCGCGGCGCTGGCCGGGGGGGCCGGGAGCGACGCCGGCGACGAAAGCGGCGCCCGCCACGAGGGCGCGACGACGGCCGCGATGGCGGGGGGGGCGGCGGCCGAGAAGGAGGAGGGGGAGGAGGAAGAGGAGCACGGGCCGGGCCCGCTGCTCGAGCAGCCCGAGCCGAGCGAGCTCGGCAGCGCGGCCGCCGGGATCGAGGAGGAGGCGATCGGGGTCGCCGCCATCAGCGGCGAGGCGCCCCGCTCGCTGCGCGCGGGCGCCGGCGACGACCACCCCGACCCCGACCGCTTCTCGTTCCGTCCCCACCCCCCCCCGTGCACGGCGGCGGCCAGCGGCGGCGACGGCGGCACGACGACGGCCGGCAGCGGCCCCAGCAGCCCGCCCGTTACTGCTCCGAGCCGCGCGATCCTCGGCGGCGGCGGCCTGCGCGCGGCCGCGGGTGAGCTCAACTCGCGGCTGCTGATGCTGCAGCTCGATGCGCGGGCAGGCGGCGGCGGCGGCGGCGGCGGCGGCGCGGCAGAGGCGGCAGAGGCGGCAGAGGCGGCAGAGGCGGCGGGCGAGGGGCATGCGCGCGCGGTCGTGTGGCCCTCTTCGCCGCGGCTCGGCGGCGGCGGCAAGGCCGTGCGCGCCATCCACGACGCCCTGCTGCTGAACGAGGGAGGCGCTCGCGGTCGCAGCGTCGCCGCGCCGGCCGCGCCACGCCTCGTCACCTCCCTCCTCCCCCCGCCGCCCGCGCCGCTCGACGCGGGCCTCGCCGAGGTCGCGGCGTCGGCCCGGGAGCTGGTCGCGTCGGCCTGGGCGCTGGCGCTGGGCCTGTCGCTCCTGCCCGCGCGCGCGGCCCTCGCGCTCGCAGCTTGGGCGATGCGCGCCTTGTTGTGACCCCTTGAAAAGGGCGCGCGGACGCCCCCCTTTTTTTTTTCTTTTTTCGTCGCTTGTCGCCGCCTCGCCCCACGACCCCCTTTTTGCCGCTCGCATTTGCGCGCATCCGTCAGCAACACTGTTTACAAACGTCAGATCATATCATATCAGATCGCCCCATCGACCACCACCACCTCGGCCGCCTCGATCAGCAGCGCCTGCTCCACGTGCCCGAGCAGCGCGTTGGCCGTCCCAAGCGCGCACGCCGACAGCACGTGCCAAAACCCGTGCAGGGCGTTGAAGCGCACGCGCCCGGACGCGACCACGGCGTCCTCCGCCACGAAGCACGACAGCCCCGCGGCCGCGGCCGCGAGGTGCCGGCGCCACGCCGCGCGCACGCGCGGGCACCCTCGGGCCCCCTTGCCTCCCCCCAGCAGGCCGCCGCCGCCGCCGCCGAGCGCCGCGCGCGCAAACGCGAGCTCGATCACGGCCAGGTTGCCGGCCGTCACCGCCGTCGGCTTGGCCGGGGTCGCGAGCGCCGCGGCCAGGGCCGCCCAGCGCGGGAGCTTGACCCCGACGGCCTCGCGCAGCAGGGAGGACGACCACGCGATCGAGTAGTAGTCGAGCAGGCGCAAGGGGCGGCGGAGCGGGTGGCGCTTGGGGCAGGCGTGGTAGGCCGCCGCGGCCAGGCCGACGGCCACAAAGGAGCGGCCAAAGCGCCGGGCGGCCGAGCGCGAGCGCGTGCGCAGCACGAGGGCGCCCACGACGACAAAGGGCACGGAGGTGAGGACGTTGACGGCGCGCTCGAGCGGCGTGGCGTCGTTGCAGCCGGGGCCGTGCGGCTTGGCGGCGCGGGCGGCGCGGTGGGCGTGGTGCACGAAGAGGCGCAGGAGGGCGCGCAGGGGGCCGCTGTTGTTTTGGCGCGGGGGGTGGCTGTCGGCGCTGCTGCTGCGTCGCCTCCGGTGGTGGTGGTGTTGGTGGGGGTGTTGGGGGGGGTGCGCGTGCTGCTGTGCTGCCAGCACGGGGGGCGGCGGCGGCGACGACGACGGGGGCATGGAGGCCGCCGAGTGCAGGACGAGATGCTCCTGGTCGGGCAGCGCGGCGGCGGCGGCGGCATCGAGCCCTCGGCGCGACGCCCCCGCTGCTGCCGGCGACGCGATCACGCTGACGCCCCGGTGCTGCGCCTTGGACCGCTGCTGCTTCTGCTGCTGCTGCTGCTGCTGCTGCTGCTGCTGCTGCTGCCGCGGCTGGCGCTGGCGCGTGAACGACAGCATCGCGCGCAGGGCCCGGCGGGCGGGATGCTGCTGATGCTGCTGATGATGCTGCTGCGAGCCGGGGGGGGCGCTGCCGCTGGTCGTCGTCGTCGTCGCCGTCGTCGCGGGCGCAAGCGGAATCCCGTAGTGCTGCGACGCCGCGTCCCAGGGGCCGTGCTCATGCACGTGCCCGGCCGCGACGGGCGCCGAGAGCAGCATCCCTGCTTGAGGTCCCTGGCGAGTCGGGCGCGCGCGCGGGGCGGGGCGATGCTCTTTTGTTGTGCTCTTTCGGGAACTCGGGCCTCTGGTGCCCGGTACGCGCGCAAGAATCGGCGATGGGAGCGGGCTTTCTTTTGAGCGCGCGAGCTCCGGCGACCACGAACGTGCGCGGGCTGATGCGAATGAGAGGCGGGCTGCGTGAGTGCGGGCGGCGAGAGCGCGTGACGAGGCTGCTTTTCGGTCGCGTGTGCGTCAAGAGGAGGAGGGCCTGTGCGCCTTGGGCGCGCGCCGGGGGGCGGAAGAGGCGCGCGCGCCCGGACCGCCCCACCCGACGACGCCGGCACCGGTGCGAGCGCCGCCGCCTTGTCTCGCACACCACAGAGCGCGATCGCCTCGGCACTCTCTCATTCCCACTGCCTATCGTCCGCGACTCAAGTCACACACCCATCATCCTAGATCGCCTCTGCGCACGATCGATCGCACCAGCACGCCGCCGTGGACGCGAAAACACACGAGGGAAAACACCGCAAGCAAGGGAGCAAGGGAGGGAGGACCCAACATGTCGGCCACCACCGCGTGGGTGCTGCCGGAGAAGTACGCGGAGGACCTCAAGGACGAGAATGGCGAGCCCATGAGCAAGAGGTGCGAGCACCGGAGTGGGGGGTGGTCTGCTGCGGCGCGGCGCGGTTGTTGCTCATGAGCCGCCAGTTTTTTTTTTCAAAGCGCCCGATCGCTGGGCGCGCGCCGACCAACCTCCTCGCGCCCATCCAAACACGCAACACACCACCACCCAACAGCGAGTTCAAGCGCCGCCAGAAGCTCGCGCAGAAGGAGAAGGAGAAGGCGGACAAGGCGGTCAGTAGTAATCGATGGCGGACTGGGCGGATCGCTGCGTCTCGCGCCGGTCGCCGCGCCGCCGCCGTCGGCGGCGGCGGACGGCGGATGGCG
>Ga0315905_10007411_pt1 | contig 11119 bp, 7 predicted proteins | sample LakEriMetagenome_5_FD_203522 | JGI IMG/M metagenome (GOLD analysis project Ga0315905, IMG submission 203522) | Freshwater fungal communities from buoy surface, Lake Erie, Ohio, United States - Buoy 4 MA121 | ecosystem: Environmental > Aquatic > Freshwater > Lake | place: USA: Lake Erie, Ohio... | reverse complement strand
ATTAATATAATGAATGTATTAATTATAATATTAATTATAATATTAATATAATGAATGTATTAATTATAATATTAATATAATGAATGTATTAATTATAATATTAATTATAATATTAATATAATGAATGTATTAATTATAATATTAATTATAATATTAATATAATGAATAAGAATGACATTTTGTATGTGTTGTTAGGTTGTTTTTCTTGATAACTTTTTGTTGGTGGGGGCCTTCTTTAACTTCGGTAAATTATGAACTTTTCAAATTCTTTTAAGGAAAATAGTTCAGTAGGCAGAACAGTGGTTTTCAAAACCAAAGGTCAAGGGTTCAAATCCCTTTTTTCCTGAAGTACTTAGTCTTTCTAGTTTTATCTTAGAGGTAACTTTTTATGGTTCAGCCTTACAAAAACTAAGAAAAAAGATAGATTGACTACAAAAACCTGTATGTTAACACTAGTTTAATCCTAGAACAATATTATGAGTTCCAGCTATGACTTGAGACCTAGTATTTTTGGCAAATTTATAAATTTAAGTTCTTCAAATGATTACAGTAATTATAGCTTTGCTTCTTCTTTTGTTACCAAAACAATACGATGAAGTAAAAATTATTTATTATCCATTCTAGATGGGCATTTAATACACTACCCAAGTCCATTAAACCTAACGTATGCTTGAAGTTTTGGGTCTTCTGCTGGAATATGTTTAATTATTCAGATTTTATCTGGGATTTTTTTAGCAATGCATTATACCCCACATATTGATCTTGCATTTAGCAGCGTAGAGCATATTATGCGAGATGTAAATAACGGTTGATTAATTCGTTATATTCATGCTAATGGAGCTTCTATGTTTTTCATCGTTGTCTACTCTCATATGTTTCGTGGCCTATATTATGGCTCTTACATGCAACCACGACAATTACTTTGGTGTTCTGGTGTTCTTATTTTTATTTTGATGATGGGAACAGCTTTTATGGGGTATGTACTTCCTTGAGGTCAAATGAGCTTTTGGGGCGCTACTGTTATTACTAGCTTAGTAACCGCAGTCCCAGTTGTAGGTTACGCGATAGTTGATTGATTATGGGGGGGGTTTACTGTCGGTAATGCAACGTTAAATAGATTCTTTAGTTTGCATTTTTTTTTACCATTTATAATTGCTGCCTTAAGTTTGATACATTTGGCACTTCTGCATAAAGATGGTTCAAACAATCCATTAGGAGTAGATAGTAAAGGAGATAAAATTCCTTTTTATCCTTATTTTGTAGTGAAAGATTTATTTGCGTTTTTTTGCTTTTTAACCTTTTTTGGTGTTTTTGTTTTTTATTTCCCAAACGCGCTAGGTCACCCAGATAACTATATACCTGCGGATCCTATGCAAACACCAGCCCATATCGTACCTGAATGATACTTCTTACCCTTTTACGCAATTTTACGGTCTATCCCTGATAAACTTGGGGGTGTAGCAGCAATGGGTGGTGCACTTATTGTTTTATTTCTAATTCCATTTATAAATACATCTGAAATCCGAAGCACAACTTTTAGACCTATTTTTAAAATTTTTTATTGGTTGCTTGTTGCTGATTTCTTATTACTAGGTTGAATTGGTCAAAAACCTGTCAAAGATATCTACGTCGTAGTAGGTCAGGTTGCTACAGTGTTTTATTTTTTATTTTTTGTTTTTTTAATCCCGGCAATAGGTATTTTAGAAACGAAATTGTTATCATATAAAAGTAAATGCAACAATTTTGATCTTTGATTATAAATGAGGAGGCATATCGATCGACACACAAAAAAAAGTAAGGATTAAAGCTGTCAAAGAGGAAACCAGTTTTTAGGGCCCTTGCAATTGAATTTTTTAACTAGCAACCATTCCGTTATAAGTTAGTTTTTGCAATTTCATAGCAAGACACAGCGCACGATATTATTTTATATAAAATTTTTAATTATTGCAGGTAATAAACTCCATTGGCAGAGTATTTCGTTGTAAACGAAAAAGTTAATAGTTCAAATCTATTATTACCTAATGACGTTAAAAAAAAGAAATTTATTAAAAAAAATAAAAAACTTTACTATCAATTTTGGCCCCCAGCATCCTGCGGCTCACGGTGTGTTAAGATTAGTATTAGAGCTTAACGGCGAAATAGTAAATCGAGCAGATCCTCACATAGGGCTATTACACAGAGGTACGGAAAAGTTAATTGAATATAAAAATTATGTTCAAGCACTGCCTTATTTTGATCGTTTAGATTATGTTTCAATGATGGCACAAGAGCATAGTTATTGTTTAGCAATTGAAAAACTTTTTAATTGCAAAGTACCAAAACGAGCTCAATACATACGAGTACTTTTTGCCGAAATTACTCGAATTTTAAACCATCTATTAGCTGTAGGATGCCATGCGATGGATGTGGGTGCAATGACTCCATTTTTGTGAGCTTTTGAAGAGCGAGAAAAGCTCATGGAATTTTATGAGCGAGTTTCCGGTGCACGTATGCACGCAGCTTACTTTAGACCTGGAGGACTACAAGTTGATATTCCAAAAGGTTTATTAGATGATATTTATATGTTTACTGAACAATTTACATTAAGGTTAACCGAGATGGAAGACATGTTAACAGAAAACAGAATTTGAAAACAACGATTAGTAGATATTGGCATTGTAAATGCCAATGATGCTTGTCAATGAGGTTTTAGTGGAGTTATGTTACGTGGCTCTGGAATATATTGAGATCTAAGAAAAAGTCAACCGTATGAGGTTTACAGTCAACTTAAATTTAACATACCTGTAGGCAATAATGGTGACTGTTATGACAGATACTTAATTCGAGTATTGGAAATGAAGGAGTCACTAAAAATAATTGAACAATGTTTGAATTTAATGCCTTTAGGTTACATTAAAACAAACGATTTTAAAATTTCACCCCCGACTAGAGTGGACATGAAACAATCGATGGAAGCATTAATACATCATTTCAAAATGTATACTCAAGGTGTTAGTATTCCTGCTAACGAAACTTATATCGGAACAGAAGCTCCAAAAGGGGAGTTTGGGGTATATCTGATTTCCGATAATACTAATAGACCTTATCGTTGCAAAATCAAAGCTCCAGGTTTTAACCATTTACAAGCTTTAGATTTTATGTCTAAAGGACACCTAATTGCGGACGTTGTTACTATTATCGGTACTCAAGATATTGTGTTTGGTGAGGTTGATCGGTAATTGTAATGGGTTCGAAATTAAAATCTTTAAAAATTTTACAGGTTCTCCCAAACGGTTGTGTTTATTTTGATAACTCAGTTTATCTAAAAACCTTTACAAGATATCATTTTTCTAAAGAAAGTTTACTTTCTAATTTTTTAGATAAAAAAAAACTCATCTTAACTAATTCCAATTTTTTCTATAAAAAATACCGTAACTAAATTATCAAGAACTCAAAAAATGAATTCACAATTAACTATAAAAAACATTCAAAATTTGTCTAAAATATTGCCGTTAGAAAAAGTTCAATCGCACGGTCAAGAGCTTGTAATAATAGTAAAATCAAAATGATTGTACGATACTTTAACATTCTTTAAATACCACATACCGTATCAATTTAATATATTAACGTGTATTACAGGTGTAGATTATCCGAATAATAAGTATAGATTTAAATTGGTTTATGATTTATTAAGTATTCGTTTTAATATTCGTGTTAGGATTAAAACATTTACCCATGAGTTGTTTGGTGTAAACTCCTGTGATCAGTTATATTTTACAGCAGGTTGATATGAATGTGAAATTTGAGATATGTACGGTGTTTTTTTCAAAAATCACTCAAACTTAAAACGAATTCTAACAGATTACGGTTTTGAAGGACACCCACTTCGAAAAGATTTTCCATTAAGCGGTTTCGTTGAAATGAAGTATAATGAAACAGAAAAAAGAGTAATAAATGAATCCATTGAATTGTGTCAAGAATACCGAACATTTAAATTTTTATCTCCTTGGTAATTATTTTCGTATTGCATGAAAAAACAAACTCAAAAAGATAAAAATCTTAGAAAATCTTTCAATCGACAAGAATTAAATTACATTATTTTAAAAAGCATTGTTAAAAATGAAAACTTATCATTATTGATAAAGTGGAATGCCATCTTGAAGCTATCAAACTTTTTGGGAGGTCAAAACAAAACGCGGTTTGTTAATAGATGCGTTCTAACTAATCGTAAAGCCAAATTTAACCGAATTTTTAAAAAGTTTTCAAGATTAAGTTTTTTATCATTAGCAAGGTCCGGTCTAATTTCTGGATTAAAGAAATCTTCTTGATAAAAAGGTTAAATTACAAATGATTTCATTTATTTTTTTTGCAGAAAATTATTTACATTCAAATAGCTCGTTATTTTATACTGAATATAGTGTTATTTTAATTTTTTTATCTATCGCTATTTTATTATCCATTATTATTATTTCACTTTCTTATACGTTAGCTGTGCAAAAACCAGAGACCGAAAAGCTATCGACGTACGAATGTGGTTTTGAGCCTTACGAAGATGCACGTCACACTTTCGACGTTAAATTTTATTTAATAGCGATTTTATTTATAGTTTTTGACATTGAAACTATGTTTTTAATTCCTTGGACTAATGTTTTAGCCCAGCTAGATCTTGTTGGGTTTTGATCGATGATTGATTTTATGTTTGAGTTGAGTATTGGTTATCTTTATATTTATTGTATTGGAGCACTAGATATACACTAAGTATTAAATTTTCTACTAGGTTAGTATTTCTTTTCTAATTTCAAGAAAGGTGACTGAGAGGTTTAAGGTGAAGATCTGCTAAATCTTTGTATGTTTGTTAATATACCGTGGGTTCGAATCCCATCCTTTCTTAAAATTTGGGGCTCGTTACTCAGACATTGTTGGAATATAGCCAAGTTGGTAAGGCCTTCGTTTTTGGTACGAATATTCAAAGGTTCAAATCCTTTTATTCCAAGACACTGTTCGTTATTTTTATTAAAAAAGTATGCTTTATAAGTGTTTAGTTTAATTCGCCGTGTATTGATTCTTTATTAAAAAAGTCTTCATCGTCTAGTGGTCAGGACATCGCCCTTTCACGGCGAGAACACGGGTTCGAATTCCGTTGGAGATATCGTATAATTTAAATCTTTGGCAGTAGTTTTTTTTGCCTTCAGAAGTATTTCAAAAAGTATAAAATTTATTTTATTATTTTAAGTGATTATTTTTTAAAAAAATTTAACTTAAAAGTACACACGACGATCTGTAAGGATCGAAGAAGAGCCTGGGAAAAGTTCAGTTTTTCATATAGACGATCTTCAAGCAATATATAGCCCTTAGCATCTATTGATTCGTGTTGTTGGAAGGGTATCATTTGTCAATTAATGGTCTGAAGCTAAACCAGCCGTTATGATTCTCAGTAAGAAAAGTTTAGAATATTTTTGTGATAAATATGCGGTAAGTTAGATTTGCAACTTAGGTTTTTGTAAAGTTTTTTTCTACCACTAAAAACGGTTACAGATTATAAGGTTATAACAACAATGGACAGACTAAAAATCAAGCGTAACAATGAAATCTTTATTTCAAATTTGATGCTAGTTAAGGGAGGAATCAGTTTATGTGGCAAGTAAATTAAGTGTTTAAGTAACATTAAACATTTAATATTGCTGCTGGGTGACAAAATGTATATTTATTAAATAAGTGGAATGGATATAAAGAGTGAAATAGTTCAGTTGGTCAGAACGTTGGAATCATAATCCAAACGTCGGGGGTTCAAATCCCTCTTTCATTATTTATATATTACAAAAATAAGATACAATTATAATTTTATGTAACTAAAACTTAATTTTTTTTTTAATAAACACTCCACGTCAGAGAAGAGCAATTGGCCAGCTCGCTAGGCTCATGTTCTAGAGGTTGTAAGTTCGAATCTTACCTTTGACATGTTTGCGAAATATTAATTTATATATATTTTTAATGAATCTGAGATCGTCTCAAAATAGATTGATTATCTATGTTTGAGTTATGCAGTATACTTTTAATTTTTTTATTATCATAAATTTAAACGTTCCATTTAATTGAGAGAACTTTACTTCCTTCGTTTCAAAGACTTGAGTATCACATGCACAGAATTAAGCATAGCGAGCTACCAGAATATATGTACATTGCTCCAGAGAAAATGGAGCAATTAAACGACATTATTTTAGCAAGCAGCTCAGGTTTGTTGGAAGAACTTAAAGACTTTGAAATACCAGAGTTTGTGCGTGTGGCCCTGTGTCAGGCGGTAGTAGATGGAGACCACTTTTATGTCGGGTGGTTTTTACTCAATCATATCTTAACCTTAACCCACGAGATCGGTGGGTATGGATGTACGTCTGAACTCTTTAGTTTTCCTCGACCTGATCAAGGGCAAATATTGCACCATACATTGCTCGACATTCTAAGGGTTACCCCTACCTGTTGCAAGCACTCTATCACGGACGTAAATTCTATGTGACAAGATTGACGTCACATGAATATGAATACATTTTGGGACAATCACTGAACGACCCAATTATCCGACATTAGACGGGATCTTTGGTTTCGAGAGAACGAGCACAATATGGCCGCTATTCGATCGAGGTTTTGGTGGATTAATAATTATGTTAACTGGAAAAGGATGACTCTGACAGCAGCAGGACCTTGGGATCCGTATCCGATGTGGTGGGAGACTAACAAATATATCGAAGTTCTGAATCCTATGCGACGTGTGTGCGAGTCGAGTCCAGCGGACTTTTACGAAGTCACAAGAATGATACAACGTGGGTCGAAAACAGTTATTGACGAGGCAAAGCCGTGATGGAAAAACTGAGCGTCCATCCACAAAGATAACAAGTGTGGGGATTATTCTAAATGCTTAAATTTAGTGTACGAAAACGAAAAAAGTTTAATGCACGGTGGCCGGGAAGACCAAATTCCGAAAATGGAAGAGACCCGACAATTAGCCATTGATATGGCTGAGTATCAGCCGGTACTGGCTGAGATCAAAATCAAAGGGAAAGCCAAAATGCTACAACAGAATGAGGAGATCATCCAAGAAGGCAATCAAATAGGAGACGCTTGCCTTCTTGGATTCAGGTTTATATTAACAGCTCAGTTGGCAAGAGGATACGCGTGATAAGCGTAAGATCAGTAGTTCAAGTTTACTTAAGCTTACTCTATTAGAATTAAATGTAATTCATGAAGCTGTGTTAGCCTGGGATGTAAACTGACTTATTGGGTTTGAGACCAAAAATGTTTTTATTTTTTAAGACAACAAATATAGTCAAAAAAGCTTATAGCTCAGTTGGCAAGAGCATACGCCTGATAAGCGTAAGGTCAGTAGTTCAAGTCTACTTAAGCTTACTCTATTAAAAATATGAGACAACACCCTGAAACCTACGCGCTCAAGAGTATTTTAGAATTAAGCTATTTAAATACTAATGCATGATACGGGAATTTATTATAATATTTAATTCTAATTAAAATTTTTAAATTAATTATTTAAAAATTTTTTGCAAAAAATAAAATTCTGTATATAAACACTATATGCTTCGGCACTATTTATTCCAAAAAAGTATTTAAATTATTAAAAATTATGTTATACACTCCTTTAGAACAGTTTCAAATTATTTTATTATTTTCAATTAAATTGTTTTGTTTTGATTTTTCAATTACTAATTTAGCATTAGTAAATTTTTTAGTTTTACTATTTTTTGGTGCGATTATTCGTTTTTTTAGTTCTAACGAAAACTACTTGAAAGAGACTAGCTTTTTTTTTATTCCAAGCACATGACAAGTATTAGTTGAAACATTCTATGATACTTCATTACGGTTATTATTTGATAATATTAATAAAGAAGGAGAAAAATATTTTCCTTTTATTTCGGTTCTTTTTACTTTTATTCTACTTAGTAACTTAATCGGACTGATCCCATATAGTTTTACAACAACAAGTCATCTTATTGTTACATTTACTTTGTCTTTTTCTATATTTATTGGTATAAATATAATTTGTATTCAAAGACATAAGTTTCACATGCTATCTTTTTTTATTCCTGCGAATACTTCTTTTGGTCTAGCTCTATTATTAGTTCCTATTGAACTAATATCGTACATATTTAGACCTATTAGTTTAGGAGTTCGACTATTTGCTAACTTAATGGCTGGGCACACACTGCTGAAAGTAATCGTAGGTTTTTCTTGGAGCATGTTATTATTAGAGGATTTTTTAGCAGTTTTTCATATCATACCTTTGTTAATTTTGGTTTTGTTAATGGGTTTAGAATTAGGAGTAGCTTTGATTCAAGCCTATGTTTTCACTATTTTAACGTGTATTTACCTTAATGATGCTATTAATCTTCATTAAGTTACTAAAATTTTGGCGAATATAACTCAGTTTGGTTAGAGTGCTAGATTGTGATTCTAGATGGCATGGGTTCAAATCCCATTATTCGCCTTTTAATTGAATCTTTTTAATACATTAAATGGATACCTCAACGTTAAATATATAAAGAACGTTTGTAAAACGAAATGTTATAGCGAATAATTTTCGTCTATACTTTTTCTAATCATAAAGGAGTTTTAAAAATTTAAACAAATTTTGATTGAAAACCAATTGAAATTTTTTCAAGCTAGTAAACTGAACCATCTAAGTAACTAGACAAAAAATCAACCGAGAGACCGTGAGTAGTGGCGAGCAAAAGCGGTATAGATTACACTTAAAAGTTAAAGATAATATGTTTAAGTATCGCAAACCACAGAAGGTAACATAATCATAAATTTGAAAACATGTAGTCCTGTAAAACATATTTTAAACTTTTAAGTTATAAAGTAAGATGACACATGTCATGTGTTATCTAAATATTGGGGGACCACCCTCAAAGTCTATAAAATATTAACGATTGATAGCGAAAAAGTACCGTAAGGGAAAGGTGAAAAAGATCTGAAAAGAACTTGAAATTTAATGTTTATAATCCGTTGTAACTTATTTAAAAAGTGACAGCGTTCCTTTTGCATAATGAATCAATGAGTTTATATCAATGGCAAGCTTAAACAGAGAAAAGTGTAGGCTAAAAAAAACTAAGTTTTAAATTGCGCTTAAATAATTAGTCTTTGATATAAGACCCGAAACTAAGTGATCTAACCATGAGCAGGCTGAATTTAAAGCGTTACCGCTTATTGAAGGGCCGAACTCGTGTATGTCGAAAAATACTGAGATGACTTGTGGTTAGGGGTGAAAGGCCAATCAAACTTAGAGATAGCTGGTTTTCTGCGAAATCTATGTAAGTAGAGCGTTTAAAATTCTTTATTTTAAGGTAGAGCACTCGATAAATAAAGGGGACGTAAAGTTTTACTGCATTTAATGAAACTCCAAATATAAAATTAAAAAGATTTTAAACAGACAGACTATGAGTGCTAAGATTCATAGTCAAAAGGGAAACAGCCCAAATTATTTGTTAAGGCCCTCAAAAGTAATTAAGTGAAAAAGAAAGTAAAAAAATGTTAATAGCTTATAGGTAGGCTTGGAAGCAGCCATCTTTTCAAGAAAGCGTAACAACTCATTAGTTTAGCTTTTTAGCATCGAAAATGTATAGGGACTAAAATTACTTGCCGAAACAATAAATTCAAAGCAGACTATTCTCTAAAATAGAGTACTAAAGTAAAATAGTCTGCTTTAAATGGTAGCAGAACGTTTTGTATTTTCGAGAAGATTTATAGTTATATAAATTGAAAAAATCAAAAATGAAAATATTGATATGAGTAGCGAAAAACGGTTAAGTGGTAACAAACTGCGTCACCTTAAGTTCAAGGTTTATAAGGAAAGGCTAATCCTCCTTAATGTTAATCGGTCCCTAAGATAACAACGAAAGTTCTAATTGATGGGTAATAATTTTTTATTATATTTTAAAGTGACAAAATACAAGCTTAATTTTTAATGATTATTAAGAGTTTTTAAGTGTTTTCAGGAAATAGCTTAAAATAATACCGTACTCTAAACCGACACAGGTGAACATATTTAGTAAATTAAGGTGCTTGAGTTAATTGTATTGAAGGAACTCGGCAAAATGACTCCGTAACTTCGGGATAAGGAGTAGCTTTTCTAGGTTTAAACCTAGAAAAGCTGTCACAAAATCGAGGACAGCGACTGTTTAATAAAAACACAGGTCTCTGCAAATTTGAAAAAAGAAGTATAGAGACTGACGCCTGCCCGGTGCTGCAAGCTTAATAGAAGAAGTTTTGGCTTTGACTTTAACCCCCAGTAAACGGCGGCTGTAACTCTGACGGTCCAAAGGTAGCGAAATTCCTTGGCATTTAATTGGTGTCCCGCATGAATGGCGTAACGACTGTCCTACTGTCTCCAATACAATCTCAGTGAAATTGAAATGTCTGTGAAGATGCAGACTACCTGCGGCTAGACGGAAAGACCCTGTGCACCTTTACTATAGTTATAAATTGTAATAAAACTTTTTTTGCGTAGTATACGTGGTAAGTTTTTATTAGGCCATAACGCAAGATATTTGCCTAAACACAAATGAAATACCACTCTTAAAAACTTTTGTTACTCATAATCTTAAAACAGTTTATAATGGGTAGTTTGACTGGGGCGGTCGCCTCCTAAAAAGTAACGGAGGCGTACGAAGGTAAGCTCAAATTGAAAAAACCAATTGAAGAGCATAATAGTATATTGTTTGCCTGACTGAAAGATTGACAGATCGAACAGGGATGAAAATCGGTTATAGTGATCCGATGACTCTGCGTGGAAAAGGTCATCGCTCAACGGATAAAAGGTACGCCAGGGATAACAGGCTAATCATTCTTTAGAGACCCTATCGATGGAGTGGTTTGGCACCTCGATGTTGGATTATCGCATCCTGGAGCTGTAAGTGGTTCCAAGGGTTTGGCTGTTCGCCAAGAAAGGCGGTACATGATCTGAGTTTAGAACGTTGTAAAACAGTTTGGTCCCTATCTACCGTGGGTGTTAAAAATTGAAAGGAGTAAACCCTAGTACGAGAGGACCGGGAAAAGTAAATCTCTGGTGAATCGATTGTTATTAAAATAGCATTGTCGAGTAGCTATATTTGTAATAGATAATTGCTGAAAGCAT
>Ga0315905_10007409_pt1 | contig 11122 bp, 8 predicted proteins | sample LakEriMetagenome_5_FD_203522 | JGI IMG/M metagenome (GOLD analysis project Ga0315905, IMG submission 203522) | Freshwater fungal communities from buoy surface, Lake Erie, Ohio, United States - Buoy 4 MA121 | ecosystem: Environmental > Aquatic > Freshwater > Lake | place: USA: Lake Erie, Ohio... | reverse complement strand
AGCTGGCGGCGGCGGCGCGGCGCGCGGCCGACCGCGTGCGGCGCGCCGAGGACCGGTGGAACGCGGCCGTGGCGCGCACGCGCCAGGGCCTGCTGCCGATCGGCACGGACCCGCGCGCCGACCCCGTCATGGTGGCGCAGCCCGAGTTCCGCGCCCTGAAGCGGGCGCTGGGCCGCGCGCGCGCCGAGCTCGTGGCCGCCCAGGGCGCCGTCGCCGGCCACCGCCGCGAGCTGCGCGCGCGCGGCTGGCTCCCGAGCCCCGCCGCCGCGTCCCCCGCCCAGGCCGACGGCCTCCCCCCGCCCGGGGAGGCCGCGCGCGACGAGCACATCGCGCGCGAGCGCGAGCGCGTGCGCCTCGCGGGCGGGCTGGGCGCGGAGTTCCAGCGGTGCGCGCGGCGCGCGCAGGCGAAAAACATCGAGCGGCGCGAGCGCTCGCTGATCAACCTGATGATGCCCGACGGTCGCACGGTGCAGTTCACCAAGGCCGCGCGCGCCGCCATCCCCGCGAGCGTGCTCCGGGAGATCCGGTCGCTCAACCCCATGGACGACGCGCTGCACCGCGCGGCGCTCGAGGCCCTGGACGCGCGGCGCGCGCGCTTCGAGGCCGCGGGGAGGCTGCAGGCGATGCCCGGCGCGGACGAGGGGGCGTTTGAGCCGCGGCGGGCGCGCGAGGCGGGCGCGGGGCCGGCGGCGGCGCGGTCGCGGTGGGCCAAGGTGTTCCCGCTGCCGCCCGGGGAGCGCGGGGGGGCAGGAGGAGGGGGAGGAGGAGGAGGAGGGACGGAGCTGTGACAGGCCGAGAGGACGAAGGAACACAGCGCGTGTAAAGGAGAGAGTTACAAGTTGACGTCAACAAAAGAAAAAAATGCACATCATCACAACGCCGCCGCCGCCAGCGCCGCGACGGCGGCGCCGCCGTCGAGCGGCGGCGCCTGCGCGGGGCGCTTCGGGTCGACGCGCCCGCGGCACGACGGGCACGTGTTGTGCCGCCGCAGCCACGCGGCCGCGCACGCCCCGCAGAACTCGTGGCCGCAGGGGAGCGCCACGACGACGGTGCCGCGCGGCCGCGGGGCCTCGTAGCAGATGGGGCAGTCGTCGTCGTCGTCGTTGTTCCCATCGTTGTTCCCGTCGCCGTCCCGCTGCGCCGCCGCCGCCGGGGGCGCCGGCAGCGCGACGCGGCGCGGCAGGGCCTCCAGGAAGCGGCGGCGGCAGCCGCGGCGCGCGTCGCGCGCGCTGGCGGCGGCGGCCCCGGCCTCGCCCAGGAAGAGCGGCGGCGGGCGGCGGCGGCGGCTGCTGCTGGTGCTGCTGCTGCTGGTGCGGCGGCGGGCGCGGGCCGTGGCGGCGGCGGCGGCGGCGGCCCCTCCCTGGGCGGCGGCCACCACGCGCTCGCGCACGGCCCAGCCCTCGGACACGAACGCCTCCTCGAACGCGCTGCCGCCGCCGCCAAAGGTGGTGTACCCTCCGCCCCCGCTCACGCGCGCGGCCGCGGCCGCGGACGCCGCCTCGACCAGCGCGTAGTCGGCGAACACGTCGGCAGGGGCCCGCTGCTGCGGCTGCCGCTGCCGCGGCGCGCCGCCCGAACCGGCGCCCTCTTCCGCCTCCTCCTCCTCCTCCTCCTCCTCAGCGCCGCCATCCTCAGACGACGAGGACGGCGACGGGCCGTCGCCGCTGCCCTCCTCCTCCTCCTCCTCCTCCTCCTCCGCCTCCTCCGTCTCCGTCTCCGTCTCCGTGTCGTCCTCGTCGTCCGTGGCGTCGGCGTACAGCAGCCACGACCCGCCCGCGGACGCCGCCGCCGACGAGCGCGGGCGGCCGCTCGCCGACGTGTGCAGCCGCAGCGACTCGGCCAGCATCGCGTGCGCGGCGCCGCGGGGGGCGGCCGCGGCCAGGACCGACAGGCCCCCCAAGGCCGAGAGCGCGCCGAGGACCGCGGACGCCGTGGTGGCCAGCAGACGGGCGGGCGCCCCCCCCCCCGAGGGCTGCTGCTGGTGGTGTTGCTGCTGCTGCTGCTGCTGCTGCTGCCGGTCGGCGGCGGCGACGCGGCGACCAAACAGGCGCGCAGCGCGGCGGGCGGCCGCAGAGCCCGCGCGCGGCGAGCCCGCGTGCGAGGAGGGCAGGGACCGCGTGGCGCGCCTCGCCGACGAGGCGGCCGATGGGCTCGAGGCGGCGAGCGCCGCTGCTGCTGCTGCTGCTGCTGCTGCTGCTGCTGCTGCGGCGGGGGCGGCGGCGGCGGCGGCGAGCTCCTCGCCGCCGGCGCCGTGCGCGGGGGGGGGGGACGGCGGCGGACGCAGGAGCAGCTGCCGCAGGCCCACCACGGCGACGTCGCCGTCGCCGTCGTCGCCCATCGGCGCCGTCGACGGCGACGGCTCGGAGGCGCGCCTCAGGCGCGGGCTGGCGGCGGCCACCGCGGCGGACAGGGCCGCGAGCAGGGCCGGGTCGAGCGGGGGCGCCGCCGGCGTCCGGCGGGCCGAGCCGCTCGGCGGGGAGCAGGAGGAGGGGGGGGAGCAGGCGCCGGCGCCGGCGGGCTCTTCTTCCTCGGGCAGCTGCAGGCGCGGCGGCGGCGGGTGGTCGCGGCGCGCGCCGCCGGAGCGGCGGCGGCGTGGGGCAGCGGCGCGGCCGTCGTGGTCGCCGTCGCCGTCGTCGAGGGCGGCCGCGCAAGCGCAGGCCGACGACGAGGACGCGGCAGCGCCGGCGTCGGCGGCGATGGTAGAGGTTGCAGCGCCGGGCTGCTGCTGCCGTTGCGTTGCAGCGCGCGCCGCGATTGTCTGCGGATCAACTATCGGAGACGCTGGGGCGCTGGGCGCGCCCGCTCGGGCGAGCTCGAGAGACATTTCGGGCGTGTCGCACGATTCCGGAGTCGCCCTGTCACCGACGAGTCCCTTGCGCGCGCGGCCGACGCCTGTGGGCGTCGATTACGCCGGCGCGCGCAACACGTATGTGGATGAAGAGTAAGAGCTCGCAACCCACGCAAGTCAAGCGCGGGCCGTGGCTCCGGCGCGATGGGGGGGCGGGTGGCGGAGAATAAGCTCTTGCTGCTGTGTCGACGCGTCCGGAAGACGACGATGCTGCTCTGAGCGCCGAGGCGGCTCTCTGTGTTGTACACGGGGTGTGAATTGACAGCGTCGATGTATCTGCGCGGTGGCCGCAGGGTCGATCAGAGCGACCTTTTGCACCAAGCGGGGGCGGCGAAAATCGAACGTGGAGCCGCGCCGCTCTCGGCTGGCGACGGCAGCAGCTTCTAGCGGCGCTGTCTCTGAACGCGCGCCCTCTGCTCGTTCGTCTGCACACACTCTGCACCGCACTCTAGCCATCTGCATCACACACACACACACACACACGCAAGCACACGGCATCATTCGAGCGTGCGTTGTCCCTCTGTCGTTCCCACACAGCGCGCTCGACGACACCCGACCTTCCGCCACCGCCGCCCGATGGCCGCGGGCAAGGAGGAGGCGCCCGCCGAGCGCTTCAAGTTCAAATACGTCTTCATCCCGTGCGACGAGTGAGTAGTAAAGTTCTCGCACCGAGGGAACGACGGCGCGGCTGGCCCGCCGCCCATCGCCGCTGCAGTGTCGTCGTGTCGTCCTCCCGCCCGCGCTCGCTCACGCCCCCCCCCCCCAAAAAACACAAAACAAAAACAACAACAGCACCGAGCCCATCCAGGAGCTCGAGCTCGAGGCCCCGCGCGGCGGCGACGCCGAGGTCACGTCCCTCCTCGACGCCCTCAAGCGCCACTTCCGCTCGACGGGTCCCCGCAAGACCGACGCCCAAAAGGCCGCGCAAAAGGCGGCGCTGCTGCAGCGGCTCGAGCAGCAGCAGGAGCAGGAGCGGCAGAAGCAGCAGCAGGGGCAGCAGCAGGGGCAGCAGCAGCAGGCGCAGCAGCAGCAAGGCGGCGGCGCCCCGCCCTCCGCGGGCCTCGCCCCGCACGTGCGCGACCTGCTCGACCGCGTCGTGGACGGCGACCTCCTGGGCGGCGGGATGGTCGAGAACATCGCGCTGCTGTCCAACGCGCCCGAGACGGGCTTTGTCGGCGTCAACCTCTACTGCGACGACGAGGCGTCGATCAAGCGCCTGCCGCGCAACGCGCGCGCGTCCTCGCTCGCGTCGCAGTGCGGCAAGCCCCTGGACGTGCGCGGGGACGCGTTCCTGGCGCGCGTGTTCGACAACGAGGACGAGTTCAAGCGCCTGGACCTGCCGATCTCCGAGGTGTCGTCGGGGGCCGGGTGGGTGCGCGACGCGGCGGGGCAGGCGGAGCGGCGGCGGGAGCGCGAGCGCACGGGGGCCGGGGGGAGCGACCCGTCGGCGTTCTTGGCCGGGCTCAAGAAGCAGCAGCAGCAGCAGCAGCAGCAGGGGCAGCAGGGGCAGAAGAAGCAGCCGCCGGCCGACAAGCCAGCCCACCCGTCGGACGCCGAGCGCGAGCGCGGCAACGCGCGCGGCAAGCAGGGCGACTGGGAGGGCGCGGCGCAGCACTACACGTCGGCGCTCAAGCTGTCCGAGGTGGTTGGTGGGGCAGCGGCGGGGGCGTCGGAGGGCGACGACAAGGAACGCCTGCGCCTCGCGGCGCTCGGCAACCGCGCGTTTGCGTTCCTCAAGATGGGGCGGTGGGCGGACGCCGCGGCCGACGCGACGGCCGTCATCGACGCGAGCGCTCAGGGCAAGGGCCCGGCCGTCGTCAAGGCGCGGCTGCGGCGGGCGACGGCCCTGCGCGAGTCCGGCGACGTGGGAGGGGCGCGGGCCGACCTCGAGGCGGTGCTCGCGCTTGAGCCGTCGAGCAAGGAGGCCGCCGAGGCGCTGGCGGCGCTCGACTCGGCGGCACAGCAATAGAGAGAGAGAGAGAGAGCGCGCGCGCGCGTTCCGTTGTTGCAGTCTCTCTTCTCGACTTCTTCTCTCTAATCCCTGTGCTCCCGCAGCTCCTTGTCTTTCAGTCGCCTCAAGCGCTCCACCTCACCCGTGTACTTCTCCACCAGCGCCGCGACGGCCTTTTCCGCGCGCTGCAGCTCGCTGCCCTTGTTGTTGTTGTTGCCGCCCTTGCTCCCGCCGTGCGCGCGCTTGGCGGCGTCGAGCCCCTTTTGCCGCGCGCGCCGCACGCTCACGAGCGCGTCCTCGCCCTCGGCGTGCACGAGCTTGACCATGCGCTCGACGACCTCGCGCGTCATGCGCGGCAGGCGCACGAGCACCTCGCCGGCGCCGGAGGAGCCAGCGCCGCCGCCGCCGCCGCCGCCGCCGGGCACGGCCGACAGGCTGAGCGGCGAGTTCTGGATCGCGCGGGCGACGGCGCCGGCCATGGCCGGGTCGTAGACGGACACGGCGAGCGTCTGCGGGTCGCGCACCGTGACGGTGCCCAGCGCGCGCAGGGGCACGTGCGCGTGGCCGTGGTGATGCTGCTGCTGCTGCTGCTGCTGCTGCTGGCCGCCGCCGCTCCCGCCGCCGCCAGCAGCAGCAGGCCCTGCCGCCGCCGGCGTGTCGACCGGCACCTGCAAGTTCTCGATGAGGCCCGGGTTGGCGCGGCCCGTGCGGACGCCCGCGAGCTCGTGCGAGTAGTGCTCGATCGCGGTCTTCATCAGGCTGTCGTTTTGGGGGCAGCGGTGGGGGGTGGGGGCGGGGACGGGGGCGGGGGGGAGGGCGTGGCCGCTTCAGCGTCGCGGTCGCGGGGAGACGACAGGGGATCGTGTCCTACGCCTTTTCGTGATCGACGACCGCGGAAACGCACCTCTCGATCTCGTCCAGCTTGACCGGGTCCTCGTCCGCCTCCTCGGCGCCACCAGAGCCGTCCCCCTCGTCCCCCTCGTCGTCCTCGTCGTCCTCGCTCGCGGCGGCGGCGCGCTTGCCCTTCTTGCCACTCGACCCCCCCTTCTTTCCTCCTCCTCCCCCTCCACGCGCGCCCTTGGCGTAGGACCTGGCCCATTCTAGAGCGGCGAAGGGGGGCAGTTGTCGCCGCGCAGAGGAGATGAGGAGTGCAGGGGTGGCGGGCGCTCGCGCTGATGCTGCTGTTGCTGCTGCGGCGGCAGCGGCGGTCGTCGTCGTCGTCGTCGTCGTCGTCGTCGTCGTCGCCGACGCCAACGGCGCTGCGGCACTGCTCGCGGCCCTGCTTTGTTTCGTTTGGGGGGCGTGTGCCGCGTTGCGCGGTGATCGATGAGCGTGCATACGTCCTGCGGAACGTCCAATTCGGCGCACAACCGCCGAGCCACGAGACGACACACGATGTGCGATGAAACACGGCTCACCTCGACGACGGAGACGCGCGCGCGATCACGGCGAGGAGGAGGCGCGCGGATCGAGTCATGGCGAGGAGCAGTCGGAGCTGTGTGTGAGCTTCGGTCGTAGTACCGCCGTGTTGAAGGCGCGCGGCCAAGGTCTGTCGACTTTTTGCTCAGGCGCGACGCTCGAGGCGGCGGCAACTTGGCGCCTTCGCGGCGGCGACGCGAAGGCGCGAGGCAAAGAGCGTGTCCGACGACGCGGACGCGCACGCGCAAAGCCACAATCGCGGGGGACGCACGCCCCTTGGTCCACAAACCCATGGCCTCCCGCATCGCCGCGGCCAAGGAGGCCTTCTTGCGGCGCATCGAGGAGCTGCAAGAAAAGGCCGCCGCCGCCGCCGCCGCCGCACAAGAAGGACCGAAGAAGCCGCGGCGCCCGCCCGCCGGCAGCGCAGCTCCTCCTCCTCCTCGCCCGCCGCCGCCGCCCGCCCGCAGCGCCGCTGCCGACAACAACAACAACAACGGCGGCGGCGACGACGACGACGACGACAAGTCATCATCCGACCAAACCGCGTCCACAGCTCCTGCCACAAAAAGCTCCGACACAACAGCCCCATCGACCTTCCTTCGCCCTCCCGCAGCGACGGCCAAGAACAACAACAAAGCCGAGCTGCTGCGCGCCGCCGAGCGCCGGCGGGGCGGGCGCGAGCGCGCGCGCCTGGCGGCGCTTTCGCGGCGCCGCGCCGCGCTGGCCTCGGCGCTCGCGCGCGCGCACCGGTCCAAGGCGCTGCTGCGGGCGTGGCGCGATCAAGCCGCGGAGCAGCGGCGGCGGCAGGCGCTGTGGCGCTCGGCGGCGTCCGCGGCCGCCTCGGCGACGGCAGGGGTGGCCGCGCTGAGGAGCGCCGGGGAGGCGCGCGCGGTGAGGGCGGCGCTGGGCGTGTGGCGTCGCGCGTCCCGCCAAGGGCGCGCCCTCGCTGCCGAGCTGGCCGCGGAGCTCCTGCTGCGCCGCCTCTCGGCCGTGCTGCGCGCCTGGGGGCTGGCGGCGCGCTCCGAGCGTTCAGCGGCCGTCGAGAGGGCCGCGGCCGCGCGGCGGCGCCTCGCTCTCTTGCGCTGGCGGCGGCAGGCCCGCCGCTGCCGCGCCGAGCGGCGCTGCCTGGCCCGCGCGCGCGAGGTGCTCGCCGAGGTGGCGCGCGAGAGGGAGAAGAGGGGACGAGCATAGAACATAGAAACGCCGAAACGTGCCGTGTTTGTCGTGTTTTGTCTCCAACAACAACACTCGCCGCCGCCTCAATCCTCCATCCATCCCCTCTGTCCTCTCAGCGGCTCCGCGGCGGCGGCGGCACCGCGGCGGCCAGCCTCGCCCGCAGCGCGTCGAGCTCGGCGCGGTCGGCCGCGGCCTGCCTGGCCACTTCGCCCGCCTGCGCGAGCGCGCGCAGCTTGGCCCGCGACGCCTCCTCCAGGGCGCGCTCGGCCGCCGCCAGCTTGTCGCGCAGGGCGCGCACCGCGGGGTCGTCGTCGACGTCGTCGCCGCCGCCGCCGTCACCCTCGTCATCGCTGCTGTTGGCGACCCGCCCCGCCGCCTGTTTCCTCGCGCCTCCCGCGCCCGCTGCTGCTGCCGCCGCCCCCGCCCCCGCCCCCGCCGCCGCCCCGGCCGCTCCCCCCTGATCTCCTGCATCGGACGCCCGCGCGACCGCCGCCGCCAGCCTCGCCCCGGCCGTCTGCGCCTCCTTGAGCGCAGCCTGCGACGCGACCAGGTCGGTGGTCGTCCTGGCCAGCGCCGTCCGCGCCTCCCCGAGCGCCTGCTCCTGCTCGTGCACGCGCCGCTGCAGCGCCGCGCGCTCCTCGCGCCCGAGCGCCTGCCCCGCGCGCGCGGCCTCGCGCGCGGCCTCGAGCTGCGTGCGCAGCGCGGCGAGCTCGCGGCGGCTGGCCGAGAGGGCGCCCTCGGCGTCGGCCGCGCGCCGGCGCTCGCGGTCGGCCTCGTCGCGCAGCGCCTGCGCGCGCGCCTGCAGCTCCTGCTGCTCCAGCCGGGTCAGCATGCCGTCCGCGGCGGCGCCGAGGGACGACTTGGCCGGCGAGGGGGCGGAGGTTGGTAGTGGCTGCGGCGGTGCGGCAGGGGCGGGGCAGTCGCGCGGCGCGCTGCTCGATGCCGCCTGCGCCGCCGCCGCCGCCGCCGCCTCTGCCGCCGCCGCCCTCAGCCTCCTCGCCTCCTCGCGCGCCGCCTTGGCGTCAAACTCGGCCGCGTCCCGCGCCGCCAGGGCCGCGCCCGCCGACTCTTGGAAAAAGCGCAGCTCGCGCTCCTGCTCCGCCGCGCGCGCCGCCAGCGACCGGTACGCGTTCTTCGCGTCCAGCTTGGCGACCGTGGCCGCCCCAAAGTCGTCGCGAAGCGCGTCGCGCTCGGCCGCCGCGGCGCGCAGGGCGGTGCGCGCCTGCCGCAGCTCCTCCGTGAGGGACGCCACGGACTCGCGGAAGACGCGCGAGCCGCCAAAGGCCGCGGGCAAGGCGGCGCCGGCGATCGAGGTCGGCGTCGTGCTGCGCCCTCCTCCTGCTGCTGCTCCTGCTGCCGCTGCTGCGGGGGCAGAGGCGCCCGCGCCCGCGCCCGCGCCTCCGCCGCTGCTGCCGGGCGCGTTGTCGAAGCCGCCGAGGCGCGCGCACAAAGCTTCGACGTCACGCGCCAGGTCGTCGCGCTCGCCGGACACGCGCAGGAGCTCCTTCTCGAGCTGCGCGATGCGGCCGCCGAGCTGGGCGGTCGGGCCTTGCGGCGAGTCGACGCCCGGCGGGTTCTGGGGGAACGACGACAGGGCGTCGTCGTCGGGCGGCGGCGCCGCGTCGAGAGGCGGCGGGCGCGTGGAGGTCGTCGTCGGCGGCGGGGGCAGCAGGTGCTCGACGCCGCCGGGTCCTGATGAAGGCGGCGGCATGATGGAGTCGCGTCGCGGGGGGAGGAGGGACGGTGGGCGCGCGCGCGCGGCTTTCGAAAGGCGTGATTGGGATGCGGTTTTTTTTGTCGTCAGCGATGTGGTTCGCAAAGACCGCGCCTTGGTTGTCGGGAGGCGAACAAGTGGGCGCGAAGTATGCCTCGCGAACGTTAGAGTTGAGGGGATTGCGACGGACTGGCGGCGAGCGCTGCTGCGGTCACAGAAAGGGGGCGCGGGCGGCCGCTCCAAGCGTCGTCGCCGCCGCCAGCGCGCGCGCGCGCGCGCCCCCTTCGATCGCTGACGCGAGAGCGAGCAGCATCCTTTCCTTGTCGCAGTGAGCCGTGTGCGTGTGCGTGCGAACGACACTCACGCGCACTACTTTACGCCGGCATCACGTCCATCACGCTTCGCACGCACCGACCGAACGCGATCACTCGCGGAGCGCGGGTCCGATACGAACGCACCCGCTCGGTCGCACCCTCCCTTCGTGTCGCTCGCCCGCCGGCCCAAGAGCGCGCGCGCCCACGGCCTCTCACGAGCCGCGCGTGGGCGTGGGATCTGCGGACTACCTCCCGATCCGGCAGACGCGACACCCCCTCGATTTGGCCAAAGCAACAACAGCAGCGATGCCGTTCTGGCGGCGAGGAGCGCCGGCGGCGGCGGGAGCAGCGGCGGACGGCGGCGGCGGCAGCGGCGGCGGCGGAGCAGCACCAGCAGGACCGAGCGGCGGCGGCGGCCTCGAGATGCGGCTGGAGATCGATCCCGCGAACGCAGCAGCAGTACCACCAGCAGCGCCAGCACCAGCACCAGCGCCATCAGCAGCAGCGGCAGCAGCGGCACCGGCAGCAGCAGAAGCAGTAGAGGCAAGCGGCGCGGCCATCGCCGCCGCCGCCGCCGCCGCCGCCGCCGACGACGGCGACGGCGACGTCTCGCCGCTGCTGCGCACGCACCTCACGCACCGCTTCATCGGCCGCCTCAGCCCGCTGTCCATGCCGTCCGCCGAGTCCATGCAGGGCGAGGACCTGATGAACAACTGCGCCGTCAAGGCCACCATCGCGGCCGTCATGGGCGGCGCGCTGGGGGTCGCGTTCGGCATCTTCACCGCGTCCATGGACCCCTCGATGGCGGGCGCGGGCATCGACGCGGCGCCGCTCGGCGAAAACACAAAGACGACGCGCCAGGCGCTGCGCGAGACGGCCGTGCTGATGCGCGACAAGAGCGTCTCGTACGCCAAGGGGTTCGCCCTGATGGGCGCCGTCTACTCGTCGTGCGAGTGCGTCATCGAAAAGAGGCGCGCGCGCCACGACTTTTGGAACGCGCCGCTCGCGGGGTGCGCGGCGGGCGGGCTGATGGCGGCCCCGGGCGGCGCGAAGGCGGCGTGCTTTGGCTGCGCGACCTTTGCGGCCTTCTCGGCGGCGATCGAGGTGTTCACTGGGGGGCATTAAGCGTGCGTGTTATGCTGGTTGGTCGACAAGTGAAGCAATTTATGTGACCGACGGAGCCCCCCCCTTGAAAGAGAGAGAGAGAGAGAGAGAGAGAAAAGAAGAGAGGATGCAGGAAGCGAGAGCGCGAGCGTCGACAGCCGTCGACCGAATTCAGTCGCTCCGGTGCGACCCCGTCGGCTTGATCAGCTGCACGTAGTTCCCCCCGCCCACGGGCAGCCTCGCGCCCCCCCTGCGCGACAGGCACCGCCGCGCCGCCACCAGCAGGACCAGCAGCGCCGCCGCGACCCCCGCGGCGACCTCGAGCAGCACGCGCCCGGGGTGCCTGACGCCCCGCGCCCGGAGCGACGCCTCGAGCGCCTCCTCGGCGCGCAGGCCGCCCGCGACGAGCTCGGCCTCGAGGGCGCTGCCGAGCTTGAGGAGGTCGCCCGGCCGGAAGGGCGGCTGGGCGGCCCAGAGCCCGCCGCCGCCGCCGCCGCCGCCGGCGGCGCCGCCGCCGCCGCCGTGGCTGCCGAGGCTGCCGCCGTCCCACTCGCCGAGCGTGCCCGCGTCGGCGGCGGCGCCGCCGCCCTTGCCCG
>Ga0315905_10007408_pt1 | contig 11122 bp, 9 predicted proteins | sample LakEriMetagenome_5_FD_203522 | JGI IMG/M metagenome (GOLD analysis project Ga0315905, IMG submission 203522) | Freshwater fungal communities from buoy surface, Lake Erie, Ohio, United States - Buoy 4 MA121 | ecosystem: Environmental > Aquatic > Freshwater > Lake | place: USA: Lake Erie, Ohio... | reverse complement strand
CTTTGCCCCAGAGACCATCATCCCGCTCAGCAATCGAGCGCTCTATCCCGAGCAGACATTGCCCGCCGCTCAGTGGGATTACCAGCTTTTTTATCGCGAGAGGTTTCACGAGGCTACCGCCGGCTTTGAGCGCAATGTGCGCAACACGGTGCGAGCCTTGTTCCGCGCGGGCACGCCCGAGGCAATCACCAAACCCGCACGCACCGCCTTCGTACGGGCCCAGGGCGGATGGTTTGGCCCTGGGCAGGGCGCTCCCGCGCTGCCGCGCGATGCATCGGTGCTGACCGAGCAGGATGAGCATGCCTATGTGGCCGCGCTCGAGCGCAATGGATTCGCCGGGCCCGACAGCTGGTACATGAATGCGCAGGTCAACCTCGAGTACGCGCAGCGTGCACGCGCGAACTGGCATCTCAAGATGCCAGTGCTCTTTGTGCATGCCGAATACGATGCCGTGTGCGAGACCTTGCAGTCCCGTCTCGCCGAGCCCATGCGCGCTCAGTGTGAGGATCTCACGGAGGCCGTTGTCGCCAGTGGGCACTGGATGGCCCAGGAACAGCCCGTCGCAGTCAACGCAGCCCTGTCGCGCTGGCTGGGTCAGCGGCTGCCACAGCTCTTTGCCGTGAAAGGTCGCTGATTCATGGCGTTCATGACCGCGCCGCATGCCCGTGCAAAACCCGAAGCAGTGGCCGTGCGCGACGAGCGAGGGCAGGTGAGTTGGGCCGAACTCGACCGGAGGATTAACCGCATGATCCGGGCCTTCCAGGCCTGTGGTCTCAAGCCTGGCGATCGGATTGCACTCTTTGCGGGCAACAGCCGCGAAGTGTTCGAGCTCATGATTGCAGCGGGCCATGCAGGTCTGAGCTATGTGCCCGTCAACTGGCATTTCACGGTCGATGAGCTCGCCTATGTGCTGCAGGATTGCGAGGCCAAGGGCGTTTTCACCGATCTGCAGTTTGCGCCAATCGCGATCGAGGCTTTGCGGCGTGTCCCTGCGGCCGGTGCCTGTCTCAAGCTGATTGCTCCGGTGGGCGAGGCCGCGAGTGCGTCCACGACCTACGCGCTCGATCGCACCGCGCTCGATCAACCCGCCCCTGATCGAGCAGCCCTGGATCGAGCAGCCCCCGAAGGCTGGACCTGGTTTGAAGACTGGATGGCCGGGGCGATCTCCGAGGATGAACCTGAACATCAATCGGCCGGCGGACCGATGTTCTACACCTCGGGAACCACGGGCCGACCCAAGGGGGTGGTGCGTGCGGGATCGGGCTCAGCAGTACCCGTTGAGACCCTCAAGCCCATGGCTTTTGGTCTGACGCAGTCGCTGCAACTGCCGCTGGATGGTCTTACGCTGCTTGCCGGGCCCTATTACCACTCGGCGCAATGGGCCTACGGGTTCCAGCCGGTCATGGCGGGTATCAGTGTTCTGATCACACGACGCTTCGATGCGGCTCAAACCCTGTCCCTCATCGATACACATCGGGTCACCCATATGCATCTGGTGCCGACCCAATTCATTCGACTGTTGCGCTTGCCGCAGGCGCAGCGCGAGCGGTTTTCGGGCGATTCGCTGGCGATGATCTGGCATGGCGCCGCACCCTGTCCGCCTGAGGTGAAGCGGGCCATGATCGACTGGTGGGGGCCTTGCATTCATGAGTACTACGGATCAACCGAAGGATCGGTGGTCACAGGCATCTCATCGCAGGAATGGCTCGAGCGCCCGGGCTCGGTCGGTAGAGCCACGTTTCAGTGTGATGTGGCCATTCATCGAGACGATGGTTCGGTGGCCCCCACGGGTGAGTCCGGCACGATCTACATGCGCAATCGGCGCGGCGTGTCGCTGCGCTATCACAACGATGCCGTCAAAACCGAGTCGGCGCATCGCGAAGGAGGCTGGTTCACCACCGGTGATGTGGGCTGGCTCGATGCGGATGACTATCTGCACCTCACCGACCGCAAGATCGACATGATCATCTCGGGCGGCGTGAACATCTATCCGGCCGAGATCGAAGCGGTGCTGGCGGCCCATCCGGCGGTGCAGGATGTGGCGGTGATCGGAGTGCCGAATGCCGAATTCGGGGAGGAAGTGAAGGCGGTGATTCAGCTGACACCGGGCCATCGTGAAAGCGCCGCGCTCGTCGAGGCGCTGGCCCAGCACTGCCGCCTGAGCCTCGCGGGTTACAAGCAGCCCCGGACCTTTGATTTCAGGGATGAGCTGCCTCGGACCGAGACCGGCAAGCTCTACAAGCGACTTCTTCGTGATGCCTATTGGCAGGGGCAGCAGCGCAGGATCTGAGCCAGCCTGAAGGCGGTTGCCTTCAACGGACCCGGCCCTCGCTCAGCTGCTGGGTGTGATCCGGTTGTCGATCGCGATCTTGCGCCATAGGGGAAGGTCTCGCCGGATCCGCTGGGCAAACTCCTCGGCCGAGGTGGGCGGTGGGTTTGCCGCATTCATTGCATTCAGGCGAGCCTTGCCTTCATCGCTGTGCACCAGCTTGTTCACCTCGGTATTGATCGCGCGAATGATCGACTCTGGTGTGCCTGCGCGTGCAAATAGACCCAGCCAGCCATCGAGATGCCAGGGAATGCCCAGATCATTGAGCGGTGGCACATCGGGCGAGCGTGGCGCTCGCAAGGTGCAACCATGGGCCAGGGCTCGAACCTTTCCTGCCTGAATCAGGCTGATCGACGAGGTGGTGTCGACCCAGCCCACCTGCAGCACACCTGCAGCCAGATCGCGCAGCACCTCGGCCGAAGATTTATAGGCGACATGGGGCATCACGAGTCCACGCTGGGACAGAAGCGAAGCCATGATCAGATGCCCGGTCGATCCGATCCCGGTGGTGCCATAGGCGTATTTGTCGGGTTGCGCGCGCACCAGATCGAAAAGCTCTTGAGGTGTCTTCACCGATAGACCGGGATTGACCGAAAGGAATTGCCCGCCCGCACCGATCTGTACGATGGGCGCAAGATCGCGCAGAAGATCGTAGGGCTGGTTGGGGTTGACGGCCGCCGGCACAATCGTGAACGACGCCGCACTGAAGAGCAGGCTGTAGCCATCTGCAGGGGCACTGAGCACAGCCATCGCCCCCAGGTTGCCACTGGCGCCGGGTCGGTTCTCGGCCACGAAGGGCTGGCCAAAGGTTTTGGACAGATGCTCACCAATGAAGCGCGCAAACAGATCGGTCTGAGCACCGGTTCCCGAGGGGATCACCAGTCTCACGGGGCGGTTGGGCCAGCCATCGGGCAGAGGCGTTGCCTGAGCCCAGGCGGTCGGAGCGCTTGTCAGTGCAGCCGCGCCCAGGGTGCAGCCACTCATGGTGACGATGGCGTGGCGCCGATTCTGGTTGATGTGCATGGGGTCTCCTTGTGACTTGTGGTTCAGCAGGGTTCGAGCGGTGCGACGAGCGGCACCCCGGGAATACGCACGCCATCCGGGCGCCCGCTGGCCGTGGCTCCCTGAAAATCTGTGGTGATGGCCACGGGCAAGGCCGGTCCATCAGCGCATGACAGCCACAGTCGCAACAGATGTCTGCGCCGACTGGGATCGGGCCAATCTTCATAGGCTGTGCGCGAATGAAAGATGGCGTGATTGCACAGGAACTGCATGTCGCCCGGCCGGAAGTCCATGTCCAGGCGGATCGCATCATCACCCGCCAGTAGCGTGACGCAGGCGAGAGCTTCCTCCTGCTGAGCCGTGAGGCGAGGTACCTCCTCGAAAGACTGTGCCTTCTGGATGAAACTATTGATCAACACGGCGATCATGCGGCCTGCCACGGGCTCAAAAGGTGCGGCAGTGAAGAATCGCTGCTGGCCTGGGCGTACCTCGCCGACACGAGAGAAGTAGAACGGCTGAGCCATGACTGCAGCCAGATCTGGGCGCCTCGCGACCAGTTCGTTCCAGACGGTGGTCGAACTGCAGATTCGCGACAACCCGCCGGATCGGGAGGGCCGAACACACAGCAGGCCGACGATGTCTCCAGCATCGGTATGAAAGTTCAGTTCAGCATTGGTCTGATAACCGCGCGTGGATGGGTCTCGGTAGTCCAGCCCGAGGTTCGCGACGTGACCCAGGACATGCCCTTTGGCGTTCTGGGAGATCGCATCACCCAGATGTGCGCCGATGCCCCTAAAGATCGTGGCGGTTGTGACCAGACTGCGTTCGGCGCTTGGCCAGCCTCGCACCAGTGCGAACCCTCGGCCTTGCAGCAGATCGGTGCGCAGGTCGCGCAGACGTGACTCCAGACTGGGCAACGGAAACTCGCTGGCCTCAAGGCTGACCAGGTCTGCGCCCCGCGCAGCCACCTGCGCTGCGGCCGCATCCAGCTCATCCACATCGTCCTGGGACAGAGTGAGGATCCAGTCATTTCGCGCTGCCATGTCGGGGCCGTACCAGGCACAGGCATCCTTGAAGGTGGGCAGATTGGCCATGGTCAATGGGCGAGTTCGGCGCGCCGCATCGACAGATCAAAGATCGGTGGTCGCGGGTCGAGTTTCCAGGTGTCCCAGTCGCTGTGATGATCCATCCATGACGGGGGCATCTCGGTCACCAGTCCTGTGTTGAGCCACAGTCGGAGCAGATACCGACGGCGCTCCTTTTCGGGCCAGTCTTCGTAGGTGGTGCGCGAGTGCAGCACGCTGTAGTTGTTGACGAACTGCATGTCACCCGGCTCAAGAGCCATCTCAAGCTGCAGGTCGGGGTCGTAGCAGAGGGTATCGATGAAATCGAGCGCCTCAATCTGGCGTGCTGTCAGGCGAGGGACCTCGTCAAAGCGCTGGCCGGTCTCGACATAGGTTCGGTTGTAGCGGCAAAACAGGCGTTCACCGACATGCTCGAAAAACGCACCGATGTAATAGGGCTTTTTGTGCGGAGGATTTTCGCCACGCCGATCAAGGTACCAGGGGCCGGTCATGACATCCATCAGATCGGGCCGGCGCTCCAGTACAGCGTTGTAGATTGCCGCGCTGCTCACCAGTCGAGACAAACCGCCCCGCTTGGCGGTCTGCAGACACATCAGGCCAACGATGTCACCCAGGTCATTGTGAAAGGGCAGGCGAAGGCGCGTCTGGTATCCACGCACATTCGGGTCGGCATGAAAGTCAACGCCCAGATCGGTGATATGACCCAACACATCGCCCTGCGCGTTCTGCGCCATGGGCTCACCCAGATGTCGACCTATGCCCCAGTAGATCAGGGCTGAATCCGATGCCGCCAGGCCAGCGATATCAAGCCCTCTGATCAGGCAGAAACCACGTCCCTGCATCAGTTCGAGGCGTAGCGCAGCCAGCACGGGGCCCAGCGTGGGCAGCGGAAAGTCATCTTGCGACAACGCTGGAATCTCTGCGCCTCGTGCGCGGGCCTGGGCCAGTGCCTGCTTCAACTCTCGATTCTGGTCCTGTGTCAGGAAGAGCTTCCAGTCCGAGCGATCGCGCAGATCGACTGCCCGCCAGGCACTGGGATGCTGATAGGGCTGGGCGGTCAACGCGGTAGGTCTGCTCATGGGGTGTCTCCTTGTCTTCGAATGGCAATCAATGCACCAGATCGTTGCGGCGTGCCGAGAGATCGAAAATCGGTGCCTGTGGATTTTGCGCCCAAGCGCGGGTGTCCGCATAGCGTTCCTGCCACGAGACCGGTAACGGATGCACCAAACCGGTATCGAGCCAGAGTCGAAGCAGGTAGCGGCGGCGCTCGGACTTGTCCCAGTCGACATAGGCCGTGCGCGAATGCAGCACGGTGTAGTTGCTGATGAACTGCATATCGCCCTTCATCAGTTCCATGGTGAGACTCATGTCCGGGTCTTCGCACAGGGCATCCACAAGATCGAGGACTTCAATCTGTTGGGTGGTCAACCGTGGCAATTCCTCAAAGCGCATGCTCGACTCGATGTAGGTGCGGTTATAGCGGCAAAAGAGCCGCCCGCCCACAGGCTCGAACAGGGGCCCGAAGTACCAGGGTTTGCGACCGGGCGCAGCCTCGCCCCTGCGATCCATGGGGAAGGGCTCGTACATGGTGTCGATGAGGTCGGGACGACGTTCGAGGATGACGTTGTGGATGGCTGTGCTGCTCACGATGCGCGATTCGCCCCCGCTGCGCGCCGTCGACAGGCACATCAACCCGACGATGTCCTGAGTATCGTTGTGGAAGGGAAGCATCAGGCGGCTCTGATACCCCCGAGCATTGGGATTGGTGAGAAAGTTCTGACCGATATCCGTGACATGACCGAGCATGTCACCCTGCGCATTCTGAGCGCAGCCTCGACCCATGTGGGATCCGATCCCCCAGTACACCAGTGCGGCGTCGGATGCTGGCAGTTCCTCAAGCCGAAAACCCCGAACCAGCACGAATCCACGACCATTGACGATCTCGTCTCGCAGGGCCCGAACCCGTGCAGCCAGTCGCGGCAACGGAAAGTCGGCTGATGTGAGCATGGGGATGCCCATTCCTCGCGCCTTGGCGTACGCGAGCGCTGTGAGCAACTCGGCGTTGTCCTGATCATCGAGTCGAACGATCCAGTCCTCGTGTGCTCTCATCTGGGCGGCAGTCCAGGCGCTTGGGTGTTGGTAAAGGGTTCGGTGCGGTTTTGAGGCGAGGGTCATGAGGCAGTCCGGTGAAGTTCAATCGGTCACGGTGAGACTACTGCTTTCGGTCGTTTTGCTCTGTATCCAAAGATGTTGACTGAGTGTTCGATGTGTCAAGCGCCGGCAGTGACAGTTGTGCGCAGAAAAGGCAGAAGCTGCTCAACCACCCATTGCGGCGCTTCTTCGGGCAGGCCATGGCCCACGTTCGGGCACAGTGGCTTGCCGCGCAAATTGGGTAGCATCTCCGGCAGGGCATCGTATTGCCCACGCATGCGTTCAATCGATGGGTCTGACGCACCTCCCAGGAACAGGGCGGGCTGCGACGGACGGCACCCCGCCAGGAAGGCACCCAGCGCCCAATCAGAGTCTTTGCTGCGATAAGGCGCCAGTGCCCCATGAAAGCCGGTGCGGGTGTACTGAGCAACGTAGTGATCAAAGTCGGCCTGAGTCAGGAATGTCGGGCAGTGCTGGGGGTCGAACACCGAATCCAGAAATCCCTGACCGGGCTCCAACATGGGTTGCCAGCGTTCCTGCCCCTGCGCCCGGCCTGAGATCGAGTGCATGATGGCCCTGAGGCTTCGTGCAATATCGGCGTCGAGTTCTGCAGTAGCTTGCGGACGACCGAAATAAGACTGGTAAAAAGTCTTGCCAGTGGTCTCGAGCATCTGCGCCCAGAGCGCGGTGGGGCGAATCGGAGCGCGAAGCGCCGGCGGCGTACTGAGCAAGGCCAGCGCCGTGAATCGATCGGGGCGCATCTGGGCTGCTGCAAAGCTGAGCGTCGAACCGACATCGTGACCCACCAGCGTGACCTGGGGCAAAGCCAGCTGATCGAGCAAGGCGATCAGATCGCCGACCCGACCGAGTTGTGTCGAACGCAGGGGATCCTCTGACAGCTCGCTACCTCCAACCCCAGGCAGATCCGGGACGATCACGCGATAGCCCGCCTCGAGCAGGGCGGGCACGATCAGCCTGAACTGAAAGCCGGTGTAAGGAAACCCATGCAGCAACAGCAGAGCCGGGCCTTCACCGGCCACCCTGACATGCCAGCGTAATCCGTCGATCACAACATTGATAGGCTGGTCAGAGATCATTCAGGAGTCACCCGCCGAAGCGCCCGTCTTCCGTCCAGGGTTAACCGGTCGGCCCGATTGTTTTGCGACGGTTGGCATTGCAGGGAGCGCATCGAGCCAGGGCAAGGCTTCATCGGTCCAGATCTGGACGGAGGGTGCCAGTTCACGGCGCTGACGGGCCGTGCCGAGTCTCAGGGAATATTCCTGTGGGTCGGTGGGCGAGCAGCCGTAGAGCGATGTACCGCAGTCGGGGCAGAAGGTGAGCGCGCGGGGGCGGCCGCTCTCCGAGATCTTGGTGTACGACTTCAGTGATCCGGACAGCAATCGAAAATGCTCGCGAGGCACCAGCACGCCAAAGCGAAAGGCACTTGCGCTCTGGATCTGGCATTGATTGCAATGACAGATCCGGATCTTGGTTGGGTCAATGATGGCCTCGTATCGGACCGCGCCGCACAGGCAACCACCGTCAATCTCGATCATGCCTGGGACTCCATGAGTTCACGAACCACTTTGGCTCGGTCGAGTGTGGGGCGCACCGACTCTGACCAGGCCGCCACGCGGTGAAGCAACCGATCCGACCCGGCATCGCCAGATACGCCGTAGTGCGAGGTGCCGAAGTTGTCCCAGATGGCAACATCGCCACGCTTCCAGGACCACCGCACCTGAATTTCCGGTGTTTGGGCAATGTCATTGGCCAGTCGCATCAACAACTCGCCCTGCGTACTGTTGCAGTCTCGTATCCGACGATTCCATGCATTGCCAACGAAAAGGCACAGACGGCCCGTGTAGGGATGCTGAATCACTGCAGGATGGGTTGCGCGTTCACGATTCGCTGCGATTCGTTCGACCCGATCTCCGGACTCCACCTGACCATGGCGTAACAAACCGTAGAGCGTGTCGTGATCGACATCGAGGTTGAGAAAGAGCAGCTTGAGTGCATAAGGCAGGCGATCAAAGGCCGCGCCCATGCTGGCCCACAGGGTGTCGGCGCCAAAGGGAACATGCTCGGCCTGCAGGACCGCTGCAATGTTGGGGTGATACCGCCCGGTCACATCGTGATGCCAGACATCGGTGGTTGTGAGGCGCCCTGCATGGGGCGGTTTTTGAATCACCAGGACTTCCGGATGCCCTTGGCCTGAAAGGGTTCGTCCGTTGGGATGACGCTCGAGTTGATCGCCGAACCAGCGCCCGACCGTACGATGTTCCTCAATGCTCAGGTGCTGTCTGGGTGCAAACAGCACACCATGACGCCACAGTGCCGTTCGGAGCGCCTGAATGCCGGCATCGTCGAGTTCCGTCAGACGCGGCCCTTCAATTCGTGCACCGACATGCGGTGACAAAGGTACGGCCCGAAACGCACCGTAGTCGATCGGTTCGTCCGAAAGGTCTGCTTTGAAGTCTTTCAGAAGCACCGCGCCGTCATCCTCGAAATTGCTTTCTGCAGTCGATCCTCCCACCGTCGAGCGATGAGGTCGATTGAAATTTTGATGAGCCCACATAACCAAATGGTTATGATCTCCAGCGACTCTGGAGGAGCCGGTCTTGAGTATTCGAAGTTTTTTGACGCGGGAGGTGCGCATGCGCCACCTGAGGCTTTTGATCGCGATTGACGACGCAGGCCGCCTGACCCGTGCAGCCCAGATGCTGCACATCACGCAGCCCGCGCTATCCAAGGCGCTTGCGGAAATCGAGAGGGCCCTGGGCACGCCCTTGTTCGACCGATCGCCTCAGGGCCTGGTTGCCACAAGGGCTGGTACAACGCTCATCCGCGCAGCGCGTTCCGCGTTGGGTGAGCTGGATCGTGCATCGCTCGAGTTGCATCGGCCGCCCACCGAAGCACGTCGGACGATGACAGTGGGCAGCATGCCGTCCGGCACTTATTCCTTGTTGGCTGAGGCCTTCGCACGGTTTCGTTCCGAGTCTGTTGCGAGCGGGCTGCACGATGCGGTGACCTTCAATGTCGTCGATGGTCAAACACCGGCACTGCTGACGCAACTGGTCGCAGGGCGGCTGGATCTGGTCCTTGGGTCCATGGGTGCTTCGGCGCTGCCCGCGGAGATTGAAGCCACTGCGCTCTACGACGATCGCATGCGCCTTGTCGTAGCACCGGGTCATGCTCTGTCCAGAACGCGCACCTCCGATTGGGAGCGCGCCTGCGAATTTCCCTGGGTGCTTCAGCCCGCAGGCCATCCAACGCGGATTGCCTTTGATCGCGCGGTCAGGCGAAGCGGCTTGACCGCTCCGCCTGTGGTCTATGAAGCCTTGCCCTCAGACTCGGCGGTTGGGCTCATTCGCGCCCTGGGCGCTGTCGGCCTGTTGCCCGGTCGATTGGCGCAAGGCCTGGCCGCACAAGGACTTGTGAAGGTTTTGCCGGGTGCCGCGTCTGACAGGCTCGCTGTGTCCTTGCCCGTGGCCGTGTTCGTGCGCCGTTCATCGCTTGGCGACACTGCAGTTAAAGCGCTGCTGCAATGCCTTCGGGCCGTGGTTTGAGGCTGTACCAATGTTCCGCAAGCTCGCGAACTGTTCCCACCTCAGGACGCTGGCAAATTGCGCAGCCAGTCAGTCAGCAGGCGATTCACGGTTTCGGGGGCCTCCTGTTGTGTCCAGTGGCCGATGCCGGGCAATAGATGAGCGCCCCTCAGGCCTGGCAAATGCGGTTTCATGCGCTCGAGCATGTCCACGCCTGGGATCATTCGAAGCACCAGATCGCGATCGCCGCCGATGAAGAGGGCGGGCTGCTCGATCCTGCGGTCTTTGAACTGCTGCTGCCACTCGAAGTCACGACGGTGGTTGCGGTAGCGGTTGATGGGCCCTCTGAAACCCGATCCGATGAACTCGGCCACAAAGTGATCTTCATCTGCCCGGCTGAGCCAGCCCGGAAAAGGATCCGGATCGGTCAGGCCGTCGAGCAGGGCAGCCCCGTGCGGTTTGTGAGGCCAACTACCCTCGGGCGCATCGCCACTGATGGCGTAATAGAACTTGCGCAAGGAGACTCTGACATCGGCCTCGAGTTCGGCCTCGGCCACGCCTTCGTCCTGGAAATACACCTGATAAAAAAAACGTCCCTTGTCGGTATAAGCGGCTTTGACCGCATCCAGAAAGCACACCGATGGAATGCCGGTCCAGGGCACCGACAAACCGGCCACGGCGCGAACCCGGTCCGGGCGGGTGAGGGCTGTGTTCCAGACGATGGGCGCGCCCCAGTCGTGGCCAATCAGCACGCCACGACCATCAGGGGCAAGCGCTTCGATCACGCCCGCGACGTCGGCCGTGATCTGCTCAAGGCTGTAGGCGTCGATGGCTTGCGGTCGGTCCGATCCGCCGTAGCCACGCACGTCGATCGCACAGGCTGTAAAGCCCGCCTCGGCGATTGGGCGCATCTGATGACGCCAGCTGTAGGCGCTTTCCGGAAAGCCATGAACCATCACGACCAGCGGGCCATGACCTTCAAGGCTGGCGCGCAGGCGGATGCCGTTTGT
>Ga0315905_10007407_pt1 | contig 11123 bp, 10 predicted proteins | sample LakEriMetagenome_5_FD_203522 | JGI IMG/M metagenome (GOLD analysis project Ga0315905, IMG submission 203522) | Freshwater fungal communities from buoy surface, Lake Erie, Ohio, United States - Buoy 4 MA121 | ecosystem: Environmental > Aquatic > Freshwater > Lake | place: USA: Lake Erie, Ohio... | reverse complement strand
TCCATCCGGCCCTCAAGATAGGGGCAGGGCTGCGGGGCCGTCACATAGAACTGCGGCGCGATGGGGAGGGTATGACGCATGGAATGAACGAACCTGTTGCGGCGCAACGTTACCAAGCCCGGCGTGGCGCGCCAAGGAAAAGTTTTCCATGCTCAAACCCCCGCAAATCTAACGAAAAACCCCCGCCCAAATGGGGCGGGGGCAAGTGGGTTTTCGGCCGATACCGAAAGGGGTCAGTATTCGCCGCTGCGCGGCGTCGCGCCGGCGTTCACCTCGGTCGCCGCTGCGCTCTCAGTTTCGCGGGTTCGGGCCTCTTTGGCGCGGTCAGCCATGAAGGCATCAAACTCCGATTTGTCCTTGGCCTCGCGCAGGCGCTGCAGGAAGGCTTCAAAGGCGGTCTGTTCGTCTTCCAGCCGGCGCAGCATCTCGGCTTTGTAGCTGTCAAAGGCCGCGTTGCCCGACGGCTGGGCCGCGCGGTAGGCGTGATAGGCGGTCTCCGTCCCGTCGTGACGATGGCGACGTGCGGCGCATCCGAACATTTTGTTTGAACTCCAACGGTTGGTGTAGGTGATATAGCCCACCAAAAGCAGGCCGATCGGCCAGAAGATGACAAATCCCAGCACCATAGCCGCGATCCAGGCCATGCGGCCCTTGCGGTCCAGCCAGGCCTCGGCCCGGCGCAGGAGATTGGGGCGACCGCCATACGCGGCGGTCGGGGCGGCGGAGGGGGTAAAGCTGGTCATGGGCGGTGCCTTTTCGGGTTCGGGTTACATGTAAATTCGGTTCACATTGCAAAGATGCGCCCGGTGCCCGATACAATCAAGAGGCTATGTAAAAGAAATTTACATACCCAACACGTGCTGCTGACAAACGTGTGTTTGCAGGGCAAAACTTTTCACGTGGCTTAGGGTTGCCCCTGCGTGAACGCGGCGAGTTCTGCCCCGGACAGCCGCTGCAAGGCGCTGGGCGCGATGGAAAAGATATGGCGCGGGGTGCCAGCGGCGGCCCAGACTGTATCGAACCCCATCAGCGCCGGGTCCATCCAGACTGGCGATGGCGTGAGATGGCCCACAGGTGCCACCCCGCCAATGGCAAAGCCGGTCACCTCGCGCACGGCCGCCGCATCAGAGCGCCCGAGCGGCTCACCCGCCAAAAGGCTCGCCTTCGCCGCATCCACCTGATGGCCCCCTGCGGTCAAAAATAGGTAAAGCCGCCCAGTGGTGCCCTGAAACAAGATCGACTTCACGATCTGGTTCAGCGCACAGCCCGCCGCCGCTGCCGCCTGCTCGGCGGTGCGGGTGTCGCCGGGCATCTCAAGCGGGGCGGCATCATGGCCTCCCGCACGCAGGGCCTCAATTACACGGGCAAGGGATTTCGACATGGTGCCTCCTGTTGTGCCGATCTTGCCGATCTGCCCGCCGCCCGCAAGTCTGCCGACATCGCGGCTCCGTGGGCCATTGTGCTGGGCTTTCGGTTGACCGCGCCCGCGTGTCAGGCAAGATACCCCCCATGCACAGTCCCTTCGCCGCCCGCCTCATCCGCCAACCCATCGCCTTTGATCCCGGCCCCGCCGCCGAGATCGCGTCCCAATTTGCCGATCTGCCCCCCGATCTGCGCGGGCTTCTGTCCGCCACGGCAGGCTGCAGTCCCTATTTGCAAGACCTGATGCGCGCCGAGGCCGATTGGCTGCGCCCCGCGCTGTATGAGGCGCCGGAAACCGCCTTTGCCGCGCTGATGACCGGGCTGTCCACTGTGCCGATTGACGATCTCGGCCGCGCGCTGCGTCAGACGAAACGCCGCGCGGCGCTGGTGACAGGCCTTGCCGATCTTGGCGGCATCTGGCCGACGCTTCAGGTCACCGCCGCGCTGACCACGCTGGCCGATCAGGCTGTTGCCCTCTGCCTAAAGGGATTGGTGGCCGAGGAAATCCGGCGCGGCAAGCTGCCCGGTGCCACGCCTGAGGATGCCGAGACTGCGGGTGGCATGTTCGCGCTGGCCATGGGCAAGATGGGGGCAGGCGAGCTGAACTACTCCTCTGACATCGATCTGATCTGCCTTTTTGATCAAGACCGCTATGGTGCAGACTGGCAAGAGGCCCGCGCTGCTTTTATCCGCGTCACCCGCAAGATGACCGCGCTGCTCAGCGACACGATGGCGGGCGGCTATGTGTTCCGCACCGACCTGCGGTTGCGCCCGGATGCCTCTGTCACCCCGGTCTGCCTGGCGATGTCCGCCGCTTACAGCTATTACGAGGCCGAGGGCCGCACTTGGGAGCGCGCCGCCTATATCAAAGCGCGCCCTTGCGGCGGCGATCTTGAGGCGGGCAATCGGTTCCTCAAATCGCTCACCCCTTTTGTCTGGCGCAAGCATCTGGACTTCGCGGCGATCCAAGACGCCCATGACATGCGCCTGCGCATCCGAGAACACCGCGGCCTGAATAGACGGCTGACGGTCGAGGGGCATAACATGAAGCTCGGTCAAGGCGGTATCCGTGAGATCGAGTTTTTCACTCAGACCCGCCAGCTGATCGCCGGGGGCCGCGACCCCAGCTTGCGCGACCGCACAACGCTCGGCGGCTTGCAGGCGCTTGCCGCAAAGGATTGGGTGCCCCAATCTGTGGCCGATGAGCTGACCGGGCTTTACCTGTCCCACCGCGAGGTGGAACATCGGCTGCAAATGGTGCGCGATGAGCAGACCCATACCATGCCAGCAACCCCCCAAGGTGTCGCCCGCATTGCCGCCTTCTGCGGCCAGACCGAGGCCGCGTTCCGCGCAGGCCTTCTGGAGCGGCTGCAAGCCACCGACCGGCTGACCGAGGGCTTTTTTGCCCCAACCGAGGTGGAAGACGGCCCCGATCTCTCTGATCACGCCCGCAGCATTGTGGACGGCTGGTCCAGCTACCCTTGCCTGCGCTCGGACCGCGCACAAGCCATCTTCCGCCGCTTGCGCCCAGTGCTGTTGAAACGCCTCAGCCGCGCGGCCAACCCTGATGAGGCACTGGTGGCGCTCGATGGGTTTCTGTCGGGCCTGCCCTCGGGCGTGCAGATCTTTTCGCTGTTCGAGGCGAACCCGTCGCTTGTCGATCTCATCATCGACATCGCGGGAACCGCCCCAGAGCTTGCCCGCTACCTTGCCCGCAACGCCCGCGTGCTGGATGGGGTGATCGGCGGGTCATTCTTTGCCCCATGGCCGGGCATGGCCAGCCTTGCCGCTGATCTCGGTGCCAAACTGGCCGACACCCCGGATTATGAACGCAAACTCGACGCCGCCCGTGCTTGGATGAAGGAATGGCACTTCCGCATCGGCGTGCACCACCTACGCGGGCTGATTGATGCCTTCGAGGCGGGCAAAAGCTATGCCGATCTGGCCGAGGCGGTGATTGCCGCGCTGTGGCCCGTGGTCACGGCTGAGTTTGCCCTGAAACATGGCGAGATGCCGGGGCGCGGGGCGGTGGTTCTTGGCATGGGCAGCCTTGGGGCCGGGCGGCTAAACTCGGGGTCGGACCTTGACCTAATCCTGATCTACGATGCTGCCGGGCTCGAAACCTCCGGCGGTCCACGCCCCTTGGCCGCGCGGTCTTATTACGCGCGCCTGACCCAAGCGATGGTCACCGCCCTTTCGGCCCAAACCGCCGAAGGGCGGCTTTACGAGGTGGACGTGCGCCTGCGCCCCTCGGGCCGCCAAGGTCCGGTGGCGACGGCGATCGACTCCTTCCGCACCTATCAGGAAACCGAGGCTTGGACCTGGGAACACCTCGCGCTGACCCGCGCGCGGGTGCTTGCTGGTGATCCCGGTCTGGGGGCCGAGGTTGAGACCTTCCGCCGCGCGCTTCTGGCCGCCAAAGGGCCGGGGGACAGCGTGCTGGCCGATGTCGCCGACATGCGCCGCCGCTTGGCCGAGGCCAAACCGGGGCAGGGCGGATGGGATGCCAAATTCGGCCCCGGACGGCTGATGGACATCGAACTTTTGGCTCAGACGCTGGCCCTGCAGGCCGTGATTCCCGCCCGGCAAGTAGAGCGCCAGATCGCGCTTGGCGCAAAATCGTCAAAACTGTCGCATTCCGATCAGGAGGCGGTGCTGGACGCCTATAGGCTGTGCTGGCGGCTGCACTGCGCGGCCCGGCTTCTGACCGACCGTGCCATTTCGCCCGAAAGCTTGGGCGAAGGGGGGCGGGCCTTCCTTTTGCGGGACTGCGGGGTTGAAACCGGCGAGGCGCTGAGCGCCCGCGTGACAACCGCAACGGCCCTTGCCGCAAGGGTCATCGACGCCCATTTGCAGGGGTAAGCCATGGGGAGGCGCGTGATGGAGCTGTCAGAGGCCGATCGAAAAGGTTTGGTGCGCGAAAGCTACCGGATGGACGGGATCACTCTTGGTGAATGCCAGTCGATCTTCATCGACTGGGCGCTGTCGGTGCCGGTGGATGTGGACACGGCCGAGGCGCTGCGCAGCCTTCTGGCGCATTACATGCCCGGCAATGAAGACCACCCGATGACCTCGGTCCTGACCGAGGCGCTGGTGGCTCCCGCCGCCCCGCGCCGCAAAGGCGGGCGCATGGGGCGCGTTGGGGCCTAAGGGCGCGGTGGGGTAAACCCCACCCTACTGGCGCAAACCGGCCGCCTCGCGGGCCAAGGCTTCAATCCCCGCCCAATCGCCTGCGGCCATTTTATCCTTGGGGCACACCCAAGAGCCGCCGACGCACAAGATGTTCGGTAAGCCCAGATAATCGCGGGCATTTTTCAGGCTGATGCCGCCCGTCGGGCAAAACTTCACCTGCGGGATCGGCGATCCGATGGACTTCAGATAGCCCGCCCCGCCTGCCTGTTCGGCGGGAAAGAACTTTTGCACCGTATAGCCCCGCTCCAAAAGCGCCATGATCTCGCTCGCGGTCGCCGCCCCGGGCAACAGGGGCAGATCATGCTCGGCGCAGGCGTCCAAAAGACGTTCGGTCGCCCCGGGTGAGACCCCAAACATCGCCCCCGCCGCCTTGGCCGCCTTCACATCTGCAGGCGTCAAAAGCGTGCCCGCCCCGACGACACCCCCCGGCACATCTGCCATGGCGCGAATGGCCTCCAGCGCACACGCCGTGCGCAGCGTCACCTCAAGCGCGGGCAAGCCGCCAGCGACCAAGGCGCGCGCCAAAGGGGTGGCATGGGCCAGATCTTCCACCACGATCACCGGCACCACAGGGGCAAGGCGGCAATATTCGGCGGCTTTCAGCGACTGTTGAGCGGGGGTCATGGGATCCTCAAAAGGTGGAAAGGCGGACAGGGCAGGAGCGCTCCGCGCGGGGAGTATTTGAGACCAAGATGAAATGGGCGGCGGTTTCATCTTGGCCCAAATACTCCCGCCGGAGGCGAAGGTCTGGCAGTGGCGGTGCGGGAGGCAGGCTCACACCACCACCGCAGCGCCGGTTTCTGCGGTGCCGACGCCGCGGCGGAAGGGTTCGAACAATTCGCGTCCGATGCCAAAGCCATTGGCCGACAGGTCAGGTTGGGCGGGCGCACGTGTTGAAAGGTCAGCCTTGACCTCCAGCGTGCCGGCCACGGCGTCGAGCCGGATGACATCGCCATCTTGCAACTGCGCCAAGGGGCCGCCGCAGGCCGCCTCGGGCGAGACATGGATCGCTGCGGGCACCTTGCCCGAAGCCCCCGACATCCGCCCATCGGTGACCAGCGCCATCTTCAGCCCGCGGTCTTGCAGAACTGTCAAAAGCGGTGTGAGCGTGTGCAACTCGGGCATACCATTGGCTTGCGGGCCTTGAAAGCGCACCACAACCACCGTGTCACGGGTGAATTCCCCTGCCTTGAAGGCCGCCTTGACCGAGTCTTGATCGTGGAAAATCCTCGCGGGCGCCTCGATCACATGGCGTTCCGGCGCAACAGCGGAGACCTTGATCACTCCGCGCCCCAGATTGCCCGACAGCTGCCGCAAGCCCCCTGTGGGCTGGAACGGATCGGCGGCGGGGCGAACGATCTTGTCGTTCAGGCTGGCGCTTGGCCCCGCCCTCCAGACCAGACGGCCCGAGTCCAGTTTTGGTTCTTGGCGGTAAGCCTCGAGCCCGTTGCCTGCCACGGTCTTGGCGTCGGGGTGCAAAAGCCCTGCGTCCAGAAGCTCGCCAATCAGGAATTGCAGCCCGCCGGCAGCGTGGAAATGGTTCACGTCGGCCAGACCATTCGGGTAGACCTTGGCCATCAAAGGCACCGCCGCCGAGAGATCATCAAAGTCGGCAAGGTCCAAAATCACGCCCGCCGCCCGCGCCATCGCGGGCAGGTGCAGGACAAGGTTGGTGGAGCCGCCCGTCGCCATCAGCCCGACGATGCCGTTGACGAAGGCGCGTTCGTCCAAGATCTCGCCCGCCGGGCGATAGTCATTGCCAAGCGCGCTGATCTCGGCCGCGCGGCGCACCGCCTGCACTGTCAGCGCCTCACGCAAGGGCGTGCCGGGGTTGACAAACGAGGCGCCGGGCAGGTGCAGCCCCATCACCTCCATCAGCATCTGGTTGGTGTTGGCGGTGCCGTAAAAGGTGCAGGTGCCCGGCCCGTGATAACTGGCCATTTCTGCCGCCATCAACTCTTTGCGCGTCGCTTTGCCTTCGGCGTAAAGGTTACGCACGCGCGCCTTTTCGTCGTTGGGCAGGCCAGAGATCATCGGCCCCGCCGGCACAAAGATCGCCGGGATATGTCCGAAGGTCGCCGCCGCCATCACAAGGCCGGGCACAATCTTGTCGCACACACCCAGATAGAGGCTGGAATCAAAGGTGTTGTGGCTCATCGCGACGCCCGCTGCCAAGGCGATCACATCGCGCGAAAAGAGCGACAGTTCCATCCCCGATTGGCCTTGGGTCACCCCGTCGCACATCGCCGGAACCCCACCCGCCACCTGCGCCGTGGCACCCACCTCGCGCGCCGCGGCGCGGATCAGTTTGGGGTAATCTTCAAACGGCTGATGGGCCGACAGCATATCATTATAGGCGGTCACAATGCCGATATTGGGCGCGCGCCCTGCGGCAAGCTCGGTCTTTTGTGCCCCCATAGCCGCATAGGCATGGGCCTGATTGCCACAGGCCAAATGCCCGCGCGCAGGGCCCGCGCGCCCTGCTGTTGCGATCCGCGCGAGGTAAGCGCTGCGTGTCGCCTCGGAACGGGCGCGAATACGGTCAGTGACCCGGGCGATGGTCGGATGAAGCGTCATGGCTCCTCGCTGAATGTGGCGGGCCCGCGCGGGTGCTGGGCCGATTTGAGCCGTGGCTTAGCACAATATGTTAGCGCTAACAAGTGAGGCGCCGAACTGGTTGAGCCAACATCCAACCTTAGGCTTGGAGCAGCATGGCAAAGCGGACCACGCCCTGCAAGAGGCCGGGTGGCCCGCGTGCGCGAAGCCGCCACTGCCCGACCTTCAAATTCCCTGAAATCGACCGACGCCGGGCGCAAAGCGGCCATATTTACCCGGCATTCACCAAGATAACCGTTTTGGGATGATCTTGTGAGGATAGGCCCATGATCTCGATGCGTTCCTTTGGTCTGCTCTGTGCTGCCCTGTCGCTTTCGGCCTGCGTGTCGGCCACCGCACCAGCCAGCCGTGCCGCGATGCCCGCCGGTGGCGCACTTGCCGCCGGAAATTCGCAATCCATGGGCCAGATCGACACTCTGATCGACAGCTCGACCGCCGCTCTCGTCGTTCGCGGCCAAACGGCATCCTATGACATCGAGGCGATTCGCGTCCTTGTGTCGCGCAGCCTGACGGTGTCCGAGGCCAACACCTTCAAGCCGCGCGCTGATATCGTCTGGCGTGGGGATGTGATGGGCGACCGTCACACCCAAGTGACCGCGATCTTCCAAGAGGCGATGACGCTGGGCACGGGCTCGGTGCAAACGGGTCGCAAGGCTGATCTTGAGATTGAGGTTACCCGCTTTCACGCGCTGACAGAAAAGACCCGCTACACCTTTGGTGGTATGCATGAGATGCGCTTTGTTTTGACCCTACGCGATAGTGCGTCCGGTCAGGTTCTCGATGGGCCGCGCGAAATCGTGGCTGACATCAAGGCTTCGGGCGGCGCGGCGGCGATTGCCGAAGAGCAGTCCGGCCGGACCCAGCGCGTGGTGATTGTTGAACGGCTGGCGCAGGTGATCCGCCAAGAACTCACGGCCCCGCAGCGCGATGAGATGATTATCTCGCGCCTGCAAACCGCCCCGGCCCCCTTGGCCGACTAAGCGGCTTTTCGCAGCGCCGGAAACAGGTTAAGGGGAGGCATGATGACCTCTCCTTCCTCCGATGATGACCCCGCCCCGAAGGGCCGAGCTGTGGTTCGGCTGAAACCCAAGGCCGAAGCCCGCGCCATCCGCCACGGCTTTCCTTGGGTCTATGCTGATGAGTTGGTGACCGACCGGCGCACCCAAAGCCTTGCCCCCGGCGCGCTGGCGGTGCTGGAAGATGGTGAGCGCAGGCCATTGGGTCTTGTCACCGTCAACACCAAATCCAAGATCATCGCACGGATTCTCGACCGCGACCCCGAGGCAGAGATTGACCAGAGCTGGTTTGAAACCCGACTTGCCCGCGCATTGGCCCTTCGCTCGCGGCTGTTCGATGCGCCGTTTTACCGGCTGATCCATGCCGAGGCTGACGGGCTGCCTGGCGTGGTGATTGACCGCTTTGGCGATACCGCGGTGATCCAGCCCAATGCGGCTTGGGCCGAGGCGCATTTGCCGGCGCTGGTCGCAGCTTTGCAATCGGTGACCGGTGTCACCCGTATGGTCAAGAACGGCACTGGACGCGCGCGGGGCTTGGAGGGTTTGGCCGAAGAGACCGCGCTTCTTGCGGGACAAATCGACGCGCCGATCCCGGTGCCGATGAACGGGGCCACCTATATGGCCGATGTCATGGGCGGCCAGAAGACGGGTCTCTTTTATGACCAACGCCCCAACCATGCCTTTGCCGCCCGCCTCGCCCGCGGCGTGGCGGTCTTGGATGTGTTTTCTCATGTCGGCGGCTTTGCTTTGGCCGCATTGGCGGGAGGCGCGTCGAGCGCGCTGGCCGTCGATGCTTCGGCCGCCGCTTTGGCCTTGGCGGGGCAGGGGGCGGAAGCCTCGGGCTTTGCCGACCGCTTCACCACCCGCCAAGGCGATGCCTTTGAGGTGCTGGAGGCTTTGGGGGCTGAGGGCGCGCGCTTTGATTTGGTGATCTGCGATCCGCCCGCCTTTGCGCCCGCAAAACCCGCGCTGGAGGCGGGCTTGCGCGCCTATGAACGCATTGCGCGGCTGGCGGCCCCGCTTGTGGCGCCCGGCGGTTATCTGGTCTTGTGCTCGTGCAGCCACGCGGCTGATCTGACATCCTTCCGCAACGCCTCGGCCCGCGGCATTGGCCGTGGCGGGCGGCGCGGGCAGATCATCCACACCGGCTTTGCGGGCCCCGATCACCCGATCCTGCCGCAACTGGCGGAAAGCGGCTATCTCAAGTCGCTGGTCTTCCATCTGGATGGCTGATCCCCGTCTCCTCGTCCGACTGCGTCGGCTCGTCGGCAGCCCCCACGAGACGCGCCAGCGTCCGAGGAGGGGGATGTGAAGGCCGTTCTCGACGCCTGTGTGCTGTTTCCCACCGTGTTGCGGGAAATGCTGCTGGGCGTCGCCGCGCGCGGGCTTTATCAGCCGGTCTGGTCCGACCGCATCTTGCAAGAATGGGTGCGCGCCACCGCCAAGCTTGGCCCCGAGGCCGCGATGGAGGCCGAGGCGCAGGCCACGCTGGCCCGCCTTGCTTTTCCGTCCGCGATGCAGCGCGAACAGCCCAATATCGAGGCCCGGCTTTATCTGCCCGATCCCAATGATATCCATGTGCTGGCCGTGGCGATTTCGGCCCATGCCGATGCCATCATCACCTTCAACGCGGCCGATTTCCCAAGGCCGGTTCTGGCCGATGAAGGGCTGGTCCGGCTCGATCCCGATCAGCTGTTGTGCCAGATCCACGCGCATCACCCCGGCGAGGTGGCGCAAGTGGTGGCAAATGTCCATGCCACGGCCGTACGGATGCTGGGCGAGGTGATCCCTCTGAAATCCTTGATGAAACGCGCGCAGTTGCGCCGGTTGGGCAAGGCTTTGGATCCTTCACCCCGCGCCTAAGCCTGCGCTTTACCCCGACACCGTCCCCCAGCGCGCCTCATTCGCCTCAATCGCGGCGATGCGCTCGGGTGCATGGGGGTGGCTGCGCAGCCAAACCGGAATCCCGGCCCCGCGCGCGCCGGTCAGCGCCTCAAGCTTCACGAACAAAGACTTTTGCGGCGCGGTGCCGATCCCGGCCTTGACCAACAGCGCGCTGGCATAGGCATCCGCCTCAAACTCGTCGCGCCGCGACAGCCGGGCCATGAGGGCGGTGGAAATCAGATTGGCAATCCAGATGCCGATGAAGGGCAAAAACCGGTTCAGAAACGCCGATAACACCACGAACACCGCGTTTTGCCCGGTGAAATCAATCATCCGCCGCCGGATATGCCCCAGCGCCACATGGCCCAACTCATGCGCGATGACCGAAGCCAACTCCTCGCTGGTCACATCCCCCCGCGCCCGCGCGGCCAAAAACCCGCGCGTCAGGAAAATGCGCCCATCGGGTGCTGCCAGCCCGTTCACCGCGTCCATCTCGAAGACATAGACCTTGATCGCCTCAAGACCCAAAGCCCGCGCCATCCGCCCGGCGAGCGCCGTGATCTCGGCGTCCACCAAGGGTTTGGATTGAGCATCCAACATGCGCTTGGTCTGCCAGACCGAAAAGCGCAGCATCAAAAGGCCGTAGCCGATGGCAAGCAGGAGCGGGGCGAGTTTCAACAGCATGGCAGGGAATATGGGGTGTCAGGGCGACTAGGGAAAGGGGGCATCATGGGGGTGTCGCATGGCTGTGATCAGCCATGCCCCCAGCCCAGCCGCCACTGCGCCTGCCGCCAAGAACCCAAGGATCGAGCTGGCAAACTCGCTGGCGGCCGTCAGATTGCCTGCAAAACCATAGCCGATACTGGTGTAAAGCCCGACCCAAATCGCCTCGCCCGTGATCCCGGCCAGCGAAAAGCGCAGCCAGCCAAAGCCGATCGCCCCTGTCGCAAGATTGGCATAGGGCCCAAGCGGGCTGAAAAGCCAGCGCGACAG
>Ga0315905_10007406_pt1 | contig 11124 bp, 7 predicted proteins | sample LakEriMetagenome_5_FD_203522 | JGI IMG/M metagenome (GOLD analysis project Ga0315905, IMG submission 203522) | Freshwater fungal communities from buoy surface, Lake Erie, Ohio, United States - Buoy 4 MA121 | ecosystem: Environmental > Aquatic > Freshwater > Lake | place: USA: Lake Erie, Ohio... | reverse complement strand
CGGCCCCTCGCCGCTGCCGCCCGCCGCCGCCCCCTCGTCGCCGCCGCCCCCGCCGCCGCCGCCGCCCCCCGCCGCGCGCTCCGGCCGCGGCCCGTCCAGGTCCAGCTGCTTGCCCGTGATCCGCGCGTACAGGTCCAGCACGTCCTCCACCGTCGTCTCAAAGTGCGTCGTCGCGTCGTACCCCTTGGAGATGAAGACGTTGTCGGGGACCGCCCCCCCGGCCCCCCCCGGCAGCGGCTCGCGCACCTCGGTCACGCTGAAAAACGTCTCGTCCGCGCCCCCGAGCAGCGCCAGCCCGGCGGCCAGCTCGGCCTCCGGGTCCACGGCCGCGCCGGCGGGCAGGCGCGGGTCGACCGCGGAGGAGACGAACGCGAGCCACTTGCCCTTGGGGGCCACCGCGTGCGCGTAGGAGCAGCAGAAGACGTAGGTGTCGCTCGGGCGGCCGATCTGCTTCTGCGGCAGGATGATCTGCGCGCTGTGGCTGTCGTCGGTGCCCGGGATCGGGTGCGACAGGACGCAGAGGGCGCGCGCGACGCGCGACGTCGCGCGCGTGAGCGACGGGAAGTAGGACGGGTCGCCGACGACGATCCTGGCGCGCGCCGTCTCGCCCGCGGACGAGACGCCGACCGCCCTCCGGCCGCCCTCCGCTCCGGCGTCAAACACCACCTGGCAGTCCTCCTTGGCGAGCATGTACGTGCCCCCGTACACCGCCGAGAGCCGCGCGAACGCCTGGGGGAGCTCCCCGAGGCCGTACCGCGGGTAGATGTAGGGGCTCGTGAGCCCGTCGTAGCGCGCGAGGGAGTCGTGGTACAGCTTGATCTTGGCGACCGTCTCGAGCGCCGGGTGCACCAGGTACTCGTCGTCGCGGTGGAGCGCGAGCGCGTGGCCGACAAAGTCGATCGTCTGCGGGTCGAGGCCAAAGTGGTTGTAGAGGGCGGCCATGGGGAGGCGGGCGAGGTCGAGCCCCTGGTGGGTGGACGGGTCGGACGGGTTGTAATTTTGGACGTAGCTGTTTTTTTGGGGGGGGGGAGGGGAGGGCGCGGGGCGTCGTCGTCGTGAGTCGCAGAGTCGGCGGCGCCACCCAATCTCAAGAAAAGAAGGCGCGGCGCGCCCTCATAAATCCCCCCCTCCCTCCTCAGTCCCACCCCCACCCCCCCACACGCACGCAGCGAACACACAAACAAGCAAAAACGGCTCACATGAAGAACAGCCGCGCGCGCCGCTTCTCGAACAGGCCCATCAGCGGCGACCGCAGCGCCTCGTAGTCGCTCGACGGGACCTTGTGCACGCGCCCCTTGCTGAGGACGTAGCTGCCGTCGACGGCCTTGAACTCGAGGTACTTGGTCACGTCGGTGTAGATGAGCGTCTTGACGAGCTTGCCGTTGGCCATCATGAACTTCGGGACCATGTCGACGTTGTAGTCGCGCGACGCGCCCAGCTCGGGCGGGGGCTTGGCGCCGCCGCGCAGCTGCTCGTAGAGCTGTTTTTTGTTTTTGTTTGTTGTTTTTTTGGTTTTTTTTGGCGCGCGTGTGTATGTGTGTATGTGTGTGTGTGTGAGGGTGGCGGGAGAGAGCGCGGTCACGGGTGGAGGGACCCCCCCCCCCCACACACCCCACCCCGGGTCGGCTCAGACGACTGAGAGCGAGCAAGGGGCGACGTCGGCGGCGGCGATGTGGGCGCGCGCGCTCGGCGCTCGGCGCTGGACGAAGAACGAAAACGCACCTGGTTGAGGTTGAGCGAGGCCGACTCGCCGCCGTAGTAGTTGTTGCGGTCCATGTGCAGCACCTGGTGTTGTGTTGTTGGGCGGGTGAGAGGGATACAGAGGCAGCGATCAGCGCGCGCGCGCGTGGCCTTCTCGACGACACTGCAACGACCCTTGCGCCGATCCGCCCCTCACCTTCATCCCGCTCACGGAGAGCAGGCCCGAGATGATGCACTCCTTCAGGCCCGTCCCCAGGACGATCGCATCGTACGTCTCGTCCATGGTTGGTTGCGTTTCGCGGGCGCGCGGCGGTTGTGCTTGAGGTTCTCCGTGTCTCTCTTCGTTCCGTCGAAACGCGCGAGCTTGTTTTTTTTTTACTCTCGGGGGTACAGATGACGGCGCGTGCGTTGTGTGCGCGCACCACAGTCGTGTGTGTGTGTGTGTGTGTGTGTTCACTCCAGCTCGCTCGGTTGTGAAAAAGCGGACGGAGCGACAAGCCGCGGACGGAGCGTGGGCGCCCTCAAAAGGAGGAAAGCGCGCGCTCGAGCGGCGTCCGCCCAAGGGTTGGCGGCGCGGCGCGTCAACGTCAAGGAAAGAAAGAAAAAGGAAGTGGGGTGAACGCGCAACTCGACCGGGTGCTGAGTGGGATCATTCCGAAAAGGAAAAGGGGATATACACGCGCGCGCAACGGACGGGTGCGCGAGGCGGGGAGCGCAACTCTCTTTCTCACTTGCCGCCGCTGCCGCCCGCCTTGCCGTCGCCCGCGCCGCCGCCGCCGCCGCCGCCGCCGCCCTCCTCGCTCCGCCGCCGCGCCACGATGCGCGCCGCGACCAAAAAGTGCGTGACGACCTTGCGCAGCTTGGGGCTCGCGAGCAGCTGGTAGTCGAGCGCCAGGAAGCGCCCCGACGCGCGCAGCTCGGGCTCGAGCCACATCGCCCCGGCGGCCGCGAGCGCGACGGCCTCGTCGCGGTTGGCGGGCGGCGCGGCGGCGGGGCCCGGGCGGGCCGCCGCCTCGTCCTCGTTGCCGCCGCCGCCCCCCGCCTCTGCCGCCCTCGCCGCCGCCGCGCGCAGCTGCGACAGCGCCCACAGCGTGCACGCAAGCTCGGCCGCCTGCGTGCTCGGCAGCGCGCGCCGGCACCCCTCCTCGAACGCCGAGAGCCAGGCGTCGGTCGGCCGCGCGCCGAGCGTCGCGAGCGCCCACGCCGTCAGCGAGAGGGCCTTGCTGTCAAAGGCCGGCAGGCGCGGCCTCGAGTGCTCGAGGAAGGCGCCGACCCACGCGTCGCCCGGCGGGAAGGGCAGGCGCGCGAGGCCCCAGGCCGTGCGCGCGAGCTGCGGGGGCGTGGCGGCGGGCAGGCTGGCGCGCGAGACGGCCACGAACGCCTCCAAAAAGGCGTCGCTGGGGCGGTGGCGGTGGCGCGCGAGGGCCCAGATGAGGTCGGCGAGGATGTCCGGGGAGAAGCCCGAAGGGGAGGCGGCGGGGTCGGCGGCAGAGGCGGGGGCGGTCGGGCGGTCGAGGGGGCTGAGGGCGGCCGCCGCCGCCGCCGCCGCCTCCTCCTCCTCCTGGGCGTCGGCGTCGGCGGCAGCGGCGACGGCCGCCGCGACGTCGGCCGCCGCCGCGAGCGCCTCGTCGCGCTCGGCCTCGGCCGCCGCGTCGATGAGGCGGTCCTCGGCGGCGGCGACGAGCGTGAGGACGAGCGGCGGGGTAGGGGGGGCTTGTGCTGCTGCTGCTGCTGCTGCTGCTGCTGCTGGCAGCGCGGTCGGTGCTGGCGCCGCCGCCGCACCCTCCTCCGCCCCCGCGCCGCCGCCGCCGCCGCCACCCCCCCCTCCCATGTGCGCGAGCGCCCACAGCACGTCCGCCAGCTGCCGCGGCGCCAGCTCGCGCGACCGCGACCGCAGCTCCCCCTCCACCGCGTCCATGAAGGGGCCCCGCGGCGTCTCGGCCCACACGGCCAGCGCCACGAGCGCGTCGCCCAGGACGGGCGAGGGGAGCGCGCCCAAGCGCGGCCGCAGGGCGTCGAGCGCGTCGGCCAGCCACCCGGCGTGCGGCTGCACGCGCAGGCGCGCGAGGCGCGCCAGGAGGCGCGCGAGCTGCACGGGGTCCGGCTGGAGGTCGCCCGGGGTCGAGGGGCAGGCGGCGGCGGCGGCGGCGGCGGCGGGGGATGAGGACGACGACGACGAGGCGGCGGCGGCGGCGGCGGCGGCTTCTGTCGTCGTCGTTGTCGTCACGGCGGCGCGGCGGCGGCGGCCGCTGCTCGCGGCGCCCGCGCCGTTGCCGCTGCTGCTGCTGGACGCGCGGCCGTCGGCGTCGTCGTCGTTGCTGTTATCGTTGTCAGCAGATGCGCCGCTGCGGCGCGACGCCCGAGCCACGGCCACGCGTGGCCGGGACAGCGCCGTCGACGTCGGCGTCGGCGTCGGCGGCGACGGGCGCCTTGGGGCCGCGCGCGCGCGCGCCGCGCGCAGGGCCGAGCACGCCATCGCGGGCGCTCGTGCCAGAGGTCGCGGCCGGGGGACGCGCGAGAGGGGCTGGGCTTGAGGCGCGCTCCAATAGCGTGTCTCCGGAAGCGCGGCGAGGGAGAGAGAGAGCGGCCAACCGAATCGATTCGGGGGCGAAACGAGTTCCGTCCGCACCCGAGGTCGTCCCGCACGCGCTCGCGCGCGCCCGATGGCGAGGCGGCGCAAGGGGCACGCAAAGAGATGTCACGGGATTGCCCGCGCGCGCGCAGGGAGCGGGCGGGCGGTGCTTGCTTGGCGCGGGGGTCGCTTGTGGCGGGGAACCGTCGCTTTTTGCGCGACGCGCCAAGCGCGAGGGCGGTCGCGGGGACTGGCTCTGTGTGTCTGGTCGGGTGTCGGTGGGGTGTCGGACGCGGGGGGTCGTTGTCGGGGCTCAATTCGACGCGTGGAACGCCGACCGTGCGTTGCGCCCTTTTTTTGTTGTTGTTGGCGAGCGGTCGGCGGCGGCGGCGCTCGGCCGACTTCTAAAGCCGAGGCTCGGCGTCGTCTCGGAGGGACCGCCACCGCCGACGCCGCGCGCGCGCGTGTTCGTCTTCCGCCTCGCGCGGCGGCTGCATGTGCGCCCGACCCTCAGCGGACATCCCTCTCTCAGCACGCCACCGATTGCTTTACGCCTGCCCTTCATTCATACCCACTGCGCATCAACGTCACCACACGCCGCGCGCGTGGTCCACGAAAAAAAGAACGCATCGTCAGAAACTCCCTCGCGCGCGCGCCGCGCCGCCAGACGCGACCGAACCCCTGCCCGCGCAGATTCGGGGCGCCGCGTATCCTATCCTCTTCTCCATCGCTTGCACCACCCCCCTGCGCGCGCCGCCGTCACTCCTGCGCAGCGCGACCGCGCGGCCGCGCGCGCGCGCCGCCCGCCGCCGCCCGCCGCCCGCCGCCCCTTGCTGACAGTGCCCCCGACTGCCCCGCGCGGCTCGCTCCTCCTTGGCGGCCGCGCCCTCCTCCAAGCCCAATGGCGTCGGCGACGCCAGCAGGCCCCCCGCCACCCGCCAGCGCCATGGACTCGACGTCCTTCTGGTACCCGCTCCTCCTGTCGACGCTCGCGGGCGCCTCAACCGTCGTGGGCGGCGCGCTCGCCGTCGCGCGCCCGCCCGACGAGGGCGGGCTGGCCTTTCTGCTCGGCGCCGCGGTCGGCGTGATGGCGACCGTGAGCGGCGCCGAGCTGTGGCTGCGCGCGGCGCGCGAGCACGGCTTCTTGGGCGTGACGGCGGCGGTCGCGGCCGGCGCGGCGCTGTTTGCGCTGCTCGACCCGCTGCTGCCCAAGCCGCCGGACGTCGGCGCCGTTGACGCGGCGGGGCCGGCGGCGTTGGCGGGAGGGGGACCCGCGGCGGCGGCGGCGGCAGGAGGAGGAGGAGGAGGGGCCTTCGGAGGAGCCTCGTCCGCATCAGCCTCGGCGTCGGCAGGATCCATAGGCCTGACTTCGCTCAAGCCGCCGCCCGCGGTGGGGCAGGCGGCGGCGGCGGCGCTGGAGCGGACAGAGGACGGCGACGACGACGACGATGGCGGCGCAGCGGGAGCAGCAGCAGCAGCAGCAGCAGCAGCAGCAGCAGCAGCAGCAGCAGCCTGCCCAGCAGCATTTGAGGGCGCGACCACCACCGCCGCCGTCGCCGACGACCTCGAGTCCGGCGGCGGCAGCGAGGACCTGCGCGAGCGCCTGCTGCAGGTGGACGGCCTGCTCATGCCGAGCGCCGGCGGCGCCGCCGCCGCCGCCGCCCGCCCGACCACGGCCGGCGGACGCACTAAGCCCCCGCCTCCCGGCAACGTCAGCAGCGGCAGCGACGCCGACAGAAAAGACGCCCGCCTCTCGGCCGCCAAGCACCGCCTGCGCCACCACTCCCCCGCGCAGCTCATGCGCCTGGGAACCCTGATGGCCGTCGCCATGACCGCCCACAACGCGCCCGAGGGCTTCGCCGTCGCCTTCTCCGCCGACACCCCGATGGGGCCGCTGATGGCGCTCGCCATCGCCGTCCACAACGTCCCCGAGGGCGTCGTGATCGCCGCGCCCATCTACGCCGCCTCGGGGTCGCGCCTGAAGGCGGTCGGGTGGGCGGCCCTCAGCGGGCTGAGCGAGCCCGTCGGGGCGCTCGTCGCGCTGCTGGTCGCGCGGCCGCTGCTGCGGTCGGCCGAGGCCTGGTCGGTGCTGTGGGGCGGCGGGGAGCTGCTGCCCTACGTGCTGGCGGCCGTCGGGGGCGTGATGCTGGCCGTGTGCGCCCTCGAGCTGTGGCCCGAGGCGCGCGCGTGCCAGCGCGACGGGCGCATGGCGCAGGGGGTGCTGGCGGGGACGGCGGCGATGGCGTGGACGCTGTGGGTCGGGGCTTGATAGACGGGGCGAGCGTCGGCGTCGGTCGTTGTGGGTTCGGGTTCTTCTTCTTCTTCTGCCCGCCCGCCGCCCCCCCTTTCCACCCCCCTTTCCACCCACCCCCATAAAACGCGCTTGATTGATTCTCCATGATAGTCTTTTAAAAAAACATGCGGCGGGGCCTAGATGCTTGCGCGGAGACGACGGCTCGCGCGGAGGAGGGGCAGGAGGAGGAGGAGGAGGAGGAGGGCGGAGGCGCCGGAGACGGGCGCTCTGCTGCGACGGGGCGGCGTCTTGCTGCTGCAGCTGCTGCTGCCGTTGCCTCCGAAAAAACCACGTCACAGCGGCCCGGCGGGCGGGAACATGAGCGGCGGCGGCGGGGCCATGCCCGTCGAGGGACCGCTGCCCGCCCCGACGACGGCCGGCAGGTCGTTGCCCGGCTCGACGACGGCCGCGGGCGGCGGCGGCGGCGGCGCCGCCGCGAGGCGCGCGCCGTCCAACGGCGCCGTCGGCGGCGCGCCCAGCCGCCCCCAAGAAAAGTGGGGCGCGATCCAGCCGTGGGCGGAGGCCAGGGAGCCTAGGTAGGTGCTCTTGGCCGCCAGGAGCGACCCGAACGACGACGACGACGACGGGACGACGAGCTGATGGAAGTTGGCGAGGCGGCGGGCGGTAGTGGGGCGCGCGGCGTCGGCGCCGCCGGCGGCGAGGACGGCGGCGAGCAGCAGCAGCAGCAGCAGCGTGCGTGGTGCTGCTGCTGCTGCGGGAGCGTGGCGCGTCATGATGTTTAGGGGTGTGTGTGTGTGTGTGTGTGTGTGCGTGACTTTGGTGGCTGGTCGTTGCGGATTCGCGAGTGTTGTGGGTTTTGGTTGGGCCGTGACGGAACTGCGATGGAATTTGAACGTCGGCTCAAAGGGGAAGCTAGGGCGGCCTGCGGCGGACGCAGCAGCCGCCCCGCCCCGCCCCCCTCTCCGCCACAAAAAAGCGCGTCGTCCCGGCGTCACCCGTCCTCAAACAAGCCCCTGGCACCGCGCAACTCGCCCGATTCAATCGCCGAGGCAAGCCTCAAGCCTTACGCCTTGCCCTCGGCCCATCTGCCAATAGACGGGCGGCCCAATCACGAGCGCCCGCGCGCGCGCGAAACCAGGTGTCGGCTCCTCCTCCTCGCGCCCCCTCCCTCTCGCGCGCGCGCGCGTCCCTACCCTCAAAAGCGCGATGGCCAAGCCACGCGTCGCCGACGACCCGGACCACGTCGAGATCCCGGGGGGCGCCGCCATGGCCGCCACCGCCCCGCTATACGTCGACCGCCGCCCGCGCGCGCGCTGCTGCGACCCCGGCGCGGGCGCCGTGCTCGGCTGGGTGCTGCTCGTCGCGTACGCCAAGGTCGCGCTCGCGCTCGTCGCCTGCGTCGCGGCGTTCGTGGGCCTGTGGACGCCGTTCGGCCTCAAGTACCTCCCCGTCGACCCGCCCGTCATGCCCTACCCCAACGGCCTCAACACCAGCCCCGTGTTTGCGTTCCACCCCGTGCTCTTCACGGTCGCCTATGCCGCCCTGATGGGCTCGGCGCTCCTGGCCTTTAGCGGGGGCGCCACGGCGGCCGCGGGGCGCGGCCCGACGACGCACAACCGCCTGTGGCGCAAGCGCGCGCACTCGGCCCTGCACGCCCTCGCGGGCGTCTTCATCGGCCTGGGCCTCGCCGCGGTCTTCACCTCGCAAAAGGCCGCCGGCAGGCCGCTGTTCTACACGGGGCACTCGTGGGTCGGCATGGGCAGCGTGGGCCTGTACGCCCTGAATTTCGCCGGCGGCCTGTCGACCTTCCTGCTGCCGTGCGCCTCCCCCGCGGCGCGCAAGGCGATGCTCCCCGTCCACAACTTTCTCGGGTGGCTCGCGTTCGGCACGGGCATGCAGGCGATCGCGAGCGGCATCGAGGAGCTGCGCGTGCTCATCATGATCGTGTACGTGCCCGCGGGGGCGGTGCCCGCGGCCAACGTGGCGCCGATCCTGCTGCTGATGCCGCTCGCGCAGGTCTTGCTGGCCGCCTTGATCGCGGTGGCGCTGGCGCACGCGATGCTGAGCGCGGCGGGGAGGCAGCGGGCGGCGCTGGCCGAGGCGGCGGCTGGCGGGGCGGCTGGGGGGTCGGACCGTCCGCGCGACGGGGCCGCCGACGCAAAGGTGGGCAGCAACGGCGACAACGGCGCGGCGCTGCTGCTGCCGCCGACGGCGACGGCGGCGGCTGTATAAAGGCCGCCGCCTCCCCCTGTTCTTTCTTCTCGGCCCTCGACTCTGACCGAATGTAACAACAGACTGCACTACACTAGGAGAGAGAGCGGCGCTCAGGAGAGGAGGAGAGGAGGGGGGGGGGGGGGGATGGTGCTGCCTGGGCAGCAGCAGCAGCGTTGGTCCCTCTCAAGCGCCGGCGACGGGGGCGGCGGGCGCAGCAGCAGCGGCGGGCGCGGGCGCAGCAGCAGCGGCAGCGGGCGTGCCCGCAGCCGCGCCGCACGCCGCCACGGCCGCCTCGGCCTGCGGCGACCCGGGCGCGGGCGCCGACATGCACGCGGCCTCGCCGGCGTACGGCGTGTAGGGAACGGCCTGCGCGGCGCGCGCGCAGCCGGACGCAAAGGCTTTCGCAATCGTCGTCAGCACCTGCGAGCTGTCGCCGCCGCCGTCGCCGCCCGACAAAAAGCTCGCGGCCAAGGCGACGACGCCGGGAGAGCACGCGCAGCCCTGGTTGTTGAACGCGCACGACGCCTTGCAGCACTCGGCCGAGGGCGGGGGCGCCGTCTGCGCGTAGCGCGCGATGGCGGCGTCCGCCTGCGCCGCGGTCGCGTTCACGCCGCCGCCGCTAGACGCGCCCGGCGCGACGCCCAGCGCGCTTTGCGCCTGCTCGAGCTCTGTCGCGCACGCCTGCTGAAACGTGGTGGCCAAACCGAGGCAGGCCGGGGGAATCGCGCTCAGGTCCTGGGCCGAGGCGGCGTCGAGCGCGAGGGAGAGGGCGACGAGGAGGACGACGAGGAGCGGGGCGGCAGCGCGCGACGCCATGGGTTTCTTTTTTTTTCCTGGGGCTTGGTTTCGTTTTGCGTCCGAGGCGTTGGGTGGTGGGCCGGGGGTGCGTGGAGCGTTGAGAGAGAGAGAGAGAGAGACGTAGGCTTTTGCGAGTTTCGTGACGGAGGACGGGAGGGAAACGCGCGCGCGCCTCTATATACAAGACCGAGCGGCGGCGGCGCCCGCCCCCGCCGTGGCGCTCGGCCCCGAGGTTTTGGTTCGACGGCGCGACCGCCCACCCACCGCGCTCCTGTCTGCTCTTGTCTGGCTCTCTCTCCCCGACCCGACCCGACCGAGCTGCGCGCCACCGATCTCAACCATGCATCCTCCATCATCACGATCATCTCTGTCTCCGCGCGCGGTCGGCGGCCCCCTCGCCGTCCCGACCGCGCGCAGGAGAGCGACCTGCAATCTCGTCGCCCGCGCCGACAGCAGCACGAGCGCGCGCCGCCCGCCCTCTTTGATCGCCCAACCGATCCTCCACAACGCAACGATCAGCAGTACTCGCAGCCGCAGCATCCGCAGGCGCCCTGCTGGCCCCTGCAGGACAGGAGGAGCAGCAGCAGCAGCGTCGTCGGCCGCGGCGTCGTCGCCAGCACCCGACCCGCTGTCCTCCTCCTCCTCCTCCTCCTCCTCCTCCTCCTCCTCTTCGTCCACTGCTTGGAGGCTCCTGCAGGATTTTTCCGCCGCCGAGTTCCGCCGGCAGGGCCAGGCTTGGGTCGAGACGCCCGAGAAGCGCGCGCGCCTCCGCGACGCCCTCATGGCCGCCTACCGCCTCCCCGCCCCGGCCGAGAGCGGCTACGGGTGGCCGGGTGCCGCTGCCACTGCCCCAGAGGTGATCGTCGGCGTGACGGCCAGCGACGCGCGCGTGGCCGCGCGCGCGCTGCGCGAGTGGTGCGCGGCGCTCGGCCTGCCGTACGTGCAGCCCGAGGCGCGACTGGGCGCGTCGGCGGGTGCCGGCGGCGGCAGCAACGCGAATGCCGGCGCGGGGGCGGCAGACGCGGCGGCGGCGGCGGCGGCAACGTCAACAACGCCCCAAGGCCTCGCCGCCCTCCCGCCCGGCCCCGTGTACGTCAAGTACGCCCCGGCCGGCGGCCTGTGCTACGCCTCGCCCTACAGCGGCCCGGACCGCGGCGTCCTGCTGCAGCTGGGGCAGGCGCCCCTGCTCGGGCACTTTCCGCTCGGGCTGCACGACGGCGCGGCGGCGGCGCTGGGGGCGGCGCCGGGGGCGTGACGGCGAGAGGAGACGACGACGGCGGCGGCGGCGGTTTTTTTTTTCTTTCGCCGAGCTCGTTACACGGAATTGTAAGTGAGGATGGAATGGAGCTGCTCGCTGGCTAGGACGGGAGCTGCTGCACACAGGGGTGCGCTGCGCTTTTCGTTTGAGAGAGAGGACACAGGGGCGCCGCCTCGCGCGCTCTCGTTGTTGTGGTGTTTTTTTTGTCTCGTGTGTGCGCGCCGCGGGAGCGACGGCGTTCTTTTGCGCGCGCGCGACGGACCCCGCCCGCAGAGGGCGGGGGGGGGGGGGGGGCGCCGTCGACCCCCAAAACAAAAAAAAGCCCAC
>Ga0315905_10007405_pt1 | contig 11127 bp, 3 predicted proteins | sample LakEriMetagenome_5_FD_203522 | JGI IMG/M metagenome (GOLD analysis project Ga0315905, IMG submission 203522) | Freshwater fungal communities from buoy surface, Lake Erie, Ohio, United States - Buoy 4 MA121 | ecosystem: Environmental > Aquatic > Freshwater > Lake | place: USA: Lake Erie, Ohio... | reverse complement strand
TGTGCATGACAAGTCAGCCTCGATTTCCTGCCTAAACGAAGCGGGTTGCGCTAAGAATGGTGACGTTTCCGGGCTCACAGCTACGCTTCCCCTGACTGGCATTGACGGCATCACTGAGGTGTCTTTCTTAATCAAGGATGTCGTCATATTTACGTTCACTTATGAATTGTACGACTGCAGCGCACCGTTTTTCGAGTCGATGCAGCCAACCAAAGGCATATACACTGGCGGAAATATTGTTAGTGTAAGGGTGCGAAGATTCGATATTGCTGGGGGGCTAACGATAGCATTCGGGGGTGACAGCGCTGAAATCCTGGATCGGTCGAACGGGGGAACTACAGGCATCACCATTATCCAGTTCAAAACGCCGAGCCTAGCAAAAGCAGGTGATGTATTGGTCAAATTGACTGCTGGCGCACGGTCTGTCCAGAAGCAGTTTACGACAGTTGCCCCCTGCGCATTCGATGTTTTCTGTGAATCTGACAGCGGAATCGGGGTGGGTGGGGTTCCTGATCCGCGTGTCATCAGCGCATTTCCGCCGACTGACGATACTTGCGATGTAAAATATTGTTTGCAAGCGAAACTTGTGCCGACTCCCACGATAAAGGATTTGGTGCCATCTGCTGGCAGGGCTGCAGGTGGCATTGTTGTCGAACTTGACGTTGAAAGTTTCCCTGCTCTGACGCTTGGCGACATCGAGGTGTATGCAATGTCATTGAATCCAGATATCACAACCAAGACGTATGGAGTAGTGAGTGAGTATACCACGACGGGTGATGACATTTTTTCGGGTACGGCGAAAGTGACTTTCAGTCTGCCGAGGTCGCCAGTCGGTGGGCAGATGGCAATGTTGGTTTTTCGGGCTAGTTTTGGATCAGTGGTTCGTACAGCATCTCGATTGTTCGAATACTTCCTCGAGCCATCCGGGAAATCCGTCATCCAACTTGTTACCCCCGATTCGATTATGGTCAGCGAGAGACCGTCGTTCTTGGTTGAGGTGACTAATATTCCTCTCATCGCCGATCTCTCTCGAAAAGACCTCTTGAAAGCATACTTTGGAGACACGAGATACGCCGTAATTGCAACAGCGATCTACTCATCTACACGGGCAATGACCAGAGCTAGTTTCCAGATGCCAGCGACCATCGGTAGCGACTTGGCGGTCAACACGCCCCTGGTCATAGGAGTGTTCTACACTCCCCACACGGATTCTCGGGCGGGGAGCACGCAAATTGATGTCAAGGCCGACCCATCCCCAACGGTAACTTCGACTTATCCTGATCGCGGTTTGTCGAACGCGCAACATGTAATCCAAATCAGCATATTGTACTTGAACCCGTCTGGAGCCTATACTATAACAATGGTCACGAAGGACTCGAACACAGCGACACTCCTGCAAGTTGGCAGCCCTACGCTCGACACGAATCCACAGTGTGGCTCCTCAAACAAATTCTGTACTACCATTGGTCTGACGGTCAAAACTCCTGTGGAAAACCCAGACGGCGTGCTGGTAGGCGGACATGCGTCGATTCGAATTTGTCAGGGCGCCTCGTGTGCCAACACAACATTTACTTATGTTGGGCAGGATGCTTACATTGTCGACAACCTCAATGTGACCTCTGCTGTCAGCACGGTCGAAACGCCTGTCGAAATTTATGTGCGCAATTTACCTGCCATCGACTTGGCATCAAGTGTTGCGGTCAAGTTAGGAAATGCGTTCTGCGTTGTTACCGGCTTTGTGAAGCCGGTGGCGCCCTCTACAATTTGGACGTTAAAGACTTCATTTCCGCCCAGCTATATCCCAGGAGTCGTAACTGGCTCTGTGTACCGGAAAGCAGACGGCGCTGCTGCAGGAGCGCCATTTTCATTCACGTTCACAGAACGCGCTGCTACTGTCTCACCGATCGATGCAAGCACTGCCACTTCTACTGTGGTGAAGGTGTCGCTGTATTGGGGGTTGGTCGTAACTGCTCGTGATCTCTCAGTAACCTTTGGCAACAAACCTGGCCAAATCTTACAAGTGGACGAGTCTAGCCAATCCAAAACTATCGTTTCTGTCCGAACCCCAACAGGCCTTGACGCTGGTGTTGTTTATGGGTCTTTGTCAGCCCAAAATGTGGGCCTTAGCAAACTCAACAGCAGCACGGTTTTCAGCATTGAGTTCTTTGACAGTCTCAAAATCTCCAACGTCCAGCCAAATCTCGCCACGCTAGATGGGCGGGTTTCGGTCCCACCACAGCTTCCATGCACCGTCTGCCTTTATGATGAGGATTCTGGCTCGTCCGAAAAAAGACACATCAGTATCTGGGTCGCTAACTTCCCGTCTATCCAATCCACGGCGGATGTAAAGATTACTATCGGGTCGAGCGTGTGTACCGGGACTGCGCTCAATCCGCTCCCATGCTCCGTAAAGCGTGTCGTGTCGATTGTAGAAAGCGGTACAGGATACCTGTACGCGACGGTGTCAGTTCCCACTGCAACAGAGCAGGGGTCTGTGCCCATCTCCGCCGAGTTCGTCGGCACAGCCATTGGGGCCCGGTCACCCAAATTTGCCGAAAAGGTCGGAGCTTTGACATACTACAGACCTGCACCGGTTGTTCTATCCGCGCAGTACTGCAAGACTTGTCACTCCGGCGCAGCGTGTATCGTTGGTGGGACTTGCGGTGACGGAAAACTGCCAGTTAACGGGTTCAAACAGACCAAGTATGCAATCGTGATACCTAAAGAGGGTGGAGGAACGCTGACGCTGACGGTTGGTGAGTTTGACAAGGTTACTATAGCACCATCCACAAGCCTGGTTGCGGGTCTTGAGATGTTCATTGGAAATTCTAAAGCAAGTGTCACGCGGGTGCTATCTTCTACAACAAACATGATGGTTTTGGAAGTGACGCCTGCTGCGAGTGCATTTTCTGGTGTAGTTCAGGCAGCAGTCCAGCTGCAGCCGAATTCTGCGATCCCGATCCAACAGACGGCGCAATTGGATGTGATCCTTGAGGACACCACCAAGTATGTTACGTGTGTGTCGAAATGTGCTGGTGCTGAAGACACAGATACTACCGGAGTCCTGATCAAGATTGCAAACTTCGGCTTGATCTCTTCTGTGGATCAGTTGCTCGTTACCATTAGCTCATCTTCGGCAAAGGACATAACCCTTGTCAACTCGACGCAAAGCGATACCGGATCTCTGACGTACATCACTGTAACGATACCCAAGTGCCTTTCCTGTTCGTTCGTTGCCGGAGAGAGCCAGCAGAGTATCAGTGTCGCACAGGCAAGCGACTCGAGTGTATCATCAATGACATTTTTTACTTTCTGGCGCGCTGTTTCAATTTCGTCTGCCCGTTTTAACACGCAGGGCGCTGGGCTTGAGATAACATTCAGTCACGACTCAGACAGGGGTAGACTTTCTGGCAGTTTTGCCTGTGGCGAGGTACTCGTCGAAACTGGGCTGGGCTCTGGGAGCACGTGCGTTTGGGCGACCCGTGATTTTCTGAAGGTCTCCTTCGGGAGCAACCCCACCATAGTCCCGCGTGACACTGTATCGTTGAAAGCCAACAAGATTAAAACGGCCAACGGCCTCTCATCCTTCTCCGCGTCAACTCCTTTTGCCGTGGACAAGCCCGCAGTGCCGACTGCGCCTGAGATTACCGTTGGAAAGGGCCCCTTCAAAATTGATCTTTGTTCTACATTCAACTTGACGTACGAAGTAACCTCGCCTCGCCCGGTCACGTACACGTGGAGTGCAGTGGGGTTGGGCGGTAGTGATGCAAGCACGATCAATGCATTTTTGAATACCATCAAGACTAATGCGTTGAGATTGCCTAAGAGAACGGCCCAACTGCCATTGCCAGCCGGTGCCACTGCAGCCACTTATCGATTTTCAGTATACGCAACAGACTTCCTTGGAGCCCAGAGTGAGGTGAGGACACATGAACTTACGAAAGTCAGCACACCGGCGCCTCAGATCGTATTTTTTGGGCGTGATTTCTACATGATAACAGACACAATCCTTCTTCGAGGCGAAGCTTCATTTTCGGAATGCCCAGTTGACAGGTCTGAGCTTGACTTTGTCTGGACCATGGACGCGGGCCCTGCCGATGCGCCTATCCCCAAGGATGCACTGAGCGCAAAAATGCCACAGCTCATGATCAAGCCCTTGACTCTCAAGGGGGATTCTGTTTACACGATTAGGCTTACAGTAACGATACCATTATCACAGGCGTCGTCTTACATGACCTTTGATATCAACACCCGCTCATCTCCTCTCTCAGCCCTTATTGGCGGTGGCAGCATGCAGTTAGTTAGATCGACAAAAGATCTTGTCATAGATGGTTCGGGGTCCAAAGACCCTGATGCTCAAGCAGGGAAAGACCAAGGGTTGACATATGTGTGGGCATGTACCCACGAGCAAGCCGGATTCGACAAAGCTTGCACCTCTGCCCTAGATTCCAGTGAACTGAAGTTTGCATCAACTGAAAAAATAACTATTGCAAAAGGACTATTGGCTGCTTCGCCCATTGCGCGAAAGTTCACCCTGATAGTTCGCAAGGGCTCGCGAAGTTCTGACGCATTCTCGGTGTCGGTCGAAGTTACGGCTGTCCCCATTCCTGCACTCGGAATTACGCATCAAATTGATACTTTTGACAAAAAGAAAAGAGTCAAGATCAACCCTTCCGATCGGTTCTCATTCTTTGGCAGCTCGGACATGGTCGGTACCGCATACGAGTGGTCTATGGTACCGGTGTGGAGCGGGTGTTCGTGTGCCACGGACAAAGCTGTCGTACCGTTGGGAACCACCAGTGAGACTGGAATTTTTTCTGTGATCCCTTCGATGTGCACGGCGTGCTCTCTGTTGGTCCAAGGGATGGTCTACACAGTAACTCTGAAAGGTACAATAGACGGCAAAGAGGGAAGTGCACAAGTCGAGTTGCTTGTCAACGAAGGCCCTACCTCTGGCAAATGCGAAGCGTGCCTGCAAGGAACCGGTGGTAGGTCTGGGGTGTGCGTGAAAACGGGGAGGGCCCTTTTGGATGTCTTTGTCATATCTTGCTCCGAGTGGTCTGACGAAGACACGCCACTTATGTATGAATTTGGCCAGAGCAATGGAGTGATGTATGAATGGTTTAATCCTGTGCCAGACTCGTTCAAAGATTTCAAGCTGAACTCGGGTGATATTAAGCTTGCTGCACGGGTCTTGGATAATCTTGGCGCCGGGTCGCGGATCCAAGACTCAAGTTTGACTGTGAGGTCTATGAGTGGGAGAAGAAATTGGCTGATGAGGCGGTTACTGGCAACTACGGCTCAGTTTGATGAAGTGTTGTCTGGTATTCGCTCAGAACAGCAGCTTGGGCGTGCGGACAAAGTCAACCAACTCGCGTCAGCCACATCGAAAGAGCTTGACACTGGCGCCCTCTCGTCTCTCTCTGATAGCAAGACCTACAGAACACAGCTTATTGATGTGGTCGATACAGCGAAAAGTTCGGCAGCAGTGACCAACGGTTTCGCAGCGGAGATGGCTGGTGTATCGAGCTCCTTGACAAATTCTCCGTGCCATCTTACAGCTGCGTCGTTGATGAAGGCGCTTGGTATTGTGTCCTGGTCGGGAACCGCCCTGAAAGACACGAGCACCAAAGCTCCGAGTTTGCAAACCTGCGAAGACGTGGTAAAGACTATTGATAGTGTTACAAAGGCTACCCTGACGTCGCAGTGTGGCAGCGGAGCAGCGTCCCTCACGAGCTCACAAGCAAAAGACTATATGTCACAGCGACAGCTTGCCGCTTTCAATACGATGCTAAGCTGCGTGATGGACCATAATCAGGGAGAGACAGCGTTGTCGATCAGCAAGTTCGCAGGATCTAAGACTGCGGCTCGAGTGTCTGACCTTGAGAGCATAGGCCAGCAGACTATTGGGATATCTGGCGGTTCGGGCGGCGCGTTCCAATTTCCCACAAATTTTTCTACTATGCTTTCTGCCGTCGAAGCGGGAGCGGCGTATGCCTTTGTGCAAACAGAAGATGTGGTCCTTGGCAACGCTGACACTGCCTATTCTGCTGAGTTCGTAGCAGACAAGATGCAGGGATTGACCTTGAGTAAAAGGGGTGCTACAACAGCGACAGAAGTAAAAAATCTCGCGCAGCCAATCGTGCTGAAGATTCCATTCAATCAGGCCCAGGCCCAAGCGAAGACGCAGTTCTGGAGGCAGAAGATCAATTGTAATTTTTACGACACGACCGGCGGCAAAATGAGTTATGATGGCTGCACTTTGGTTGAAATCAAGGCTGACCATATTTTGTGCAACTGCACACATCTCACCGATTTTTCGGCAGGCATTGACCCCAATAAAGCTGCGTGTGGCGATGGTAAAATTGAAGGCACTGAGCAATGTGACGATGGATGTATCGATGGATGGATCGGGGGAGGGAATCGACCACACAACCCGTGTCCGGTTTCTGGAGATGGGTGCTCGGACAAGTGCGCGATCGAAGCCGGATACACGTGCTGGGGTCAGCCTAGTGTTTGCTGTGCCCCCTGTGTCCCGGGCTCATACAGAACTGGGTGTACGATTGCAGGCGCCAAAAACATCGGTACGTGTACTCTATGCGCGGCTGGAAAATACAAGGATTTCCGTGGTGAATTCGATGACAATTGCAGGAATTGTATCACCGACACCAATGGAAAGGGTAACTATTCGTTCCAGGGGGCGTTGACATGCATCCCGCACGGAACCTGCCCGCTGGGGCAGCAGCGCACATGGCCGACTGGCACCCTCAAGGCCGCGTTTTCGACCTTGGCGGGCACGTGCACCAATTGTGAGGATGGCAAATACAAAGACACTGTTGGAGAGTACGACACAACTTGCAAGATATTCGTACCCTGTCCTGCGGGCCAGTACCTCACCGGCTTCAGCATGACGAACAAAGGGACGTGTAACACCTGCTCCGCGGGCACATACAAGACAAAGCCGGGATATTTCACAGACACTTGTGTTGTTTGTCCCCCTCACACAACGACCTCAGGTACCGCAGCTGCAGACCGGGATGAGAAGACTGATTGTGTGTGCAATTCTGTTCAGCAGCAGGGATGCTCCGGAAACACATGCCCAATTGTTGGAGGCTGGCAATCGAACCTCTCATCGGTCACAGATGCAACCTTTTGCATGGACGTCAATGAGTGCACAGCTAATGGGCACAACTGTTTCGCAGCAGCGACCTGTACAAATACGCCGGGCTCGTTTACATGCTCTTGCAATACTGGCTACGAGAGCGTGGGCCAATACAGCGGTGTAAACTGTCGTCCGATTTGTGGCGATGGTCGCGTATGGCCATGCAGCGGCTCTTGCGTGGACGCAAAACGGTGTGATGATGGCAATACCGCTCCATCCGACGGATGCGATGCCACATGCCAAACGGAGAAGGGTTTCGAGTGCATTGGCGGGAATGCCAGTCAGAGTGACACTTGTCGTTGCAAGGTATGGACCAAGACACAGGACAGCGTTACGGTTATCGCGGCTAAATACTACAGTCCAAAGGTCGGTACCACAGTATCTAAGTGCAGTCGATACTGTAGTACAACACCCGCGGGGCCGTTTGAGAGTTGGCCAGAAGATTCCAGCAGGTTCGCAGCCCTCGAATCGGAAGGAGGGAGGACCTGCTACTTCGGCAAATGCGAGACGGGCGACAACGAGGACCAAGGCTTATGCCGCTGCGATCGCTATTATTTCAGGGAAGACTGCAACACGCTGGCCTTGCCCGACAAGGGCAGAAACGAGGCCAACCTCGGGAACATCACAAACGACCAAAGTCTTTCGGCGTTGATGAATGGCCAAGACACTGGAATACGAGTTCTCTTTCCAGCCAATTCGCTCGCGAGTGGCATCACGGTCTACCTTGACGTGTACTCCGTTGATAAGATCTCAGACGTTGCCGGTGCTCTGGCCACTGGTAAAACTCCCGTCTCGGATATTGTGAACCTCAGCCCAGAGGGCACATACTTTCTCAAACCAGTGACTCTGACGCTGCCCACAGCGCCTGGACGGGTGCCTGCTCAAGGCAAAGAATTTAAGATCAACTACTTCGATAAAGACAATAAGCTGTGGGAGCAAATTCCCACGAACTATGACAAGGCAACAGGCAAGCTGACTTGTGAACTGAAGCACTTTTCCTCCTATGTTGCGTTGGAAGATTTCATTCCGTTGCCCCCGCCGCCTCCTCCGCCTCCTCCGCCTCCGCCTCCGCCTCCGCCTCCGCCTCCGCCTCCGCCAGGAGTGCAAACCCCAATTGCGGAGGCTCCTCCTGCGGCACCGCCTCCGCCTCCAGCACCTCCGCCTCCGCCCGTCGCTGGTGGTGGCTCTCCTGTGGGCGCCATTGTGGGTGCCATTGTGGGCATCCTCGTCATCGGAGGAGCTGTCGCCGGTTACTTCTGGTGGAAGAAGAACAGAAGTGCCGCCCCCATTGTGCCGCTACGCACTGGCGAAGATGGTCTTGAGGAGCCCCTCCTCGTGGCACAGCCTTCGGAAAACCAGGCTGCTACCGGTGTATCGGAATTCGTAGCAGAAGCAGCCCTTGCTGGCGATGCAGCTGCCACTGGTTGGGCAGCAGCGCCAGTAGCAGCAGCGCCGGAGCCGGTAGCAGCAGTGGTGGCTGCGGTAATACCAGGAGAGCCCGTGCCAATAGTCGCCGAGCCCGCTGCTGAAGAACCACTGCCTCATGCAGCAGTGGATGATGGAGTGCCCGGCACCGCATCCACTGGATTAATTGCAGGGGCCAATTTCGGGGGGCGGCCTTAACTTTTTGCCGACCGACGGCGACGATGACAACGATTTTTGACGTGTGTGCTTGGATGCGCCAAAGCAATTTGTGTTTGGGCCTTGTGGACAAGTGTGTGTTTGCGAAACTGGCGCCAGCGAGGCAATGCAGACCGCAAGGGAGTGTCCAATGTGCCGCACGCCCGCCCTCACGGCCTTCAAAGTATTCTGGCAATGACAAATTCGGCATGCAGTCTTTGACGAGTTGGTCGACGAAATGCTCACGCGTATCAGTGTGTACATACACACTGAAAAAACTTCCGAGTGTCTGCACGGAAGTGCCTCGGTGGGAAACTTCTGTGTTGTTGATTATTTAATAAACGAAGATGATGTTGATTCTTTAATAAACGAAGATGCAGCGAGCAGCATGGCTGCGGCGTCCGAACCACAGGCTCCTCCACAGTGCATCCCGTCCGGCAAGCACAGCGGACAGTCCGTCGACACCGTCTGGGCAGTCGACCCGCAGTACGTGTGGTTCCTGAGCCAGCGCAACCTCACGCACGTGCAGCTCCTGCGCTACAAGGCCTTCTTCGACTCGTGTCCTGGCGCCGTCCATCGCGCTCAAGAACTCACCGAGGGTATCGGTTGCCCGCGGTGATGCAGCATCAGACGCCCAACAGCACCTTCCAGCCAGGTGGCTGGCGAGGATGGTAACCTGCGTATAAAAGAAAAAATGTGCATGTTGAATCCGTACATGGTGTGTACCCATGGTCTTTACATCTCAAAAATGTCACAATCAGCAGATGTCGGTGGTCTCGAGACAATCGAATATGTGGTGCAAATAGGGGGCGACACGCAAATACCAACTGACGATCGCCGACATAGACACCGGCGGCAGGAATGTGACGTGACAGAGTCCGTCGCAGGGACCATGTGGTCACGGTGCCCTGGCACAAAAGGGTTTTGTAGTACGAGAGCACCGGCTCATAGTACGAGAAACTCGGTCGAGGAAGGACCCACTACTGACGTCTGCACCCTTGAGTAGTCCAAACTTCTCCTCCGCAATCCCGTTCGTGAATCTATTCGCTAAACGTCTGCGTATTGATGACGTTTAACAGATTCACTTTTTTGGATTGTATGAATTTTTTTGCTCAAATCTTGCCCCCATGCTTTGACCAATCCCGTTCGTGAATCTATTCGCTAAACGTCTGCGTATTGATGACGTTTAATAGATTCACTTTTTGTAAATGAATTTTTTTGCTCAAATCTTGCCCCCATGCTTTTGACGGAGGGATTTTGAGGGTGGATTTTTTGGGATTGGTTCAACACTGATTGACGCTCATACGTTACCCGGGCAGACAGAAGGGTTGAGGGTTGGTTGCGGATGGGTGGGCGGAGGAATGGGTTCAAGGTGGTCGGTGGCTAAAGGGGGGAGTAAAGGGTTTGAGTTCGCGCGCGGAGGTGAGGGAGAAGGTAAGGGGGGAGTAAAGGGTTTAGCTCTCTTATGAAGCAAAAAAAAAGGGCAAAAATTGCGCTGTCTTTTGCTTCGCCGGAAAAAGAAAAATATTATTTTTATATTTATGATGTGATGTGAAGCAAAAATAAAAAAAAAGGCTCTGCTATTTAGTAAGTAGCCGGAGAAGGCACATGGGGGCTGACGAGATTTTATCAAGAATGCCCTGAGCTCCACTTCTGTCCTCCGCCGCTGCTCCCTCTCCGCCGCCGCTGCTGCCTTCGCTGCCGAAACTTGCGTCCCCGCGCCCAGCGCGCTGGTACATTAGACACTATTAGACACACTCTTAGACACACCGTGATCAACACTTGCTTCTGCCTTCGCATGCCATCGCCTTGCGGTCACGTGCGCTATACGTGTGAGTGAGCGGGCTGCAACAGAGAGCATGTGTGCATGGATGTGGTGTGTGTGTGTGTGTGTGTGTGTGTGTGTGCGTGTGTGTGTGTGTGTGCACCATACTCGTTCTCTCGCTTGCTCGCACGCCACATCGGGGGCACTGGATCAGACAACCAGAGGGCACGAGAGTCCTCTTTTTTTATTATTGCATAAATCACAAGTATGACCGCTGAGATCTTCGACGTGATTGAGCACGTGGGGATGATTGAATACTCTTAATGTGTTGCACGCGCATTTCATGCACATATCGAAGTCGCATCCGCGGCTGCATCGAGGATTTTGAAATGGCGTGATCGAATGGTCTGAATCACGTACCGCCCACCGTGGGGGCTATGCTGCAGTACACCATGCGGCTGCGCGCCCAGACGTGGCTGCGCGATCGATCCATAAGGCACGCGACGGCAGTAGCCTGCAGCCGCCCAACCGGAACCGGACACAGGAATACGGCAAGGCACCCGTGGGGAGACTCATCAGG
>Ga0315905_10007404_pt1 | contig 11127 bp, 5 predicted proteins | sample LakEriMetagenome_5_FD_203522 | JGI IMG/M metagenome (GOLD analysis project Ga0315905, IMG submission 203522) | Freshwater fungal communities from buoy surface, Lake Erie, Ohio, United States - Buoy 4 MA121 | ecosystem: Environmental > Aquatic > Freshwater > Lake | place: USA: Lake Erie, Ohio... | reverse complement strand
GAGAGAGAGAGAGACAGAGAGAGAGAGAGAGAGAGAGAGAGAGCAAGACAGTGCGCGAGCGCGAGCAAAAAGAGGGGGATTGGTATTACTTGTCTGATGAGGAAAACAGGGGGATGGGCATTACTTACTTGATCATGAAAAAAAACAGGGGCATTGCTCATTTGATGAGAAAAAAAGAAAAGAGGGGCATTACTTGTTTGATGAGAACGTAGAGGGACTGTAACACGGCGTTGGAAAATGATGGTCCTATGCGTGCCCATGCCAGCATGAGATCCAGACCATCGAGGAGCACAACAGAATGTGAACTCTTGTATGCGCCCTCAAACACCTCGTTGATTTTGCGTACTCGCTGGGCGTCATCAAGGCCCACGAGAGCAGAAGCTGATAGCATTTTCACATATGGCATGTCCGAGTGGGAGGCAAGGTAGGCAGCCAGCGCCGTCGCTCCAGTCCCCGGGGCACCCGTGAAGAGAACACTCAGACTGCGCACCCCGGGCGACTGACCTTCCGTAATCTGATGTATGAATCTGTTTGCAGTGCGGACATGCTCCTGAAAGCGGGGTCCAAACTCATAAAAGCCCCCCTCCCAACATCGCTGGAGCGCCGCCTTATCAACACCCATTGCTGGCTGCACTTCTTCCAAAGCCTTTTCGAAATCAGACCACTCAATTTTCAACTCCGAGGAACTGGCAGCAGACAGTTGTCCCCTGTTGACTTTAATGTTTCGGTCAAATGCGTAGCTCGCTGCCGCTCGGCACACCCCCTCGATCTCGGCGCCGGCGTAGTTGGCCGTGTGTTGCGCGATTCTCTGTGCCGTGACCTCAGGGAGCAGGTGACCACCCTCCAACATGCCGGCGGTGTGTATGCGTGCTATTTGTTCACGCCCCTCCGCGTCTGGTAGGCCGATTTCTACGTGGACTTCCAGGCGGCCAGACCGCAGGAGAGCGTTGTCGAGCATGTCCCGGCGGTTGGTCATCCCAATGATGAGCACATTGTCCATGGCATGCACCCCATCAATGTAGGAGAGCAACTGGTTCACCACCGAGTCCCCCACGCCTGCGTCGCCGGAATTGCTGCCGCGCTGCTTACAAAGGGCGTCGATCTCGTCGAAGATGATGACGTGGAGTCTGCTCTCATCTCCCTTTTCTTCTTGCTCTGCGCGCGCTTCCTTAAACAGGTCACGAACATTTTCTTCACTCTGCCCTACGTACTTGCTCAACACCTCTGGCCCATTCACAATTTTGGGCTCAACATCCGTCAGGAGTTTTCCGATCTTGCGAGCAATCAGTGTTTTCCCGCAGCCGGGGGGGCCATAAAGAAGTACGCCGCGCGCGTGCTTAATCCCCATCTGCCGCAGCACAGCAGGGGAGTAAATCCTGGACGCAAACGCCCTGCGGAAGATATCGCCAACTTGCTCATCGAGACCGCCAATCCCCAGGTCCTCGAGCGAGAAGTTGGGCGAAAACAACTGCGAGCCGCGCTGCGCCGCGCTGCTGCCGCCCACGGTGCTTCCACTGGCAAGTTTTAACAAACTGCCCTTGGCTGACAGCACGCTGACTTTGCACGCGTGTCCCAGCCGGCCCATTAGTCCAGTGCGCATGACCCCCCCGCCAGACCACAGGGCGCGGATCTCCTCGGAGTCGGCGGCGGCGCCTGGAGGAGGGGGGTCTTTGAAAGAGAGGACGCTTTTGACGGTGAAGAGGAGGTTGAGGCCGCGGACTTCGCTAACAAAGTTCTGCCCCACTGTGAGCACCTGGCCGGCCAGGGCACGCAGCAAGTGGGCCTCAATGGCTTCTGCTGGAAGGGCCTCTGACGCTGGGCTAGCGCGTCCCGCAAAGTCAACAGCCAGCTCGAGGGCGGCAGCATGGATTTTGCTCTGCGGCAGCTCGGTGAGCGCCGTCACCTCAATCTCGTCGCCCGAGGACACCTTGAGCGTCTTGCGCTGGGCGCTGTTGAAAGCCACGCTCCCTGCTGCCACCGCGTCACTGCCAGACGCCGCAAAGATGAAGCCCCCGATCTGCAGGAAGCGGTCGTTGGCGTCGCGAAAGATGCGCGCATAATCGGCGCTGTGGAGGTACGCGTGGTTCGTCAGGGCGAGCGTCTTGTCCGGACACGTGGCGGCCTCCAGCTTGAGAACCTGTGGCTCGCCGCCGTGGGCGATGCCGCCCCTCAAGCGCTGCACCTTGTGCTCGGCAGCAATCCTTCCGCCTACGGCCGTGGGCGTGACGCCGCTGGGAGCGGGCGCGCGATGGCGCAGCGCGCACGCACCCGCGAGGCCCACCCCAAGCGTGCCCATCGCGACCAGGGCAACCGGCGTCAAGACGCTGCGCATTGTAGTTTGAAAGGTTAGAGTTACGCCATGGGAGAAGAAAATCTCACCTGCTCCCCGGGGGATTTGGGCCTGACAGAAATCAATTCGCGCGGGGTAGTCCGCCAAAAACAGGAGCGCAAACCTCTGCCCTTTGGGCTCGCCCATGGTCGCGCTAGCCAGGCCCGTGATGGCGGCCGGGCGTGAGCGCAGGCACGCCGCGCTGGCGCTGGCGGCCCTGCTGGTGGCGGGCGGGGTGTTGGCGGCAGGGGAGCAGAGAGCGGAAGGCGCCGGAGAGGGAGAGGGAGCCAGAGAGGCAGGACACACACCACGTACATTCCATGGCGCGCTGAGGAGAGGAGCAAGCTACGCAACTGGGTGTGATGCGCACTCGAAATGTAAGGATGGGGAGTTTTGTGCGGCAGACTTGTGCGGGGCTTGGGACGTGCGGCACCCGTGCGGCTCCTGCCGCAGGTGCGATCAGTGCCAGTGCGACAGCCAGGCAGTCGACCAGTACTGCCCTGAATCCTGCGTCGAGCGCAGGTGATCTGCTCTGCGTGCTCCTGCTCTCCCTCCCAGTTGCGGGTGTCCCCCACTGTTCGCGCGTCGGAGTGATGGTGTTGCGACGTGAGGCTACTATGATGCGCGCATCGTCATCGCGCACGCATGATGCAGTGAGGTGCTTTTGTGTGTGTGTGTGTGTGTATAAAAGTGCGGGTGTGTGTATGCACGTTTTTCAAATGTACGCGTAGGTGATTCTCCTGTCTCTCTCGCTCCCTCTCCCTCTCCCTCTCCCTCTCCCTCTCCCTCTCACTTTTGCCATCGCAACTCTCACTGTGGGCAGCCAATGGGTTGAGGGGCTCGCGGGCCTGTTTTACCGCATAGATGGGGCGTGCATTTCAGCATGGATTTTTGAGGGCGGCACCTTTCGCGTGCTACGCGGCCATACCCTTCCGGACCCGGTCCTCCATGGACCATCTAGTGGCGAATGTTCGGTTGGCCCGAGCTACGAAACGGGCGCTTTCAGCCTGGATATATCCGGGGGCACCTCCACGCTGACCTTGGACTTTGCCTGGTCCTCGCACCGGCCAAGGGCCTGTGCTCGCCGTTCTGCGCGCCTTGACCGTGATTGTCAAAACATGCTCGTTTTGCGCTGGCTGGAACAAGGAGGCTGCGGGTCGCTTGCGCCAACAACCTTGTTTCGACAGGGCACTCTCTGGAGTGCCATGTCCGCGGGCGACGGTGGGGGTGGGGAAGTGAGCGTGCCGGGAGTTTCGTGGAACGGGACTATTGCGATGCACACAACAAATTGCAGTGTAAACATGCAGTGGAGGGCTGTGGTGCCACAACAGGGAATCTATGCTTGGGTAGCCGATGTGTTTGACTGCCAAGTATCGCCTGATTTTGCTGATCCGAACCAGTTGCGACAGACAAGTAAAACTCAGTTCATGCGGAGCAGGCGTCTACAGGAACGTTCCGGGGCAGATTTGACGCATCGAACGCTCTTGAGTAGTCTCGATAGCCAGGTTTACGAATTTGATGTCTATCAGCATCGTGCGTATGATATTGTGCACCCAAAGTTGTGTTTCAACACAAGAACCTTTCTGCAGGGCGATGCCTCCGATGTTGCTAACTATAACAGAAACCCCGAATGGCAAGGTCTGGGGAAAATGCCAAACGGCACATCCTGTCCCGGGCACGTGCCGCAGTGCCACGAGAGAGCGAGCTGCGCGGTATTTTTCATCGGACACGGGTTTCGAGATCCTGAGAATCCAGATCCTGCTTACGATCACTACATGAGGGACTGCCATCATGATGGATCACTGGGCATCTTTGACCCCTACCGTGGCAGCACTGTAGGGAGAACGTGGCAAGAGATAGGCCGACAAAGACCTGAAAGGGGTAGAGAAGTTCCTGCCGGAATGTTTTACGACAGGCTCAAAGAGGCTATTGCGCAAAAAGGGATCGCAATCTGGTCGGGCCAAATGTGCGAGTTTTCTCAAGCCGAGATCGACAAAATGGGGGGTTCGGGATCGAGGGATCTGGATTTCGATAGCTATGCACGCGTAGAACACTCGATTGAGAGGTTGACTCATTTTTTTAAACAAGTAGGCAGTTTCGGAAATGTGCAAGGATGGCCTGAGCGAGATCTTTGGAGAAATTGTTCGGCCAGGCTCTGGAACGTTACGCACGAATGCGTATGCAATGCAGGCTGGATCGGAGATGGCCGCTGCTGCTTGGATCAAAAGGTCCGTTGTGCCTCGATTGCTCTGTTGCAGCATGCTCTTTTCAGCTTGCGTGTGGTCTTCTCTCTGACGCAGGTTGGTGATTGACGAATGTATGGACATGTGTGCAGGAATGCACCGATGGGTCTCACAATTGCCATGCTTCTGCCTCCTGCTCGGACTGCGAAACCGAGAGACATCTCCTGGAAGCAGATATTGCGGCTCTAGTTTACGAAAAAGAATCGCTCATGAAAGTGCGATTGGATCTGGCCAGGGCGGACGCACACATCAATCAGGCATTTGCAGAGGCTCTGAGCAAGATAGACGAGACAATCCATAAGGTGGGCACTCGGCTGCGAAAGTTTGAGGATGAGCATGCTCAGAATCTCCCCTGCACTTCCGAAGGTGCTTTCAAGTGTTTATGCAACAAGGGCTACAACGGGAGCGGAGTGAGGTGCGGCGATATCGACGAGTGTTCACGCGAAGAGCACAATTGTCACCGATTCGCGCAGTGTCACAACGTGCCCGGATCCTTCTACTGCGCCTGCAAGACTGGCTTCGCGGATGCACCTGCGACTGGGTTGGCTCCCGGCGTCATGTGTAGAAGTGAAAGCAAAGTAATCCTGGAGCAAATTTACATGGTTGGTCAAAACTTGAGAATGGTGGTGGCGTGGGAAGACAAGACAGGTGATCCCCATAACAATGGCACTGTCCTTGCCTTGTTCAAACATACAGAGTGTACGGGAATTTTTTTTGAAGAGCATATTGGGTCAAATCGCATGCCTGATGCTGGATGCCGTCGAGGCATGCGTCAGTTGTTTTGGGTGCACACTAAGTCGATCATAACAGACACTAGCGGCCAAGGGTGCGTTCAACCCATGGCGCGATGTGCAGACAACACATGTAATCCCTGTTTGAGTTCTGGCAACGAGCACAATTTCGCTACAGCTCAAACGTTTTCGATCATGCCCGTGGGCTTCGGCAATTTCACGTTAATGCTGTGGTCTTTCGCCATTGGTGAGCTCATTGCTGTCTCGTCCTTTAGCATTGCACCGCCGATCGCGGCGGGGGTTGAGTCCCTGGGGGTCCCAAGGGGACTTGACCAAGTCTATATTTCGGACCTTGACCAGTGGGTGGTAATGATTACCACCGACATTGGTGACACATGTGGGCATATGACTGGGGACAGGCCCTTCGCAGATTTTGGCGATCAAGGGAGTGTGCGCACGATCACGGGTGCATATCGCGTGCAGGTAGATGGATTTGTTAAGTATTGTGTGGAGAGAATTGCCCGATATGGCACTGAGGAAGCCAGCATCCGAGAAGACGCCAATTTCACGGCATTTGGAGGTTTGATGGATTGCATCGGCCGACACCCAATTTGCACGAGCAAAAATTCTGCATGTAGCGCTAAGTGTAATTTTGATGCTGAAGACACGGGTTACTACATGCCAGTCAAAGTGGATGACGAGCAAGAGGATGATTCTTTGAACCCATCAGTGTGCGGTGACGGGCGACTCACAATTCGCTCTGTGGAGCAATGCGATGACAAGAATAAAATTTCTGGCGATGGTTGTAGTGAAGATTGCCAAATGGAACCGGGGTACAGGTGTATATACACCTTCTGCGAAAATCCGTCAGAGGATATTCACAGCTGCTACGACAGTGTCTGCTCTTGGATCCCCGTTTGCGGCGATGGTTACGTAAATGCTGACATAGGAGAGGAGTGTGATGATTTCAACCTCATTTCGTCTGACGGTTGTGGGACTGATTGTCGAATCGAGCCTGGCTGGACATGCGAGATTATGAAAAGGGCAATACCTCCAAAGAGTCGGTGTTTTGGTATAGAGGAAGAAGTCTGCGGAATGTACGGAGCGAACGCTTGCAAGAAACCAGCGAAATATGCCCATTTGTGCCCCACTCCGTGCCACATGGAATTGGGCCGCTGTATCTGGTATCGCGGAATCAATTACTGCAGGTACTTGAATGTCTTGACCTGCGTGCATGCTTGTTTTTGGCGCTGCAGGTTTTGCACGTGCAGGGCTCCCGACCTTTCACGGGTCTTCGCTCGCGCACTCTCTTACCTTCTTTGTCTCTCTGTCTACAGGTGCGCGCCGGGTTACGTTGACCCAAATTCATTTAGAAATGATATATTGACTCAGGAGATGATCAACGTGCGGCCACACACGTGCTTCGACTTGAACGAATGCTTCTGGAATGTTGATACTTGTATGAACGACACGGCGATCGGAGGATGTGTCAACACCATTGGCTCTTTTCTTTGTTCATGCGGGCGGGGATATGTAGGGGACGGACTGTATGCGAGCGGAGATTCGGCATGTGTAAATCGAAACGAGTGCTCGGAAAGAAAGGATTCCTCGATCACAGGTCTGAGTCTAGCCTTCATGTCGTATCATAAGGGAAGGAGAGCAGGCGCGCAGAATTTTGCTTCCTTTTGTGCTTGGTGATTTTGATCTGCCGCAAATATGCGTTGAATTTGAGTCTTGCGACACACTACCGTGTACGTGTACCGCCAGTGCGAACTCACCAACGTTGCGTCTCCAGGATATGTCCATATGTGCCACACGGACGCGAGGTGCTCGGACACTGTTGGAAGCTACGCATGTACATGTAATTTCGGGTTTGAAGGACGAGGAAGCTGTTGTGGACTGAGTTCACTTTCAGAATGTGGTGTATCTGGCTCCAAGGCCTACATAACAAAGTGTTACGATAGTGAGGATGGCTGCATGGACATAAACGAATGCGAAAGAAATACACACAACTGCAACCAGCAGGCTGAGTGCATCAATACGAAGGGTTCATTTGAGTGTTCGTGCCTATTCGGTCTTCTAGGATCTGGAGTAGAGTGTTATAAAGCGGGATATTATGATATCAATGAGGAACTGTGGCAGCGGATGGGCCAAGATGGAAGCGCGGCGAATGCAAGAGGACTTGTGCAATTCAACACGTGGGGAGACATTTTTACCCCCGACAAGGCTGGCTTCGCCTCCTGGATTTTTTCGGGAGAGTCTGGTCCGTCTGCGACACATAAGGCCTTGTATGGTCTTGCCGGCAGCGTGAATGAACTGACGACGTGCCAGAGATGTCAGGAGAGAAATCGTGTCATTCAACGACAGTGCTCACCGGGAGTTGCGTTGGGTTCACCTGCCTGCCCTGCTGCGAAGGGTTTGATCCACCTGGGCGGTATGGCGCTGACAGGGCATGTCAAATGCACCTGGGAGTTTTCTAGCATGCCTTTTGTCGAGTTCACAGTCTCCAAGTTTTACCCAATCTCACATGGCGATGTGTTGCAATTTTGCTATGGTGGATCATACTCGATTCCCGGACAGCCTGAAATGAGCTGCTGCAAGACATGCCTTAACTTTTCAACCTCGAACCCGCCACCTGCGCTCTTTCATGCAGCGGCACCATGTACCGTGACCTTTTTCGCGGTGTCGGCCTTCACTTCATCGTCGCGTGAGCGCATCATCTGGTCGTCTCTAAGTCCTTCAGCAAGTCGATTCACTATGTCTTATGTATCGATGCAAGAGCAGAATCCGAACCTGAATATTGAAGCTTATTTTTCTCTGCCCAAATATGAAGTGAACAGACCCCCCCAGGAGCTCGGAATCAGGTCAAAATATTTGCGCATCTCAATTAGCAACTACGTTGGCCCACAGTCGCAAATTCCGTGCGCTCTAAATCATCAAGGTTACCACGATTTTTCTAGCCTTGCGATTGAGCCAAGTGCCAGTCCACTTTCTCCTGTCCTTCAGGGATCTTGGAGAGGAACATGTAAAAGCGGAATTGAAGCGTGCAAGGTAGACGTGCTGTTCTTTGGGTCTTCGTCCATTCAGATTCTGTACGCAGGATGTGGCCAGGAGAGTCCTGGCATCAAGATGCCGACTGTCCAGACAGCAGTTTACTCTTTTGCTGACTCGCAGGAAAGAGAGGCTCGACGGTTTCTGGACCAACAATCCCCTCAGCCACAGTGGCTTTATCGCCGCATGCATTTGACGTGGACTGGTCCCGGCAGAAGCCCCGCAGGGAGTTTGAGTAAGGCAAGTCTCGCTTGGCCGCGGCACACTAGCTTTGCTGCAATGAACGTCACCAGAGGAGAGGTGCTGTTGCACATATTACCTAGCGGAACCAAGACACAGTTTGGGGCAGATTACCCTGGCGACTATCCAGAGCTAGTTGACGTTCAGCAAGAGGACTGCGCAGTCCTATACCTCAGGAAACTAATTACCCAAACGGATTTGCCCCTTTTGAGACCGCCAAGGACTCCGGCCTCCTCAGTCAATATGGCTCTGTTTCTTCTATATGCAGAGTGCAACTCGACCATTGCCAAATTAGTTGCACAGGGCTCGGCGTGTGGCGGCTTGAACACCATTCTGCAGCCTAGCGGGGCCGGCTCTTTTGAAATGCCAGCAGATGCTTGCAGACAAAAGTGTGTCGCCATGTTTCAAACGGAAGTGATGAATGCTGCAAGCCTATGCAGGGCCCAATGGAAAGATTTCTTGGAAAGAGTGTCCGACACAGAGAAATTTGCTCCTGATCCAAAGTACGTTCAAGGCCTGGAGCGTCGCTTTATTGCTAGAATTGGGTTTGTAGGTGATCTTCTTATGAGAATTCAGCTGGCTTGTAATTTCGGGCTGTTCCAACGTTCGTGCATGTGGGTCAACGATGACATAAACGCGCGTCTCACCTCCGTCTGCCCGCAATATCGATCATCCAGCGTAAAAGATGGCGCATTCTTCTACGTGCTTCCCGAGCTCACGGGGCTCGATAGCATAAAGCAAATTTGCGCATCATGCTCAAGTGTGCTCAGGAAGATACTGCGAGAAGGCCACTGCTGTGTCAGTACAGCGCTCAATTTGAAACGAAGGCTTCTGGACTTATTCCTTCCCGGTACTGCAGTCTCCCGCGTCTTCGATCTGTCGGATTACCTGTGCCTTTCCCATTCAAAATGTGATGCAAGACCAGAAGAAGGCGTGAGCAATCTCATTACCCTTTCGAGAGAAGCGGTTTCGACGTGTGCTGAGGGCAGCAGGAAACATACGCACCTTGAATGTCTTTCATTGTCATGTGCGCTGGGCTACCCTTGGCCGATGGCTTGTTGCCAATGGCACGCGTGTGACAATGGAGGCAGCAGGTGTGTGCACCATCAAATTTGAAAAGTCAAACTGCATTTTATCTTTTTTTGAAATCGTTTATCAAATTTCAATTACTAACATAGACTCACATAGGGTTTATGAAGGAGCATGCTGGTGTAAATGTGTGGAGCCCTTCTCTGGCCCGCACTGCTCTGAGAAGCAGTCGCACGTCAAGATTCTGCTTGAGCTCAGACTTGACTTGATGATGTTTGACGAGCGTGTGGTGCGAACTTCTCTTGCCAAGACCGTTGGCCTTGACGCATCTTCAGTAGAAATGCAGTCTTTCTCGATGGTCACTGGTCGCCGAAACTTGGGTGAAAAATTGGGCAAGGCCATCATACAAGCCGAATTTCGAGTCAAACTGCCGCCGGGACGAGATTTGCTGCCCTTTTCGCGTCAGGTGAGGTTCTTAGTGGATTCAGGCACGTTCAACAACGAACTGCAGGCTGTGGGAATAATTGGAGCCAACCCCATGATGATAGCGCCGCCTCGGGCAATTTCTCTCGACGGCTTTGTATGTGACAACCAAGTGCAAGCATGTCCGGGGGCACCTGTAGAGGTCGGGCAGCCCAAAGCCGTGGACAGTCCGTCGGCGTCTATCTCTCTCACGGTGATCCTGTACATTGTCTCTTCTCTGTTTGCCGCAATCTTGTGCTGTGGCTTTTCAATCTGCTGCTACTTGTCGCGCTTTCGTCACTTGCGAGTGTTCCTCAACAACGTGCGCAAGTCTCAGCCTGAAAAGGCTTCCCATGAAGACGGTTCAGCGAATCCTTTGGACCGGCCCAGCAACCTTCGATTCGCAACCACCAAGAGCAACCAAAGTAAGAGCAGAGCAGTAGAATCTGAAGGTCATAGCGACACATTAAGCATGAAATCTGGGGAAACAAGATCCGCTGTCAGATTTACGCGCGGGACAGCCGCTGACAATACACACTCGGACTTGGGAGGCAGAGCTTCAGTACGCTCAGGCGTTACCACGCGCTCGAATTTTACCGTCTTCGAACAACTGAAATCCTCGGCTCGAGAGCCGTCTGACAGTGAACACTTTAGCAAGAATGATTCTACTCTTGCCCTGTCGACGACAGACTGGCTGCCCGAGCGTAGTGCCGAGAAGTTCTATGGCCCAACCAAGACAGAACCGTCGATTTCACGAGCTCGAGCCCCTGCTGAAAGGTCGAACTCCGTGTCTTTTGAAAATGCCGAGGAGAATTCAATCGCCGATGGAAGTTATACATCACGGCAGACCATGGAGAATTTCGGCAACTTCACCTCGAGGTCTGCAAGCGCGCGATTAAACAAGATTCAGCAAGGTCAGAGGGTCCTGGCTGCAAAACAGCACCGCTTGATGTCTGCAGCAGGCCTCGTTGATGAGGCTGCTGCATCCAGGCACAGAGAGGCTCAAATGTCGCAGCAGCCTACGGTGGCAAGCCCGGCTAGC
>Ga0315905_10007402_pt1 | contig 11128 bp, 14 predicted proteins | sample LakEriMetagenome_5_FD_203522 | JGI IMG/M metagenome (GOLD analysis project Ga0315905, IMG submission 203522) | Freshwater fungal communities from buoy surface, Lake Erie, Ohio, United States - Buoy 4 MA121 | ecosystem: Environmental > Aquatic > Freshwater > Lake | place: USA: Lake Erie, Ohio... | reverse complement strand
TTGTGTATATTTAAAAAAGGAGTTTTTATGATTATTCTCGTCACAGGAAAAAACGGATCAGGAAAAAGTTATTTCTGCAAAAGGTTCTTGCAGCAATGTTATGCTGCTCATTTTAATAATGATTATATTCGTAACCTGACCAATAATCAAGACTTTTCAATGGAAGGCCGCATTCTTGCGGCGAAAAACATGAGAAAAGCTGTTGATGAGAACAACGCGGTGGTCAAACTTGTTGACATGATTTGCCCAACAAAAGAATTGCGCGAAATCATTGCTCCTGATGTTATTGTTTACATCAAATCGAACACTGCATCAAAATACAGTGACACTGACTCTCTTTATCAAGAGCCTACCCCTGATGAAGCAAAATATTTCTTTAGTTGTTTCACTCGGAAAAGTGATCAACTTGTTGATCGCGTTGTGTATTGGCTGTATAAGAATCCTCAGTAAATTCTTCGCCGTAATCAATTTCCCATTCTCTCACAGAGAGAAGAGAGTATTCGTCGTTGGTATTTTTTTCGGTTTGGTTCATAATTTTATTAATTCAAAACTTTCCCACTCATGGAATCCTTTTTTATCGCAGCATCCAAGACCGCCACGACCGTTACAAATAGTGCAAGTTTTTCTGTGCTTCTGCCTGTTTAAAGACTTGATAATTCCATGACCAGCGCACCAGACACAATCTGTGTCAACATCATGTCCGCAAAAATAGGTAACTTCACCGCTTCCTTCACAAGAAGGACAAAATAAAAATCCAGCAGATTCAACAATAGATTTAATAGTTGGTGTCATTGTTTTACTCTATACTCTATTTCAACTTCCACAAGCTCAAACTCAAGAAAGTTTTGATTCGCATATTATTTCTTAATTGGAAAGCTGGTGCGGTTGACTTCTACATTTCTACTCACATTAAACTCTTCTTCACATCTGCGGCAATACACAGTTGGACCAAAATCCATCTCCCATGAGTCTTTGTGTTCGTAACCACAATGAGGGCAGGTGATTTTGCTTGTATAATATACATTAAAATCCATAATTAAAAATTATAGCCGCTGTTTCTTCGTTCATGTATGAAAGTAACACAAGAACCAAGATTGTCAACAGTTTTACATCTTCAATCCGTCAGAAGTTGGTTCCACAATTGTATTGCTAGGGTCTTTGCTGTTAGGATAGGGATTGGGATTGCCAATGTATTTCAAAGCCATGCCTTGACGCATGATACAGCTTTCGAGATCGCGAGTACTAATGATGTGCTGCGCGACAACTTCTTGCGGTTCCAAGAATCGCTCAGGGTCGTCGTCTCTTGCGTCAATGGAGTGACAAGCAAGTAACTCTCTACAGTGTTCCTTCATGCGTTGAAGGAGTTCGTCCGCTTCTTTGCGGAATATCTTAGCGGCGATGATGGCTTCTTCTTTGGTCATAAGTTATAGTTTTTTTTGAATTAAATTAGTTTCTGCGAGAGAAATAAGTGTGGCTTGTGCGCTTTTGTCATAATAGGCTGTTTCAAGCCATTTTTCGCGCCAAAAGATTTTGCCGCTGATTAATTTTAAATCTTTTTTAATCTCTTCATCCGAATATCCTTTTTGTTTCAGGATTGAAGCAAGAGGCGTAAAGCTTGGCGCTAGTGTTGAAGGAGGATTATTTGTATATTTAAAGTTCTTAATTAAATCAAGAACCCAAGTCTTTTGAATCTTTCCGCCAGGACATGTTTTGGCTGTTTTAGGATCGTCACGATGAAACAATACAGTTTTGTCATTCACTGGAAGCTTTAGCCAATCCAGCAACATTTTTGTTGCGGCTGCGGTTGTTTTCCAGCACTCAAGACCTCTGCCCTTTTTAGGGTCTTCATTGTCATAGTCTCCAAGAACTTCAATCCCAATTGAGGAACGATTAAAACTAGAAGCATGCACGCCAGTTTCAGTGAGTGGGGTCATGCCCCAAACTTGATCGTCATCAATAAAAAGATGAGGTCCGCTTTTCCACCCAAGTTGAGAAGAGTAATAGCTTTTTAAATTCTCAAGATGTTTGGCCAAAAAGCCATCTGGTCTTTGACTAAGTGAGGGAGCAGCAGTATGATGCAAACACACAGCTTTTGCCCACGACGGAGCTTTAATTGAATTTAAATATTGAGCGAAACCTTCAACTGTCCAGACTTTACCAGTGTTATTAAATGACATACATTAATAGTAACAAATTGGATGAAGTTTTAAACCCAAGCAATCCGTTTGCCGCACAATGCTCTCGCAGGGGCGACCTGCATCCACTTCTGTAAGAGCATTGTTAATTTCCGTCATTTGGGTAACACCCTCCCTTGCGGGAGGCAGCGCCATCGGGATTTCGCTTGTGGCAGCGCGGCAGTTCGGATTACCTGCGTTCCGAATTGGAGGGTTCATCAGCAGGTGAGTCATTCCCCTCCAAAAGTTTTTTAAGATTTTCCAAGACTCGGTTTTTAGTTTTATTGCATTGATCGAGTGTTTCAGTTTCACAAAATTCTTGAATTTTTTCGGCTAATAGATTTTGTAATCTTTTTTCTGCTTCTTGGTAAGTATTAAAGCACTGTGCTATCTCTCCCAAAAGATAACCATAATGTAGCAATCGCCACTCTGATTTTTTGTAGGTAGAGAAGTTTTTTTCAATATAAAAGTGACAGTCTCGATCTTTATGGTGACTGCCGCCGATTAATTCATACCATAGTTCGAGCAGATTTTTGGTGAAGGCTTGCATGGGTGACTAATTATACCAGCAAAGCTCTTCTTGTCAAGCTAATAATGAAGATATTGGTTTTCCCTTGTCGGCAATCTTGAATGGTCGCCCTTCTGGAGAGATTAAAATCTGTTCAATTGGCAAACCAGCAGCAGCCGCGATTGTAGCATTAAAATCTTGTGGCGAAACAATGCCATCTAACACTCTCATGCCTTTCTCATCGCTCTTACCATAGACTTGACCACCTTTGATTCCTGCGCCAATCAAAGCACTAGAAAATGCGCCAGGATGATGATCGCGCCCATCGTTAACATTAATAATTGGAGTGCGGCCAAAGTCTGTGGTGATCACAATAAGAGTTTTCTTCAACAAGCCAGAAGCTTGCAAGTCTTCAATTAGTGCAGTGAGAGCAGTGTCCAACACCATTAATTTATCTTCTAAAGCGTCAAAATTATTAACATGAGTGTCCCAGCCACCATCTGAAACTTCAATAAACTTGCACCCACCTTGTTCAACAAGTCTCTTGGCAAGGCAAACACCTTGGCCGAAACGATTGTTGCCATATTTTTCTCGCTTCTCTGCGGATTCTTTGGTGAGGTCAAAAACATCAAGCTCGGAAGAGTTGAGCAAACGAACAGTTTGATCGTAGAATTCTGCGTAGCTTTTCTCGGATGGATTTGCAGCCTTCATCGCATCACGTTCAATCTTCTTTAAGATTTCAATGCGCTTGCTGAATTCATCTTTGTTTTTGATTTTTGCGTTTTCCAAACCGCGAAGAGGGTCTTGGATTGGAATGGGAGAATATTTTTTAGCCATCCAGCCTGCGCCAGGATGATCTGCTGGGCCACCAATTAAAACATTTTGTGGGATGTTGATTTTTTCTTCATTGTCTTGCATTCTGCACATCCAAGCTCCCATGTTTGGGTGAACGATTGTGCCAATCTTCTTGTAGCTTGTGCGCTGAAGGTATTGAGCTTGTTCGTGTGCTCCTGTGTTCACCATCATGCTGCGAATTAGTGCCATTTTATCACCATGTTTGGCGAGTTTTGGCAAGTGTTCGCTGATAGAATAGTCTGCGTTTGTATTAATAGAATTAAATTTGCCCTTCACTTCTGCATCTTTTTTAGGATCAAAAGTATCAAGATGGCTCATGCCGCCATTCATAAACAAATAAATAATGTGTTCTGCTTTGTTGGCAGATTGCGCAGCATGGATTTCTGGTAGCACAGAAACGCCTAAGCCTGCACTGGCTAGACGAAGAACGAAGTCGCGACGATGGATAGAGTTCATGGGATTAATTAGAGAATTTAAATTCAGTTGAATTGAGAAGTGCCCAAATAACGTCGTCGTCATTTGCGCCAAGGAATGTGGCTTTTTCAGATAGTGTTGGCTTGCGGCTCAAAATGCTTTTGTAAATAACTTCCATCTTTTCAGAGGGAGATTTGCCAACCAAAGACTTTATTAAAGTTGTTTCTTTGTTTGTGGCAACGCTGGCAAGCTGCCCATTCATGAAAGAGATGACTTGAGTTACTGAACCTTCCAAGGAAGATGTCTGGATTAGTTCTCGATCACTGCGGCCAAGCTGCGCAAGAATAGTATTTGTTTGATTGGCATCATTGATTTCAGAAGCTCTTGCAACAACAATGTTAGTGATCTTTGGCGCAAGAGAGTATTTTTCGCGCATGATTTGATTATACTTTTCTAGCTTCATTCTCATCTTCTCTAACGAAATGTCTTCAATGGTTGTTAGCATGTTTTTTGAGTATTCAGTATGAAATTCTGTTTTGTATTTTTCGGGACTCTCAACGCAAAGAGCCACAACAGAATCCCAAAGCTGCTCAGCAGAAAGCCTACGCTTCACTGGACCAATAAAAATAAACTTTTCACTATCGGAGAAAGCTCCGCTGTATGTTTGCCGCTGAAAGAGTTTCGTGTTGCACAAAACAAATAAAAACTTTTGGCTGTCATAGTTTAAATCAACAAAGATATTGGCTAACGTGTTCATGAGTTCGCTGTTTAAAGCGTCACTGTCATGAATGTTGTCATACTCTGAAATGATGTACTTGCCAAAAATTAAGTTCCAGTAGCGATTCACAATGTTCTTTGTGAAGGTGGGATGATTAGGGTTGCAGAGCCAAGCCACTGCATCTTGTCGCAAATCTTCTTTGTTTTTAATCTTTCCTTTGCCATCAAGAGTGCTTGGAGCAACAACATCGTTTGGTTTCGCGTCTTTGTATTGGTAATCGTGAGGAAGTTTTAATTCTTTTGTTGCTACAATTTCAAGATCAGATTGAGTTGCGCGAACAAAGTTATTGATTTGATTGTTTAAGCCGCGATTCTTGATGGGATCGCTCTTAATAAGAGCATCAATAGTTTCTCTCAAGGTTTTGATCTTTTCGCGTGTTTCTTTTGATTCTTTTGGGCGAAGCTCAACTTGATTAAACATTGCAGCCATTTTGTAGAACTGCATTTGTGTGAAGTCTTGGAAAGGATCATCGTGGCACTGTGCGCAGCTAATGTCTGTGCCTAAAAATACTTTGTTTGTGGCAATCAAATTATCAAGAGGCATTCCTACATCTCTGTAGTAGTAACCAGTGGCAGGACTAGAGTAGTAATTGCCAGAGCTTAAGAGTAAATCTTTAACAAACAAATCGTATGGTTTGTTTGCAGCGATGCAGTCTTTGACGTAATCAATGTAGGGGCCACCATTAAAATTATTGATTGGCGAAAGCTTTTCGCGCATTCTAAGAGCATCTGCCCAAAAATTAAACATGTGCGAAACGTGGCCAGGATGTTTTAATAGGTGCTTGATTAATTGTGTCTTTTTATCACTAGCAGAAGCTTCAAAATACATTTTGTGCTCTTCAAAAGTTGGATTGCGGCCAATGATTGTCAAGTATGCTCGGCGTAAAAAAACCTCTTCGCTCACTGGGGGAAGAGGTTGGATTTTAGAGTTTAAACATTGTTTTTCGAGCACAGTGTCAATCTTTAAAGAAGATAGGTTCAAATCAGCGCAGAAACTCCATGACACTAGACCAAACAAGATTAAAAGTATTTTTTTCATAAGCCTTTAGTATTTTACACTTTTTAAAAAGGTTTTGAAGCGTGCAGTCTTTCAACATAAGTGTAAAAATAATTATGCCTCCAACGCCAACGCCAACGCCGCCACCTCCAACGCCGCCACCAACGCCGCCGCCGCCGCCACCAACGCCGCCGCCGCCGCCACCAACGCCGCCGCCGCCGCCACCAACGCCGCCGCCGCCGCCACCAACGCCGCCGCCGCCGCCACCAACGCCGCCACCTACTTATTATGCTTATGTTGGAACAGATTGCAGCGGTAATAATATCACGATTTATACACTCTCTTCGATTTTTAGTATTTCTGATACTGCTTATTCTGGAGCAGATGTGACATATAGTGGATATTTTATTTATAGTGGAAACGCTTATTCATATACTAGCGGTAATGGCACAACAATAACTTCTGTTGGTCATAATGTATTTGAATGCGCTGGTAATGTAATAACGATTTATACTAATAATATTTCATTTAACGTTAGTGATACGGCTTATACTAATGCGTGTTTAACTACGTTTTTTAATGGAGCTATTGTTATTGGCGGAAATAATTATAAATATTCGAACGGTGTTGCTTCGCAGTCCTATGCTTATGTTGGAACGCTCTGCAATGGCTCTCCTGTTACGATCTATACTAGTCAATCTAGTTTTTCCCTTATCACTGCTTTTGCTGATCAGTGTTTAACTACGACTTACAGTGGATTTTTTATTTACAGTGGAACCGTTTATTATTATCAAAATGGTTCTGGAGTTCAATACTCTTATGCTCATGTTGGAACAGACTGTAGCATCAATCCTGTAACAATTTATACAAATTCTACCACTTGGTCCGCTGCTGATACTGCTTATTCTGATCAGTGTCTTGCCGCAACCTATAGTGGATATTTTTTATATAATTCACTTGTTTATTCTTATTCTGGTGGTAGTGCCTCTATAAGCTCTTGCCCAACACCGCCGCCGCCAACCCCAACCCCAACACCGCCGCCGCCAACCCCAACCCCAACACCGCCTCCAAGTCCAGCGCCATCTTACACCAATCCTAACATTCTGAAAGCAGACATCCATTCAAGCTACGCAACTGGCTCTGGAGCTTGGCAAACTTATAGAGCTAATGTGACTGGATTGTTTGTTTCAAATTCTGGCGCAAACAGAGCAGACTATCGCGATCACCTTATTAGAGAATTTAATCGTAAAATCAGCATTTTAAATCAGCCCACGGGATTGTTTATCAGGCCGTTTGACAATGGTTTTAGATTTACGGGAGTTTCGATACAATAAAAAGGGCGGGATTTCTCCCGCCTTTTTTTAATTCTTTTATTTGCAAATCAAGATGAAAAGTTTCCAATCAAGTTAAGGGCGCATTTGGAAAGATTGGCAACGAACAGGTTGCACTTAAACTCGCACCACTTGTAGCTTTGGTTGTGAGAGTAACACTGTTACTGCCCTGCAAAACTGTTAAGCTTGATGAAAATGTAGTTTGAATATATGATGTGAATTGAAACGCTATGTCTCCGCTCTCAAGAACTAGGTTCTGGCCATCTTCTTCAAACCAAATAGCTACATTTGCAAAACCAAATTGACCTAAACTAAAAGAATACTGAACACCATTTATTGTTAGAAAAAAAGTGCCACTGGTAACAAGTCCATTACCAAATGTGATTGTTAAACTAGCAGGCCCACCACTTTTTTTAGCAGAAAAATATATTGATCCTAGTCCTGGGCCTATTTTAATCATTTTTAAACAGCTTTAATAGCAATACATGAACCACTTGATAATTGAATGCCAGTAAAGTTACCAACAATTTCAGAGGGAACAGTGAAAGTTTTACCGTTAAAATAGGAATCATTTTCTATATTTGATGTTTTAGTTCCAGCATTAAAAATAAAACTTGAGTCTAAACTTCTGATAGCTCCCCAATTTCCAGTGAAAACGGCTGTGCCAGTAATAATAGTTGAACCAAATGCTCCAATAGCCATGCCTTGATATGTTTGTGGAGCCGAAGAAAGTGCCATATAAATTATATACACTAGTCGCTGACAAAATGAACGCAAAAAAGGAGCCAAGCTTTAAACTTGGCTCCCTAATTTTTTTGATTTAAAAGACTACGATTAGTCTTCCAAGTCAATCTCTAGTCCTTCATCTCCTTCGCTCCAGAAGTATCCAAGATCGTCAAGCGCTTCCAGCACTCGATTCTTTGAAGGGTATTCAGGAGAGAAACTGTTCTGGATTTTGCGAACAGTCACAGCAGAGTAGCCTTTCTTCTTTACGCCCTCAAGATACTTGTCAATACGATCCAAAAAATCACAGCGACTCTGAACAGTTTCGTTCTGCAAAGGTTCATTGCTTTCGTCAACAACAGGAGCTTTAATTTCCTGCTCAAACACAGAAACAACCTTGTAAGCTGAAACTCGGCACTTTTGGCAAGAGTAGTCCTTTGGAACGCTCACAACGTCCTTTGGATTCACCTTGACCACCACCACAGAGCCATGAGCAAAGTCGCGAGCATAGTCGAGACTGCCAACATGAAGACCAAATGAGCAATGATGATCGCGATTGTCGTCAACATCACGACGTTTCACTTCAATCTCTGCGCCAACAGTGTTGAGAATGCGGCCACGTTCATCTACAATGCCTTTAACAACCTTGGTTGCCTTGTTGCCACTGATGCTCCAGAAATCGTTTTCCAAGCCCTTGTAAGCAAGGAAACAGCCATCATCAGTGATGGGGAGTTCCTTGTAAGCAAGAAACTCATAGAGTTCGTTTACAGAAGAGGCAGAAGGATTGTCTTGAAGGTTTTGCCAAAACTTCTCAAACAAATTGAGCGGCAAACCTTCGCGATGAATGGATCGCACCTTGTCTGCAAGAGCTTTTGGAAGAGTTTCGCCCTTGTAGAGAACCTCTTCTGGAGAGATTTTAAATCCATTCTTTTCAATACGCTCAGCAGTCTTTTCGAGCGCTTTGCGAATTGCAGCTTCTTGCTGGTTTTCGGGAAGGTCAAATGCTTCAATGATTTTAGCGTATTGACTGGAACCCTTCTCGAATTTAGCGGGCTTGTTGTCGATGAACAGGACAATGCCTGCGTTGTTGATGATGTATGAGAAGTTCATGATTCAGTTATTATAGTTTGGGTTGTGGGTTTGTCAAGGATTATTTGAGGCGAAGAATGGTGCGGAGTTCTTTGCGAGAAATGCGAGGACTTTTCGAGTAGTAAAATGAGCCGCTATCATGCATGGTTTCCATAATTTTGCCGCGAATAGAAGTTTCTTTTCTGATCTTATCAAATACACAGTTTGCTTTGACGCTGAATTTAGCATTGCGCTCTGCTTTTTTAGCCAAGGCATCAATGACATCAACGCTCAAAAATGGCTTTCTAAGATTGCTGATGTTTTGGGCAATGTTTCTTTTTTCATTCTCAAGTTGAGTCACTTGTTTATGTTTATTCTTGTATTCTTCACTATCTGCATCAAGAAAACCAAGGGAGATTAGATTCTTGTGCATGTTTGCACCGCGAACAACTGTGGTGGTGCAACCAGAGTTTGAATTGGACTTTTTAACCGTGAATGCGTTGAGTTTTCGCAAAGAATCAAAAGTCATTTCACTAATGTTTTGCTTAGCTTGTGCAATGTTGCTGACGGATGCCAAATTATCATGCATGCTGCAAATATTATTATAAACGCCCAAAGCATCCAAGTGAAGGTTTCTATAGTTGCCTGATTTTTCTTTCAAGGAAACAGAGAAAGGAGTTTCCATAGATGGATTGGCTTTGGTTCTTTCAGTTTTTGGCAAACCAAAGATGCTGCTTTTCACATTGCGCGTTTCAAAGATTTCATTAATCTTTTTCGTATCGCATTCTTCCAAATCCTTTGAGCAGATTAGGTAGTATTTTTTGCCATTTTTAATAGCAAAAGAGCTAAACTTCTCTCTCCAATATTCGAGAGTTCTGCGAGATTTGATGATGGCGCAGACTGGTTTGTTTTTGAACTTTTCAAAATCTGTTGCGCTGCCAATAACAGAAACACCTTGCACAAAAGGATAAATATCTTTATAAGCGTTCCTTTTATGAGATTGAAAGTGTTCGCTTTCAACGAAAACATTGTTCCGATCTTTGATTAACTCTTCTAAAGACATTGGCTTGACAGCCTTGATTTCTTCTTGAGCAGCTTCGACAACTGCTGCTTCAATAGCGCCAATAACACGATTGTTGCTAGCAGTGTTTTCGAAATTCTCACGCGAGATTGGCAAACTCATAGTTCCAATCGGAACATCAACACACAATATAATCTCTTCTTTAAGAAAGGGTGTTTTCAAGAACGAATCAATGCGGTAATTTTTATAAGTCACATTGCCCATTTTAATGTGAAAATTGTTTGGTTCAAAGAAGTTTCCCGATTTTTCGAAGAATCTGAAAGTGAAACCATTTTTTTCAATTTGCGACAGCGGCTTCATTGCTTCAATGCGTGCGATCCAATCTTTAAAAACAATATTGGCTGAGCAATATTCTACAAAACGAATGCTCTTTTGTCTAAAATTATTAATATCCGAATATTTAATTTCCAAATAAACTTCCAAGCCAGTCTCTTGAGTGGCATCTTCACTCACTTTCAAAATGTGACCAACAGGAACACCACTGTTTCCGCCGCCCAATGCACAAGCATAGAGCGTGCAAACGCCATTGTGGTAGCTTTTGATATAGAAAGTATCAGTGTAGCAGTGCGCTGCTTTGGAACCAATGCCAAAACCGCCGATTTGCTCATTATCGCCGCTCTTTGTGCTGCGGAAATACATGCCAAACACATTGCGAATATCATGCTCGCTCAAACCCTTGGCAAAGTCGCGAACAAAAAAGATGCTTGAGTCTCCTTCATTACGAATGCCAATCTCTACTGCTTTCTCAATCTTATGCTTTTTATGCTCGTCAAGAGCATTGCAAGCGTATTCGCGCACAACAGCTTGAACTTTGTCGCTGTAAATCTTGTCGCGAAGATAATAAGATGCCATTTCTGAACCTTTAGCGTCCATTCCCATGACGGAAGAAGACATGTTTTCAGAAGTGATGAGAGGGTTAGCAAGTGTTTGTGTTTTCATTGTGAGTTAATATACTGGCAAAATAGTGTTTGTCAATCAGAAATTGGTAAGTGCGACAAGATTTGAACTTGCACTATACACGGTATCCTTACGGCTGGTTTGGTATAGGGAACTTGGCTCATGAAACCAAGGCGTCTTTGCATTTCGCCACGCACTTTTTTATTAATTTTAATTTGGGCGGTCTGCTTTATCTCCTATCACAGTCGAGAATCACTGTATAGAATCGGAGGCTGACTCGCAATCTCGAAAATTAACTAAAGA